>Ga0315275_10000029_pt1 | contig 109044 bp, 95 predicted proteins | sample YL17G03_0_MG_FD_205557 | JGI IMG/M metagenome (GOLD analysis project Ga0315275, IMG submission 205557) | Sediment microbial communities from Yellowstone Lake, YNP, Wyoming, USA - YL17G03_0 | ecosystem: Environmental > Aquatic > Freshwater > Lake > Sediment | place: USA: Wyoming | collected... | reverse complement strand
CGCGCCGATGACGTGGTCCTCTTCGACCCCTCGGACCTGGAACGCCCCATCGCCTTGAACATGCTCGAGGCCCCGAACGAAGAGATGAAAGATTACGCGGTCGGAGAAATGATCGCCATCTTCTACAAGCTCTTCCCGCCGGAGATGATCGGCCCGATGTTCGAGCACACCATGCGGAACATGATGTTGACGCTCATGTCCGACCCGGAGAATCCCGGCACCATCGCCGAGATACCGCGTCTGGTCGTCGACCCGGACTTCCAGAAGCAGTGGGTCGCGAAGGTCAAGGACCCGGTGGTGCGCAATTACTGGGAAAAAGAGGTCGCCAAGACCTCGGACTTCCACAAGTCGGAGATGTTCGGCTACCTGACCTCGAAGGTCGGCCGCTTCGTCGAGAACGCCATGTTGCGCAACATCATCGGACAGCAGCGTTCGGCCCTGAACTTCCGCGAGATCATGGACAAGCAGAAGATCTTCCTGGTTTCCCTGTCCAAAGGCAAGATCGGCGACATCAACGCTTTCCTGCTCGGCCTGATCATGGTGACCAAGCTGCAGATGGCCGCCATGGGCCGCGCCGACATGCCGGCCTCGGAACGCAAACCTTTCTACATGTACATCGACGAGTTCCAGAACTTCATCACGCCGTCCATCGCCACCATCCTGTCCGAGGCCCGCAAATACGGCCTGAGCCTTTACCTGAGCCATCAGTACCTCGGCCAGCTGTCGCCCAAGGGCGACACCGAGATCCGCGACGCCGTGTTGGGCAACGCCGGCACTTTCCTCATCGGCCGCATCGGCATCGAGGACGGCCAAGCGCTGGAGAAGGAGTTCGCCCCGGTCTTCACGGCCTTCGACCTGGTCAATGCCGAGAAATTCAGTTGGAACTGCAAAGTGCTCATCGACAACCAGTCGTCGCGGCCGTTCAACTTCAAGTCGCCGCCGATGGTCAAGCCCGATCGCCGCGTGGCCGAGGCCATCAGGATGCTCTCGCGCCTCAAGTACGGCCGTGACCGCAGTATCGTCGAACAGGAGATATTGGATCGCACCCAGCTCGGCGCCACGCCAGCCGGGGCGCCGCCGGCCATGCCGGTCAAGCCGCCGTCAGCGGCCAAATGACGTCAGCGAAACGACCCGCCGGCCCAGCGCCGGCGGTCTTATTTTTCTTTAAGATTAGCCATAAATTGCGCGTCAATAATAATATTCCCTGAGCGAGCGCAGCGAGTCGAAGGGTTCCCTGTATCTTGTTCATAAAGTGAGGACAGGCGATATTGACCGCCCTCGCCGGAGAGTGATAGTGTTGAGGCGAGCCACGAGCTCATGTTTTGCGACAAATAACAAACCGAGGAAACAAACATAAATATGACCGAGATCGATATCGACAAGATTTTGAACGACTCGGCGGGCAGCGCAGGACCGGCCAAGAGCGGCGACAACGCCGCGGTGCCGGTTCTTTCAGTTCCGGCCCAGCCGCTCCAGCCAACCTTGCCGGCCGTACCGGTGCCGACGCCCAGCGCCCCGGTAATGACCGAGTCCGTCTCGGCCGCGCCGTCGCTGGACATGCCAGCCGCGGACAAACCCGCCCAGCCGGCGCCCGAGGCCAAGCTTGAGGACAAGCCCGAAGACCAGACACCGATCTCGCCGGCAGCCAAGGAAGAGCAACCGGCCGTTCAGGCCGACGCCTCGCTTACCGAGGCTAACAAGTTGCGCATTATCGGCCAGGCCCTCAAGAACGTCGAGAAGGAGATCGCCACCATCATCCATCTGCTTGAAAGCAACGCGCCGGCTACCGCCGCCGAGACGGCCGCCGCCGAGACGGTTGCCACCGGCCCGGCCCGGAACGAGGAATTGTCGGCCGCCCTGCGCTCGGTCGAAGGCCGCGTCATCGAAGGCGTCTTCGACGGCCAGAACATGGTCGGCTCTGACGGCAAGATCTACACGGTGCCGGCCAATTACGCCTCCAAATCCAAACTGGTCGAGGGCGACATGCTCAAGCTGACCATCACGCCCAAGGGCTCATTCATCTATAAGCAGATCGGTCCCATCGAGCGCTCGCGGGTCATCGGCAACCTGGGCTTTGACCCGACCATCGGAGAATATTACGCCACCACTGATAACCGCCGCTGGAGCATCATCAAGGCCAGCGTCACTTACTACAAGGGCGATCCGGGCGACGAGGTCGTCCTGCTGGTGCCCAAGAATGCGCCTTCGAAGTGGGCGGCCGTGGAAAATATCATCAAACGCAATCCTCTCGCCTGACGCTTGCCTGGCGAGCCCTGATAGGGCAAAATGGTAATATAAAAGAGGAGGAAAAAACGGCTTCATAGACGACGGAACGCCCGTCCTTAGTTGTCCCCGACAAGCAGCATGTCGACTACCCTTTACCGCAAATACCGCCCGCAGACCTGGGCAGACATCGCCGGCCAGAACCACGTCAAAGTGACGCTGGCTTTTGAGGTGGAAACGGGCAAGATAGCCCACGCTTACCTGTTTTCCGGGCCGCGCGGCATCGGCAAGACGACCGCGGCCCGTATTTTAGCTAAGGCCATCAATTGCCTGGGGCGGGGGAGCGGCGGCGAGCCTTGCGGCAAGTGTGCCAGCTGCGAGGCCATCAACGAAAACCGCTCGCTCGACGTCATCGAGATCGACGCCGCCTCGCACCGCGGCATCGACAACGTCCGCGAAAACATCATCGAGAACTCCCGTTTTTCGCCATCCAAGCTCAAGTACAAGGTCTTCATCATCGACGAGGTACACATGCTCACGGCGGAGGCCTTCAATGCCTTGCTGAAGACCCTGGAGGAGCCGCCGGCGCACGCCGTCTTCATCCTGGCCACCACCGAGCTGCACAAGGTGCCGCCGACCATCGTGTCGCGCTGCCAGCGCTTCGATTTCAGGAAGATCCCGTTCACCGACATGATCGAGAGGCTGCACGGCGTCGCCGAGCGCGAGAAGGTCAAGGTGGACGTCAAGACGCTCGAAGAGATCGCCCGCAACTCCGACGGCTGCCTGCGCGACGCCGAGGGCCTGCTGGGCAAGGTGCTGACAGTGGGGGACGGCAAGCGCGTGACCTATGACGAGGCTCTGGTCGTCCTGCCGCGGTCGGATTTCGCCGCCGTCTCGTCGTTCGTCGAGAGCCTCATCCGGCGCGACGGCCGTTCGGCCCTCATGACCATCGACGAGTGCCTGGAAGCCGGGGCTGACATCGATCAGTTCGCCGGCGACGTCATCGAACTGCTGCGCAAGGTCCTGCTGGCCAAGGTCAGCGGCAACCCTGAAGTGTTCGCCGTGGAGATGGATGAGGAGCAGGCCAAGCGGCTGGGCGAGTGGCGCCATCTGGTCGAAGCCCCGCGGCTCGTGACTGTGATCGAGTTGCTGCTCGAAAAGCGGCGCGAGTTGAAGGTCAGCCACCCGCCGCAATTGCCGCTGGAACTGGCCGTGGCCAGGCTCTGCGAGGAACCGGTGGTCAAGGATATGCCAGCGCCCCAGCCAAAGCCGGTCCGGGAAGAGGTGCCGGTGATCCGGACAACGCGCAAGTTGGCTGATCAATCGGCCAAGCCGCTCAAGAGTGAAGAGGAGATTTCAGCGGATGTGGGCGTTGGGGCGGCCAAGGTCGAAGCGAGTCTCGCGGCGCCTATTGCGGTGACGGTCGAGGCAGCCACCGTCTGCAGCGCGACCGTAGAATCACTCCGTGCCGTTTGGCCCGAGCTCATGCGCCAGGTGGGGGAGGAGAACCATTCGTTGCCGTTCCTCCTGGGTGTGAGCGAACCGGCCGAGATCTGCGGCAATCTCATCCGTATCGGCTTCAATTTCGCCTTTCATAAGGATAAGCTCAACCAGGAAAAGAACCGGCGCATCGTGGAAAAAGTGCTCTGCGGCCTGCTTAATTCTTCGGTCAAAGTGGAAGGCATCATACTTGAAAGAAAAGTGGAAATAGTGGATAATGTCGCGGCAAGCGTCGTAAAGGAGCCACTCCCGCCAGCCGGCCCGGTCGACAGTTTAGCCGCAGCTTTCGGCGGAAGGGTAGTGGAATAATAGTCTTCGAGCGACCCCGAGCCGCGTCGAGGGGAGTCGAGAAGTTTCCCAAAGAATAGCCCCCGAGCTTGTCGAAGGGTTGCATATTTAAAAGGGTTGCCGCTAGGCGGCAACCAATAATAATGCGGGATCGTCTAATGGTAGGACAGCAGACTCTGAATCTGCTTATCTAGGTTCGAGTCCTAGTCCCGCAGCCAACGAGAGAGCATCACACTGTGGTGCTTTTTTGTTGACTGATTAGACGAATATCGAGGTCGGCGGAAGTGACCGCTGGAGGGGCCGCCTGGCTGGCGGCCCCTTTTTGTCATCATGCGTCATTAATGATTGATTTTTCGAAAATCGTCCTGTAAGGTGGTCTCGGTTCTTTGGCCGGAGGAAAAGCCATGTGCCGGATAATCCCTATTTTTTTCTGCCTCGTCCTTCCTCTGCGGGCGTCGGCGGAAAAAATACTCATCACGTCCGACACGCAATACGGATGGTTCGGGACCGCGGCGTGCAATAAAGAGCGGGAATACTTCCGAAAGATCATTGACATCGTCAACGAAGAAAAGTTCGACGCACTCATCATCCTGGGCGATCTGGCCGACAGTTACCCGAGGACAAGGATAAGCCGCGCCCGCCAGGTCGGTTTCCTTCTGGAAGACCTGAAAAAGGTCAGACGCGCGCGCGTATACATGCTCGCGGGGAACCACGACCTCGGAGAGGACGCTCCCGGTTGGGCCGTAAGGGAATTCGAGAGCGCTTTCGGCGTTCCGACCCGGTACGCGTTCCAGCTCGGCGGATACAAATTCCTCGTCCTGAACAGCGCGCTCATCCAGAATTACGAAGAGCGTCCGCGGGAATACAGCGAACAGCTGGAATTCATCAGGAAGAACGCGGACGCGCGATTCATCCTGGTTCACCACCCCCCGTTCTACAGGGATCCGAAAGAAGGCGACAGCTATTATCGCTGGAAGAAGAAACCCAGAAAGGACATCCTGCCGCTACTCGCGCCCGGAACCCTCATCTTTTCCGGCCATACGCACCGGCCTTTTCAGACGGTAACGGGCGGATCGCACAACATAGGCGTCGGAACCTGCTGCGCACCTTGGGGAAAAGGCCGAAGATCATACGGCGTTCTGGAGATCTCCCCCGGGACGATCCGCTACGCGGAAAAGTTCCTTCCCTGACACCCCGGTGGACACCGGGGTTTTTTATAACAGCCGCCGGCTGGAAGCGACACCCCAGCGCACTCCCTAACAAAGACCGTCAATCTTGGCGATCTTCTTGTTTTATGTTCGACAATTGACACGTTGTAATTGATTTTCTAAGCTGAATTATTATACCCACCTGACAAATCCGCATGAGCGTTGAGGCCATCGTTGTCATTTTTGCGGTTGTTCTGGCGCTTTTATTCGATTTCACGAATGGTTTTCATGATGCGGCCAATCAGGTCGCGACCGCCATAAAGACCGACGCCATCAAACCCCTCCGCGCCTTGCTCATCGCGGCAACGTTTGATTTTATCGGCGCATTTTTTCTCGGCAGTAAAGTCGCGGAAACGCTCGGAAAGGGGATCGTGGATCCGCACCTGATGACCAAGGGGGTGTCGAGCGTACTCGTCATCATTGCTGCTCTCCTCGGGGCGATACTCTGGAACTTGTGGACCTGGAGGACGGGAACTCCTTCGTCGTCATCGCACGCGCTTATCGGCGGTCTTCTAGGCGCGTTCGTGGTCGGCTGGGGTTTTGCTCCGGTGAACTGGATGAAGGTTCTTAGCGTCTTCGTCATCCTTGTCGTTTCGCCCCTGATCGGTTTTCTCGTGGCCTCGACACTGACCCGTATCGGTATTTTCGTGAGCTCGATCATTTCTTTCCCCACGCGGACGAATAACTTTTTCAGAAAAGGGCAGTACGCGACACTCATCACTCAGGCGCTTTCACACGGGACCAACGACGCGCAAAAGACCATGGGCGTGATCGTCTTCATCCTGACCATTTCGGGAATGTATGCGCAGGTCCCGGGAAAAGCATTCATTCCCGCGTGGGTCATGCTCGCATGTTCGATCGCCATCGCCATCGGTGCTCTGTGCGGGGGGTGGAGGATCATCCGCACTTTGGGCTGGGGGATCTACGACATCAAGCCGATCCACTCCTTTACGTCACAGTTCTCTTCGGCATCAATCATTTACCTCTCCTCGCTCTTTGGGTATCCCATCTCGACCACACAGGTCATTTCGTCTTCCGTGATGGGGGCGGGTGCGGCAGAGAATCCCAGGCGCGTTCACTGGGAGGTCACGAAAGACATGGCCTTTGCCTGGCTCGTCACGATACCGGCTTCGGCTGCTGTCTCAGCCACATTCCTCCTGCTCTTTCGGGGAATGTGGCCCTATGTCATAGTGATTATTATAAGTGCAGTATCGGCCTATATGATTTGGAAAAAACTATCCTTATCCCGCATCTTTCCGAAGCAGCTCGATTTCCTGCACATGCTGTCGGAGCAAGCAGGGATAGTGGTCGAGGGATTAAAAACCGCACAAATATATTGCGAAAAACCGAGTCCGGAAGCGGCGAAGATCGTCGACCGGGCGGAAAAAGAGGCCGACGAGGCGCATCACAACATTATCGCGAATATCCGGAGCACGTTCATCACCGGGAAATACGACCGGCATAATATCGAGAATCTTTCCCAGAAGATCGATGACATCATGGATGAAACCAAGAAGGCGGTCATCAGAATGGAAAAATTCGAAGTCCCTCCCGACAATTACATCGTCGAGATGCTCGGCAAGCTGTCGGAGGCAGTAGTACTCATCAAAGAGGCCGTCGAAACGCTCGGGACTGACCAGAAGCGCTGCGGCGAATGCATCAAAGCGGCGCGGAAACGCGAGAACACGATACAACACATCTATGAGGGGTGGTATGGAAAGACCGAGAGCGAGATCAAGGTGGATGTCGATAAGCTTTCTTTGGACCGAGTGGGCAATGTGCTCCGCACCATTATCAGGAATCGTGATGAAGAAAAGGTGCAAAATGCGTTCATCAAAGCCGCCGACGCTGTGGTGATGGCGACGGCAGAGCTTGAGACCATTCTCGCGAAGATCTCATAAGAAGGGATCGGTGGTCGCTTCATCACCTCCCCGGTCCGGTTGCCCACGTGTTGTCCAAAGTGTAGAGATCCATGGAGAATTGGAATATTGAATAGGCCCCACCAGAGATTGGTGGGGCCTTTGAGGTCGTGGAGATAATCTAGCGGGGCGGGTTTTGGGACATTGCGATGGCGGCCGGGACCGACGGACAGACCAGGCTTCCGTACGCCTTGGCGTCATCGGATGGCGGCACACAACCGCGGCAGATCGTGTAGAAGGCGTACTCGGAGACCCAGCGAAGCTCCCGGCCGGTCTGCTTGGAGACGGTCTCCGCGTCGTTCCTGGTGCCGGTGCGCGGCGTGCTTGAGTCGTCGGTGAAGATCATGACGCCATGTCTGGGCGCCACCATGCCACCGGGCAGACTCTCCAGCGTCTCCTGGAAGTAGGCGGTGACGACGCCGTAGCGCATGTTGGCGAACATCAGCTTGGGCTGAATGGGCGCCTGCTGCTTCTTGCCAAAGAGCTTCCTCAAAAGACTCATCTGCTCCTCCTTTGGATGTTGTTTTGATGCCGTTCAGTGCCAAAATGACCCCTTAATATAGCACAAAAACGACGTTTTGTCAAGGTTAAGACGGAGGCACTTTTTGCTAAATCAAGCTCTCGTTTCGAAGGCCGATAGTGCCGGGCGCAGCCCATGAAAGGTTGGCGTAAATGGTGAAGATCACTCTTATCACCACCTCCCCGTCCGGTTGCTCATGGTTTGCGCAATGATTATTCAAACCAGTAAACTGATCATATGCCTCGCTTCAAGCCCTTCAATCCGCCATATCCGGAGAGGCGTACTTGTCCTGTCACGGGCAAGCGGATGTTTGCCGATGAACGCGAAGCGCGCGCAGAGGCGGGGCGCATCCGTAAAGAAGGCGGTGTGGAGCTGGGTGTCTATCAGTGCATGTCATGCGACCGTTGGCATTTCACGTCATCTTAGACCAAGACCGCCACTTATGCTGCGCCGTTTATCACCTCCCCGGTCCGGTTCCCCACGGGTTGTCCACGAGGTGATGAAATGTGACTATTTCTGTCGATTGGTGGTGACTGGTGAGAATCTAGCTTCAGTTGGTGGTTGAACAATATTTCGCTAGTTCATAAGGAATTTTGGTTACGGTCTAGGGCCATTCTTCAACTACACCATCGGCCAGCCCATCACCGAAACCGATGCCGGCCCGCCGTCATCTTGAAGATGCAGGGGTATCTTGGTACTGGCCATGCCGCCCATATCATGACCGAGCCGCTGCGGTTGATTTTTTATTGGGAATCCAGAAGAAGGTCTCTCGAGCGCCGCTGTCTTGGGTGCGGTCCGGCTGGATGGTTGCCAAAATCGCGGCCGCGTAGTTATATATCGAAACGGTCGGCCGCACGCTGGCCGGTTCGATCTTTATACTCTGGTCCGGAGGCGGTCCCAATATTGGGATCCTTCGGCACACAACGATCGTAAAAAAAGGAGTCCAAGATGCGTTACCTGATCTTGGGTGCCGGGCTTCAGCCCAAGGCCATTGTCCATTATTTGGTAGGTTGCCCGGACACGAGCCAGGTCCTGATCGTGGACGGCATCAGGGGCAAGGCGGAACGCTTGGCGGAATCGTTCGCCGATCCGCGCGTCCGCGGCGAGACCCGTGACGTCTCGGTCATCACCTCGATGGCGCAGTTCATGCGCGGCTTCGACGCCGTAGTGAGCGCGGTGCCGTATGACATGAACGGCCCGCTGACCAAGGCGGCCATACGGGCCGGTACGCACTTCGTCGACCTCGGCGGCAATAACGACGTCGAGGCGCGGCAGATCGCGCTTTCCGAAGCGGCCGCCGCCGCCGGTGTCGCCGTCGCTCCGGCGCAGGGGATCGCCCCCGGAGCCGTGAGCGTCCTAGTGGCGCATCTCATGAAGATACTGCCAGCCGACAAGTACGATCGGGTCGAGATATACGTGGGCGGCATACCGCGCCCATATATCCCGCCGATCGGCTACGCGCTGGTCTTCTCGGAGCACGGCTTGTTCAACGAGTACCTGGAGGAAACGGAGATCCTCCAGGACGGCAAGCGGACGCTGGTCGAATCATTGACCGGGACAGAGCCGCGGCGGTTCCAGCCGCCGTTCGGAGAACTCGAGGCGGCATACACCTCCGGCGGTTCGTCGACCCTCACGCGGACCTTCGAGGGCAAGGTCGGTTACCTGGCCTACAAGACGCTGCGCTGGCCCGGCCACTGGGAGTTCATCCGCAAGCTCAAGGAGCTGGGGCTTCTGAGCATGGATCCGGCGCACGGCCTCAAGGGTGTCTCGCCACGCGAGATGACCGAAAAGGCTTTCGCCCGCACGTTGCCGCGCGGCGTCGAGGACGCCATCGTGCTCTCGGTCGCCGTGAGTGCCGAGAATCAGGCCACGCAGTTCGAGATGGTCGTGACGCACGACGCGGCGACCGGACTCTCGGCCATGCAGCAGACGACCGGCTTCTCGGCCGCCATCGTCGCCCGGATGCTGGCCAACGGCACCATCAGCAAGCGCGGCACGCTCACCACCGAGTTGGACATCCCCACGGATGAATTCCTGGCTGGGTGGAAGCGCTGCGGCTTCAGGTGGATGATCACGATGACTTAGGACACAGAGAGGCTTCGGCCTCTCTTTTCTATGCGAACTTTCGGTAGGCGGCATCGGGCGCCAGGATATTTTTGCCGTTGAGGCTTGAAAAATCCTGTTTTTTGATTTTCGGATTAGTGATAAACTTATGTCCTGTAATTCATCACTTTCCCCGGCGAGCATTAAGCGAGGGGAAGTCATTTGAGAAATATGCACAAGAGATCCATTCAGGTCGTACTAAGCGCTATTTTCATGTTGGCGGTCTGCTGGCCGACTGCGCCCGCGCGAGCGGTGAGCATCAGCCCCGGACAGGTCGTCAAAATGAACGGTCTGACCACCCTTTATTACTATGCCTCGAACGGCAAGCGGTACGTTTTTCCGAACGAGCGCACTTATAAATCCTGGTTCCCGGATTTCAATGACGTGGTCACGCTGAGTCCTTTGGACTTGGCGTCAATCCCTCTGGCCGGCAACGCCGTCTATCGGCCCGGTGTGCTGCTCGTGAAGATCACCACCGACCCCAGGGTTTATGCCGTCACCAAGAACGGCGTGCTCCGCTGGATCATGAACGAACCGGTCGCCCGAGCATTATACGGCGATGACTGGAACCTTCTGGTCGACGACGTGCCGGACTCGTTCTTCGTCAATTATACGGTCGGCGCGGCCATCACCAGCGCGTCGGACTATGATCCTGACACAGAGGTCGCCAATGTCGATACCATCGAAGGCAACTTTGGCATGGCTTACGGCGACGTCAAGCACGCCCGCACCGGCCGCTGCCACGTCCTGCGCGGCAGCATCGTTTCAGTGATCGCCCGGCGGTGCGACATCTCCGGTATCGACGTGTCTTTTCCCGGCGCTCCCAGCATCTCCTCGATGACCGTCTCTAACGGAGGCGATGATGGTTTTGTCGATGTCGGCGACTACCTGACCGTCAACTTCAACGAGCCTATCGATCCGACCTCGGTGCACTCAAACTTGAGCAAAGGCGGCAGCGTGAGCGGCATTACCTACGACCAGACCGGCGGCCTCAGCATCTCCTCGGCCGGCAAGGTGACCATCAGGAATATCGCCTCCTTCGACCTGGGCTCGGTCGACAGCTCCGGCAATTTCACCGTGAGACTGGCGCTCAACTCCACGGGCAAGATCCTGACCGCGGCCATCACCAGCGGCAGCGACATCGGCATCATCAGCGAGGATTTCACCAGCGCTTCCCAGACGGGCGGGACTGTCAGGGATACGGACAGCAAGGCTATGGAGTCCAAATCCGGCCTGAGCGACCCGACCGGCAGTTTCGGCGGCGTTACCGCCGGCAGCACGCCCAGCATCTCCTCGATCGCCGTCTCCGACGGCGGCGACCAGGGATACGTCGATATCGGCGATTACCTGACCATCACGTTCAGCGAGGCCGTCGACTCTGCCTCGGTACATGCCGATCTGAGCAAGGGCGGCAGCGTCTCCGGCGTCTCATACAGCCAGACCGGCGGCCTGAGTGTCTCCTCGGCCGGCAAGGTGACCATCCGCAACATCGCCTCCTTCGACCTCGGTTCGGTGGCGAATTCGGGCGACTTCACCGTGAAGTTGGCTCTTAATTCGACGGGCAAGGTCCTGACCGTGACCATCACCAGCGGCAGCGACATCAGCGTAACCAGCGAGGACTTCACCGGCGCCGCCCAGGTCGGCGGCACGATCGAGGATGCCGATGGCCATGCCATGGAGTCCAAATCCAGCCTGAGTGACCCGACCGGCAGCTTCGGCGGCGCGCTCGCGGACAGCCGTCCCGGCATCTCCTCGATCGATGTCTCTGACGGCGGCCACCAGGGTTACATCGACACGGATGACTACCTGATGGTCACCTTCGGCAAGTCCATCGATCCAGCCGCGGTCAACGCCGACCTGCGCAAAGGCGGCAGCGTCAGCGGCGTCGCCTATAATCAGACCAGCGGCTTGAGCGTTTCCTCGTCCGGCGTCGTCACCCTGCGCAACATCGCTTCCTTTGATATGGGTTCGGTCAGCGGTACCGGCAACTTCACCGTGAAGCTGAGCCTTAATTCCACGGGCAATATCCTGACCATCACCATCACCGGCGGCAGCGACGTCACCATTTCCAGCGAGAGTTTCGGCGGAGTCTCCCAGACCGGAGGCACGGTCAAGGACGAGGAGGACAACGTCATGGAGAGCGCTTCCGGGTTGGGCGTTCCGACCGGCACTTTCGGCGATACGCTGGCGAACAGCTATCCCAGGATATCCTCGATCAGCGTTTCCGACGGCGGTGCGACCGGGTACATCGACACCGGCGACTACCTGTCGGTAACCTTCAGCGAGGCGCTTGACCCGACGTCGATCCGCGCCGACTTGAGCAAGGGCGGCAGCGTCAGCGGCATCGCCGCCGACCAGACCGGCGGCCTGAGCGTTTCCTCGTCCGGCGTCGTCACCCTGCGTAACATCGCTTCCTTCGACCTGGGTTCGGTCGACGGCTCCGGCAACTTCACCGTGAAACTGGCGCTGGACGCAGCGGGCAAGGTCTTGACCGCGACCATCACCAGCGGCAGCGATATCGGTATCACCGACGAAAGCTTCGGCGGTGTCACCCAGACCGGCGGCACGGTCGAGGACGCTGACGGCAATGCCATGGAATCCAAGTCCGGACTGAGCGCCCCGACAGGTTCGTTCGGCGGCGATCTGGCCAGCGGCAGCCCGCGCGTCGCCTCGATCGCTGTTTCGGACGGCGGCAACAACGGTTATATCGATGCCGGCGACAGCCTGGCCATCACCTTCAGCAAGGCCATAGATCCGACCTCGGTGAATTCCGATCTGCGCAAGAGCGGCAGCGTCAGCGGCGTCTCTTACAGCCAGACCGGCGGCCTGGCCGTTTCTTCCGCGGGCAAGGTGACGATCCGGAACATCGCCTATTTCGACATGGGTTCGGTCAGCGGTTCGGCGAATTTCACTTCCAGAATATCGCTCAATTCGACGGGCAAGGTCCTGACCGTCACCATCTCGAGCGGCAGTGACGTAACCATCACCAGTGAGAGTTTCGGCAGCGTCACCCAGACCGGCGGCACGGTCGAGGACGCTGACGGCAACGTCATGGATAGCGATTCCAACCTGAATGCTCCGACCGGCACCTTCGGCGGCAGCTCATGATTGCCGTCACACCTTCAGCGGCCAGCGCTGAAGAGGTTTACCGCAATGAACACGCCGCCTCCTTCGCCGGACGGATATTCGGGTACCCGAACGGCCAAGTGGAATACGGCCAATTCGGGGACCTCGACCGATAATAATTTCAGCTTTTGTGGGGTCGGGGGAGCGGCTTTTTCTTTCGAGCTTTACCTGTTCGATTCAGGAGGGAATGAACTATTCCGGCAAGGAAGCGGTGTTTTTGCAACCGATAATACGCCACCAACTTTTTCAGACCCAAAAGTTACTAGTATTACTAATAGTTCGGCCACGATCAGTTGGGCGGCAGATGAAGCAATTAGTAGGAAATGGAGATAAATTATCATCCCGGACTGATTTGAATTTCACGTTGTGCCACGCCTGTCACCTCCCCGGTCCGGTTGCCCACGGGTTGCCCAGCCAACAATAAAAGACCAACCAATGCTGGTCTGTTTTTGTTCTCGACGCCGAGATAGAACCAAACCGGGGCCAACACCTTTTTTAGCATATTTTGGCTAAAAAATAGGCTGCCGCAGGGTTGACAAAATCGAGAAAATGTGCTATATTACGTCGTTATCCATTCTATACCAATATGAAAATCATGCGTGCGACCATTATTGTGAGCGCGATCCTGATAGCCGCGGCCCTACCCATGGCGGTGGGCGCGCAGGATTCAACCAGCTTCAAGGCGGATAACGACCGCTTGTGCGCGAACTGGTTGGCGCATTCACAGTGGAGCGGCCAATTCGACGCCGCCGGACAGCGCGTTTGCGCCTGCGTCAGCGGCTATACGCCCGCGGCCGGCCCTGTTTGCTTGAAGATCCAGTCGAATATCGCCATCGTAAACGGCCATCGCGTTCAGACGTTCGCGGACGGTTCGCGGCTCGATCTCGATACGAACGAGGTCATCTCCAACGGCAATTACAAGCCGTCGCAGCCGACAAACAATGCCGTTCCGACGCCGAAAAATACGGTCCGGTTGGTTTGGGCCGGCCTGGGTATCGGCGAACCATGCTCTCACCCCGAGCATTCAGTCTGCATCCCGCCGGGTTCGAGAATGAACGCATGGCAGTGCGATGACAACTATTTCGAATACGACGGCCAGTGCTATCCCAAGGCTATAGTGCGCGTGCCGCGTACGCTGAGTGGCCGCTCGGGCGACGACAAGTTTTGGGGATGTTTGCAAAACCACGGTGCTGGATCGGTCTGGGACTTATGGGACAAGAAGTGCGTTTGCCGCGAAGCCTTTTCCGCCGCTCCGGACGGCGTCCATTGCGAGCCGGTCGATCGCGGGTGCTTTAAAAGGATCGGGACCGACTCATACTATAATTTCAACCTGAACAGCTGCGTTTGCCAGGCTGGCCATGATTTCGTGGGCGGAATCTGCCAATGATGCGCCGGGGCAGGTCAGCGGCCTGTCGATACGGTTATCCAGACCGGGTCTGGCAGCCATCAAAATGAGACCGAGAGCCCTCGGTCTCATTTTGTTTCAATGATATACTCTTCGATTGCCTTTCGCCCCGCCAGTGACCGGGATATGATATAATCAATGCCAGAAGAATAAATTATCAAACTTTAATATGATTAAGCTTAATACGTTTTTTGTGTCTGCCGGCGTGGTCTCGGCCGCGCTGCTCGTCGGTTTTTCGGCGAAAGCTATTATTATGATCGACCCGGACGCCATTCCGGCCTGTACCGCGAATGACTGGACCTGCACGGATTGGTCGGCCTGTTCCGCGGGGATGGGCGGCAATTATTCTTCCTCCAGAACCTGCACCGCCACCATTAACTGTCTGGACACGAACAATACTAAACCCAAGACAAGCCATTCATCGAACATCAACTCGGAAGACTACATTTGTCCGCCCGCGCCTGACCAATACTCTCCGGCTGAGGAACCCCAGCAGCAGCAATCCAAGCCCGCCTGCACCGCCGACCAGTGGACCTGCACGGCTTGGGGCGAGTGCGAGTACACCCAAGATGCGACGCAACAGTCGAGCCGCACCTGTACTCCGACCGTCAATTGCGACCCCAATTCGGCCACTAAACCAGCTGAGTATCATAGTGGCGATTGTCAGCTGCCAGCCGACTCGTATTCCCAAAATCCGTCGACCGGTGCGAATACCTCCCGGATGATCATCATCAATTCGAACATCGACAGCACCGGTCTCTGGCCGTCGGCGTCCATTAACCAGGACAAGGGCCTTTTCGGATACGCCTCTGTAAAATGTACCAGCAACACCTTGATCAAGACGGAAGACTCGCCGGCCGTCTATTATTGTGGCCAGGACGGGAAGCGTTATGTGTTCCCGAACGAGAAGACCTACTACTCCTGGTATAGCGACTTCAGCAGCGTGACCATCATCACGCCCGATCAGCTGGCAGCGATCCCCATTGGCGGCAACGTCACCTACCGCTCGGGAATGAGGATGATCAAGGTCACCTCGAGCCCTACGGTCTACGCGGTGGGACAGGGCGGTGTCCTGCGGCCGATCTCCAGCGAGGCGGTGGCAGTGGCGCTCTACGGCGCCGACTGGAACACGAAGATCGACGACATTTCCGACGCCTTCTTCGTCAATTACACCACCGGAGCGGAACTGGATCTCAATTGAACGGAGAACTATACAGATCGTGCCCAACCACAACGGCCGCCCCCGATCGGTTCAGGGGGCGGTTTTTTCGTGGTCCATGGAGATCTAAAGTGTTTCCGTCCGCTCCCTGGGGGTTTTAAGGCTGATACATGATGATACATGAATATCTGCGCCGGCATCTGCTATAATATATGTATATGGGTTTGGATCAGAAGCTCAAGCCGTCGACAATCGGCAAGATCGTCGAGCTGGCGCAAGAGCTGTCTTCCTCCGTTCAGCTTTCGTTCGCCGAACCGGTAGCCGGCGCCTTCTTTAACGAGGCCAAGGCGGTTATTTCGCGTACGCGGCGGATCTATCAGGAACTGGTCAAGAACCTGACCGAGCGCGCCCGGGGCACCCCGGGCATCGAGACGCTCCTGGACAATTCGCACAAGATCGCCAGCGTGCTTACCGAGATCAGCGACCATTGGCGTCGGAAAGAGACGCTGCGGTTGCCACAGATCGTCGACTCCGAGGGCAAAAGACGACCGCGGGCCTATCTGATCGCCCGATCGCTGATCAAGGAGACGGGCGGATCCATCGACAGCGAGTCTCTCACGCTTTTCCTGAAGAATTATCAGCGCGAGGCTCCGCTCTCGGTGCGCGAGCTCGACATCTTTCCCGACATGCTGCGTTTCGCCCTCATCGAGGAGATAACCTTGGTGATGGAGACGATACGCATATCGCTTTTCGAGATGGACGAGGCGGAGCGATGGCTCTCGCGCATGGTGGCCGTGCTGGGAACGCGCGACGCCGACAGCCGGCTCGCGGCGCTAGCGAACCAGCTGGCTCAGGAGAACCGGGTGGTCGCGGTCCATTTCGGATCCCATCTACTGCAGCGCATCGTACAGTCCGGCAAAGAGCGTGAATTGCGCGTGGTCACACGGCGGCTCAAGCTGTCGCTCGCCCGGCAGGGCGTCGGGGCCGGCCGCCTGCCGGAGATGGTCGCCCGGAGCGAGCGCGAACAGGCGGATGTCATCGACCGTGCCATCGCCAGCCTCCATTGGCTGGGCCAGGCGCGCTGGGACCGGTTGTCGCTGCCCTTGAACGAGGTGGACCGGATGCTCGCCCGCGATCCGGCCGCCGCCTTCCGCGATCTCACCGACGACACGAAATCGATCTACCGGCGCGCCATCGTCCGCATCGCGGACCGCACCGGCGTGCATGACGTCGAGGTGGCCCGCGAGGCGCTGCGCCTGGCCCGGGCGGCGCGGCCGGCCTTGGTCGCCGGCGCCGTGAATCGCGCTACGCATGTCGGATACTACCTGGTCGGCAACGGATCGCCCGCCCTGGAACAGGTCTTCCATTACGAATCCAGCCTCATGGAACGGCTGCGGCGCGCGACGCTCGCACATCCGACAGCCGCCTATTTGGGCGTCATCTTCGGGGTCACGGCGATCCTGACCTGGTTCGCGGTATCTTCGGTCGTCCAAGCCGCGCTGCCGTTATGGGCCGTCGTATCTTTGAGCCTGGCCGGACTTCTGCTCGCTTCGGAGATCGCGGTCGTTATGGCCCATATCGTTTTCACGCACCTGTTGCCGCCGCGTCCTCTACCGCAGATCGACTGCGAGAAAGGCGTGGGCGAGTCCCGGCGGACCATCGTGGCCGTGCCGTCGATGATCCGTGACTCCCGTTCGGCCAGGAACCTGCTTTCGAAACTCGAGACCAACTTCGTCGCCAATGACGATCCGGACATATATTTCGCCTTACTGCTGGACTTCGGCGACGCGCCTGAAGAACACATGCCTGACGATGACGCCCGGCTGGGCGAGCTCGCAGACGGTGTCGCGCGCTTGAATGCCGCCCATCCCTCCGATCTGCCGCGTTTCTCGCTGTTCTGTCGCAAGCGCCTCTGGAATTCCCAAGAAGGCGTTTACATGGGTTGGGAGCGCAAGCGGGGCAAGCTGCGCGAATTCAACGGCCTGCTGCGCGGCCGGTCGACGTCTTTCGAGGGCAACGCGGCTGATGTCGCGACTAAATTCGGCCGGGTGCGGTATGTGCTGACCATCGACGAGGATACCGAGCTCGCGCGCGATAGCGCCCGGGCGCTTATCGGCACCATCGACCACCCGCTCAATCGTCCGCTCATCGATCCCGTCCGCCGCGTGGTCACGGAGGGGTATGGCATCGTCATGCCCCGCTCGACGATGCGGTTCAGCGAAAGTCAGGCTTCGGCGTTCTCGCGCATCTTCGGCGGTTTCCCGGGCCTTGAAGCCTATTCGACGGTGGTTTCCGACCTGCATCAGGACCTTTTCGGCGACGGCCTGTTCCAGGGCAAGGGCGTCTATGACGTCGACGCCGTCACCGTCACCATGGACGGCCGAATCCCGGATAACACCGTTCTGAGCCACGACTTGCTGGAGGGGCTGTACGCGCGCGTCGGCACCGCCGCGAACGCGCACGTTTTCGAAGGTTTTCCCAGTACCTACCGCGGTTACATGACGCGTTCCCATCGCTGGATCCGCGGCGATTGGCAGATCATCGGCTGGCTGGGCCGCCGCGGCTCCGTCCTTTCGGGTATCGCCAAATGGAGGATCACCGATAATCTTCGCCGCAGTTTGCTGCCGGTCGCGCTCGTCGGCGCGCTGGCCGGGGCGCTTTTTTCGCCGGCCAATGCCGTCTTTTGGAGTTCTATCGGGTTGGTCGCGCTCGGCGCCGGCCAGCTGCTGCCAACACTAGCGCGCGTGTTCGGCATGGCGGTCTCGCGGGACAAACGGTTTACCTTCATTTACCGTTTCGGGACCTCGGCCGTCGAGTTGTCGGCCATGTGTGCGAAGACGGTCCTGCTTGGTGTCTTCGCACTGCAAAGCATGTTCGTTTCAGCCGACGCGGTGATGCGTAGCTTGTGGCGGCTTTTGGTGACGAAACGCAAGCTGCTCGAATGGCAGACCGCGTATGAATCGGCGGCCAGCTCGAACCACGGCTTTACGTCCGCCCTGCATTTTTGGTGGCCGGCTAACCTCGCCGCGCTGCTCGTCATTTATTTCAATTGTCATTCCGGCATCGCCGTCGACCGCCTGTCGCTCCTGTGGGCTGGCGCGTGGGTAGCGGCCCCGCTGATTTCGGCGATCATCAGCCGTCCGGCCAGGAAGACCATATCGCTCTCGGCCCGCGACAGCTTCTTTCTGCGGACCGTGGCGGCGCAGGCCTACTGGTTTTTCGTCGACCTGACTACCAAGGAATCGCAGTGGCTGCCGCCTGACCATTATCAGGAAGAGCCGGTATCCAAGCGCCGCGCCCACGGTCTCGGCGTTTCGCCCACGAATCTCGGCATGTACCTGCTGTCCCTGTCGGCGGCGCGCGAGCTCGGGCTTGCGACCATCACGCAATACAGCGCCCGCATCGACGGCGCCTTCAAGAGCATGGCGCACCTCGAAAGATATCGCGGCCATTTCTTCAACTGGTACGAATTGCGGGCGTTGAAGCCGCTTGCTCCGCGGTATGTCTCGAGTGTCGACAGCGCCAATCTGGCGCTGGCGCTCCTCGCGGTGTGCAATGCGCTGCGCGAGGCCTGCGCCGCGCCGCTTTATTCCCGGGGGATGTTCGAGGGCTTCGATGCCGAAATGCATGTGCTGGCCGAATGGTCGGCGGGGAAGATGAGCGCCTGCCGGAAGGATTCCGCCGAACGTCGGCTGCTGCGCGAGGTGGCCGCCGCCGCGGCACAGTCGCGGGCGCTGATCAGGAAGGCTCTGGCCGGCGGCGTGACGCCGCGGGAAAGCGACATGGTATCGAGCGGCGCGGTCCATCACGCGGTCCGGATCAGGAACACGCTGGAGGCCCTGCGACTGGAAGAGGGCAGTGAAAAGTTCGAAGACGTGTTCCTGGCGGCCAGACACATCGAGGCCCTGGCGGTGGAGAACCGTGAGTTCATCGGCCAGTATCTGAGCTTCGCTGTCGTTCCCGCCGTTTCGGCCATGACCGCCGACAAGGATCTGCGGGTGGTCTACATGCGTCTCGCCGAGGTGCTCGCGCGGATACCGAGTGTCGACAGCCTGGCCGGCGGTGAGACACGGCGGACGATCGAGGACGTCGGCTTTGCCGCGGCCGTCGACGGGTCAGCGCTGCCGCCGCCCGATAAGGACAGCGCTCGCGCTTGGCATGTCGAGGTGCTGTCCCGGCTGGCAGCCGCTGAGGAAAAGGCCCGCGAGGTTAGGAGCCAGCTCCTCGCCGCTGCCGCCGCCGCCCGGCGATACTATGACGAGATGGATTTTACCTTCCTCTACGACGAGGAGCGCGGGCTCTTCCACATGGGCTATAATTCGGCGCGCGAATATTTCGACGATATCTTTTACGACCTGTTCGCCTCGGAAGCGAATTCGGTCAGCATCGTCGGCATCGCGAAAAAACAGGCTCCCAAGGAGCATTGGACCTACCTGAGCCGGAAGCTGGTCCGCAGTTCCGACGGATCAGCCACGCCGGTGTCCTGGGCGGGATCGCTCTTCGAATATCTGGGGACCATGCTGTATTTCGACGTCCCCGCAGGCAGCTTCTGGGGCGCTACGGCTCAGCGGGCGGTTGCCGCGCACCGGCGCTTCGCCCGCCGGCTGGGCATTCCTTGGGGCATGGGCGAGTCGGCGTCCTCATCGATGGACGCGAACGGAAATTACCACTACCAGGCTTTCGGCGAGCCGTCGATCGGCTTCAAGCGCAACCTGTCCGAGTCGGTGGTCGTGGCGCCCTACACGACAGCGCTGGCCCTGCCGATCGCTCCGCGGGCCGCAGTCAAGAACCTGAAGCGGCTCGCCGAGTCCGGCGCGGCGGGTTGTTACGGTTTTTACGACGCCCTGGATTTTACCGCGCGCTGCAGCGGCGAGGGGGAGGACAGTGCTCCTGCGCGGATCTACTACGCCCACCACCAGGGTTTCATCCTGTCTTCGGTCGCGAACGTCATCCTGGACGGCTGGGTGCGCCGCATGATCGGCGCCGAACCGGAGATGAAATCCGCGACCCAGCTTTTTGAAGAGATGATGCCGCAAACCCCGCCGGTCGAGCCGCTGCCGAGCGGCGCCCGGTTTAAGCTGGCCGCAGGCCGCGCTGACCGGGAACTGGCCGAAGCGCCGCGGCGCTATGTATCGGTCAGGCCGCGAGAGGCCCAGTGGAACTACCTGTCGAACGGTTCGTATCGTATCAAGATCTCTAGCGGGGGGGCGGGCGAGAGCAAGTTCGAAGGGATCCACATCATGCGTCCGAACGACGGTCCGCTGACGGAATCGCGCGGCGTTTTCCATTACCTGTGTGACCGGGAGCGCGGAGCGCTGTGGTCGCCGACCCACATGCCCACGAGAACGATCGGCGGACGGTCGAGTGTATCGGTCGGCGGGCAGGTCGCGATTTTTGATAAGGCCTACGAAGGGATCGCCAGCAGCCTCGCGGTCGCCGTCGATCCGGATTCACCGGTGGAGGTGCGGGAACTGACGCTTACGAACCAGCGTCCGACCCCGGCTGTCCTATCCGTGGGCGCCTGCGCGGAGCTCGCCCTGACCAGACGGAGCGAAGCGCTGACGCACCAGAATTTCCAGAACCTGTTCCTGGCCTCCAAGACCGTCTTCGATGACAACGGCGTCCTTGTCTGGCGGTCCGACGAGCGCAACGTCGACCATTCCGCCGCCGCGGCCTTCCTGGTCACGACGCCGGAGGGGCACCTCGATGATCTACGCCTGACCCGCGACCGGGAAACATTCTTTGGTCCGCTGCTCGACCGGGAGGCGCCGCCGGTGATGAAGGATCCGGGCCTGGCGCGCGAGGAATTGCCGGAACACACGCTCGATACCGCGGTCGGCTACGTCACGACCCTGACACTGCGTCCCGGCGAGACCCGCCGCATAGCGCTTATCATCTCGGTCGGCGAGACGCGGGATGCCGCGGTCGAGGCGATGCGCCCCTACCGCAAGTACCGCCAGGTCCGCAAGACGGTTGACGGGGCCGGCCAGGCCGAGGCCAAGGCGCTCGCGGCGCTAGGGATACCGTCGCTGCAGGCGGAAACCTTCGACACGCTCGCGTCGCTGCTCAACTCGCGCCGGGACCATGTATCGCCGGGGTTGCGCACGGAGTGCGCACCGCTCGTCGATTCCTTCTGGCGACGTGGCATCTCGGGCGAACGCCCGATCGCGCTGGTCTCCGTCTACAGTCTGGCCGATCTGCCGCTGGTCAGGCAGATGCTGACGGCCCACGCTTATTTCGTGTATAAAGGCGTCGACGCGGATATCGTCATCCTGAACGAACATCGCGGCGGCTACCTCAAGATGCTTGAGGATGAGATCGATTTCCTGCTGCGCGTTCACGGTGAGTCGGGACAGGCGCACGCAATCAAGGTCTATTACGTGCGTGGTGAAGAGCTCAGCGTCACGGAGATCCGCTGCCTGCATCTGGCCGCAACAGTGCGGATCAACGCCGGCGAGGGCTCTCTGGCCGACCAAATGCGGGCGCAGCAGCGTGTCAGAGCGGTGAATCTCCCGCCGCCCCTGCCGCCGGGCGACCCGAAAAAAAGAGAGGCTCATGCGGCCATCTCCCGCCGCTGGCAGCCGACACGCGACAGCGACCTCGAGTTTTGGAACGGTTTCGGCGGTTTTGACGGAGCCTCGGGTGCGTACGTGATTGTGCCGCCGGAGGGCCGGTTTCCGCCGGCGCCCTGGTCCAACATCATCGCCAACGAAAACATCGGATTCATCGCGACCGATCGCGGCACGATGTTCACCTGGGCGCGCAACAGCCGCGACAATAAGCTGACCGCGGCCTATAACGATCCGTTGTCGGCGGTTACGTCCGAGGCGTTCTACGTGCGCGACGAACTTACCGGCGATCATTATTGCCCGCAGCCGGCAATCGGCGAGCGGCAGGCGCGTTACGAGGTCCGCCACGGCGAGGGTTATACGGAATACCGCACGCATCAGGGAGGTCTCGGTCTGCGTCTGACGTCGCATGTGGCGCCGAACGCGCCGATCAAGTATGTGACGCTGGCCATCAAGAATGACAGCGGCGAGGCGCGCCGGCTGGCGTGTTTCGGTTATTTCGAGCTCTTGCTCGGCAGTTTCGCCCACGAGACCAAGAAACAGTTCGCTTTCGGCCTGCTGGATGGCAATACGCTGGTCGTGCAGAACATCTACCGCAATTCCTTCGCGGCGAGTCGGGCCTTTCTCGGGATAGTTGGCGGCGCCGATCAGTTTACCACGAGCAAGGAAGAGTTCATCGGTCGTTTCGGCAGTCTGACTTCACCGGCGGCGCTCTCGCGGCAAGGTCTCTCGTCGCGCCTTGACCCAGCCGGCGAACCGGCGGCGGTCTTGAGCCGGAAGGTGGACCTGGAACCAGGCGAAGAAAAGAACGTCGTGTTCTACCTGGGAGAAGGGTGTTCACCGGAGGCGCTGTCGTACCTGATCGCGAAGAACTGCAACAATGACCGCGTCCGGATATCCCTCACCGAGACGGTCTCTTATTGGCGGTCGCTGCCAAAGCTCACGTTCGAACTGCCGGATCGCGGCCTGACCCTGCTGTGCAACCGTTTCCTGACTTATCAGACGATGGCGTCGCGGCTGTTCGCGCGGGCAGGCTTCTATCAGATCGGCGGGGCTTTCGGATTCCGCGATCAGCTCCAAGACGTGCTGTCGCTCTTATGGCACAATCCGGCGATCGCGCGCGCCCACATCCTGGCCTGCGCCGGCCGGCAGTTCCGCGAAGGCGACGTCTTGTCGTGGTGGCATCCGCATAACGATTTCGGAGCGCGCACGCTGCTTTCTGACCAGCATCTATGGCTGCCTTTCGCGGTCGCGCGTTACATCGAGTTCACGGGCGACGAGCGGATCCTCGAAGAGGAGGCGCCATATCTGGAAGGCGAGGTGCCTGACTCCGAACGGCGCAGCATCGCCGGTATCTTCCGCGCGGGCGAGTCCCGCGGCACGCTTTATGAGCACTGCACGCGGGCCGTCGACCGGGGATTGACATCGGGCGTACACGGGTTGCCGCTCATCGGCGCCGCGGACTGGAACGACAGCATGAACCGCGTGGGATCCGAAGGGCGCGGGGAAAGCGTCTGGCTGGCGTGGTTCACGGTTATCGTCCTGCGCGCCATGGCCGACCTGTGCGCGGCGCGAGGGGATAACGACCGGGCCGTCCGGTATCGCACTGAGGTCGAAAATTATCTCGCCGCGCTTGGGCGTTTCGCTTGGGACGGCAATTGGTACCGCCGCGCGTACACCGATGACGGCGTTCCGGTCGGGACGCGGTCCGGCAAATCGTGGCGGATCGATTCCGTAAGCCAGTCCTGGGCGGTCTTCGCGCTCGGATCGACCGCTGAAACGCGGGTCGCGCTGCTTTCGGCCAAACAGGAATTCCGCCTGTGGGAGGGGCACGCTCCGCTGGCCTGGCCCCCTTCGGATCCCGAACTGCTGGATCTCGGCACGCTCTCCGATTATCCGCCCGGAGTGCGGGAGAATGCCGGTCAGTATAATCACGCGGCGCTTTGGCTGGCTCAGGCGATGTTCCTGACCGGCGACGCCGACGCCGGCAAGATGCTTATCGACGCGGTCAACCCGTTCAAGCTGACCGAGACCCTCGAGAAGGCCTCGGTCTATCGCGGCGAACCGTACGCGGTCGCGGCGGACATTTATTCCGCGCCGACCTATCCCGGAAGGGCCGGTTGGACCTGGTATACGGCGTCATCCGGGGTGTTCTATCGGACCGTGGTCGAATATCTGCTCGGTCTGAAGATGAAGGCCAACAGGTTGACGTTCGAACCGGCGTTTCCTTCCGATTGGACCGAGGCGACCGCGCGCTACATGCTGAAGACCTCGTGTTATACGATCCGTTTCCGCGTCGACCAGCCAGGCGCGGCGGCGGTCAGGGTGCTGCTTGACGGGGTAGCGGTGAACGAGGCGGCGCTCACTCTTGTTGACGATGGAAAACCGCACGAAGTGACCGTTCTTATCTCGCGTCCGGCGAAGACGGCGTGATGGCGCGGGTAGGGTTGCGGGGCCTTCGATTTGTATTAATAGAAGTTCCATGGATGATTCAAAAGACGCGCCACTACGGATGGCGCGTCTTAAATATGTGACCGCATATATTAATACGGCGGCGTCCGATTACTGCGAATGGATCAAATACAGCGTCAGGTCCTTGTCGGCCACGCGCATTAAACGGCGTTCTCCGGGAAAAATTCAGTCAGCCAGCTTCAGCCAATCGTTCTCGGTCCGGCCGATATCTTCCTCCAGTTCGGATAAACGTTTGGCCTTGTCTGGGGCGTAGTCGGTCGGATTCTCGAAGAAGTAGGCCAAGATCCGGCCTTTTTCTTTTTCGAGCGACTTAAGCCTTTCTTCCAGTTTTTGGCGGGCACGGCGTCTTTCCCGGTCGGCCACGACTTTTTCCCGCCGTACTTCGGCGCCCGGCGTTCCTGAAACGACCGGCAGGACGGTGTTGGCCTCGGCCGCCAGCGCCGCCAGGTCGGCGACGTATTCTTCGTAAGTCCCGGTGTAATGCCGCACCGTGCCGCCGCGCACTTCGTAGATGCGGTCGACGAGCGCGTTCATGAATGTCCGGGCGTGGGAGACCACCAGCACCGTGCCGGCGTATTCCTTGAGCGCCTTGGCCAGCACTTCGACCGTTTCGGCGTCGAGATGATTGGTCGGTTCGTCGAGCACCAGCACGCTGTGCTCGTGCAGGACCAGGCGCGCCAGCCGGACGCGGGCGCGTTCGCCGCCGGAGAGCACGCCGCAGGGTTTTTCCAGGTCGTCCTCGCCGAAAAGGAAGGCGCCGGCCGTGGCCAGGATGCGCTCGCCGGAGGCTTCGGGCGGCGCGGCCCGGGTCAGGGCGTCGAGCACGGTCTCCTGGTGCGACAGCGTCTCCTCGGAAAGTTGGGAGTAGTAGCCGATGTCGGCCTTGTGCCACCATTTGCAGCTGCCGGCGAGTGGTGGCAGGGCGCCGACCATGGTGCGCAGCAGCGTCGATTTGCCGCGGCCGTTCTCGCCGACGATGGCCGCCTTGGCGCCGCGGGGAATTTCCAGGTTGATGTCCTTGGCCACGGTCTTTTCGCCGTAGCCGATGGCCAGGTCGACGGCTCGGACGGCCGGACCGGCGTGCGTCACGGGGCAGGGGATGGTGAAGGCCGCGGTCTTGAGCTTAGGGTCCAGGTCGCGCAGCCGGTTGCGCAGCTTGGCGATATGCTTCATCTTGCTCTGGGCCCGGCTGGCCAGGCTGGCCTTGGCCCGGAAGCGGTCGGCGAATTCCTGGGCTGCGGCCATCTCGCGGCGCAGGCGCTTGTTGGTGCGGCGGGCGTACTCAGCCTGCTCCTCCTTCCAGTCCAGGTAGGTCTCGACGTCGCCGGGGAAGGCGGTCAGCCGGCCGCGCTCGATCTCCCAGGTCGAGGTGCAGAGGTTCTGGAGCAGTTCGCGGTCGTGCGAGGTGATGACGTAGGCTCCGGACCAGCCGCGCAGGAAGGCTTCGAGCAGGAGCAGGGTCGGCAGGTCGAGATAGTTGACCGGTTCGTCGAGCAGCAGGACGTTGGGTTCGGCCAGCAGCATGCCGACGATCTTCAGGCGCATCTGGTAGCCGCCGGAGAGGGCGGCCGGCGCCGCTTGTAGGTCTTCGGCAGACAGTCCGAATCGCGCCGCCAGTTTGCGGCACTCCCATTCCGGCTTGCCGCCGGTTTCGGACAGGTAGTCGACGGCCGTGCCGTCCGCCTGCAGCTTCTCGTTCTGGCGCAGGACGCCCAGCCGGGCCGACGGCATGACCGAGACCTGGCCGCTGTCCGGTTCCTCTTCGCGGGCCAGGAGGCGCAGCAGGGTGGATTTACCGCTGCCGTTGCGGCCGATGAGCGCGACGCGGGCCTTTTCCGGCACGGTCAAGGTCAGGCCGTCCAGGACGATCTGGTGCCCGTATGTCTTGCTTAATTCCGATACCGCGAGCAATGTTTTCATGGACGTATTCTACCGGTTGGCCGCTGGACGGACAATTGACCTAGGCCGCCTTATTGTTTCTCGCGGCCCTTGATATGGCCGGTATCCCTGTATTGTTGATTCGATAATCATGGGTCATATCGCCTTGTTTTGATCCTGACCGGGATGCGTTGGCCAGGGTTATTATCCGGCGTCCAAGGAACCTCTCAACGACCTGCTTGGTGGGGCTTTCAGACCGCGTGCAGCGGCTAAGAATAACGACCGATGATCATCGGCCGTTTTTTTTGATGTCTTGTTCTCAGGATGTCGGGCCGATGGCCTCTCACGAAGACGCTCCGCGCACCGCGCGCTCGATGGCATCGCGCAGCTCGCCCAGCCCCGTACTGTCCGCGGTGGAGTGGGGGATGCATGTCAGCGTCGGGTACTCGTCGCGGATCTGGCGCATGGACAGAGCCGCTTCTGAATTCGAGAGCTTGTCGACCTTGTTGAAGACGACGGCGTGCGGCATCTCCTGCCCCTGGAGCTGGTCCAGGGCGTAACGGTCGCTATCCTGCAGTCCGCGGCGGCCGTCGATGATCAACAACACCAGCTTCAGTTGTCGCGCTTGCGACAGGTAATTGCCGATCATTGTTTCAAAGCCCTTGCCGCGGGAGCGCGCGGCTCTGGAGAACCCGTAGCCTGGCAGGTCGGCCAGCAGATAGCGTCCGTCAAATTCGTAAAGATTGATCGCTTGCGTCAGGCCCGGCGTGGCGCTGACCCGGGCCAGATTTTTGGCTCCGGCCAAGTGGTTGATAAGCGAAGATTTTCCCACATTCGAACGTCCCAACAGGGCGATCTGCGGTTTGTCTGACTTCGGAATATCGGATGGCCGGAAGGCGCTTTTGAGGAATATCGCTGGCATATGCGAACCGAGTATATATGTATGACCGCCAATATGCCACCCCCGCACCCTCGATCCTTGCTTATTCTCCCTTTATCCTGTAGACTTCGGCGTTAATGACATAATAGCGTATATATGAATGCTTTCAGGCGAAATAACGACAGCGGCAGGTCCGGCGGCAGGAGATTCGGCGGCGGAGTATTCAAGGACCGAAGCCGTGGCGGCAGCGGCGGCGGCAGGTCCGGCGATCGGTCATCCGGTCCGCCGCAGCTGCATCAGGCCGTCTGCGCCGCGTGCGGCAAGACGACCGAGGTCCCGTTCAAGCCGAACGGCAGAAAGCCGGTCTACTGCCGGGATTGTTTTCAGCAGGAAGATCACGCTCCCCGGGAGTCATTCGGGCGCGGCGCCTTCGGTAAGCCCCAGTTCGCCGCCAAGCGGCCGTTCGGGGCCGGACCCCAGAGAAACGACCAGGTCGAAAAGCGGTTAGATGAGATGGATGCGAAGCTCGACCGCATCATCAGGGAGATAGAGGCCCTTAAGGAAAAGAATGGTTAGTTAGGGACTATGGCGAACGACAGCGTCGTCCTCCGTTTTAGCGACGTCACTTTCGGCTACGGGGAAACCAAGCCCATCCTGGATGAGGCCAAATTTTCCGTGCGCAACGGCGCCAAGCTGGCGCTCATGGGTCAGAACGGGGCGGGGAAGTCTTCCTTGTTCGCGTTGATCCTCGGACAGCTCAAGCCGGTCTCCGGTTCGGTCTTCCGTTCGCCGCCCGAAGCCACGGTGGGCATCGGCAAGCAGGTCATACCGCCAGAGCAGCTGGACCTGACCGTGCGCGAGTGGTTCGCCGGCACTTTCGCCGAGGTTCCGTACAACCTGGACAGGCGCATCGCCGAGGCGCTGGACGCGGTGAACCTCAAGACCGACCTGACCAAGCAGGTCCGGCAGCACTCCGGCGGCCAGCAAGCGCGCCTGCTTTTGGCCTACGCCGTCATCCAGAACCCGGACATCCTGCTCTTGGATGAGCCGACGAACAATCTCGACCAGGAGGGCATCGAACACCTCACCGGCTTCCTGATGATGTACGAGAAGACGGTCATCGTCATATCGCACGATGCCGACTTCCTGAATGCCTTCACTGACGGCGTGCTCTATCTGGACGTGCACACGCGGAAGATCGAGCAGTACGTCGGCAATTATTTCAACGTCGTCGAGGAGATCGCCGACCGCATCGAGCGCGAGCGGGCGCAGAACGCCCGGGCCGAGGCCCAGATCAGGGCGAAGAAGGAACAGGCCGAGGTTTTCGCCCACAAGGGCGGCAAGCTGCGGTCCGTCGCCAAGCGGATGCGCGAGGCCGCCGAGGCGGCGGAGGAGAGCATCGTCGAGGTGCGGCGTGAGGACAAGACCATCCGCGCTTTTCGCATACCGGCGCAGGAGTTTCCGCCTGAATTCAACGGCATGATCCTGAGCATCGCCGCGGTCGGTATCATCAAGGATGGCGAGCCGGCCAGCCGCGAGGTCGACATCGTCCTGCGGCGACGGTCTCATGTGCTCCTGGCCGGACCGAACGGCATCGGCAAAAGCACCTTCCTGGAAAACATCGTCAGCGGCGCGGCCGACGGCGTGGTCATCGGCGAGGGCGTCCGTGTCGGCTATTACCGGCAGGACTTTTCGGTCTTGGATCCCGACCAGGTCGCTTACGACATCCTGGCCGCGGTCATGGCCAAAGAGGACGAACAAAAGCTGCGGTCAACGGCCGCCGGATTCTTGCTGGACGGCAGGGCGTTGGCCAACCGGGTGCGCAACCTGTCCGAGGGACAGAAGGGCTTGCTGATGTTCACGCTGCTCACGCTGATGAAGCCGGGTCTGTTGATCCTGGATGAGCCGACCAATCACATCAATTTCCGGCACTTGCCTGTGATCGCCGAGGCGCTCGACGCCTACGAGGGCGCATTGCTCATGGTCAGCCACATTCCGGATTTCGTGGCCAAGATCCGCGTCGACGAGACCATCGACCTGACCAAGGTGTAGGGCATGCTGTCCGCGGGTCGTCAGACCTGACGCGGCAGCCATTAGAACCAGACCGAGAGCCATCGGCCTGTTTTTGATATATAATATCGCCATATGCTTCTCCAAAACGCCCACCGCCGCCATCTTAACCTCGCCAGATCGAACGTCGTCACCTGGACGGCAGTGGTCCTGGGCATTGTTTTATCAGGCGCGGCGATGCTGGTCCTCCGGCCATTTTCCGCCGCTGCGGCCAGCTTGACGATTGGCGATCTTATCCGCACCGATTTTTCGCCAGCGGTCTACCACTACGGTCCCGGCGCCAAGCGCTTCGTCTTTCCGAACGAGAAGACCTATTTCACCTGGTACACCGGCTTCGGTTCCGTCAAGCTGATCAGCAGCGAACAGATGGCCTCGATCCCCGTCGGCGGCAACGTCACATACCGCCCCGGCACCCGCATGGTCAAGGTGACGACGGCGCCGACGGTTTACGTCGTTTCGGCCGGCGGAATCTTGCGCGCTATCCCGTCCGAGGCGGTCGCCGCCCAGTTGTATGGCCCGACGTGGAACAGGATGATCGACGATCTTCCCGACGCTTTCTTCGTCAATTATCAGTTGGGCCTACCCCTGGCATCGGCGGCGGACTTCGATCCGGCCGCTGCCGTCGCCGCGGCCACGTCCATTAATGGCGAGCTGCCCAGCGGCGGCTCTGCCCTCGCGCCACCTTCCGGCTCATCGGCTCCGAAAGTCGGCAGCTGCCAGATATTTCCGTCGGATAATACCTGGAATACCGACATCTCCGGTTATTCGGTCCATCCAAACTCCGACACCTTCATTGCCACCATCGGGTCCTCCACAGGCCTCCATCCTGATTTCGGTGAGGATCCCACCTACGGCATTCCTTTCGACATCGTCGGCGCCGGCCAGCCGAAAGTGGCCATCACCTTTGACGCCTACGGCGACGAATCCGACCCCGGACCGTATCCGATACCGACCAACGCCAATGTCGAATCCGGCAGCGACCACCACGTGCTGGTGCTCGACAAGGACGCTTGCGTGCTTTATGAGTTGTACCGGGCCCGCAAGGATGCCGTCGGTTCCGGCTGGACCGCCGAATCCGGGGCGGTGTTCGACCTGAGATCCAACGACCTGCGTCCGGCCGGCTGGACGTCGGCCGACGCCGCCGGCCTGCCGATCTATCCAGGACTGGTCAAACATTCGGAGATCGCCGCCGGCTCCATCGATCACGCCATCCGTTTCACCGCCGAACTGACGCGCCAGGCCTATGTTTTACCTGCCACCCACCAGGCTGGTGCCGGCTCCAACCCGGACTATCCGCCGATGGGGTTGAGGTTCAGGCTCAAGGCCGGATACGACATTTCCGGATTCAGCCAGACCGGCCAGATCATCCTGACGGCGATGAAGAAGTACGGCCTGATACTGGCCGACAACGGCGGCGACTGGTATTTCCAGGGCGAGAAGGGCGCTCCTTGGAACGACGATGAATTGAACGAGCTGAAGTCAGTGCCCGGCTCGGCTTTCGAAGCGGTCTGGACCGGCGAGGCGGTGACCGATTAAGCCGGGAGGAAATAATTCATCCTTATCCCGTGGCAAAAACATTTCAACGGCCTGCCCAGGCGGTTGCCAGGCCGCGCGCGACAGCCAATAAGAGAGCATCGCACTGTGGTGCTTTTTTGGATGAGATTCAATAGCTTTATCACTGGCCGCCGCCGTAGTCGACTTTCGGTGGGTGCGATTTTTTGCCATAATTAAAGCAATAAGTAAAAAACCATATGAACAAAATAAAAATATTCGGCTTATTCCTGTATGCCGCGGATGCGGAGTGATATCATTTGCCATATGCGCCAAAGATATTTTGTCATCGCCGTCATCGGACTAATCTGCCTGGTCGGGGCCGGTTGTGTTCCGTCACCGGCTAAAAAAGGACAGGAGGCGGTTAATATGCCGCCTGCCTCGGCTCCTGTCGTTAACGGACCGGCACAGCCGCCAGTCGCGGCCTTCGGCTCGGAAGCCGCGCTTAAGGTCGGCGCCTCGGCGTCCTATGGCGACGGTCTGGTCGTGCTGCTCAAGGCGATCAACGATTCGCGCTGCCCGCAGGGAGTCCAATGCTTTTGGCAGGGCGAGTTGGCGCCCGTCCTCAGTTTACGGGGCGGGAGTTTGGCGAGCGAAACTGAATTGACGTTCGGAACAGTTCGCGGATTGACCGGCGTGGCCGGCGATTATGTCTTCACTCTGAGCGACGTGACCGAGGACACGGCAACGGTGGTCGTGACCAAGCAAGCCGCTGTGGCGACTCCGCACCCGGACATGATCCGCCTGACAAGTCCGCAGGCTGATGAGGCCGTCGGGAGCCCGCTCGTGGTCAAAGGAGAGGCGCGCGGCACCTGGTATTTCGAGGCCTCGTTTCCGGCGAAGCTGTTCGACGCCGACGGCAAGCTGCTGGCAGCCGTGCCGGCACGGGCGCAGGGCGACTGGATGACGGAAAATTATGTGCCGTTCCTGGTCGCCTTGGCCTTCGATAGGCCGGCGACCGCGACCGGCACGCTCGTGCTGGAGAAGGACAATCCGTCCGGTCTGCCCGAGAATGCCGACGAGTTGAGACTGCCGGTAAAATTTTCTAACCCGACCGGTCCGCAACGCCGCGTCAAATTGTACTTCTACGATCCGGCCAAAGACCGCGATGAGACCGGTAATGTGCTCTGCACCCGACAGGGGCTGGTGCCCGTAGAGCGGGATATGCCAATCACTAAGACACCGATCCAGGACACGATTCGATTAATGCTCTCAGGCGGATTGACCGACTCCGAGCGGGCCGCCGGTGTCACGACGGAATTTCCGCTGCTCGGCGTGGAGCTGAGGGGGGCGGTTCTCAAGGACGGGGCGCTGACTCTCGAGTTCGCGGACCCGAACAATCGGACCGGCGGTGGCTCCTGCCGCGTCGGCATCCTTTGGCACCAGATCGAGGCGACGGCGAAACAGTTCCCGGAGGTCAGCTCGGTCCGTTTCATACCCGAGGAATTGTTCCAGCCGTGATCTGGCGGGGTTAAGGCCTCGTTGGCCGAGATAGAATACAAAACCGCCCGGCACCGCCGGGCGGTTTATTGTTCCGGGTATGTCGCTTAGGCGCGGCGGACGTTCTTGGCGCGAGGACCCTTTTCCGAGTCTTCGACCTCGAAGGTCACGGCGTCATCGACCTTGAGTTCGGGGTAGGTGACGTCGACGAGGGCGGAAGAGTGGAAAAACACATCCTTATCCTGCCCTTCGGGGGCGATGAAACCGAACCCCTTGTCGGTCAAGCGCTTGATTACTCCATTCATAATGATTGGAACTTATTTCTTAAATACTCTGCAGTTTAACGCCTCTTTGCGGAAATTGGACAAATTTACACAACACGGGGTTCTACGCAGGTTGAAGCATAGCTTAAACCTTTTGTCCTGAAATAGCAAGGGGCTGGCCCGCCGTGATCCGGCGGCCGAATAAAAAAAGCCCATCAGTGATGGGCTTTGCGGAACTAGAGAATATCAGTGATGAACCGGTCGAGGCGGCGCTTGAGGTAGCCGAGTTCCTCCAGGAGGTCGGCGGCCAGTTCATGAGGCGAAGCCGGTCTTTCCAGGCGTTCACGGCGGAAACGCCGCGGCTCGGAGTGGCGGATCGCCTGGGCTATCGAGTACATCGAAGCGGCCAGGAGATCGGGCGGAGTCGTGAGCGGCGGCGAGATGCGGATGACCGTGGTCCTGTCGGTGATGCCGTGGGTGGCGTTGGTCCAGCAGCCTTCGAAGCGCTGTCCGCGGTAGGTGAAAGGGGACTGCCGCAGACGGGCGCAGATGTCATCGGCGCCATGGCCTTCGACCTCGATGCCGATGGCCAGTCCCAGGCCGCGGACGTCCAGGATCTCCGGCGATCCGGCGCACATCTTTCGCAGGATATCCAGGCAGAACCGGCCTTTCTCTTCGGCCTGACGGCAGAGCTGGCGGTCCTGGATCTCCCTGACGGCGGCCCGCATGGTCGCGGCCGCCTTGGGGCTGCCGCCGAAGGTCGAGCCGTGCTCGCTCGGCCCGACCAGGTCGGCATACTCCGGTTTGGCCAGGATGGCCGAAACGACCTCTTGTCCGCCGGAGAGCGACTTGGCCAGGGAGATGAAGTCGGCTCCCTCGTCGCCGCTGTCGAAGAAGTGCTCTTGGGCGAGCATCCTGCCGGTGCGCCCCAGGCCGGTCTGGACCTCGTCCAGGACCAGCAGGACGTTGTGCTCGTCGCACAAGCGGCGGACCTCGCGGAAATACCCGTTGGGGGGCATGTTCATGCCGCCCTCGCACTGGATAGGCTCGGCGACGAAGGCGTAGGCGTCGCCGATCTTCAGGGCCTCTTCCAGCTGGCCGATGTCTCCGAAATCCACCCAGCGGACCTCGCTCTCCATGGTGTTGGGAGCGAACGGGTCGCGGTAGGCTGGATTGGTCGAAACAGCCTTGGCCCAGGAACTCCGTCCGTGGAAATTGTTCCGGCAGACGATCAGCCGGGGCTGCTCCTCGAAGGCCGCCAACAGCCGGCGTTTCTTTTCGAAACGGGGATGCCGGTTGAAGGCCAACTTGGCCAGGAGCGCGGCGCCCTCGATGGCTTCGCAGCCGCTGTTCATCGGCAGTAGCTTGTGCTTGAGGCCGAGGGCCTGCTGAAGTTCATGCGCTGCAAGCGGCAGCTGCCGGTGGCGGCGGGCCCGCGACAGCACCGAGGTCAGGACCGAGGCCAGGTGATTGGCTCCGGTGACGCGCGGGTTGCTGTTGCCGGTGTTGTTGGCCGAATAGGCGCCTTGCCAGTCGAGCCACTGCCGGCCCTGCTCGTCGGTGATGGCGCTGCCGGAAGCCATGAGCACGAGAGTCTCCGGCGGCCGGTAGTTGCCGACGATCGCCCGCTGTTCGAGTTCCTTGATGGTCTCTGGCGGCAGGCGGAGGTCGATGAGCAGGAAGCGTGCCAGGGCGGCCGCCTCTTCGGCGGCGACATTCAGACGATGGAGCCCGGCTTGCAGAGCCAGGCGCGCTGCGGTTTTCGCGTCCATTCTCGACTCCTTGGTTCTAAAGGACAGTGCCCCCATTCTGCGACGGCCGCCGTGATAATGCAACACGGTCGCGGCTTGGCAGGGGCACCTCTATTTCGCCGACCGCCGATCTGTTTTTGGCGCGGGTTTACGAAACAAGAAAAGGCGCAAAAATGCGCCTTTAAGAAGAGCGTCGGACGGCCGTCTGTTCTAGCAGCCGCCGTACATGGACCACCATAGGATCATGGCGTACGCCGCTTCACGCTCGGCGTCCGTGAGCTGTCTGGTCTCGATGCCCTTGGGCTGGTCGGCTATCGGCCCAGGTTTCTTGCCGGGTTCCATTTCGGTCGGCTGGTCGGCGTCAGTCGCCTGGTCATCGTTGCCATCGGGCGCCGGGGCTTTTTCAGGCAAAGGCGAACAAACGAGCGGATAGCGCTGGTCCATGACATTCCTCCTGGTTGTGAAAGAACCAAAAAGCCGGCCTCCTATGGGAGAGCCGGCTTTGCGAAACGCTGCTTCGCGTACGCAAGTCAACCGCGCCCTCCCGGGCCGGTAAAGAAGAAGCTGAAGAAGCAAGTCTGGCGGTCGCTTCGCATACAGGTGCATTTTGGGACAAGCGCGCAAGAGAGTCAAGAGCTCGCGTCGCCGCTTCGACTCGCTGTCGAGGCGCCCAAAGCGCCTGTCAGCGCCATCCAAACCTTGGTATAATTAAAGCTGATGAATTGCGGTTTTCCGGGGCAATAAGTCAGGACTAATATCATGGCCATGAATAAGGCACCATACTACATCGCCCTGACGGCTCTGGCCGTCTTGCTGCCTGTCGCGGCGCTGGCTCATCAGCCGCGCTTGGTGACCGGTCCGACGGTCACAGTTTTGGAACCCGAGGTGTCCAAGGCTTACTACGGGGTTTTGGAGGGCCAGCCGGCCGTGTTCAGCTTTCAGGCTCCGGCCGAGTTCGACCTGTATGTCGGTCTTTTAGTGCCGGACATCGCAGGGGCCAGGACCGATCTGTCGGCGACGATCAATAGGGACGGACAAGTACTGGTCGCGCTGGATGGCGGCGCTTCGACTTGGAAAAAATTTCATGAAGAATTCGCTGGCGACGATTATCTCCAAGGGCCGGAGTTCCGCGCCCGGGGACAGGCCGGTTCATACGAGATCGCCGTGTCCGCTCCGGGTGACCGCGGAAAATACGTCTTGGCCGTGGGGGAGAAAGAGAGTTTCACGCCGGCCGAGACCTTGAATGCTCTTCGGGTCATTCCCGAGCTCAAGACCGGTTTCTTCGGCCAGCCGACCGCTGCCGGATTCGTCACGTCCGTCTTCGGTGCCGTGTCCTTGGCGCTGGCTTTGGCGGCCGGCGCCTTGCTTGCCCTGATCAGCCGTCGGTTGATAAGGCTGTTCAAGAAAAAAAGCGCCGTTCCGATCCGCCGCAATCTGGGGCGCCCCGACCGGCTCTACAGGCTGGTCATCGCTGTCATCTCGTTGGCTGCCGGCCTGATCTTGTGGAGCCCGATCCTGCAGCTCGTCGCCGGTTATGTCTTGTTCGAGGCCGTCGCCGGCTGGTGCGTGGTCTACGCGGCCATGGGCAGGAACACCTGTCCGATCGGATGACCGCCGTCTCGCTCACTCGTAGTTATGCATGAGCCCATGTCATTGCCGACATCTACCGTCATGGTCCGTCCGGTCCAGAAGATGCAGCCGCGGGATTGGCCGTGGCTTTTCGCTTACCCCGCCTATCAGATCATCGGGACCCTGCGTCACGAGGCCAGTCATGCGTTGGCGGTGATTCGGGAGGGTGGGCGAGTCACAAAATTCGTGTTTTGGCCGACGCTGGACCGCGGTTTTTACTGGGGCTATGTGCAATGGACCGGCCGAGCAGGTTGGCTGACGTCAGCGGCTCCGTACCTCGTTGACCTGCTTACGTTCGTCATTTTCTATCTCGTCTGCACGAGGGTCAAAATGAAGCAGCACTGGCTTTGGGTGAACCTCTATGTCATTGGGCTTGTTTCGCCGCTGATCAACTCGGCCTACCGGTACGGCAGCAGCTTCTTCCGGCCTGGTGATCTGACAAGTGTCATGCAAGCGGTGCCGCCGGCCCTTGTTCACGCATATTTTATCCTGACCCTGGCGCTGTACGCCGCGGCTTTGGCGCGGATCCAGCGCGCCGGTCCAAGAAAATGATATAATTAGTCATATGGGATACTACGGTGAACGGCCGCCAATACCGGAAGAGGTGTTGAAGGGCCCGGAAAATAAGGAGGAGGAACAGCCGGTTATGACCGAGGGCGTGGAGAATGACCCGGAAAATAAGGAGTCCGGAGGGCTGGCCGTCCCCGAGAGCGAGATCCAGATCGATTATGTGCGTTCTTCCGGTCCGGGCGGCCAGAAGGTCAACAAGACCTCGAGCAAGGCCCAGCTCCGCTGGAACGTCGGCGCGTCGCGGGCTTTTACGGAAGAGCAGAAGGCGGCCATCCGCGCCGGCGCCGGGAATCGCCTGAACAACGAGGATGAGATAGTGCTGGCCGCGCAGACCGAGCGTTCGCAGTTCCAGAACCGGGATCAGGTCGTTGAGCGGCTGCAGGACCTGGTCGCCGAGGCGCTGTCGCCGAAACCGGAGCGCAAGCAGACGGAGGTCAGCCGATCGCAAAAACAGCAGCGGCTGGAAGAAAAGCGCCGTGTCGGCAGCAAGAAGCGGGACCGCAAGCTGCCGAGAGGGGAATGGTGATGTATCGAGAAGTGGGCGCTTTCGCTCTCCAGGACAAGTCGGGTGCTACAGAAATCAAAATCCGGCCACCGTCTCGGTGGCCGGATAATTTGTCGTGCGGCAGGTCGCCGGCCGCTTATAGCTCCATCGAGTCGATCAGCTTCTTGACCTCTTCCGGCGCCAGGCCTTTATTTTTGGCCAGCACACCCTTGATCTTGCCCATGGCCTTGCCCATGGCCGGTCCGGGTTGGACGCCACGCTGGGCAGTCAGGTACTCGGACAGTTTCATGCCGAAGATGGACTTTTCCAGCTCGTCGTCCGCCTTCTTCTTGGCATCCTTATCTTGGTCCGTCTGCACCAGCTTCCGGCCCTCTTCGTATTTGCCCCAGACGGCGCCGAAGTCCAGCGCCAGCTTCTTCTCGTTCTTCGAATATTTCAGTTCGCCCTCTACCAGGTCGACATGTTCGGTGGCGTTGCCGTCGGCCTGCAGCGCCGCGGTCAGCAGCCGGACGGTCTCCTGCCGTTCGGCCTCGTCCTTGCCGAAGGACTCGAAAAGCTTGACCGTCTTCTTCGGGTCCTGCTCGATGAGCGACGTCTTCATGTGGTTGGCGATGACCGTCATGAATCGTTCCAGACGTGCGCCCTCGACGCCGTTGGCCGCGAGGCCTCGGCGCATCTCGTCGTTCTTGGCCTCGGCGTGGCCGATCATGCTGCGGTGCAGTTCGCCTTTGGCCACCTTCTTCTTCGTCGCCTCCGTGTTCTCGGCGTTGTCGGCTACTTCCGTCTTGCCCAAGTCGTGATAGAGCATGATGAGCTTGAGGTCGCGCTTCAGGTCTTCGGACATGTCCATGTCGCCGATCTCCGTCAGGGCTGCCTTCGCGTGGTCCCAGACAGAGCGTCCCTCCGAATGGACGATCGACTTGACGCCCAGCCGGCCCATCTCTTCTTTGAGCCTTTCCGGATCGCCCAGGCTGTCCACGACCGCTTCATAACCCTCCGGATGCTGACCGGTCCGCATCTGGCTGACCGCTGCCTCGACATTCTCGCGATTAGCCTCCAAACCGAGCTCGGCCAGTTCTTTACTGGCCCGCATCTCGGGAGAGTCGATGATGTCCTGCGGCGGCGCGCCGCGACCGGTCTCGATCATATGTATTTACGTTAGGGCTTAACTATGATTATTCTATCTTAAATTCCCGAAATGAACACCTGCCAGCCCGGCGCCGAGGCATAGCAAAAGGCAGTGCCAGAAATCGAGCACAGGTGATAGAATATAAGGAGCGGCTGAAGAACAAGCCGACGGACCGGCTTACGGTCCGCTCAAGACGTAGGATATGATCGGTCGGCCGGAATCAGGCATGTCTGCCGAAAGCAGGGAAGGCGAGGTCCAGGTCCAGTTTGACGCGGCGAAGGAGGACCTGCGTTCTTTTTTCGATGACCTGCCGGATGATTACAAGCAAGAGCGCCATCTGCAGCCGCTGACCGATCGCGCCCAGCGCGGCGTGAATCCGATCGCTCTCATGGCCCTCAGGGAAACAGCCGGTTCGGTCGCCGAACTAGAGAAAGCTTTTGGCGTCGATCCGGAGAAGCTGATGGTCGGCGACGCCGCCGTCTCGAGACTGCTGGACGTGAGCGCAGTCATGCAGAGCGGCGGGCCCTGGGATTACGCCGATGAGTTCCGTTCGGGCAGCGACCCGGCCGTCCGGCTTTGGCTGACCCTGGCCGGCGTCTCCAGCATGGTCAGGAAGCGGGAGATGGATCTGACGCCATCCGAGTTCATCGGCGATATGGAGAAGGCCAAAAGGCTGCTCAAGAATGCCGTCGCCGACCCGGAGTCGTTCTATGTCCGGGCCCGCGAAAGCGTCGTGGAAGGCCTCGAGGAAGCCAAGGAAAAACGCCTGTACGTCGTCGAGGACGGCGTGCCTATATCCGAACTGGACGACGGCTTCACTTACATGGCCATGGAGGGACACCGTTCCGGCGTCTGGATAGACGCCGACGGCATGTTATTCGTCGGGGCCAAGGAGATTGACGGCGCCATCCTGACCAAATGGGGCCTCAAAGAGGAGCGAGCCCAGGATGAGCGAGGCAAGCTGGTGACTTTCTACACCAACGATCAGGGCGAGCGTTTGATGAAGAAGATCTATCCCGGTCTGGTCGTGATACTGAACCGCAGTTTCGAACTGGCCAAGGCCCTGGCCCGCGCTGCCGCCGGCGCCGACGAGCAAGCGCCTTCAGGCGACGCCCTCGGCCACGCCATGTTCGAGCCGACAAGCGCCGAAGAGTCGGGCGAAGATGACTTCAAGGGCGTCGAATTCCTGCGGCGGCGTCTCGACGCCAAGGTCGAGGGCGAACCCAGCACCTCGACCGCCATGATCCGGCTCAAGGACTATTTCTACGACCAGATGAATTTCGTCAAAGGCATGGTCAAATCTCTGGACGCCGTCGAGGCCGCCGAGAAGATGAAGGCCCGTTCAGGCAAGGCGCTCAAGGAAAAGGACAAGGAGAAGATCGCCATGAAGGAATTCCACAAGATGGACCAGAAGATCGATGAACTGCGGCATCTCATCGACGCCATGAAGGACGACCTGTCCCGCCTGCCGGATGAGGAGACCACTACGGTCATGGACATGGCCGGCGGCGCCGGCGACCTGGGCCTGGCCGTGAGCGTGCAGATGCTGGCCGAAGGCCGCGGGCTCAAGGAGACGAGGATCGTCGATCCTTTTGCCGGGAAGATGGGCCTGGACCATTTCATGGGCCTGATCATCGACGCCTCGCCGTTCCGCGACGAGCTTAAGGAAAAGGTCCATCAGACCTATGAGCCGCTGCAGGAGGCCGAGATCACGCCGGACGCCCTGGTCGTGGCCAAGCACGCCTGCGGCACGCTGAGCGACGACATCCTGGAGAAGTGGGTCAGGTCGGATAGCCCGATGGTTTGCCTGATGACCTGCTGCCAGGAAAAGGCCGCCGAATATTCGCCGCGCTACGGCTTCACCCGGGCCGAATGGAAGATGCTTTGCAAGGACTCCGGCGGCACGGGCGCGCTCAACCCCAAGGAACTCGGCGAACTCATGGCCAGGGCGGGGAAGGCGGGCAACATGGACAAGAAGGCCGCCGAACAGGCCGTGCTGCGCGCGGCCAACAGCGAACCTTTCCGTCCGCAGGTCTGGGACGGCCTGTGGGAGTCGCTGCTCCGCGACAAGGCGCTTACGCCCGAGTCGGAACAGGCGCTGCGCGCCGAGCTGGCCAGAACGGTCGGCGTTTCCGAAGAGGAGTGGACTGACTTCGCCGGCGCCCTGCGCAAAGAGACGGCCGGCGCCAAAGGTCTCTTGTCCGGCGACGCCGCCGACAAGGCCAGGGACGCGCAACTCAAGGAAAAAGCCGAACGCAAGCTCAAGTCCCAGGTCTGGAAATTCTGGTTCGCCAAGTGGTTGAAGGATAATGAGGGGTTGGAGGTCGGGCTGTCGGATAACGAAGCCGCCTATCTGCGCGGCCTGCAGGCCATGACCCAGCTGGACAGCCGTCGCGTCGATTATCTGGAACGCCACGGTTTCCAGGCCGAGCTCAGGCAGACGACTGAATTCCCCAAAGGCGATATCATCGTGGCCAGGCGCAAGAAAGCCGCGCCGCCGCAACAAGAAGCAAAATAATAACTGACTATTTATCAGCAAAAATATGCCATTTTCCGAACGAGGTCATGTACCCCAACAGGATCAGACCGCTGACCTGGAAAGCGTCCGCGGCGACCAGCTGGTCTCATACGACGGCTGCCGGGCCGACCTGCCCAAGGGCGGCATCGTCGACGCGGCCAAGATGCTCGAGCAGAAAACGCTGGTGACCGACACCGGCGCCTTTGCCAAGTTCCTGGAAAAATACGAGGGTCAAGAGGAGCTGGATCAGGAGGCCGTCGACGCCATCTATCGCGAAAGCATCGGCCAGGGTGTCGTCGATCACCATTCCATCGACCAGTTCCTGGCCAGCCGGGGGGTCAAGGCGGAGAAATGCGCCACCCAGATGGTCGTCGACTATCAAGGGGCCGTCAGTGAGGCCATCCGGAAGAACGGCATCGAAAAGGTTAGTACGCATGTCGATAGCGACATGGACGCCATCTGTTCCTCCTACCTGGTCAAATCGCTCATCGACCGCGGCCGCCTGCCGGACATGGCCGGCGAGCTGGCTGAGGTGGCCAACCGCGTCGATTACGGACGTTTCGATATCAGCGACCCCAAAGTGTTCGCCGAGTCGCTGCCCGGCACGGTTGACGCCATCAAGGGAATCCTCAAGGAGCGAGGCGGCGCTGAACTGGGAGCCGAGGTCTTTTCCAAGCCGGAGCTGAAGGCGCCGAACGGCCGCCTGAACGCCGAGGGCGTCAGGAAGCTCGAAGAGATTTCGGCGAAATACGAGAACCTGCGCAACGGTTCGGTCTTCGAGCTGCTCAACGCCCTGGAACAAGCCAAGAAAGAAGACCCGGCCATGAGGTTGGACGGCAACATCGACGGCGTCATCGGCCGCCTGCCGGCCGGCGTGCAGGAACTTATTACCGAGGGACGCAAGAAGGTCATCGAGAGCCATGAGAAGTTCCTGGCGGAATTCGAGCACGCCGAGAAACTCAAGGCCATGTTCAAGGACAAGCGCGGCCGGGACATGGCGGCCAACGTCATCATCGGCCAAAGTCCGGAACCGCTGACCTTCACCAACCTGGCCTACCTGCGCACCAGTCCGGACACCATCGTGGCTGTCTACGCCGGCAAGGACCGCAAGGCCGGCGACAATTATGACATCGGCATCACGCCGGACATGGCCAACGCTATCGACCTGCGCCGCCTATGCTTTGAACTGAACAAGGCCGAGAAGGTCAAACGCGACGTCATCCTGGCCAAACCGGCCGAGCAGCGCGCGCCGGATGAGCAGGAGAAGGCGGCTGCCTGGGAGAAGCAGAGGGCGGCCGGCCAGACCAGGAAGATGTTCGGCGGCATCGATGAGATGGTCGCCCGCGGAGAGGCCGCGGCCGAGGACGTCGTGGACATCGATCCGACCGTGCTGGTGGCCGGCGATTCGCTCATCGCCGCCTCGCGCACATCGCTGCTGACCGGGCCTGAGTTCGCCGAGGTCATCAGGAAGTTCAGCCGGTAGGATACCAGGTGGCCGGGACGCCGCAGGTCCGGTCGATGGTCGTCTCGGTGGGGGATTGACAATTGCTTGGATATGGGCTAACTTGAGCGCCATCCAAGTTCTTTTATCACCCCGACCAAGGAGGTCAACGGATGTGCGAACATTGCATGAGGCCTGGTTATTTCGGCCCCCAGCAGCAGAAATCTGACGTGCCCGTGTCGGCAGAGACGGTCCTCGCCTGCAGCGAATGCGGCAATCCGCTCGAAGGCACGCCGGCTGGCGGCTTTCGCTGCGCGACCTGCGGCTACTCGCCGTCGATGCAGGACACGTTCATCTTCTACCGTTGTCCGAAGTGCAAGACGAAACTGGAAGCGTCCGGTCAGGCTCTGGCCTGCCGGAACTGCGGCCTGACCTGCGTCAGGCGCTGATCACATGACCGCCGATCCCCGGCGGTTTTTCATTTGGAGAAATTGCGGCCAGTTTAGGCGCTTGTTTTCTTTAGCCTTATTTTTTGCTAAAATTAAATAAGGTTTAGCGTGAGTTTATGCCCTCTTACCTGGAGAATAAATCAGCTGCGTTGGACCTGATCCAGCGCGTTCACGCCGGACAGACGCGTTCCGGCGGCAAGGTTCCGGCCTGGCACCACATGGCCAGGGTTTCGCGCATCCTGGAATCGGTCCTTGAGGAAACACAAGAAGGGTCGGACGAAGAGCGCCAGACGATCATCCTGGCCGGGTTGGGCCACGACGCCATCGAGGACACGAAGGTGACCGATGAAGAACTGGCGCGCTGTTTCGGCGATCGCGGTCTGGAGATCATCAAGGGCATGACCAACCGCCGGGGCGATGTGGACCATTCCGAATACGTGAACCAGGTCGCTCGCGCCGAGGAGGCCGTCCGCTTGGTCAAGTTCGCGGATCTCATCGACAACTGTGCCAGCGTGGCCTTTGATCTCAGTACCATGGGCGTGAAATGGACGAGGGAATTCTTCCTGCCCATCGTCACGCCGATGATGGCCGCCGTGCTGCCGACGGAATTCCGGACCTATCCGCGCGCCGCCGAAAAGCTCAAGAGCCTGGTCGGGGTGGCGCGGGACCTGCTTCTGGACGAACTCATCAGGTTCGCCGACCTCGAAAAATGAGCCAAGCCCGGGCCGATGCCGGCCCGGCCAGCCTTATGACCGACGACTCGCTTAGACAAAGAGCCCAGAAAGTTGACGCCATCTACAGGAAGTATTTTGATGAGATCATGAAATTGAAGAAGAAGCAGGACGCCGTCATCGATAATTTCGTCAAAGCGCTGGAGAACAAGAAGATCAAAAAGATCAGGAAGGATCTCGGGTTGGATTAAACGTTATGGCTCCACAGACGGAAAGCGCATCATCGAGGGAACAGTCCGAGATCGCCGCGCGGGAGGCGGAAGCGATAGCGATGCGGGCGGAAAGCCAGGAAACCTCGCCGGACATCCCCGATGAGAAGTCGCTGGAAAAATTCACGGATGACCGCGTCGGCGTCCTCGATGAGAACGCCGCGGACATCTTGCAGAGCGGCAAGCTCGGTTTGGAGATGCGGGCCGCTTCTTTGGGCTTGGGCAAGGATGAGATGGCGGCCGCCAAGCAAGAAACCGGTGTGGACGAGGCTCTGAATGAGGTCCGTGCCGAGATGGCCCGGCTGCAGGAGCAGGCCAAGTCCGAGATGGCGCAGGCCGCCGAGGGCGAGAAGAAGGCGGAGCTGCCGGGTCAGCCGGAGGCCGGCTTTCTCGATTCTTTGAATCAGCTCAAGGAGAAGGCGTCGCAGGAGTCGGATCCGGACAAGGCCTTGGACGCGCGTGCCAAGACGGCCGAATTCATCAGGAAAGGCATCCCCGAACTCACGGACGACAACGCCGACGCCTTCATCAAGGAATTCAACGAGAAGAACCAAGGGGCGCTCCAGGGCATGGAACTGACCTTCGTCCGCGGCCGCGGCGACAAGCTGATGCTGGTCGATGAGTCTGGTAATCTGAAGGAGATCTCCGTGACCAAGGAGAACGCCAAGCAGGCGCTGGCCGAGATCAAAGGTTTGGACGAGAAGTTGGAGCGTAAGGGCAACAGCTATGACCTGAGGGGCGAGATCCTCAAACGCAGCGAGGGCAAACTCAAGACCGCCGAGGCTTACACCTACGGCGGCGAGGTCGACCGCAAACAGCTCAAGGAGTTCCTGGCCGACCCGGACCACTGGTTGCCCGAACGCCGCCGCCTGCAGGAGGAGATCGTCAAGAGTGAATTGGACAAGGCGGTTAAGCTGGCCGAACGGATGGGCGAGAAGAACGCCATCTTCGCCCTGCGCGGTAACACGGCCGCCGGCAAGACGACGGCGCTCAGGAACAACGAACTTTTCGGCCGGGCAATAAACCCCGAGACGAAACAGCCGGACGGCGCCATCAACCCGGACACCTACAAGCAGCAGTTGAAGGCCGCTGATGCCAGCCCGGACGGCTGGCAGTCGGTGTCGCATTACCAGGCCCACGACGAGGGCTCGATGATGAGCAAGAAGATCGCGCGGCGCATTGAGGAGAGCGAGGACGCGTCGATGATTATCGACAAACGCCTCAATGAGGCCAAGGACATCCAGGAGTTAGTGGCTATGACCGAGAAAGGGAAGAGCCTGAAGTTCTTGGACGTCGACGCGCCGCTGGAGACGTCGCTCATCCGCGTACTCGGCCGCAAGGCCGGCGGCGCCGATCCGCTGGTGCCCTTCGACGGCGTCGCCGAAGGTTTCGACGGCGTGCGCAAGAACCGCGTCGAGCTGATCAAGGAAGCGGTCAAAAACGACAAAGTCGATACTTACGTGCTGTATGCCCCCGGTCCGGACGGCAAGCCCATGCTCGTGGCCGAAAAGGTTCCGATGCTGGGCAAGGACGGCCAGCCCATGACTAGGCCGGACGGCACGCCTCGTTACAAACTGAAGATCAACGATAAGGAGCGTTTCCGGGAGGCGATCAACTACAAGGCCGCCGATGCCGCCATCAAGGATCTGCGCGGCCAGGTCATCGACGACGCCTACATCGAAAAGACGCTGCAGAAGCTGCCGGAGGACCAGCGGGGCTACACCAAGGGCATACTCGAGAAGTGGAAGGGCAAGTCCTACGAGCAGGCCCTGGACGCCCATGCCAAGGAGATCAACCAGATCCCGCCGTCAGAGGATTATTACCAGCAGGCCGCCCTGCGCAACCTGGAGGCGACCAGCCGGACGGCCAAGGGTACCGTCGACACCTCGGCTTCAAAGGACAAGGCGGCCAAGATGGCCGAGGGGCTGACCGCCGAGAAGGCCGCCGACCTGGCCAAGAAGAATTTTTCCGAGGCCGTCAAGACGCTTTTCGAGAATAAGGGCACGGATTTCGAGAGCCCGGCGGACCTGAAGACCTTCATCGAGAACATCGCCAAGACCATCAACGGCGGCATCCTCAAGGAGGGGCAGCTGCTGCGGACCGGCGCCGACTCCGACAAGTACAAGTCCTACACCAAGACCGCCGACGTATCCAAGGCTTTCGAGCAGTTTGCCCAGGAACTCCATCAGCGGATGAACGACCCCAAGGAGGACCCCAAGAAGCTGGCCGCTTGGGCCGAATACCGCATCGACCTGACCGATCACTTTTTCGCCGACGGCTGCGGCAAGACGGCCAAGGCCATCAGTTCTTTCATCCTGATGCGGGCCGAGCAGCGGCTGCCGAACTACACCACCCGGGAGGAATACTATTCGAACGCGCCCAAAGAGCCGCGGGACCTGGAGGGCCGGGCCGACGACGACAAGCAGCTGCAGAAATTCACCGAGTACTACGGCAAATTGGTCCCGGACAAGGCGACTTGACCGGCTCGGGTCGTTAACCTATCGTAATTTCGCGGAAGCGCACATAAGGATATGATCGAAAAATTCGGAGGCTATAACCCGGAGTCACCTATGCCCGACCAGGAAAAAGACGAGGCCGAGGAGTTTTTGGCTGAGGCCGAAAAGGATCGAGCATCAGTTCTTGAGGAGCGCCGGCAGAAGCTCGGGGAGGCCAAGGAAGCCGACCCGGACAAGGAGCCGTTCGACATCAAAAAATTCGGCGAACTTTTCGACCTGGCCGACGACCATGGTCAGGTCCGGCTGCCGCCGGAAAGGGTCGAGGAATTGGAAATGGAGTACTACCTGAATTTCAAGGACGCCAAGACGCTGGAGCAGTTCGCGGAGATGAAGGCTGATCTGGAGGCCCGCAGCGGCGGTTGACGGCATAAAAGTAAATTGACCCCGGGGTCATCCCGGGGTTTTTGTTTGTGCTGTTCCGGCCGCGCGGTCGCGGCCCTGACATGACCGCCGGGCAGCCGGGTTGTTTTTTCTGCACAACAAAAAACACCCGACGAAGCCGTCGGGTGTCGAGTCGTATCAGCCGTTGGTGGGCTGGCCGTTCCGCTCGGCCAGCAGCCGTTTTTCAGCCTCGATGAGCCGGGGAATGACCACGCGCCGCGTGTAACGGAAGAAGTGGTGGCCGCTGATGGCCGTGGCGAAGGCGCGGCCGAGCTTGCTCGGTGACCGGAAGAGCGTCCGCAGCATGAAGCGCCAGTAGTGCAGGCTGTAGCGCGAGAAGATGCCCTGGCGGATGACCGATTTGATGACGGCCAGGTATTCGCGCGTCGTGGTGCGCCGTTTGGGTCCGTGTCGCCATTCGATCAGCGCGGCGTAGGCGCGGCCGAAGAAGCGTTTGGGATCGTAGAGCCGTTTCAGCAGCCAGCGATAGCCGCGTAGCAGCTCCATGCGGCTCATGCGTTTCGGCGCGATATTGGTCGCCCCGAAGGCGTCGCCGTCGGTCTCGAATAGCAGGCGCCCTTCGGTTTTGAGCCTTTTCTCGAGCGGCGTGCCCGGGATGGCGATGAGCATGCCGGCCATGGCGAAGTCGATGCGGCAGTCTTCGATGAACTCGTCCGTCTGGCCGAAGATATCCGGTCCGTCGGCGTCGAAACCGACGATGAAGCCGCCGTAGACCAGCAGCCCCTTGTCCCTCAGCCGGCGGACGGCGTCGACCGGGTCGATCTTGAGGTTCTGCGTCTTGGCCGTTTCGGTCAGCGCTTCCTTCGAAGGCGATTCGAAACCGGTGAAGACCGCGAAGAAACCGGCCTCGACCATCTGCTGGATCAGCGCGTCGTTGTCCGCCAGCCGGACGTCCGCTTCCGTGTAGAAGAGGAACGGCCGGTCGCGGCTCTGCTGCCAGGCGCTGATGGCCCGGAGCACCTTCACTGCCGCCCTGATGTCGCCTATGAAATTATCGTCCACGAAGAAGACATTGCCGCGGAAGCCGGTCTCGTAGATGGCCTGGAGTTCGGCCGAGATCTGTTCCGGTGTCTTGTAACGCGGCCGGCGGCCGAAGAGCATGCGTACGTTGCAGAATTCGCAGCGATGCGGGCAGCCGCGCGAGACCTGGATGGCCATGGCGCAGTAGGCGCGCTGGCGCAGCAGGTCGTAGCGCGGCACCGGGCTGGAGTCCATTTCCGGCATGCTCGCCGCGGCATAGCGCCGCTGCAAAGTGCCGGCACGCAGGTCGGCCACCAGGCGGTCGATGACCTCGGTGTCCTCGGCTTCGCCGAGGACCAGCGCGTCGGCGCCGGCCAGCTCCGCCGCTTCCGGCGACGAGCTGACGAATGGGCCGCCGGCGATGGACGGCACGCCCAGCGCGGCGCATCTGGCGAAGATCTCCTTCATGGCGTCCTTGTGGACGATCATGCCGGTGACCATGACGGCGTCGGCCCAGGCGATGTCCTTGTCGCGCAGCCGTTCGATATTCATGTCCACAAGCCTCAGCTGCCACTCGCGCGGCAGCAGGGCGGCCAGGGTGATCAGCGGCAGCGGTATATGCGCCGCTCGGGCGCCGACAAACCAGGTCGATTCCTGGAATCCCCAGTACGAGGCCGGCGACGCCGGACTGACCAGCAGCACCTTCAGCGTTTTTTCAAAGAACCTCATGGGATCCTCCTTCGTTTCTCGTTGTTCCCGCCGGAAGTATAGACGCAATGCCTGATATTTTCAATAGCGGCGGTTGATAATATGGACGGCACAGCCTTAATGGTCCGGTTTGACACCCGTCAGGGGGGTGCTAAGGTCGCCGTAGGTCTTTGCTGGAGGAGCGCCATGGCTTGGTACCTTTGCCAGAAATGCGGCGAGAAGTTCCAGAATATCATCAGGCTGATGTTCCGTTGCCCCAACTGTTTCAAGATCTACTGCAATGAGTGCCTGGTCGAACCAGGAGTGGGATTCATACGCCGCGGCTTTTGCCCTTATTGCGGGGCTGAGCTCCACGACGAGCATCAGTGCCAGAACAAGGATTGACCATCGAGGCAGGGCTTCGGGGCATAGCCGTCCTTCACGGGGCGGTTTTTTGTCGCCGCGGCTAAAAAAAGATTCCCGGAAAGCCGGGAATCGCGCGGGTCAGCGGTACCTGATCACCCTGAAAAAGTGGGACAGATGACGGCCGGAGCCGTCCAGGCGCAGCCCGATGAAGTCAAATTCGGCCACGACCTCGACCTTGCCGGGAGTCACGGCCTGGAGCCTGGCCACCGCTTCCCTCAGGGAAAGCCGCTGGCCATCGAGCCCGTCGGCGACCTTCTTAACGGCCGCCGGGATGGGGATGGCCGCGCCGGCGAATCCGGGGTGCGGATCAAAGAACGTTTTGACCTCATCCAGATCAATTTTGCGATCATGGGCCATCATTCGCCTCCTTGATGAAAGAACGGGGAAAATATATCAGCCATCCGACGAACATTCAATGTTATCCATTGGCATGTCGGGTCGTCTGACGCAAATCTATTCAAAAAAAATAACCGCGGCTACACCGCGGAAGAAACAAGCCCGGTTCAGCAACCTGGTCCGTACCCTGACGGGCCAGATCCTTGGCCGGATGGTCCGCGCATATTGGCGGACCGAGAGCAACTGAAGCGACGACTTTCCACGCGTTCCGAACGCGACAGCCGGCAACTTTTAGTTGTTGACGGCCCCTTTGGCGGGCGGTCTGCGGAGCCCCATTATCTGTTGAGGGCCCGAAGGTCGGTCTTCGCTTTCAATTATTAAGGTGCGTCCTCTTTTACGGAGGTTCTGTCAATATACACGGAATTCGCGTTCTCGTCAAAGGGCTGTGGATAGGTTTGCCCAGAACCGGCCTTAAAATGGCGAGTTGCCATTGTCAGGACGAGTTGTTAAGTTGAGAACAGTTCATTTGATCGAGGAATAAGGAGAATGATGATGTGCGCCAGGATACTGACCCGCACCTTGATGATCGCAACTCTCCTGGTTGCCTGTTTTTCGCTGACCGCCTCCTGCGCCCACAATTGGCAGGCCAGGACCGACGCCGGCCGGGCCATCGGTGGGCCGGACTTCGTCACAGCCCGCGATGGGCGGCTCGAACTCGACGGGCGGCGTTACCGCTTCGTCGGCGTCAACGTCTATTCGCTGGCTTCCTTCCCGCCGGACTCCTGCAAGTATTATTGCGGCATCGCCCACACCGACCAGGGCGTCCGCGACATCATGCGCGAGGTCGGCGAGATGGGCGGCAACGCCATCCGCATCGACGCCTACCAGTCATTCACCGAAGGCGGCAAGGATTTTTCGCGCCTGGACTTCGTCATCGCCGAAGCCAAGAAGCGCGGCATCAGGCTCATCCTGACCCTGGAGAACCAGTGGCACGACTGCACCAAGGGCGGCTACAAGTTCGCCGACTGGTACCGTTCCGACTACCGGCGGCCGTACGGCGGCTATCGCCTGTCGTTCGTCGATTACGTCAGGCTGGTCGTCAGCCGCTATCGCGACGAATCGGCCATACTCATGTGGCAGGTGATGAACGAGGCCGAATCGCAGAGCCGGATAGGCATCGCCGACCCCTATGCGCTGCTGGCCTTCGCCGAGGAGATGGCCGCGCTCATCAAGGGCATTGATGTGCGCCATCTGTTGTCTTTCGGCACTACCGGCATCGAGCGGCCGGGCAGCGGCGGCATCTACTACAGCATGCTGGCGCACGTCGGCGGCGTTGACGTGGTCGAAGCCCATGACTATGGCGACGACCGTCAGGCCTTGCCGGACGATATCCGGCGCGCCCATGAGGTGGCTCGGCTGGCCGGCAAACCGTTCTTCGTCGGTGAGGTCGGCATCAGTTCGCCGCCGCTCAGCCGCGAGGAGCGGGCCAAGCTCGTGATGGACAAACTGGAGGCCGGCTGGGACGCCGATTTCGACGGCATCCTCATTTGGTCTTATCGCGCCGGCGACGGTACCAACCGCGACTTCGACGCGAACGATCCTTTGGCGGCGAGTGTCCGCCGTTTCACCTCGACGCACCTGGCGCCTTAGCGGCGCCACACGGGCCGACCATCATCGGCCCGTTTTTTTGTCCGGCTGCAGCCGCCCGCCGCCCTTGCCAAAAAGCCGTTGCCAGTTTTAAAACTCGCATTTAGGCAGCCAGCGCGCCGCACGTCCCATAAGCCGATTTTTATTGTTCAGGTGGTCGTTGACAGAAAGAGGCCGATTGACCTTATCCAGGAATTTTGTTAAGCACAGGATATCGTTCTTTTTCGCCCCAGAACGTTAGAAGGGTTGAACATGTCAGCCAACAAGAGGAGCATCAGCGACTGTGTCGCTGACATCAAGAGGCTCAACTTTTTTTTCCGCGATAATCCCAACCTGCCCGAGGACCAGGCGTTGCCGCTGATGCAGGAGAAGGACCGGCTGATCGACGAGATGGCCGGCCTCTGCCCTCATCCCAAGGTCATCGCTACCCGCGGCGCGCGGAAGCCGGGCCGGGGGCTCCGAGCGAGACGCATTTGCCCGCGCTGCGGCTATTGCGAGGCGCTTTCCGGGAAGAGCTATTTTCCGGTCTTGTCCGGCCGCCCGACGGATTTCTTCTCGCCGGCGGAGTACCTCATCCGCGAAGGACTCATCCTCAAGAAGCTGGGCATCAATCTTTAAAAGGATTCGCGCTCCCTGCCAGACCGGGAGCGTTTTTTATTGCGCGGAGGGGTGGAGACAACCTCGCGGATAAACTGAAAAACAAGACCCTCCCAAGCAAGGGAGGGTCAGCCAAGAAGTTCTCAGCGGTTGATGCCCGGCAGGCGCACCAGAGATTCGAAGGCGTCGCGGCCTTCACGCTTGGTCGCCTCGTCGGCCGCCTTGTCGATGATCTCCAGCGCCTTGCGGGCGCCGTTCATCATCAGACCGGGGTTGAAGTAGGGGCGTCCGGAGACCTGCCACCAGCAGCAGCTGGAGAGCAGCTTGAGGATGTCCTCTTCGGTCTCGCGGTCCTGGACGCAGCGGCGGGCCACGTCGGTCAGGCGCCAGAGCGCCCGGTGGAAGACGTTGTCCGGCGACCTCCAGAGAGGGAAGTAGTTGCCGGCGACGAAATCACCGATCTCCGTCGACCAGCTGCCCGGCGGCACGTCGGTCTCACCGGAGTGCGTTCCGAAATATTCGTACAGCTTCTGGAAGGGCGTGATGCCCACCGGCGAACCGGGGCAGGCCCAGTTCTCGACCATCGGTTTGAGCAGCCAGTCGAAGAGGTGCCGGTGATGGTGGCCGAAGGTCTCGGCGTCGGTGGCCAGGACGACGTAGCCGGTCCGGCCACGGAACCAGGAACCTATGTCCCGCGGGAACTCGCGGCTGAAACGGTCGAAGTCGTACTTGCCCCAGGAAACGGCGTTGCCCCACTGGCGCGAGCGCAGGAAGACGCCCAGGCCGTCGACCTTGGGTATGCGGTCGAAGGGGACATAGCCGTGCTGGGCGCCGAACAGGGCGTCGTCGGCCACGGTGAAAGCGTAGCCGGCGCGTTTGAGCGGCCCGATGACGTCGCGGTTGTAGGCGTACTCCGGCAGGTAAAAGCCGGTGCAGGTACGTTCCGGCAGGCCGAGCGTCCGTTTGCCTTCGCCGTCGCGGGCGATCTGCCGATCGGCCTCCGTCTCGGAGATGAGCGGCAGTATCGGGTGATGTGCCGCGGTGCCGAACAACTCGACCTGGCCGCGTTCGACGGCGCGCCGCATGAGCGCGATGACGTCGTAGTGGCCGTGGCGTTCCAGCAGTTCGAGCAGCGACCAGCTGATGTTGGCGCTGAAGGCGAAGCCGGGCCGCGCATTGACCCACTGAAAGATGGGCCGGTAGCACTCGTCCGCTATCCTGGCCAAAACGTGTTCATACTGCCACCAAGGTTGATAGAAATGGAGTAAGACACCAACCCTGATCCCAGTTTCCATGACACACTCCGTCGGTAGAAGAGGTGGTGCAAAAACCGCTTGATGAAGATGTTGTGAAAGAGCCAGCCGATGATCGGTTCATCAGCTATTTCAGGTATAACCTCTCCGGCGGCAAATGACAACCATGACCCGGTTCCGCGGGCGCTTAGGCCGTTTTTCGTGATATAATATACAAAACAAGATGCTTAACTTTATGGATAAGAGAACAAAGAAATTGATTTTGATAAGCCTTGCGGTGTTGGTGGCCGTGGCGGTCTTTTTTGAGGTTTTCGTGATGCATCACAGGGTCCGCGGCTGGGGTCAGACGTCGGTCTTCGATTTCGTGACCATCGGCTATTGCACGCTGCGCGGCGGTCAGATGGTGACGGCCGGCTGCGGCATAGCCGGCTGTCTCGGCCGGTGCGTTCTGCCGTACCCCGATGGTGGGCATCCTTGCACTGGTCCGGGTCAATGCCGCGGCCACTGTATCGTCGATCTGCCCAACATGCCGCTGCCATTTCCAGGGGCCGATCTGGAGAAAACGTCGCTCAAGGGCTGTGCTCAGGTGCAGAACGGCGAAATTTCCTGCCCGGGAGTGAAGCTGCCCGGTAGCTGCGAGAAAGCGCCGGCCGCCAACTGCGAGTTCCGCTGGGAACTGAACGGCGGGACGCTCAAGCCCATCTCTGTCGACTGCGCCATGTGATTACGTCATCTTTGGACCAATATCCGGTCATCTTCATCCTAGCCGTCATCTTCGTCCTGGCAGGGCTGGCTTCGGCCATGGACAACTCCGATCCGCACCGGCGCACCGTTTCCAAGTTCTTCGTCTATTGCGTCGCCGCCGCCTTCGGCGGTGTCGGCGGCATGTTGGTCTTCCGCGGCGGACCGGCCTGGCTGAATTCCCAGACCGTATTCACCGAGCAATATGCCATCATTGTCGGCGGGACGTTCTTCAGCATCCTGGTCCTGATCTTGCGCCGGATCTGGAACCGGGCGCGATCGGCGGCCGCGCCGCCGGGACCGGCCCCCAAGGACAACGGACATTTTCCCAGATACCCGACGCCGACATAGCGCATCGGTGCCGCATCGCGCGGTCGGGCCGCCCAGGTCGGCCCGGCCTATTGTTTTTTTTGAGTTTCGGTGATAGGTTTCGGCTGTTCTTTTCAGGAGGCAGACCATGACCGATGCCAAAGTGCTCGAGGTCCTCAATGCCTATCGGCAGTCCTTCGAAACCAGGGGCGTCGCTAAGCGACGCTCGCCGCCCGAAACCTGGGCCAGCAAGCAGATCGACCGGCTGGCGCATCTGCACTGGATGCTCGACGAGATAGAATCGTTCCTGGCCGCCGGCCGCCGCGAGAAGGCCATGCGCTGGCTGGGCTTCATCCAGGGCTGTCTCTGGGCCGACGGTCTCTACACCGTCGCCGAAATGAAGGAACAGAACAAGCCTGACCAAGGCACCGAGTGATCCGCGACGTCATAGGTCACACCAGGAGGCGGCTGCGCAACTGCCGGCCATGATCCTTTCAAGCGTCCCCGCCAGGGCGCTTTTTCTTTTATTGGATAAAAAAAGCAGGCCGAGAGATCGGCCTGCTGACCGTTACTTGTCGTCCTTCTTGCCGGCTTTCCGGCGAAGGACCTTGTTGAGGAGGCGCTTGAGGAGCTTCTCGCCGTCCTTGCCGGCGAGCTTCTTCTCCACGAGCTTGTGGATCTCCTTGGCCGGACGGCCGAGGAAGATCTCCAGAGCCTCGTCGAGGCTGGAGACGGCGTAGACCTGGTACAGGCCTTGCCGTTGGGCTTCGACGACCTCTTCGTCAAGCATCAGGTCTTCGAGATTCTTCTTGGGCAGCACCACTCCGTGGCCGGCTTTGAGCAGGCCGCGGCGCTTGAGAACGCCGAAGTGACCTTCGATCTTCTCATTAGCGCCGCCGATCGGCTGGGCCTCGCCCCACTGGTTCATGGAACCGGTGACGGCCAGGCGCTGATCGACAGGCAGGTCGGTGATGGCCGAGATGATGGCGATGGTCTCCGCCAAGGATGCGCTGTCGCCGTCGATGCCGCCGTAGCACTGCTCGAAGCAGAGCTGGACGGCCAGGCTGAGCGCCTTCTTGCGGCCGTACTGGCCGGAAAGATAGCCGCGGATGACGGCCACCGCCGTGTTGCTCGAGGGGCCGGAAAGTTCCGCCTCCCTCTGCACCAGGACCACTTTCTCCGGGCCAGCGAAGGCTCGGGCGGTGATCCTTGTCGGCAGGCCGAAACGGACCTCTTCGGAGAGGGCGTAGACGGCCAGGCCGTTGATCTGCCCGACCTTCTCGTCCTCGTGGCTCAGCATGATCTTGCCCGCGTCCACGTGTTCGTGGAAGCGCCGCATGGCCAGGGCCCGGCGGTTGAACCTTTCCTCGATGGCCGTCTTGACGTGCCCGGCGTCGACCGTTTCGGCGCCGGCTTGCTTGGCCCAGTGGGCCGCTTCGGTGATGACGTCCTTGAGGATGCCGAACTCGGTCGAGGCCTTGCCTTGATCGCCGACGCGGCGCGAGCCGTATTCGACGAGCTTGGCCACGGCTTCCGGAGTGAACTCCGGCAACTGGCCGTCGGCGCGGCATATCTCGACGAAGCTGGCGTAAGCCTTCGGCGCCTCATCGACGCCCATCTCGTTGTCGAACTCGGCGACGATGCGGAAGAGGTTGTCGAACTCCGCCACATAGTGACGCAGCATGCGCTCCATGTGCCGGTCGCAGACAGCCACCACGCGCACGTCCACCGGGAACTCCTCGGAATGGAAGTCCACGAGCGTTTCGACGTCGACGAACTTGGCCTTGCCTTCGATGGCCATCTTGCGGGTGCGGATGACCTTGAGCAGCTTGTAGAAGGAGATGGCTCCGCCCCAGCTGAGCAGGTCGCCCAGGTCCAGGATGAGGTAGCCGCCATTGGCCTTGAGGACGGCGCCGCTTTCGATCATGGTGTGATCGACCCTGACGGTGTCCGGCCCGACCGGCTGATGGTTGATGCGGCCGAAGAGCTCGGAGTACTGCGGCACCTTGACGTGGACGACCGGGGGCTGTTTGACCCCCTTGTTGTCGACCAGCAGGTTGATCTCGGTCTGGCGCAGGAACATCTGTTTCTCGTCGCCTTCGCCGTTCCTCTGACCGAGCATCAGCAGGGGATTGGCCCCGCCGCTTTCCTCCTCTTTGAGGCCGCACTTGACCGCGGCTTTCTCTACCTCGGTCAGGTAGCGTCCGAAGACTTCGTTCTTCCCGACCAGTTCGCGCAGCGGCGCGACCTTCTTGGCGACAGCCTCGTTGGCCAGCTTCTGCTCGACCTTGGTGTTCTCCACCGTGGCCTTGGCGATGACCTTCTTGGCTTTGGCTCCCGTCTCGCGCAGGATGACCTGGGCTTGCTCATGCATCTCGCCGAGCTTGGCCTTGATGTCCTCGTCGAGGGCTTCGTACTCCTCTTCGGGCATCGGTTCATCCTGCTTGGACATGGACATGGGCACCAGGAAACGGGTCTTGTCGTCCTCGGCCAACAGGAAGCCGTAGGCCTTGACCTTCTCGCCGGCCTCCCGCCAGAGTTTTTCCACCTCGACCTGCAGCATTTGCAGCCGCAGGGCGCGGAACTCGGCGATCATGCGCGGCAGGATCAGAGTGACGTACTTGCCGAGCAGGCTCAGGCGCTTCTTCAGCTCCTGTCCCTGGCCGCCGGGCACGGTCACCAGGACCGGTCGCCGCGGCGCGGCGAAGTTGTAGAGGCAGAGAACGTCCGACGGCGCGGCTTCGATGGCCGCAGCGTACTGGCGCAGCTTCTGCAGTGTCTTGGCCGTGCGGCCGGTATTTTGCGAGCCGACCACGACGATGTTGTAGTGGCTCTTGGCGTAATCGCCGGCCGACATCTTCAGGCCGAGCTCGATGGAAGCCATGGCCTGTGCCTGTCCGATGACGTCAGACTTGTCCTGGACGCCGTTCACGGAGTTGGGATCACAAACGCGACGAAGTTGTGCCGCCGAAACGGCGAACTTTGTTCTGGTATTCGAAGACATGTTGACCTCCTCTGGTTTGGAAAGAGCGTCGACCGTATCTAATCATCGCCCGGGTCTGTTGTCAAAAAAGCGCAATTTAAAGGCAGGTCCGCCTTGAAAATAAGCTCAATAATTGGCGCCCGGAGGCCACGGCGCGTTGCAGGCTCCGCGGCTGTGCGAGCGGAAGATCGCGCCGGGTTGCGGCTCAGTGGTTGTCGCTGATATGATTAAGCATCGATTATGACCGAAGAAACCAAGATCGCCGACGCCCGCCGACTCCTGCGGCAGACCATCGACCACCTCAAAGGCAAGCAGCGCTGTCTGTTCCTGACGACCTCGACCCGCTGGAGCGGGGAGAAGGGCGGGGAGCTGCCCAAGAGCACGCAGTTGGCCAGGAAGATCGCCGACGATGTCGGCCGTGACAAGGTCAGCCTGCTGGATATCGCCGCCTTGATGATCCATCCTTGTGAAGGCAATGTCTCGACGGCCCGGGGCAACACCTGCGGTTTGAAAGGGGCCGCCTTGGACGACGCGGAAAAGAACCCGACCGGTTTCCATCGCTGCTGGGCCAGCGTCAACAATCCCGACGACGAGCTTTGGCGGGTCAGCCGGCTGCTTTTCCAGTCCGACTGCGTCGTTTTTTTCGGGTCGATCCGCTGGGGCCAGATGAACTCCGTTTATCAAAAATTGCTCGAGCGTCTGACTTGGATAGAGAACCGCCGCAGTACGCTGGGCGAGGAGAACATCGTCGGGGGCATCGACGCCGGCATTATCGCCGTCGGACAGAACTGGAACGGCCGGGCGGCGGTCGAACACCAAAAACAGGTCCTGGGATTCTTCGGGTTCAACGTCGTCGACGCTCTTTGCTGGAACTGGCAGTTCATGGATGATGCCGTTGACGAGAGCAAGAAGTCGTACAAGGACGCCGCCAGTGAATTCAAGAGATCGTTCATCGATTAATTTTTTTCCCCCCCCCAATCTATGCGTACATCGCGCCTAATAGTCGCGGCGGCAGCGGTCCTGCTCCTGGCCGGAGCCGGCTGTGCCGGTTACGGACAGAACGCGCCGTCAGCCGGCACTGGTTCAGTAACCCCGGTGGTCAATCAGCCGACAGCACCGCCACCCGGTCCGTCTGCTGAGATTGTGACGCCGCCCGCGACCGGAGCGGTGACGGTCATTATCAAGGACTTTTCTTTCCAGCCGAGCGAGATCACGGTGAAGATAGGTACGACGGTCACCTGGAAGAACCAGGATTCGGCGCCGCACATCGTCGCTTCGGATCCCCATCCCACACACACGGATCTGCCCGGGCTGTCATCGGAGACGCTCTCATCAGGCGGAGAGTACAGTTTCACTTTCGATAAGTTGGGCGATTTCGGTTACCATTGTCACCTGCACCCGAGCATGAAAGGCCGGGTCAAGGTCACTGAATGACTATGATCAGACAGATCGCCTATCATATTATTCTGGGTCTGCCATTGTTCATGTGGTTCGGCGCGCTGGCCTTTGTTGTGCTCGTGTCCGCCGCCGCGCTGCCGGTCTGGAATAAATTATCGAAGCGCAGCCTGCCGTTTTCCTGGCATCCTCGGCTGGCGGCCGCCGGGCTTTGCTTGCTCGTCGTTCACGCTCTGTTGTTCCTATTGGGAAGGTGAGGCGGCTGCGTCTTGCCGTCGTCGGTCGCCGGGTTCACTGACCGAACTTCAGTTTTCGCGTATCGGCGACGAAGGTGTCGCCCCCCCCCATCAGCGCCGCGTTGAATTTTCGATAACTATCGTGTATCATGTTCGAAACATAATAACCCGTTTGTTTATGCGAAGAATCACTCAAAACATGATCCGTTTGGCCGGCATTTTGGCTGTAGCCGTGCTACCGATCCTGCCCGCAGCCACTCCGGCATTATCCGCTGACGGAGCGCCGGGAGATTATATCGTCGTGCTGCGAGACGGCGCCGGGGAGCCGGGCGATGTCGCCGTTGAGATGTCCCGGACGCACGGTCTGGCGCCGTCCCGTCTTTATTCTCGCGCCGTCAAAGGTTTCGCGGCTTCCGTGTCGGCTGGCCGCCTGGACAGTTTGAAGCGGGACAGCCGGGTGCTGTTCGTCAGTGAAGACAGGGTCGTTTCGGCGGCCGCCAAGCACGCGGCGGCACCGCCGCCACCGTCCCAGATACTGCCTACCGGCATCGACCGGATCAATGCCGAGAATCTGTCCAATAACGGTACCGGCATCGATGTCGCCGTCCTGGACACAGGCATCGATCTGACGCACCCCGACCTCAAGAACAACATCGTCGGCGGCAAGAACTGTTCGACTGGGAAATCCTACGCCGATGGCAACGGCCACGGCACGCACGTGTCCGGGACCGTCGCCGCTTTGGACAATAGCGCCGGGGTCGTCGGTGCGGCTCCGGAAGCCAGGTTATGGGCGGTCAGGGTCCTGGATAACTCCGGCAACGGCACCTGGTCGTCCATCATCTGCGGCCTGGATTTCGTCCTATCCAAAGCGCCGGCGAACGGCGGCCCGATCAAGGTGGTCAATCTGAGCCTGTCCGGGACGGGGGCCAGCGATAACGATTGCGGCAGATCGAACAAAGATGCGCTGCATCAGGCCATCTGCCGGGTCCGGGATGCTGGCGTGACCGTCGTGGCGGCTGCCGGCAATAGCGGCCGGCCGGCCTCGGGCGAAGTACCCGCGGCGTACGATGACGCCGTCATCACGGTTTCCGCCCTGGTCGATTCCGACGGCAAGGTGGGCGGCCAGGGTGTCGCCACTGGTTACGGTGCTGACGATACTTTCGCCAACTTCAGTAATTACGGCCCTGAGGTCGATATCGCCGCGCCGGGCGTGAACATCAGATCGACCTGGAAAGGCGGCGGTTACAGCACTGTCAGCGGCACCAGCATGGCCGCGCCGCACGTCAGCGCCGCCGCCGCGCTTTATCTGGCCGGCCACTCCGGCGCCGCTTGGACCGAGGTCCGCGACGCTCTCAAGCTTCTGGCCGAGCCAGCCGGTTCCGGACACAGCGATCCCTCCGGCCTGCATCCGGAAGGCCTCCTGCAGGCAGCCGGTCTGTAAAATAAGGCCAAATAAAATGGGACCAGGCCGCACTGTCGGCCTGGTTTTGTTCATGATCGGACATGGGCCCCAATCAGTTTAGATCGGGCCCCGGCCTGTTACCTTTTGGTCTGCTTTTCGATTATAATAAATAGTGTTCATAACTCTTTGTCTGACACACATATGTACAAGAACATAATGACGGCCGTTTTTATGCTCGTGATGCTTATGATGGCCGCCGGCGTCATATTCATGTTACGCAATCCGATAGGCCGGAATTTGCCGCCGGTTCCTCAAGTCGAGAACTCGGCGCCAGCCGCTCTGGCGAATGACAGTCAGGCTCCGGCCGCCGGGGGGGCTATTATTGCTGAGGACACGGTCTGCACCGGGCCGGACGGCGTTTATATGAGCGCGAATGAGGCTGAGTCGCTGGCTGCCACCGGCGAGTGCGGTCAGACGGGTGCTGTCGCGGGAGAGGCTAGGTGCAATACATATTCAAATACCTGGTGGTTGAACCTGGAACCGAACGAACCGAAGGTTGGCTGCAGTCCGGCCTGCGTGGTACATGTCGGCACCAAGGCCGTCGAGGTCAACTGGCGCTGTACCGGCGCCATTCCTCCGGCCGCTCCGGGGTCCGGCGCTTCCGGTGACACAGGTGCCATCGTGGCCACCCCGCCGTCGCCGTCGGCCGATGGGGGAGATCTTACCTGTGCGGACGGCCAGGGCGGTTCCATGTCGGTTGAAGAAGCCAGGGCGCTGGCCGCTACCGGCGAGTGCGGTCAGACGGGCGCTGTCGCGGGAGAGGCCAGGTGCAATTCATACACAATGACCTGGTGGTTGAACCTGGAACCGAACGAACCGAAGGCTGGCTGCAGTCCAGCCTGCGTGGTACATGTCGGCACCAAGGCCATCGAGGTCAACTGGCGCTGTACCGGCTTGATTCCACCGAGATAATGCATTTCATCTAATAAACACGTGCCCAGTGAGTTCAGGAATATGGAAATGTTTTCTGGCGGCCAATCGGATGCGCCGAAGTCTTTGAATGAAGCCGGTCTTGTCGAGTCCGCGGCCGAACGGACCGCAGAGGCTCGCGAACGGAAGATCGCCGAATTGAGGGGATACCTGGCCGGGTATCTTGAACTCGGTCCGGACCAGGATGCGGAAAGCATCAGGTTCGAGCAGGCCGGCGGTCTGGGCGGGGAATATGGCGATCAGTACCGGTTCCTGGACGACGAGCGGCTGGCCGGTACGGAGATCGCCGTCGTGCCGGACAAGCTGTGGGTGAAAGGCAAGCAGCCTTCAGAATCGCACGCGGCTAAAGGCCTCATCCTGATCAGAGAGGGTTATTATCTTGATCCGGCCAAGCGGGAGCAGGATGAGCCGGCCTGGATGGCGCATGAGCTGGCCCACTGCCAGCGATTCATTGATAAGAGAGACAATTACGACGAAGAATCGCAACAGGTCGCTTTCGATGACATCGGGCTGGATGCTTATCCGAATAATCAGGTCGAAGAACGCACTTTCGGCAAACAGTTCGAGTACCTGAGGTCTAAGGGCGTAGGCCGGGAGCGCGTCGCGGAAATGATGAACGAGCATTATGGACCCGAGGATTTCAAGTTTTTGGACAGGGTACTTGATCGGGTCTACGGCCAGCCCTGAGCTTGGCGGCGGGAGCGAGTGCCATACGATCGGACAGACCGGCCCGAGGAGGCCGGTTTTGCTTGACAATCGGCGCCGTCGGCCGTAAGGTCGGCCGTTGCGCAACCAGGAGGCAATATCATGCAACGTCTGGAAGAACTGAGGTTGCGGTTCCATGAAGAGCCGTTGGGCAAGCTGCTCAGCGCGTCTCTGGATGAGTTGGCAGATGGTTTGGCGGTGGTCAGTGTCCCGGCCAGCGAGGGGACGACCATCGTCGGCGGCGTCGTACAGGGCGGTATCACCACCGTCGTGGCCGACTATGCCGGCGTCTACGCGGCCATGACCCGCATCTCCGCGGGGCACACACCGGCCGCACATATCAGCATACATTTCCTGAGGCCGATCAAGCAGGGAGAAACGATGCGCGCCCGCGCGCGCGTCGAGAACGAGAGTCGCGGCTCCCTGGTCGTCTCGGTCGACGTCTATGCTTCCGACCGGCCTGGCGACAGTGGCAAGCGCCGCGCCTGCGCCACGATCCTTTTTTCCAAGCCGCGAGGCTGAGTCTTTCTCGACATGCCGGAACCCCCCCCGGCATGTTTTATTTTTCCTGACGGTCGCGGCGGCTGGTGGTATCCGGCCGCAGTGGTAAAATAGACACTGATCGCGGTCGGCCACGTTCAGCAGCGTCCTATGTTCAAAAGAAAGCAGCGGGAGAGCAGGCCGATGGTTGCCGCCATTATTTTGGCGGCAGCCTTGGCGTTGGTCGCCTTCGGCGTGTTTTTCGACATCCTCCATCGGCAGATGCCGTCACAGGGTCGGCTGGCCGCCGCAGTACCCCAGCCGCCGGTCGATGTCCGTCCGGTGGCCGCGGCCGGTTCTTATTATCCGGCTTCGGCTCAGGAACTGGGGGCGGCGATCGACGGATATTTGTCCGCAGCCGAAATGCCGAAGACCGAGGGGCGGCCGAAGATGATATTGTCGCCGCATGCCGGGTATGCCTACTCAGGCTCAGTCGCGGCCTACTCTTTCCGGTCGCTGGCCGGTTCGGGTTACAGACGGGCGGTGCTCATCGGTACCAGCCATCGCCAGTTGTTCGACGGCGTGGCCGTTGATACCCATGATGCCTGGGAGACGCCCTTGGGCACGGTGGCCGTGGACCATTCTTTCATCGATGACCTGGTCAGCTCCTCCGACGTCGTCGAATACGACGCGTCGCCGCATGAACAGGAACACTCGCTCGAGGTCATGGTGCCGTTCCTAATAAAGACGCTCGGTCCGGACGTGAAGATCGTGCCCTTGCTTTTCGGGAACGACGACGGCGTCGCCGCGGAAAAACTGGCTCAGGCGCTGGCCGCCTTGGATGATCAGCAGACGGTCTTCGTCATCAGCTCGGACCTGTCGCATTACCCGCCATATGATCAGGCCCGCGGCCTGGACGAAGATACCATCGCCTCTATCCTGGCCAATGACCCGCAGCAGTTCGCGGCCAGGATCAGGAAAGATACGGTCTCCGAAGCCGGCCCGGTCGTCACTCTGGCCTGCGCTCGCACAGCCATCGAGAGCGGCCTGTTCTTATCCGAGGCGTTGGGTCTCAAGCCGCAGCTTTTCAAATACGCCAATAGCGGCGACGCGGCCAGCGGGGACAAGGGGCAGGTTGTCGGTTACGCCGCCGCCGCCTTTGTCGGTCCGGTGTCTGTGCCGGAGGCGGCTGCCGGACGAGAGTTGGGCGCGACCGAACAGCGGCAGGCGATCGAGATCGCCAGACAGACACTGAGGAGCGCCTTTGAGAACGAAAATTACGTGCCACCGCCCGGCGCGGCCATCTTCGGCGAGAAGCGGGGCGTCTTCGTCACGCTCAAGAAGGAAGGTCAATTGCGCGGTTGTATCGGCGTGTTCGATCCTGACGAGCCGCTGTCGGCAGCCATAAGATCGATGGCCTGGGCCGCCGCATTCAAGGACAGCCGTTTTCAGCCGTTGCAGAAAAACGAGTTACCGGATCTGGAGATCGAGGTTTCCGTCCTGTCGCCTATGGTTAAGGTGTCCGGTGCCAGCGCAATCGAGCTCGGCAGACACGGTGTGTACCTGCGACAGGGGTCTAAGAGCGGCGTTTTTCTGCCTCAAGTGGCGACGGAACAGAACTGGGACAAGGAGACCTTTCTCAGCGAACTTTGTCTGGAAAAAGCCGGCCTGGACAGGGGTTGCTGGCAGGACAGCCGCACCGACATATTTGTCTTTACAGCGCAGGTGTTCGGCGGATCATATTCTATTTGAGATACTTCAGGGGTGCTGGTATGACTCACCAATGGGGTTCCCGAAGTGGCATTGCGATATGAGACCGGAAGTTCTATAATTCCACTCAGTACTTATTCTCATTTAGCGAATCTTATGGATTTTCCGATATTTTTGGTCGTCGTCTTCGTGGTCTTGATCCTGGCCAGTTTGCGGCAGGTCAACCAGTATGAGCGCGGCGTCCGGTTCACCATGGGCCGGTTCAGCGCCGTGACCAATCCTGGCTGGCGGCTGGTCGTACCCGTCTTCCAGACCATGCGCAAGGTTGACCTGCGCCTCAAGGCAGTCGACGTGCCTTCTCAGGACGCCATCACCAAGGACAACGTTTCGGCCAAGATCAACGCGGTCATCTACTACAAGGTCGTTGATCCGGCGAAGACCGTGCTGGAGGTCGAGAATGTCCATTATGCCGTGCTGCAACTGGCCCAGACTACCATGCGCAACATCGTCGGCGAAGTGACCTTGGATGAACTGCTCAGCCAGCGCCAGGTCATTTCCGACAAGATCGAGAAGATCGTCGACGCCGCGACCATCTCCTGGGGTGTCGAAGTGGTCACGGTCGAACTCAAGGACATCAATTTGCCGCCGGACATGATCAGGACCATCGCCAAGCAGGCCGAGGCCGAGCGCGAGAGGCGGGCCGTCATCATCAACGCCGAGGGCGAGGTCGCCGCCGCCGAGAACCTGGCCAAGGCGGCCACCATCCTGTCGGCCTCGAAGGGGGCGCTGCACCTGCGGACACTGAACTCCATCAACGATATTTCCTCAGATCAATCGAACACGGTCGTCTTCACCGTGCCGCTCGAGATACTGAACGCCTATGTCGGTCATAAGAACGCCGCCTTGCCTAGTCCGGATGCCAAGTAAAGACCGATGAGTTTGGACAGAAAAACCGGCCCGCGGGCCGGTTTTTTGGCACCAATGCCGCCAAAAGTCCGCTACGCCGCGGCCTGTCTTGACTTTTGCCCGGTTTTCGAGGAAACTAGGATGTTTTGATCCTTTACAAGCCATTTCACTTGAGCCGGTTTCGGCCGGCGATACGGAGGAGATCATGGACGCCCAAGAGCAAGAGAAGGATATCGGCGCCATCAATATCTGGGGCCGCAAGTACGACCTCAGGCTCGTCGTCGAGACAGCCGAATATCTCATTGATGAGCTGGTCCAGCACTACGGCTCGGGACGCGTCTTGATACGGTCCTTTCAGCGTCACGGCCAGCGCCATGAATGGCCCTCGCCCGGCCGCGATTTCGCCCGCATGGCCTGGAACAGGTTATCGACCATCTTCGACGCCGCCGACGAGGCGCTGATCGTCACTGCCGGCCGGATCTCGGTCGTGGCCTATCTTTTGGGCACGGCCAGGGTCATCCTGAACGGCAAGATGGGCCTTTTGACCACCCAGGACGGCCGGCCTGTCCATTCTCTCGTCGATCCGGCGCCGGCCATCTGCCTCTATGGTCCGGATCTCGGTTCCGGCCGGCTGGAGTCACTGGACCGCGGCCTGGTCGACGCTGTCGGCAGGCTGCTGTCGCTGCGCCACGAGTCCCTGGAGATCCGTTACGGCCGCCAGGAGGCCGAGCCGGGCAGCGGCCGATACGCCGCCATCCTGGCTTTCCCGCACCGAGTCTACGGCGCCGGTGAGGGACTCATCCGTACCCGCTGTATCGTGCCAGAAGGGCATATCGAGTGGATCATGGGCGGCTGAAGAAGCCGACACGCCGCACCGCTTACCGGTGCGGTTTTTTTGTTCGCACAGCCTTAAATAAGGCGGAAATAGCTGTTAACACGCTTGGCCAAGGGGTTGACAAGCTTAAGATATTATGCTACTATGAGTCGTCCACGATAAGTTCGACAAAGGCCCGAATAACGAGCGCTAAGCGCGTACGAAGGCCAGAGTTAGACCTTACGTGAAAAGGTCGTTAAGAAATCAGCCGCGGTTTTCTGCCGCGGCAAGCATACAACTATGGCTTTCGATCAACAGGGCGGTTTCGCTCCTCGTCAGATGGTCGACGTGTCCGCCATGGGTCTCAAGTGCGCTGAGTGCGGCGTTGCCGTCACTGAGCTCCCGTTCGAGCCCAAGGCTGATCGTCCGGTCTACTGCCGGGACTGCAACCGCGCGCGACGCCAGAACTTCGGACCCCGCAAGTTCTAACGACGCATTCAGACCTCCGCCGCAAGGCGGAGTTTTGATTTATCGGTATTTTTAAACCGCCCGGCTGGGCGGTTTTGCCATTGCATTAACCTGGTCTGCCCCGGGCCTCAGAAGTATTTTCTTTCCTTGGACTTGCTGACGATGGCGAATGCCTCTTCGGCCGAATCCACGATGGTGAATATCTTCAGATCCTCTTCTCCGATATAGCCTTCGCTGAGCAGCGACTCGCGCGCCCATTTGAACAGGCCGTCCCAGAATTTCTTGCCTACCAGCACGATCGGCAGCTTCACCATCTTCTTCGTCTGGATGAGCATGAGCAGTTCGAACATCTCGTCCAGCGTCCCGTAGCCGCCGGGGAAGTAGACGTAGGCCTGGGCCGAGGCCGAGAGCATGACCTTGCGCGTGAAGAAATAATAGAAGCCCTTGAATTTCTTGACGAAGGGATTGATGCGTTGCTCCTTGGGCAGTTGGATGTTCAGCCCGACCGAGACCGCACCGGCGTCCGTGGCGCCGCGGTTGCCGGCCTCCATGATGCCGGGGCCGCCGCCAGTGATGATGGTGAAACCGGCCTCGCCCAGCATCTTGGCCAGTTTCCGGGCCTCTTTATAACAGGTCGCTTCCGGCTTGGTCCGCGCCGAACCGAAGAAAGTGACCTCGTTCTTCAGGTCGGCCAGGAACTCGAAGCCTTCGATGAATTCGGCCATGATACGGAAGATGCGCCAGCTGGCCGCTGACCGGAAATCGCCGTAGGGGGTGGGTGAGTTGGTCGAGGTGCCCTGTTCGAGCAAGGATATTTGTTCTCTGTCGCTCATAGCGGTCTGGTTGATGATGTCCTTATTCTACCACAGCCGGGGCCGGAGGCGCATCACTCGAATCGCTCCATCCAGCGTTCTTCGACGACGACCTCGATGTCCAGGAAGATCTTCTTGCCCGTCACTGCTTCCAGTTCGTACCTGGCGGCGCTGCCGATCTCGCGGATCTTGGCGCCTCCGTGACCGATGATCATTTTTTTGTAACGCGGCGAGGTGGTCATGATAAAGGCCTTGACGTAGACGAGGCCGTTCGGCCGTTCCTCGGTCGATTCCACTTTGACCGCGGTCGTGTAAGGGATCTCCTTGTCCATGGCCATGTAGATCTTTTCGCGGATGATCTCCTCGACCCAGAAGCGGTTTTCGATGTTGGTGATCTGGTCAGCCGGGTAGAGGGCCACAGATTCGGGCAGGACCGCGAAAACTGCGTCGACCAGCCGTTTCAGGCTTGTCCCCTGGAGTGCCGAGACCTCGATGACATCGTCGAATTCTTCCTGCCAGGCCAGGTATTCATCCTTGAACGGCTGTTTCCGGTCGGCCTTGTTGAAGACCAGTATCTTCGGTTTGTCCATGACCGCGACCAGGCGGTGGACGATCCTCTCCTCATCGCCGACGTGCCTGGTGGCGTCGACGACGTAGACGACCGCGTCGATGCCGGACAGCGCTTCTTTGACCTTTTCATTCAGTCTGGCGGTCAGGCGGTCGGGAGCGTGCTTGAAGACGCCCGGCGTGTCGACGAAGACGATCTGGCCGCGGTCGTCATGGAGCACGCCGTGGATGATGTGCCGGGTGGTCTGCGGCTTGGGAGAGACGATGGCGATCTTAGAACCGATCAGGGCGTTGAGCAGCGTGGATTTGCCAACGTTGGACCGACCGACTATTGCGACCATGCCGTTCCTTTTGTCCTGTTGTGGTTCGGATTTTTTCTTCATATGTCAGGCGGGTAAAGTATAGCCTGCCGTGTCAAGTTAGGCCAGAAAGCGGCTGAGTCGCTCCTTGACGGCGCTTGCCCCCTTGGTTATGGTGTGTCTGCTCTTTGCGAACGGGCGGCGCCACCTGCCTGCCGAACCGGCATCCATCGCGGCTTGGCCGGCTGCCGGCGCGACGACCGACGGAGGTTGTGATCATGATCAGAGTACGCCGCAGGTCGAAGAATTTCTGGCGGAAGGAGATCCAGCGGGGGATAAGGGAGTACGACGAGGAGCAGCGCGAACGGAGATGGTCGAGGAAGCGCGAGCGGTTGATCGACGCCATCCGCGTCCGGCGGCTCGCGGCCGCCATCATCGTCCGGCACCTGTCGCTGCCGAGTTGTCCCGCCGCCTGCCCCCCGGTCCATCGCTGGCGCCTCGATCAGCCAGCCCAGCCGTCCTAACGGCGACTCACGAATAGGCATTACTCATGCTGACCGCCCACTCAGGGGCGGTTTTTCTTTTTTTCCAGCAAAACGACCAGTTCGAGGTGGGGCGTGTGCGGAAAAAGGTCCAGCGCCTCCATGTCGGCGGCGTCGTAAGCCGCGGCCAGTTTCTGCCAATCGCGGACGAAGCTTTCGTAATTGCAGGAGACGTAGACGATCCTGTCCGGCCCGATCCTCATCAGGGCGTCGATGACCGACGGGTGCAGCCCGGCCCGCGGCGGGTCGACGATGACCGTGTCCGGTCCACCCTTCTCCCAGACCAGGCTTTCCGCCTTGGCTGCCAGGAATTCGGCGTTGGCCACGCCGTTGATCTCGGCGTTCGTCCTGGCCATGGCCGCGGCCGGCTCATCGATCTCGACGCCGATGACCTTGTCGGCCAGGCTGGCCAGACTGATGCCGAAGAAACCGACGCCGCAATAGAGGTCCAGGAGCAGGCGTGACGGCCGCGACGTCAGCAGGCGTTGGACCGTTTCGAGCAGCTTCTCGGCCATGAGCGTATTCGTCTGGAAAAAGGAGTTGGGCGGGATGCGGAAGATCCGCCCGCCGGCCTTTTCCTGAAGATAAGGGTGGCCGGCCAGCAGTTCGAGTTCAGGGGCGATCGAAAGGTCAGTGACCAGTGGATTGACGCCGTGATAGATGGTGGTGGCGACGCCGGACAGCTCCTTTACCAGCTCATCCTGGGCCGGCAGCGGCCCCGGGGCGGTGACTATAGTGATCATCCTTTCGCCGGTGTTCTTGCCTTCGCGGATGACCAGATAGCGGGCATAACCGGTGTAGCGCCGGCTGTCCCAGGGAGCCACGGCATTCCGGCGCATATACTGCCGGAAGATCTCCAGTGCCGAGACCGCCTCCGGCGAAAGCAGCAGGCAGGTCTCCAGGTCGACGTAAGCGTTCCAGCGCCCCGGTTCTTTGAGACCGATCTCGCCCTTGGGGCCGACGCAGTAATCCATGCGGTTGCGGAAGTGGTATTCGCTGAGACAGGGGATGACGTCGCCGATCTTTCCGTCCAGGCCGACCTCAGCCAGGGTCCGGAGCAGCATCCCTTTTTTCATGGTCAGCTGGAAGCCGTAATCGAACTGCTGCCACTTGCAGCCGCCGCACCGGCCGGCGTGCGGACAGGGTGGCCGGCGGCGGTGCGGCGAAGGCGTCTTGACCGCTTCGGTCTGCATGATCAGGACTCCTTGTTTCCTGGAAATGAGCGTGGCTTCGATTTCTTCGCCGGGTGCGCTAAAATAGGCGCAGGCACGGCGTTCTCCGGCCAAGCCGCAGCCGCGCCCCTTCTTATCCATCTCGGTTATCCGTATAACGGTCTTGTCGCCGAATTTCATATGCCAGAGATTACAGCAAGAGCGGCAAAAAGGATAGATGCCGCCGCCGGGCCGGGCCTGGTATTGGTTCTGGACAACATCCGCAGCCTCTATAACGTCGGTTCGATGTTCCGGACAGCCGACGGTTTCGGCGTGGGCAGGGTGTTCCTCTGCGGCATCACCGGCACGCCGGAGCAGCACGGGGTCCAAAAGGTGGCTTTAGGCGCGGAAAAATCCGTGCCATGGGAGCACGTCGGTCGTACCTGGCAGCTGCTGGCCAGGCTTAAACGGCAGGGCTACTTCCTGGTCGGATTGGAAAAATGCCGCGGCGCCGAGCTTTTACCGTCATTTAGGCCGCGTTTTCCGCTGGCCCTGGTCGTCGGTAACGAGATAACCGGCTTGTCGCCCAAGCTGCGGCGGCGGCTGGACCGGGTCGTGGCCATACCCATGTCCGGCGTCAAGCAGTCGTTCAACGTGTCCGTGGCCTGCGGTATCGCCCTCTACCAGATCCGCTCAAAATAATCTGTTGTCTTTCCGGCCGTTTTGCTATACTACTTCGAGTTATGTTGTCGATAATCATCCCAACCTACAACGAAGAAGAGTATCTGCCGTTCCTGCTGCGTTCGGTCGTGGCGCAGACCTACAGGGATTTCGAGGTCATCATCGCCGACAACCATTCGACGGACCGGACGCGGGAGATCGCCCAGGAGTACGGCGCCATCATCACCGACGGCGGCATGCCGGCCAAGGGACGCAACATGGGCGCTGTCGTGGCCAAGGGCGACATCCTGCTCTTCCTTGACGCTGACGTGGTCTTGCCGGACCCCTGGTTCCTGCAGATGACCGTGGCTGAGTTCGAGAAGCGCCAGTTGGGAGCGGCCACTTGCCGGGTACAGCCGATGTCCGACAAGCGGGTCGACAAGGTTTTCCACGCCGCTTTCAATTATTTCCTATGGGTGACGGCGGCCACGACGCCGCACGCGCCGGGGTTCTGCATCTTCGCCAGGCGCAGCGTGCATGAGGCCCTGAAAGGCTTCGACGAGGACATCAAGCTGGCCGAGGACCACGATTACGTCAACCGCGCCTCCAAGATCGCCAAATTCGGCCTCCTCAAGACCTATAAGATCCCGGTCTCTGTCCGGCGGATGGACCGGGATGGACGCTTCAACGTGGCCATGAAATACCTGCTGGCCGAGCTTTACCTCAGGACCAAAGGCAACATCAAATCGGACATCTTCAACTACACCTTCGGATATACCAAGGGTAAACATAAACTAGGTAAGAAAAAAGGCGTCACCCGCTGACGCCGTTCTTCCGACAAGAAAAATTATGTCTGAAAAAATGTTCATAGCCGGCAACGAGGCCCTGGGGCGCGCCGCCCGGAACGCCGGGGCGCGGGCCATGTACGGCTACCCCATCACGCCGACCTCCGAGGTCATGCACTTTTGGGCCAGGCAGGCATGCTCCGAGCAAGGCAAGAAGGACAACCTGGTCTTCCTCCAGGCCGAAGACGAGGTCAGCGCCGGTTTCATGCTGTGCGGCGGCGTCCTGGCCGGTACCAGGTCGTTCTCGGCCACGGCCGGTCCCGGGCACGTCCTGATGCAGGACGGCTTGTCCATGGCCGAGGCCATGCGCCTGCCGGTCGTCGTTTATGTCCAGCAACGCGGCGGCCCGTCGACCTCGACGGTCATCTATTCCCAGTCCGAAGTGAACCTGACCTGCTTCGGCGGCAACGGCAACGGCTATCGCGTCGTCTATTCAGTGGCCAACCCGCAGGAACTCTACGACTACGGCATCAAGGTCTTCAACATCGCCTGGAAATACCGTTTTCCGACCTTCCTGCTGGGCGACGGTTACCTGGGCAAGCTGATGGGGGAGGTGGAGATCTACGATCCGGCCGAACGGGGCATCAAGATGGTGCCAACGGAACCTTATCTCCTGGAAAAGAACCGGACCGTGTCGCTCCAGGACGTCGTGCCTTCGCCGGAGATCGATACGCGCACGGCTGATGGCGTCGATTACGACTGTCTGCGCAACTGTCTGAACCTGGAGACCGAGGCCTTGGCCGTCAATGAAGAGATCCGGGCGGCTTTCGACAAGGCGGCTCCGGAGATCGTCGAACACGAGGAATACGGCGACAAGGACGCGCCGCTGCTCGTCGTCGCCCACGGCAGCGTTTCCTCTTCGGTCAAGGAGGCCATCCGCTCGCTGGCCGGCGGTCCGGCGAAAGCCAGGCTCTTCCGGCCGATCACGCTGCGGCCGTTCCCGGACGAGGCTCTGCGGCGCGCGGCTCAGGGCGCCGACAAGATCATTATCGTCGAGTCGGCCGTGAACCAGCTGGCGCGCTTCGTCAAGGACGCCCTCTGCGGCCGGACCATGGTACCGCTCGTCGAACATTTCCGGCCGTCGATCGGCATCGACCCGAAGGAAGTGGCCGATCTGATCACCCGTAACGCCAAATGATATGACCGCGCCTACCGACAACAAGGACATCAAGCTGGCCATGCCCAAGTGCGCCAGGATCGAGACCAAGCCGCATCTTTATTGCCCCGGCTGCGGCCACCCCGAGGTGCTCAAGGCCCTGGGCTTCGCCATCGACGAGTTGGGCATCCAGAAGCAGGTGGCCTTCGGCATCGACATCGGCTGTTCGCTCTTGGCCTGGGATTTCTTCAACCTGGACACCATCGAGACGCATCACGGCCGGACCATCCCGACGATGGTCGGTTTCAAGCGGGCCAATCCTGAGGCCATCACCATCGCTTACGTCGGCGACGGCGGCGCCTACGCCATCGGCGTCGGCGGACTGCTCAACGCCGCCATCCGCAACGACAACATCCTGGTCATCGTCGTCAACAACGCGGTCTACGCCATGACCGGCGGCCAGGAATCGCCGACGACCCTGCCGGGCTCCAAGGTGGCCACCGCGCCCTGCGGCGCCGACGATCATTACATGCGCGCCCCGGAGCTCATCCGCAACGTCAACCCGACGGCCTTCGTCGCCCGGGGCATCACCACCGTCCAGGTGGGTCTGAGGAAGATGATGAAGGACGCCCTCAAGCATCAGATGGAGAACAAGGGGTTCGCCTTGCTGGAGGTGCTTTCGCAATGCCCGCTGAACTGGAAGACGATCGAGAAGCCCCAGGCCACCTTCGATTATCTGGAGAAGGTGCTGGCTAAAGCTTACCCGGTCAAATATTATTGACATGCATATGGCCGAACCTTTCAAGATCATCATTTGCGGCGAGGGTGGTCAGGGTGCCCTGTCGATCGCCGAGATACTCGCTTACGCCTCCTGGCTCCAGGGCAAGCAGGCCGTAGCCCTGCCGTATTTCAGCACGGAGAAGCGCGGCGGCGTAGCCATGGCCTTCGTCCAGATCAGCGACGCGCCGATTGTCTTCCCTAAGTTCGACAAGGCGGACCTCTGGGTCGTCCTGTCGCAGCGTTCGGTGGACCGCATCTTCAGCTTCCTCAAGGAAGGCACCAAGACCATCGTCAACAGTTTCCTGGTCAAGGACGTCTCGGCCATCGCCGACTGGAAGCCCTACCAGATCAACGCCACCGAGATCGCCAAGGTCCAGCTGCAGAAGCCGCGGACCTTCAACATGGTCATCCTCGGCGCCGTGGTCAAGCTCGTGCCGGGCATGGACAAGGAAGCATTCAATAAGGCGCTGGCCAAGCACTTCAAGGACAAGTACGAACGCGACCCGTCGCTCAAGGAGCTCAATGAGAAGGCCTTCAACATCGGGTACGACCTAATCAAATGAGTATGAAGAAGAACGACAAAATCGACCTGTCCGATCCGAAGCGCTTCCGCCCGGTCGTCGTCGAGACCGAGAAGAGGGTCATCACGCGCTATCTGGGGCTGTGCAAGAGCTGCGGCGAATGCATCGTCAAGTGTCCGGTCAAATGCATCTCCTGGGACAAGGAAGAGCTCGGTCAGCTCGGCGAACCGGCCATCGTCATCGACAAGGACGTCTGCATCGGCTGCGAGACCTGCGAGCAGATCTGCCCGGATTTCGCCATCGAGATCACCAATAAGCCGGTCCCGAAGAAGTAGCCGATCCCTCGTTCCGCGCGTTATTAACGCCGTCGCCTCCAGCGGCGGCGTTTTGGTACGCGGCACATTCAATACGGCGGTGAAAAGTGATATAATTATCGATAGAATAAATCGAACTGACCTCAGAGCTCTATGGATCCCAAATTAATGAAAGTCCGGGTCGAGGTTTCGGCGCGGCACGTGCATTTGTCCCAGGCGGACCAGGACAAGCTGTTCGGCCCGAATTACCAGATGAAGGTCATCAAAGACCTGTCACAGCACGGCCAATGGGCGGCCGACGAGACGCTGGTCATCAAGGGGCCTAAAGGTGAGTTCAAGGTTCGCAATCTCGGACCATGCCGCGGCCAGACCCAGGTCGAGTTGGCGCGCACTGATTGTTTCGCCTTGGGTATCAAGGCTGAACTGCGCTTGTCCGGGGACCTGAAGGGTACGCCGGGCTGCAAGCTTGTCGGACCGCTGGGCGAGGTCGATCTGGCCGAGGGCTGCATCGTGCCGCTGCGGCACATCCATATTTCCGACGTCCAGGCGGCCGAACGCGGCTTGAAGAACGGCGACAAGGTCAAGGTCCGCGTCGGCGGCGTTCGCGCCACTACTTTTGAAGAGGTCAACATCCGGGTCCATCCGACGTTCGATCTGGCTATGCACATGGACACCGATGAGGGCAACGCCGCCTGGGCCGACATCAAGGGCGGGGAAGGGGAAATACTATGATATTGGTCGTCAATTCGGGCAGTTCCAGCCTTAAATTCAAGTTTTTCGACCGCCGCCTGAAAGAGCTGGCCGGCGGCCTTATCGAGCGCATCGGCCTCAAGGATTCTTTTCTGGAATACAAGGCTAACGGCGGGAAGAAGCGCCTTGATTATCCCAAAGGCATCGCCGATCACAAGCAGGGCCTGAAAGAAGTGTTCGCGGTGCTGCGGACGGCCGGTTATGATCCGATGAAGATCATGGCCGTCGGCCATCGAGTCGTCCATGGCGGCGAAGAGTTCACCGCACCGACCGTCATCACGACGGCCAACCTGGGCCGCCTCCGGGCCTATAACCGCCTGGCGCCGCTGCACAACCCGGCCAACCTTTCGGGCATCGATTCCTGCCGGGCGCTCATGCCCCGGGCCAAGAACGTCGCCGTCTTTGACACGGCCTTTTACCGGACCATCCCGGACTACGCTTTCATGTACGCCCTGCCTTGGGACTACTACGCCAAGCATAAGATACGCAAATACGGTTTTCATGGCATCTCCCACCGCTACGTCACCGAAGAGGCGGCCAAGCTGCTGAAGAAGCCGTACAACAAGCTGCGACTGGTCTCTTGCCATCTGGGCAGCGGCTCGTCAGTGACGGCGGTCAAGTACGGCAAGGCCGTCGAGACGACCATGGGTTTCACGCCGCTCGAGGGCCTGACCATGTCCACGCGCTGCGGCGACATCGATCCGGCCATACCCCTCTACCTGATCCGCACTTTCAAGCTGACCGAGCAGCAGGTCGATGACATTCTTAATAAGAGATCCGGCATCCTGGGGATCAGCGGCTTCAAGGACCTGCGCGACGTGCTGGTCACGGCCGGCTACAAGATACCCGGCTATCGCTTCCGCGGGCGCATCACGGCCGCGCAGCGCCGTCGCTCCAAGCTGGCCATCGAGATGTTCTGTTATGACGTGGCCCGCTACGTGGCTTCTTACGCCGGCGTCATGGGCGGCGTCGATGCCGTCATCTTCACCGCCGGAGTGGGGGAGCGCAGTCAGATCATCCGCGACCGGGTCATGTCCATGATCGTCCTGCCAGGCAAGCCGAAGGTGCTGGTAGTGCCGACCAACGAGGAACTGATGATCGCCCGGGAGACCAAAAAAGCGCTGCGACTCTGATATTTTCTGACCGAAAACGGCGCCGCCCCGGCGCCGTTTTGTTTTGCCGCCGCCGCGGCTTGTCAGAAGGCGATTTTCCGCCTATTATTCGGTAGTGCCGACCGAACGGCCGGCTGTTTGTATATGAGAAAGTGGCTGAATTTTTTCAACGCCAGATCCAACACGGTCGTGTCCGCGGCCGCGCTTCTTGGCGTCATGACCATGACCAGCCGTCTCATGGGCGTGGTCCGTGACAGGCTGCTTTCCAGCACCTTCGGGGCCGGCCAGGAACTGGACGCCTACTACGCCGCTTTCCGGGCGCCGGATTTCGTCTACAGCCTCTTCGTCTACGGCGTCATCACCGGCGGTTTCATCCCGGTTCTGACGGCGCACTTGGCCAAGGATGGCGGCAAAGTGGCTGCCGATAAGCGCGCCTGGGATTTCACTTCCCTGGTCCTGTCTTTCATCGGCATCGTCCTGATCGTGCTGGCCGTCCTGGGAGCCATCTTCGCCAGGCCGGTGGTCGCCGCCTTCACTCCTGGTTTCGCGCCTGGACAGGTCGACCTGACCGCCTCGCTGGCCCGCCTGATGTTCCTGTCGCCGGTCCTGCTCGGGCTCTCCGGCATCCTCGGCGGCTTGCTGCAGACGTTCAAGAGGTTCACGATCTTCGCTACCGCCCCGCTGCTCTATAACGCCGGCATCATCTTCGGCGCGCTGGTCCTGGCCCCGTCCATGGGCATTCCCGGCGTCGCCTTGGGCGTCGTCCTGGGCTCGTTCTGCCATTGTCTGATCCAGTATTTCGGCTGCCGGGCCATGGGTTTCCGTTTCCGTTTCATCTTCAATTTCAGGGACAAGGGCCTGCTGACCATCGGCCGGCTGATGGTGCCGCGGACGGCGAGCATGGCCGTCAACCACGTGAACCTGATCATTTTGACCGCCATCGCCTCGACCATCGGCGTCGGCAGCATCTCGGTCTTCAATTTGGCCAACAACCTTCAGAGCTTTCCCATTAACATCCTCGGCGTCTCATTCGCCGTCGCCGCTTTCCCTTTCATAACCGAACTGGCGGCGCGGGACAAGAGAAAGGAACTGGCCGGATCCTTCGCTAAAACGGTGCGAGCCGTGTTGTTCCTGATAATACCGGCGACGGTCGCTTTCCTGCTGCTGCGGGCCCAGATCGTCCGCGTCATCCTCGGCGCCGGCCGCTTCGACTGGGCCGACACCATCGCCACCGCCGATACCCTGGCCTATTTCACCCTGAGCCTGTTCGCCCAGGCGCTGCTGCCGCTGGTCATCAGGGTGTTCCTGGCTTTCCAGGACGCGGCCACGCCGCTCGTCGTCGGCGTCATCGCGGTCTTCATCGAACGGCTGGTCGCCTGGCATTTCGTCAACATCGGTTTGGGTACGGCCGGCTTGGCCTTGGCTTTTTCCGCCGGCAGCGTGCTCAACCTGGCTGTCCTGTGGGTGCTGCTGCGGGTCAAGGTCGGCGGTCTGGAGGAGGGCGGAATATTCCGCGCCGTCGCGGTCATGAGCGCCTGCGCGCTGTTCATGGCCATGGCCACCCAGGGCGTCAAGATCTACCTGGGCAGTCTGGTCAACATGCGCAGTTTCCTGGGCATCTTCACCCAGGGCGCAGTTGCCGGGGTGTTCGGTTTAGCCGTATATTTCGGATTAGCCCTGGCTCTGGGCAGTCAAGAAGCCAAATATATCGTCGGCCTGCTGCGCCGCCGCACAGCTCCGGTCCCGGCTTCGGTCGAGATCGAACAGAAAGGCGCCAGCATCGAGGCCGAATAAGCTATGGAGAACCTGCGCAATTTCTGCATCATCGCCCACATCGATCACGGCAAGTCGACCTTGGCCGACCGTATTTTGGAGTTGACCGGCACGGTGTCCAAAAGGGAAATGCGCGACCAGGTGCTCGATCAGATGGACCTGGAACGGGAGCGCGGTATCACCATCAAATTGGCGCCGGTCAGGATGAACTACGCCGCCAGATCGGGAAAGAAATTCGTTTTGAACCTCATCGATACTCCCGGTCACGTGGATTTCACTTACGAGGTGTCGCGGTCGCTGGCCGCCGTCGAAGGCGCTGTCCTGCTCGTCGACGCCACGCAGGGCGTCCAGGCTCAGACCATCGGCAACCTCTATCTGGCCCTGGGCGAGGATCTGACCGTCATTCCGGTGGTCAACAAGATCGACCTGCCTAACGCCGATCCGGAGCGGGCGCGCGCCGAGCTCGTTCATCTGCTGGGCTGCGCCGAGGAGGATGTCATCTTCGCTTCCGGCAAGACCGGCGAGGGCGTTCTCGAGATACTGGAAGCGGTGGTGGCCAAGGTACCGCCGCCCAGCGGCGACGCCGCCAAGCCGTTGCGCGCCCTGGTCTTCGATTCCAATTACGATGATTACAAAGGCGTCGTCGCCTATGTCCGCGTCATCGACGGCGGCCTCAGCCGCGGCCAGAAGATGCATTTGGCGGCCACCGCCGCCTCGGGTGAGGCGCTCGAGGTCGGCTATTTCCACCCCAAGATGAAGGCCGACGAGCGCGTGACCGCCGGCGAGATCGGCTACGTCGTCACTGGGCTGAAGGATATCGAGAGCTGCCGCGTCGGCGATACGCTGACCGTGCCCGATTACAAGAAACTGGGAGTGGTCAAGCTGGACGGCTATAAGGAGATCATGCCCATGGTCTTCGCCGGCGTCTTCCCGCGGGAGGGCGATGAGTTCGGGAAATTACGCGAGGCCATGCTCAAGCTGAAGCTCAACGACGCTTCGCTGACCTTCGTACCGGAACACCAGTCAGCGCTGGGTTTCGGCTTCCGTACCGGCTTGCTGGGACTGCTTCACCTGGAGATCGTCCAGGAGCGTCTGCGCCGCGAACACGGCCTGGATGTCGTCGTCACCGTGCCGTCGGTGGCCTATCGCGTCGCCCAGACCGACGGCCAGTCGCTGGTGGTCAAGAGCCCGCTCGACCTGCCGGAGCCGACCTCCATCCGCGGCATCGAAGAACCATGGGTGCGGACCGACATCATCTCGCCGCGGGAATACATCGGCGCCATCATGGCCCTGGTCCAGGAGAAGCGGGGGATCTACAAGGACACCGAATACCTTGCCGCCGACAGCCGAGTTTCCAGCCGCGTCATCCTGCACTACGAGATACCGCTGTCCTCGATACTGGTGGACTTTTACGATAAGTTGAAGAGCGTCTCCTCGGGTTATGCTTCTCTCAACTACGAATTCCTGGATTATCGTGAGGCCGACGTGGTCAGGCTCGATATCTTGGTCAATCAGGATCCGGTCGAGGCGCTGGCCACCATCGTTTATCGCGACGCGGCACAGCGGGTGGCCCACCGCATGTGCCAGGCGTTGAAGGAGGCGCTGCCAAGGCAGCAGTTCGAGATAAAGATCCAGGGGGCCATCAGCTCCAAGATCATCGCTTCCGAGCGCATCGCGCCTTATCGCAAGGACGTGACCGGTTACCTCTCCGGCGGCGACTGGACGCGCAAGCAGAAATTGCTGAACAAACAGAAAAAAGGGAAGAAACGGATGCTCACGAGCGGCCGGGTGGATATCCCGCCGGAAGCCTTTTTTGCGGTTTTGAAGAAAAAAGATTAAGCTTCGCTCATAAATCGAAACGTCACCACTTATGAGATTGTTCGGAGGCCAGAGGATCCGCCGACGCCACGTCAGAAGGCTGGTTTGGATCGGTATCACCGCCATCGCTGCCCTGGCAATGATCATCGCCACCGCCGCGCCGGCTTTCAGATCGTAAAGCGCGGCCGCCTAGTGAACTGATCGGCCAGCGATCGCCTGATTGGGATTTCCCAAGACGTCATTCGCGGCCGGCAGCAAGATTATGTCCAGGATGCGTTGGCAGACGGCCTCGCCGCCGGATGCGGCGATGGTCAAATTGTTCCCGGAATATCCTCCCGTCGTCGTCCAATTACTGTGGAACCGGGGCATCCGGACACAGGAGGCCGCCGACGAATTCCTGCTGCCTGATTACGGACAGGATCTTCACGATCCTTTTTTGTTTCGGGAAATGGAGACGGCCTGCTCGCGGGTCTGGGCGGCGCTGGAGAGGGGAGAGAAGATCGTCGTCTACAGCGATTATGATGCCGACGGCGTGACCGGCGCGGTCGTTCTGGTCTCGACCATCAGGGCGATGGCCAAGCGTCTGGGCCGCGACGAGGGATCGGTGTCCAGCTACATCCCGCACCGTGAGAAGGAGGGTTACGGCCTGCGGACCGAGGCGGTCGAGGCGCTGGTCAAGGGTGGCATGCGGCTGCTCATCACCGTCGACTGCGGCATCGGTTCGGCCAAGGAGATCGCCCTGGCCAACAGCCTGGGTGCCGAGGCCATCGTCGTCGATCACCACCAGGTGCCGGCTGAACTGCCCAAGGCCGTCATTTTGCATCCTCTGGCGCCCGGTGAAACCTATCCTTTCAAGTTCCTGGCGGCCGTCGGCGTAGCCTTCAAGTTCGCCGCCGGACTCATTGTCTTCGCCGGACGTCGCGGCGCCGGGCTCGAGCCAGGTTTCGACAAATGGCTGCTTGACCTGGTGGCTATCGCCACGGTCACCGATTTTATGCCGCTCGTCGGCGAAAACCGGACTCTGGAAAAATACGGTCTGATAGTCCTCAATAAGACGCGCCGGCTTGGCCTGCGCAAACTAGCCGAGGTCGCCGGTCTCAGTCTCGGGTCGCTGGACACCCATTCCGTCGGTTATCAGATCGGCCCGCGCATCAATGCCGCTTCCCGGATGAGCCACGCCAGCTTGGCCTTCGAGGCATTGATGGCCGAAACAGAAGAGCAGGCGAAAGAACTGGCCGGGCAGCTCAACCGTTTCAACAGCGAAAGACAGAGATTGACCGACACCATCACGCTCGCCGCCCGAAGCCTGATCCAGGAGCGGACCGGCCGCCGGATACACATCTTGGCCGGCGAGGATTGGCCGAGCGGCGTCGTCGGCCTGATCGCCGGCAAGCTAGCCGGCGAGACCGGCGTGCCGGTATTTATCTTCGGTCGGGACGGCGAGCGCCTGACCGGTTCCGGCCGCAGCATCGCTGGTTTCGATGTCATGGCCGGCCTGGAGAAGGCCAGAGCGCACCTAGTCCGGTACGGCGGGCATAAGCAGGCTTGCGGTCTGACGATCATAGGCGAGGACAATTTCCAAAGTTTCTGCCGCATCATGGAAGACCATGCCGAAACGGAGCTGGCCGGGCGCGACCTGCGGCCGTCGCTGGAGATCGACGCCGAGGTCAGGACAGGCCAGATCAGCTGGGAACTTGTCGATTGGCTCCAGAAACTCGAGCCGTTCGGCGAGGGTAATCAGAAGCCCAAGTTCGTCCTGAGCGATCTCTTGGTCACCTCGATCGAGGGCGTCGGCAAGGACGGCAAGCATGTCCGCATCGGCATCCGCGGCGACGCGCCCAAAGAGATGAAGATGATCGGTTTCAACCTGGCGGCCGCGGCGGCGTCGCTCGGAACCGGCGGCCGGATTGACGCGGTCGTCGAGATCGGCGTCAACGAATGGAACGGCAACCGGAGCATCCAACTGAAGATAGTCGATTGGCGTCTGGCCGGACCTACACCAGCGGTTTAGACGCGCAACCCGCCGCCGGTCTATAATAATCAGCGAACACTTAGAGAAAGGATATGAAGAAATTGATCATCCATACCGACGGAGGCGCCAGGGGCAATCCCGGTCCAGCCGGCCTCGGCGTCTTCGTCACCGACCCTGAGGGCCGCGTCGTCCTGGAGCATTCACGCTACCTGGGCGAGACGACCAATAACCAGGCGGAGTACCGCGCCGTCATCGACGCATTGGAGCACGCCAAGGAATTGGGCGCTGAAGAACTCGACTTCTTCCTTGATTCCGAGTTGGTCGTGAAGCAGCTTCATCATGAGTACAAGGTCAGGGACGCCGACTTGGCGCCGCTGTTCCTGCGCGTCTGGAATCTCTGCGTCGGTTTCCGCAAGGTCCGCTTTACCCACATCAGGCGCGAGGCCAACCAGGACGCCGATCGTCTGGTCAACGAAGCCATCGACCGCCATATTAAGGGGGGATAAGGCCATAGTCCTGGCGCCGCGTTTGGTGTATAATTGGTATATATGCCCAACGGTAGCCGGCGCCTTCAAGAAAGGATTTACACAGCCGCCGCAGTTTTGGTTTGCTGCGTTTTTTGTTGTTTGGGCGCGGTTTCCATGGCCAGCGCCGAGGAGGTGCCGATCGATAGCGGGAATGTCACCGGCTGGATGTGGTCGAGGGCAGCCGGCTGGATATCGATGAATTGCAGCAATTTCGGCACCTGCGCCACCTCGAATTACGGTGTCAATATCGAGGGCGCCGAGACCGGACCGGTCAAGTTAACCGGCTACGCTTGGTCAGACGTCCTGGGCTGGATCTGCTTCGGTGAGACCTGCACAGGCACGAACCCGGAAAATATCCCCAATTACGGCGAATGGCGCCAGCCGCCGCCGCCGTCCAACCCGGCCCAGCAGGTCGAGTGCGACTCGGATGCCGATTGTTTGCCGAGCGAGATGTGCGGAGACCAGGCGTTGTGTCAGCCCAAAGGCAGACTGTACGGCTGGGCCAAAGTCGTCGGTTTGGGTAACAGCGGCTGGATCTCATTGAACTGCAACAATGACGTTAGGAAGGTCTGTAATACGTCCGATTTTTTCGTCGTTTTCGACCAGGGCAAGTGGACGCTGGCCAGCCCTTGGTCCGGCGGCTCGCCGGACCCGAACAATTATCACTGGGCCTGGAGCGGCAACGACAATGGCACCGGTCTGGGCTGGGTCGACACCAGCATGGTCTTCGCTCCCTGGGCGCCGCCATCCATCGGCCGGGTCAGGCGTCCCGAGGGCATCTACGAACCGGCCATCCTGTCGATGGACCCGGTCGACAGGAAATTGTATAGGCCATCCGATATCGGCATCATCGTCGAGAGGGTCTATAGCGCGACCAAGAATCGACTGGAATGCGTCATCAACACGTCCGACGGCAGTCGGCGCTTGGCCACCGCTAATTTTCCGACCGTGGCCCACTACGGGGACAACGTGAAAGCGGTATATCAGGTCACGCAGGAAGATGAGGAATCCGGCGCCATACAGAAGAACAAGCGCTGGGTGGTCCGGGTCTGCCGGTTGACCGGCCCGCCTAATTTATCCCTGCCGTGTTCCATCGACACCGACTGCAGCACCGGCCGTGTCTGCGATCCGCTGACGGGTTTCTGCCGCAAGGTCCTGGCCGTGAAGCCGACCCGGCTGCCCGTCTACGTCCATAGCAACACCTGGACGCTGTTCAATAATACGGATGATTACTACCAGGCCATCAAGTGTTTTGCCGGCTTCCCCGGACAATATTTCAATAATTCCCCGCGCTGCGACTTTACCGGCGACGCCTCGTTCAGTATGGCCATGAGCAAGGGTCTTCTGGTCAAGCGCGACTGCCACGCCCTGCCTGACATCTCCGGCAGCACCGATTGCAGCGACCGTTTCTGTTCCGGCATTTCCTATATGTGCAACCCCCATCCGCCGACCAGGTGCGTCTGGGAGAACGCCGGCGGCGCCATACCGAAATGTTCCGATGCCGATTATGAAGCCGGCGAGCTTTGCTGCTCTCACCAGCCCATCGTCTCAGGGTCGCAGTTCAATGCCGTGGTCAACGGACTCGAGTGCAAATATCAGGATCCGAACGACGGTTATTACGATTGCGATTGTGTCGGCAGCGGGTCGAGCACGGCCACGGACTGCTACCCGCCGTATTATCAGGCCGACGACCTGTGTTGCGATTCGAGCAGCGAGGTGACCACCGTTGAATTGCCGGGTTGAATTCACAAACTTCATTCATGTCCACCAGATTGCGCCAAAGCATCATCCTGTCAGCCCTGCCGGCGATCCTGACCGTTGTCGCGGTTTTGGCGTCCATTATGCTGCCGCGAGAACCAGTTTCGGCCGCAGTATCTCCTGACCCCTGCCCGGGCAATATCTGCACCGGCGAAATGACCATCGGCACGCGCAAGATAACCTATGCCTACACCGAGCACGTCAATCCTGACGGCGAATTCAAGGTGCGCCTGAACGGCGGCGAATACGACACCTCCAAGCTCATTTCTTACATCATCTTCGACCTGCCGCCGTTCGCCAGCTGGGACAAAGACCAAGCGCCTGATGCGGTGGCGCTGCCGTCTGAGGCAGTCAATCCTGGACGGACGGCCTATGAACGCAGCGCCCCTACCGGTCTGAGCGGCCAGAAGGTCGATCAGGTCATGTCAGTGCAGTATGCCGGCCTGGCGGAGGGCCAGTACGCCTTCAATATCTTTGTCCTCCAGGAAGACGGTTCGGCCAGCAAGAACAACCTGGTATTCTACGTCGACTCGGCGGCCCCGAACAACGGCTATGAGAATGACTCGCTGGCCTTGATCAATGAATTGACGCCCTGCGCCGACCGCTGGCCGCGCGGCGAAGAAGGCACGCCTATCGACAATGATCTCAACTATGAGGCCAATTGCGCCGACCCGGCCTGTGACGGCCAGCAAGGCCATCCCATCGATGACACTCTCAGGTGCGAACAGGTCGAGCAGACCTGTTACGACGAATTCGACAATGACGCCGACGGCGTCCTCGATTGCGCCGATCAGAGCTGCGACGGTCAGGTCGGCCGCCAAGCCGGCGGCGGCAAGACCATCGCTTATTGCCAATACGGCAACGAGTATGGCGCGCCGCTATCGCTCAGCGGCACCTCGCCTTGCGAGGACCTTTTCGACAACGACGGAGACGGCCGCGAAGACTGCTACGACAACCTGTATACCGACGCAGCCACCGGCGACACGACCCCGTACGACACACTGACAGCCGCCCTGACACAATCGAAGATATGCTGGAGGCATCAGGCCTATAACTGCCCCTTGGCCGAGAACAGTTGCACGGACGGTTTGGACAACGACATCGACAAGAGCTACTCAGACAACGAGTACGAATACACTCTGGTGGACGGCGTGATCAAGCCGGCCGTCCCGTCTTCGGGCGACGACTGTAAGGATTATGACTGTGCCGGCGACGCCTATTGTCCTGACCAGGAGAACCATAAGATCGGCACGCGCGAAGTGGATGACTGTCAATGTTTTGACGCAGTGGACAACGACCTGGACCACCAAATGAACTGCCGCGATCCGGATTGCTCTGGCGCCTATTGCGCGGGCACCGGCCAGGAATGCTTCGACAGCGAGTTCAGCCTGTCCAGTCGCGTCCAGATGTGTGAGAACATATTTGATGACGACGGCGACGGTCCCCAGGACTGTCAGGACGCCGACTGCAAGCAGAAGTTCGGCAACTGCGGCCCTTGCCCGAACCGCGAGGACATCTCCTACACTTCCTGCTCCGACCACAAGGACAACGACGTCAACGGTTCGACGGACTGCCAGGACCCCAAGTGTGTCGGCAAGTTCGGCAACACGGACAACGCGGCCTACTGCAAAGAGCAGAACAACAGCAGTGAGACCGATTCCGGTCTGTATCCGCGGCTGTGTTTTGACGGCCTGGACAATGACGGCGACGGCAAGACAGATTGCGCCGACAGCGGCTGCGACGGCGCCGAATCCCGGTCGCTCGGACCGAAATGCGAATCACCCGCCGAACAAAGCTGCAGCGACGGTTATGACAACGACGGCCAGAACGGAGCCGACTGCATGGACCCGGCTTGCGCCGGCCGCGACGGTTGCAGCGCGGCCGCTTGGGATCCCGACGCCGCCTGCATCGAGATAGGCCAGATGTCAGTGCTGAAGACATTCACCAACAACGATCCGACGGTCAGCGCCCAGTCCTTCGAGACGGTGCACGTCAATGAAGTCGGCTTTTCGGAGGTCAAGGATGAGGTCAGGATCACGGGCAGCAGCACTTACACCTCACTGACCGTGATCATCGGCGACAATACGGACGTCAACAAGGTCTATCCCTATGCCGCCCTGTCCGGCTGCGAACTCAGCGACACCCAGCCCGGGGGCGATGACGCCTCAAAAATGGAGATGACAGCCGTAGAAAAAGTGGCGGTGCCAGGCGGCGCTTTGATGATCTACAACAAGATGGGCGAGACCATCAGCGATTTCGACCTGACCGTCTCTTGTCCGACCCCGAGTGAGCCGGCCGACCTCAAGAACTATACGATCAGCATTTCCATGCTGCGCTCCGGCGACATCCCGGAGTACGGCGAGGCCAGCTTCAATACCAGGCTTTATGAGGCGACGGTGCCCAGTGTGGTGACGGTCGAGCCGGCAGGGAAGAACGGTGCTTTCGTCGATGTGCCCTATGGCGGCATGATCCAGTTTCGAGTCGTGCCTGACGATCCCGGCTCGCCGCCCCTGGAGTCGTCCGGCATCTGCCAGTGCCGCATCGATCTGGGCACGGGAGAAGAATATCAGTCGACCAGCGGCGACTGTCTGGTCACCCCGACCGAAGCTTTCTACGAGGACACGGGCGCGGTGCCGCTCGAAGTGATCGCGACCGCCGTGGACGGAGCGGGCAATGTTTCGCCGGATTTTTCCGCCTCATTCAACATCAATGTGACGCCGGCCGTGACCGAGGATTTGCCGATTTCGCCGCCGGCTGAACCACCACCGCCGCCGGGTATAGTGCCCAGCCCGTTCTTCAATACGAAAGCATCGGCCAATACGATCAGCGTCAACATCGAGTTCAGGACCGCCGGGGACAATTTCTTCGGGGCCAACTGCTATCTCTACATCCGGAACTCGGAAGGGCAGGTCGTCAACGGACCCAGCCCGATCACGTTCAGCAACAGGAACTGGAACGGCTTGGTTCCGAACCTCGCTCAATGTGATGGCGTCGACATTCCGCTGCCGCCGCTATTGACCACCAATGGTGCCTATTTCGCCTCGGTCGGCATCTCCGATGATCAGAACGATTACGTCGAATCCAGGCGTCAGGTCATGTTCATGTGCGATTCGGTGCCCGGTCCTGATGCCGACCAGGACGACGGCGACTTCTGCCATTGGGCCGATTTTGACAATGACGGCTTCGCCGAGGGTTTCTTTACGACGCTTTACTCGTCCGAACCCAGGGCCTGCGATAATTGCGTCAACCTTTATAATCCAGCCCAGTCCGACCCTGACGCTTCGGGCATTGGTGCCGAGTGTGAGGGATTGCTCGGGCGTTGCGAGGTCGACACTGATCTCGTTTGCACGAAGCACTCCTACGGCTATCTGACTGATCCGGAATCCGGGAATCCGGTCTGTCCCGGCGATAAGTGCTGCACCGATGAGACCAGCACTGACTGTTGCCCGGCGCCGACTGTCAAAGCCGACGGTGAGGGCGTCCCCGTAGCGGAAATACAGGCCTGCCGCTTGGACTGGGGCGTCTGTTCGAGCGGCGGCGAGATCTGTTTCGATGAACAAGATTGTCCGAAGAATGGACTCTGCGCCAATGAAGAACACGTTGGCGAATTTTGCAACCACAGCCCGGAAGACTGCGGCGCCGAGCCTGATTCGTGCGTCGGTTACGATCTTTGCGCCAACCTGATGTATCCCTGGGTCCAGGCTCCGGGCGGCAATGTTTTCTCCGGCCAATTCATCAGGGCGCCCGAACCGCCGCCGCCGGGCAGGGCCAATGCCACCTACTGCATCACCGCGAAAAGCGGCGTCGGTTACGTGACCGACCCCGATGCTCCGCCGACGGATCCGCCGGCTATCCAGTACGTCTTCACCAGCGCCCAGTGCGGCCTACCTATGACCAAACCGACCACGCGGTTGGAGCGGCCGACGGCCAGGAACGTTTATTCGACGGTTCTCGGCAGATTGGATCTGGCCGGCCTGTTATCCGAGAAATACGGCAAAGTCGTGCCTGTGGCCAATCCCCAGGATTTCGCTGACAATTACCTGAACAATAATTACTTGGACAACCAGGTTTTTGTGGTCAGCGGCGATCTCAACATCGGCACTAGGCCGGGAGAGCCGCCACCTAGTCCGACGCCTTTGGTAGTGATCAATGACTCTTCTTCGCTGGACAAGTCCGGGGCCGGTACGGTGATAGTTTTGGGAGGTAATCTCTATTTCTGGAATAACGTCATGTATTCGCAGTCCACCATGACCGGCGGCCTGACCGCCCTGCAGCGGCTGGCCTCGATCGGCTGGATCGTCCTCGACGAGAACAATCCGCACAACCCCGGCTACAACACTAAGGGCAATGTCTTCATCGGCAAGAATGTGACCGATCTGGTCGGCGCGTTCTTCGTCGGTGGTCAGGGCGGCGTTTACACCGTCGCGCCGCCGGATATCGACAGTTCCGAAGCGTTGACCGTTCGCGGTCTGATGATTGCCCGCCAATTCCATTTCAGCCGATCGTTTAAGAGCTCGGCGCGCGGTTCGGAACAGGTTATTTACGATGGCCGCGCCATAGTCAATCCGCCGCCCGGATTTGGCGATGTCAATAAGACCCTGCCTTATTTCGGCGAAGCACCGTCACTTCCGTGACCTCCGGCTATCTGCAGTTCATGCCCATTTTAAGCTCGGAACGATCGCAATTCGACCGGTTATCCTCATCGGAGGGCGGTACGGGTATCGATATTTGCAAAAAAAGTGTATAATTAAGGTATAACAAGCGTTTAGAAAGCCATCTCGTCGACCAGCTGGAGATGGCCGTTTTCAGCCAGTGTATGGGATTATTCGGTCCAAAGAGCAAGAGTTATCTCGGCGTTGATATCGGCGTCGGGGGAGCCAAACTCGTGGAATTGAAGAATGAAAAGGGCAGGGCCAGGCTGGTGACCTACGGCTTTACTGAACGCATGCCGGACGTACAGCCGGCCAGTTTGCTCGACTCGCCCAAGGAATGCGCCGATCTCCTCAGGTTGATCACCAAGAAGGCCAGAACCACGACGATGCAGGCCGTGGGCAGCTTGCCCATCGCCTCGGTCTTCAGTTCGGTCATCACGGTACCCAAGGGCACGGATAAGGAAATAAAGGAATCGATCCAGTGGCAGGCCAGGAAGCTGATCCCGGTGCCGCTCGAGGAAATGGTACTGGACTCCAAGGTGCTCACGCCGCCGTCTGACAAGGACAAGGCGAAGTTACCGGGCGAGAAAGAAAAGCCGCCGGCGCCCAAGGATGACAAGGCGGTCAAGACCATCCAGGTCCTCATTACCGGCGCCTCGAAGGCCATGGTCCAGAAATACGTCACTGTCTTCAAGATGGCCGGGTTGGAATTGGTCAGTCTGGAAACGGAAACTTTCGCCCTGATCCGGTCTCTGGTCGGCAAAGACAGGTCGGCCACGCTCATCGTCGACATGGGGGCGGCGCGGACCAACATCGTCATCGTCGAGAACGGCGTTCCTTTCGTCAACCGCAGTTTGGACATGGGCGGCTCGACGTTCACCAAGGCCATCAGCCGCCAATTGTCGATGGACCTCAAGGGCGCGGAGGAGATGAAGTGCGACATCAAGAGCGTTTCCACGCTGTATCCCGGAGAAGGCCTGCCCAAGATATTCGAGACGACCGTTGCGCCACTGGTCACCGAGCTGCAATACTCGATCAACCTGTACGGTAGCCGCATCGAGGGTCAGCCCGAGAAGAAGATCGAGAAGATCATCCTGACCGGCGGCGCGTCGGCCCTGCCGTCATTGGTCGACCATTTTTCCAGACAGCTGAGCATGAAAGTGTATGTCGGCGATCCTTGGGCCAGGGTGGTCTATCCTGAGGGTCTGAGGTCGGTTCTGGACGAGATCGGCTACCGCTTCTCCATCGCCGTCGGCTTGGCTATGCGCGACATCGAATAAATACACCCAGTCTTTGATTATGGCTTTGGAACCCAGCAATAAACCAGCGGTCGGCGGCATGCCGCCGGGCGGTCCCGTCCCGGCAGCCAAGCCGCCGGGCGCCGCCCCGGCCAAAGAGGCCTATGCCGGTTTGCGTGTCTCGCTGATGCCTTCGGAAATAGAAGGCGGCGCGGCGCCCGACCTCAGGCGCGGTGCTCTGATCCTTTTCCTGGTCCTGATATTCGAAACTATAATCATCGGCGGCGTCAATTTTTGGCTGATGCAAAACACGGCCAAGCGTGTCGCCGAGAGGGATCAGCTCAATCAGCGCATCACCGCGGTCAATAAGATCGTCACGGATCAGGGCAAGGAAATGTCCGCTGTCATCGACCTGGACCGCCAGATACAGACGACCCTCGACAACCTTGGCCAGCATGTTTACTGGACCAAGTTTTTTCGTTTCCTGGAGGATAACGCCAGACCCAACGTCCGCTTCATGAGGTTCAGCGGCGATGTCGACAGCGGCATGTTCTCGATCGATATTCTGGGTAAGAGTTATCGCGACGTCGCCGAACAGATCGTCGTTTTGCGGGAGAATCCCATGACCTTGAACGTCAGGGCGACGTCGGCATCAGCCCGCATCGGACAGGCTGGCGAAGTCGACGGTGTGGCCAGTTCGCTGGTCATTAAGATCAAACCTGAGGTCTGGCGACAGGCCGCAGTCGCCGCTCAATAGGCTTATGGCTAATCCAACGATCGCTCCATCCCGCCGTCGGTCTGCCTCGGCTTTGGTCGTGGTCATGCCCGTGCTGACGGCACTGCTGGCCATAGTCTATGGTGTCGCCGGTTATTTCTTGTTTTTGGTGCCCAAGCTCCAGCCGCTCATGAAGGGCGGCGAATACGATTTCACTTCGATCCAGGCTCAACTCGCGGATGACGAAAACTACGCCCAGAAGATGAAGGACACGGTAGTTGCGTTCGCCAAGATAGGCGAAGAACAGAGCCTGAGGGTCGGCAACATCATGCCGTACGAGGCCGATATACCGGGCCTGTTCGTCCAATTGGACGAGATCGCCCGGGCCAATAAGCTGCTGCTGATGTCGGTCGACGCGTCGGTCGACGAAAAGAGCATGAGCCCGCTCGGCCGCAAGTCTATCCGCATATCCGTTAATGTGACCGGCGGCAATTACGAACAATTCAAGCTTTATCTGGCCGACATGGAGCGATCGATGCGCCTTTTCGATGTCCAGACCTTGGGCTTCCAGCCGGATAGCAGCAGCTTCAGCCTCGTCCTCAGGGGGTATTTTATCGACCGCAAGGCGCTCTTGGCGCCGCCGGCGCCGACTAAGAAATGACCGCGCATCGTTATGCCGCTTAACCGCAAGGAGAGAACCCAGGTCATCATGCTCATCGGACTTTTGGTGGTGCTGCTCGGCGCCCTCGGTTATTTTTATCGTGAGCGGCTGGTGCCGGCGCCCAGTGGCGGCGCCAAGGGCTATACGTCGCCGACGCGCCTCATTTTACCGGTCGTCAAACAAGATCTGGACCTGTTCCAGCGCGAAGATTTCAAGAAGCTCCACCAGTTCGGCAGTATCCCGGTAAAAGCCGTCCAGATCGGCCCATCCAATCCGTTCAAATGAGGTCAATTGTTTCACTGTCGCTACATGGCTAATAATTCACAACTGGAGTTGCTGGATATCCTGCTTGAGTCCGGCTTCGTCAAAGACGAGCAGGCCAGCCTTGTCGCGAAAGAGCAGGCCGAGACCGGCAAGCCGGTCGATGTTATTTTATTGAAAAACAACCTCGTCGATGAGGAGACTATCACCAAGGCCAAGGGCACCCTGATGAACATGCCTTACGCCGACCTGGTCGGCAAAAGATTGGACGTGCAGGTGGTCAACCTGATCTCTAAGTCCGTCGCTGAGAACGCCAAGGCTATCGCCTTCGAGCGGAAAGACGGCACTGTCAGCATCGGCATGCTCGATCCGCGCGACATGTCGGCGATCCAGACCATCGATTTCTTGGCGCAGGCCAACAATTTCAGCCCGCGTTACTACATCGTTTCCAGTGCCTCGTATAACTACGCCGTTAAGAAATACGGCGAGATCGGCAAGGAGGTGGCCACGGCCCTTGAGGTGGCCAAGGAGAAGTTCGAGGTCAAACCCAAAGAGGAGGCGATGAAGAAGGAGGAGAAGCTCGAGGAGATCATCAAGGGCGCGCCGGTCTCGCGCATCGTTTCGGTCATCATGCGCCACGCCGTCGAAGGCGGCGCTTCCGATGTCCATATCGAGCCGTTCGGCGAAGAGACCCGCGTCCGTTACCGCGTGGACGGCGTTCTGCGGACGTCCTTGCGCCTGCCGAAATACATCCATAATTCCGTGATCTCCCGCATCAAAGTGTTGGCCAATCTCAAGCTCGACGAAACGCGGGTGCCTCAGGACGGCCGCATCCGCGAAACCATCGCCGACAGGGCCATCGATTTCCGCGTTTCGACCCTGCCGCTCCAGGACGTGGAAAAGGTCGTCTTGCGCATCCTGGATACGGCCAAGGGCGTACCGCTGCTGACACAACTCGGCTTCCGGCCGCAGTATGTATCGATGATCGAAAAGGAGATACACAAGCCACACGGCATGCTTCTGATCACCGGTCCGACCGGTTCCGGCAAGTCGACCACCCTGTTCACGATCCTGAACATGATCAACGACGAAATGGTCAATATCTCGACGCTTGAGGACCCGGTCGAGTACACCATCAAGGGCGTCAACCAGGCCCAGGTCCGCCCCGAGGTCGGTTTTAACTTCGCTTCCGGCCTGCGGTCCCTGCTTCGCCAGGATCCCAACGTCATCATGGTCGGCGAGATCCGCGACGGCGAGACCGGCGAGTTGGCGGTGCATGCCGCGCTGACCGGCCACCTGATCTTTTCCACCCTGCACACTAATGATGCGCTGGGCATCGTGCCGCGCCTGATGGACATGCATATCGAGCCGTTCCTGTTGGCCGCCACCATCAACATGGCCATCGCCCAGCGCCTGGCCCGCAAGATCTGCGAGCGCTGCAAGGGTCAGACGACCTTGTCGCCGCAGGTCGAGGCCTCGGTCAGGGCCGAACTCGAACGTATCCCCGAGGCATACAGATCGCACATCGATCTCAAGGCGCCGCGCCTGACCGTGTTCAAGGGGCGGGGCTGCCTGCGCTGCGGCGATTCCGGCTACAGCGGCCGCGTAGCCTGCGCCGAGATCATGAGTTTCAATGACGAACTCAAGGAGCTGGTCACCAGAGGTTTTCCTATCAATGAGGTCAAGGCAGCAGTGAAGAGACAGAACATGATCAATTTGAGGCAGGACGCCCTATTGAAAGCAATGGAAGGTTTAACTACACTGGAGGAGGTCATGCGCATTTCCATCGAATAACAATCACTTATCAGCCAATAAGACTACGCTTATGCCAGATCAACCCAAAGTCAAAGTACTTATCGTCGATGATGATGCTTTTTTGTCGGGCATCTACGCCACCAAGCTTGAGTTGGACGGTTTTAGCGTGGTCACGGCGCGGGATGGTGAAGAGGGCCTCAAGGCCGCCTTCAAGGAAAAACCGGACCTGATACTATGTGACGTGCTCATGCCCAAACTTGACGGTTTCGAGGTCCTCAAGCGGCTCAAGGCCGACGCTCAGACCAAGGACATACCGGTGATCATGCTGACCAATCTTGGCCAGAAAGAGGATGTCGAAAAGGGCCTGGAAGAGGGCGCGACCGATTATCTGATCAAAGCGCACTTTGTGCCGGCTGAAGCCGTGGCGAAGATAAGGAAGGTGCTTAAGTTGTGACCCCTGCGGTGGGGGACGGCATCGGCCCGGATGGGGCCGTTCGTCGTTGACCCCGGTCCCGCTTTGGCCTAATAGCGCAACTGACATGCCGAGGTTCGAGTATCGCGCCCAGGATGCCCAAGGGAACACCGTGGCGGGCATTATCGAGACGTCGACAACAGAGCTGGCCACGGAAACCCTGCAGGACAAGGGATTGACGATCTTGTCCATTCAGGCGGCGGCCAAAAAAAGCATACTTCAGTTGGATCTGCCGTTCATCGGCCAGGTCACTATTAGGGACCTGGTCATTTTTTCACGCCAATTCGCGGTTCTCATGGGCGCCAAGGTACCCGTCGTTTCTTCGATCAAGACCGTAGCCAAACAGACGAAGAACCAGAAACTGCAGAACATGCTGGTCGATATCGCCGACGAGGTTGAATCCGGTACGGCCCTCTCCATGGCCATGGCCAAATACCCCAAGGCCTTCAGCAATTTCTTCGTCAACATGATCCGCTCCGGCGAAAGGACCGGTCGCCTGGAGGAGGTCATGAATTACCTGGCCGACCAGATGGAGCGGGACTTCGACCTGATGACCAAGATCAAGGGCGCCATGATCTACCCGATCTTCGTCATCTTCGGTTTGGTCATCGTCGGTTTCGTCATGATGGCTTTCGTGGTGCCCAAATTGACCGACGTTCTCAAGGAATCCGGGACCGCGCTGCCCTGGACCACTAATCTGCTAATCGCCACCAGCAGCTTCGTCAAGAGTTACTTTATGCAGATCGTTGCGCTGGTCGTGGTCGGTGTCGTAGGTTTGCGCTGGTGGATATCGACCGATGAAGGGCGCAAATACTGGGACAGCTTCATCCTGTACATCCCGATCTTCGGACCGATGTTTCAGCTCATATATCTGGTCAGGTTCACCAGAAGTTTGGCCACATTGCTGTCCGGCGGCGTGGACATGCCCGCCAGCTTGGAGGTCTGCGCGGACATCGTGGGCAATGCCAGGTACAAGGACCGCATCCTGGCCACCAAGAAAGAGGTCATGGACGGCAATTCCATTACCGTCGTCTTCGAACAGGATAGGACCATACCGAGCATGGTGCCCCAGATGATGGCCGTGGGCGAGGAGACCGGCCGGCTTTTCGACGTGCTGGAGAAACTGACCGATTTTTATAGTCGGGAGCTGCAGAACAAAGTGTCGAACCTGGTCCATGCCATTGAACCGCTTATCATGCTGGTCATGGGCGGGGCAGTCGGCATCATGGTGGCGGCCATCATTATGCCCATGTATAACATGGCCACGAATATGTAGCGCGTGACGCCGCCTTATCCCGCCTTATTGCCGTTGAGTATTTGCACCGGGCGTGATAGAATATTAGTACGTTAATTTGTGGATAACACCACGAAGACGCCCCTCTTAAATGAGGAGCTAAACACGAAAGGGGGTGAATCTATGAAAAACAAGAAAGGTTTCACGCTTATCGAGCTGCTTGTCGTCATCGCCATCATCGGTCTGCTTTCGACTCTGGCCGTCGTGGCTTTGAACAGCGCCAGGCAGAAGTCCCGCGACTCGAAGCGCGTCGCTGATATCAAGCAGATTCAGACCGCCCTCGAGCTGTTTTTTGCGGATAGCGTCAACGGCTACCCGGAAAACGACAACATGGAGCTCGGCGTGGACGTCAAGGCCCTCTGCACAGGCGGCTTTAATGACGTTTGCCCCGCCGGTTCGACGACCTACATGGGTCTCGTTCCGCAGGCCCCGGTCCCGGCTGACTGTACAACCGGCAACGAATACATGTATAACGGCGGCAACGATACCTACACGATCGATTTCTGTCTGGGCAACAAAGTCGGCGATCTGAGCGCCGGCGCCAGAGAGGCGAATCCGAACGGTATCCAATAGAACAAAAATTGCCACCTCTGGGTGTTTAAATGACGCTCAGAGTGCGGCCGAATTCGGCAAACAAAAATCCTTCGGCAGGAGCCGGAGGATTTTTGATTCACGGCCGGATTGGCGGTGAAGGCCTGGTTTGGCGCTTAAGGCGGGCGTCTGGAATCCGGCCAGCCACAAAACCGCCGCGAACGGTCTCTCTCCCTATATTTTAGGCGGCTTTAATGGTATTATTATGATATATGTCCATTATCGGCCAAGTGTTTATTTTTGCCTTCGGAGCGATGATCGGCAGTTTTTTGAACGCGGTTCTCTGGCGCCTCAGGCGCAGGGAAAGCTTCATTGTCGGCCGCTCTTACTGTCCTGAATGCCGTCACGCTCTGGCGTCCGTCGACCTCGTGCCCATCGTCAGCTTCCTGCTGCTGGGCGGCAAGTGCCGATATTGCCGAAAGCCGATCTGTCCGTCATACCTTTTGGTGGAGATAGCCGCCGGCACCCTGTTCCTGCTGGCCGCCATCCAAACCGCGGCTGATCGCGACATTCTCGGTCCAGCCTTCATGCCGCAGATGCTGCTTTACTGGTATTTCATCGCCGTCCTCATCCTGGTCTTCGTCTACGACCTGCGCTACATGCTCATATTGCCGTCGGTGACCGTACCGGCCGCGGTCGTGGCTCTGGCCGGCAATCTGGCGCTTGGCCGCAGCTGGTGGTCTTTGGTGTTGGGCTGTGCCATCGGAGCCGGGTTCTTTTACTTGCAACTGGTTCTGTCGCGCGGCAAGTGGATCGGCGGCGGTGACGTCTACCTCGGTTTTCTGCTTGGCGCCATGCTCGGCTGGCCGCTCGTCCTGGTGGCCCTGTTCCTGGCGTATGTTTCCGGCGCCGCGGTCGGCCTGATCCTGCTGACAGCGAAGAAAAAGACGCTAAAAAGCCAGCTCGCTTTCGGGACCTTCCTCTCCGCCGCTGCGGTCGTGAGCCTGCTTTATGGCAACAGGATAATCCTATGGTATCTGGGCATAGCCGCCTGAAAATTGCGTCCGGGTTCACCTTGATCGAGATGCTCATCTCCCTGGGTATTTTCGGCGTCATCACCGGATTCGTCATGGCGAATTTCCGCGTCGGCAGCCAAGGCGACGAGTTGCGCGCCTCCAGCCTGCTGGTTGCCGGCGTCATCAGGAGAGCGCAGACGGCGGCCTTGACCGGGGAAACGACGCGCTTCTGCCGGGACGAATCGGGCAACGACGGCCAGGTCTGTGACGATGACGCCGATTGTGCCGCCGGCACCTGCATCAATGACGCGCCGCGAGGCGGTTACGGCGTCCATTTCGAGACCACCGAGACAGGCAAAAGGCTGATGATCGGCTTCGTTGACACCAACGGCAACGGGGTCTACGACGCCACCGAGCGGTTCCGGAGCGATAACGTGTCGGCCAATATCTACGTCAGTGTCGTCGCCCTGGAGCCGGTGACCGAGTCTTCCTCTTTGGACATCCTCTTCGTGCCACCCAGGCCGCAGGTGAAATTCAACAACAGCACTGGCGAGCCCATGGCCACCATCACCCTGCAGCATCGCTCGACCAATCGCACGAAGATCGTCACGGTCAACTCCATTTCCGGCCAGATCAGCGCCGATTGACGGCTATCGATTATGTTATTTACGCGAAATAAACGAAAATTCGAGAAGCAGCGGCACGGGCGCCGCAACTGGCTGGGGCAGAGCATGATGGAGGCCATCATCGCCAGCGGCATCATCGCTACGGCCGTTTCCTCGGCCTTGACGCTGGTCCAGGTATCGATCGGCTCCGAGAAGGATAGCGAGGCCGGTATCATCGCCGGCAATCTGGCCCGAGAGGGCGTTGAGGTCGTCAGAGCCATCCGTGATTCCAATTGGCTGGCCGGCGACCCCTGGGATCAGGATCTGGAAGGCGAGTCCGGTGATCATACGGCCATTCCCGTTTTTTCGGCCGTGACCAAGGCCTGGACGCTTGATTTCACTGCCAACAGTCTTGATGACTCCGTCACCAAGGTTTACAGGCACACCGGCACCACGGGCGACGCCGTCATTGGCCTGATGGTGCAGGCAGCCGCTCAGCCGGCCGGCACGATCTTCACCGGATTCAGCCGCCTGGTCATCATCGATTCCATCTGCGACCTCACCGGCACGATCAGGGAATCCGGCTCAGCCTGCGGCACGGAAAGGATCGGATTGAGGGTCAGGTCCCAGGTCCGTTTTAACGTCGCCGGCCGCATCCGGACGCTGGAGATCGAGGAGAGTCTCTATAACTGGCGCTAAGCCCTATGGCCGGATCCTGGCGCGGAAAATTGGCGGCTAAAAAAGGCTTCTCCCTGATGGAGCTACTGGTGGTTTTGGGCATCTTTTCCACGGTCGTGGCCTCGGCGACGGACATTTTTCTGATGGCCAGCCGGGCTCAACGGAAGATCTTCGCCCTCGAACGCACCCAGGCCGACGCGCGTTTCACCATGGAGGCCATGGCCCGGGAGGTGCGTACGGGCAGCATCGATTACGTTTATTACGGAGAAGGAATGCCGGCCTCCGGAGCGGTCGAGGAATTGGCCCTGGTCGACAGCGCCGGCAAGCGCATCAGGTTCCATAAGAGTGCCGATGCGGGTGATTGCGCCGACGCCTCAAGCGCGCCCTGCCTCATGGTGACCATTGAAGGCGGCGGCACCGCGCCTATCACGCCCAAGGGGGTCAAGGTATTCAGTGCCGTCTTCTATGTTTCGCCCAATTCGGATCCCGGCTTCTTCGACGAGGCGACCGCCTCTTATCCGGTCAACCTGCAGCCGCGCGTCACCATAGTCCTGGTGATGGAGAGCGCCGCCCAGGATCCGCGCGAGAGATCGATCGTCCAACTGCAGACGACGGTCACCAACCGAGGTTATAAACGTTGACGGCCATGCCCGCACCCCAGAAGACAAAAATGACCGAAAAATTGCTCGCGCCGCGGCAGGGCACGATCCTGCTGCTGGCGCTGCTCGTCCTGTCCTCGGTGGTCATAGCTTCCTCCGGCCTGGGTTCGCTCATACTGAACTCGCTGCAACAGTCCAGGATCATCGATTCATCCATCATGGCCTATTACGCCGCCGAGGGCGCCGCCGAACAGGCCATATATTCCGTGCGTAAGACCGAACTTGGGGTGAATTGGGCGCTGGACCTGTCCGTGCCGCAAGATTCGGCCGTCAAGCTGCATAACGGGACGACTTGGTTCCGCAGCGTCGTCGGCAAAGAGCAGGTGGTCAATACGATGATCCCGCGTGACAGTTTTTACGAGGTGGCGCTCTACGACCCGGATCAGGAAGACCAGCCCCTGGACGAGCAGATGGGCGTCGTCCGCCTGGATTGGTCCAATGAGCCCTGCGAGGGCGAAGAGGATATCTGCCCGTCGTTGTTGGTCACTTTGGTCAGATGGGACCCTCTCTCGGAGATCTGGTCGGAAGAAGCCACGACGACGTGGCGGTTCGCATCGAAGGCCAGCGGCGAGACTTCGACCCAGCCCATCAATGTTGAGCCGGGGTACCTTTATAAGATGCGCCTGCGAGCCGAGGACGCCGATATTAAGGACATCAAAGTCAGTGCCTATACAGATGAGACCCAAGCTGTCCATGTCGATCTTCCCGGGCGCATCAGGATCGACGCCTATGGCACTTTCGGCTCGACGCGGCAACATCTGGCCGTCCGTCTGCCGCGGCGGACGCCATTATCCGGACTTTATGATTTTGCTCTGTTCAGCGAGTGCTCACTGGTCAAGGGTTATCCCATCAGCTGCCCCTGATGAAGCACCGCCGTACGGCGACGCCGTCTATGGACAGGCCTGAGGTGAAGAAACGGATAGCCAAGCTGCGCCAAGCGATAGACCACTATCGCTATATTTATCATGTCCTGGACCGCCAGGAGATATCCGAGGCGGCTTTGGATTCGCTAAAGCACGAGTTGTTGCTGTTGGAGCGCCAGTTCCCGGAGTTCGTCACGCCGGATTCGCCGACCCAGCGCGTCGGCGGCAAGCCGCTCGCCAAGTTCGCCAAGGTCACTCACACGGCGCCCATGCTCTCGATCGAGGACGTCTTTTCGTTCGAAGAGCTGCGGGATTGGCACGAGCGCATCGGCAAACTGACGACCTCGCCCATCGACGAATTCTACGTTGAGATAAAAATGGACGGTCTGGCCATCTCCCTGGTCTACGATGATGGCCGTCTTAGCGCCGGCGCCACGCGCGGCGACGGACGCGTCGGCGAGGACGTGCTGGCCAACCTGAGGACGGTCGAAGCCATACCGCTGAGCCTGCGCCAGCCGGATAAGCGAGAGATCGACGCTTTCGCCAAGAGACACCACGGGCGGCTGGACCGCCGCAGGTTCGAGGACCGGGTCAGGTCGCTGAGCGGCCGCATCGAGGTGCGCGGTGAGGTCTTCATGACCAAGAAGGTCTTCGAGAGACTGAACGGCGAACAAGAGAAGGCCGGGATGCCGCCTTTCGCCAATCCGCGCAATGCCGCCGCCGGCAGCATCCGTCAGCTCGATCCGGCCGTGACCTCGGCCAGGAGGCTGGATTTTTTCGGATACGCCCTGTTAGACGACTTCGGCCTGGAAACCCACGAGCAGGCCCATGAACTGATGAAGCTGCTCGGCATCAAGACCAACCCGTTGAGCCGGTTAGTCGGTTCGCTCGACGGTATCGAGGAATTCCATGAGAAGATATTCAAGACGCGCGACAAGCTGCCTTATTGGACCGATGGAATCGTCGTGGTGGTCAATCGCGACCCCATCTTCGAGAGGCTTGGCGTGATCGGCAAGGCGCCGCGCGGCATCACCGCCTACAAATTCCCGGCCGAACAGGTGACGACGGTGGTCGAGGACATCAGGCTGCAGGTCGGCCGGACGGGGGCATTGACGCCGGTCGCCGTCATGCGGCCGGTCCGCGTCGCCGGCACGACCGTCTCTCACGCCACTTTGCACAACATGGACGAGATCAAGCGGCTGGGCGTCAAGATCGGGGATACGGTGGTCATCGAGAAGGCTGGCGACATCATTCCCAAGGTTATCCAGGTCATCACCGAGGCGCGCAGCGGCCGGGAGAAGGAGTTCCGCCTGCCGCGCCATTGTCCGGCCTGCGGCAAGCCGATCGGTCGCCGCCAGGGTGAAGTGGCCTACTATTGTCCCAACCGGAATTGTTACGCCCAATCCAAGGAAAGGATCACCCATTTTGCGGCCAAGAATGCCGTGGACATGCCCGGCCTCGGCGACAAGATCATCGAAAGGCTGCTGGACGAAGGACTGATCCGCGACGCCGCCGACCTTTTCAGCCTGCGGCCGGAAGACCTGGCCGAGTTGGAGCGTTTCGCCGAAAAATCGTCGGCCAACATCATCAGTTCGATACAGTCCAGGCGGCGCGTGCCACTGGCCAGGTTCATTTTCGCGCTGGGCATCCGCCATGTGGGCGAAGAAACGGCCACCGACCTGGCGCGTCATTTCCTCAGCTTCGACGCGCTGCGGAGCGCCAGCGATGAACAACTCGCCGCCGTGCCTAATATCGGACCGGTCGTGGCTTCGAGCATCCGGGAATTCTTCGAGGACTCGGCCCAAAAAACGCTCGTCGAGAAGCTGCTTGAGGCGATGGAGATCGAGAGGGCCAAGCCGGCGGCTAAAGGACCGCTCTCCGGACAGACCTTCGTGTTGACCGGCACTCTTGAACATCTGACACGCGATGAGGCCAAGGAACGCATCCGGCGCCTTGGCGGCCAGGTTGCTGAATCGGTCAGCCGCCAGACCTCTTACGTCGTCGTCGGCGCCGACCCGGGCTCCAAAGCCGACAAGGCCAAGAAATTAGGCGTGGCCATGTTGAAAGAAGATGAATTTTCGGCTATTTTAAATAAGAAATGAGCGCCATATGAAATTGACCCTCGAACAGGTCGAACATATCGCCGGACTGGCCCGTCTGGATCTCAAGCCAGAGGAGAAGGAGCTGTTCCTGAAGCAGCTTTCCTCCATTCTTGAATACGTCGAACAATTGAGCCGAGTCGACACTTCGGCCGTCGAGCCGATGAGCCACAGCGTGGCCCTGGATAACGTCCTGAGACCGGACGAGGTCTCGCCATGCGGCGAGGATGCCCGCCGGCGCTTGATGGGGGAATTTCCGGATAAGGAAGGTGACCTGCTCAAGGTCCCTGCCGTTTTTTCATAGCCTATGCTGAGCGGACACAGATCGATCGTCGAGATAGCCGCCAGCCTGAGGCGCGGCGAATGGAGCTCGCGGGAAGTGACCGAGGCTTGTTTGAAGACGGCCAAGGAGAACGCGGCTTCGACCAGAGCCTACGTCGAATTGATGGAGAACGAGGCCCTGGAAGCCGCCGACGCCGCCGACGCGCGCTTTCAGCAGGGTAAGCCTCTATCCGTGCTGGACGGCCTGCCGCTGGCCATCAAGGACAACATGCTCGTCGCCGGCGTCCGGGCCACCGCCGGATCGGCCATCCTCAAGGACTTCAAGGCTCCGTATGACGGCACTGTCGTGGCCAAGCTCAAGGCGGCCGGCGCCGTGCTGCTGGGCAAGACCAACATGGACGAGTTCGCCATGGGCTCATCGACGGAGACGTCCTGCCACGGGCCGACGCGGAACCCGCGTGACACCGACAAGATACCCGGCGGTTCCTCCGGCGGTTCGGCCGCGGCAGTGGCCGAAGGCTCCGCTGTCGCCGCTCTCGGTTCCGACACCGGCGGCTCTATCCGCCAGCCGGCGGCCATGTGCGGCGTCGTCGGCCTGAAACCGACCTACGGCCGCGTTTCGCGCTACGGGCTCATGGCCATGGCCTCGAGCCTCGACCAGATCGGGCCTTTCACCCGTACCGTCGAGGACGCGGCCCTGATGCTGCGCGCCATCGAGGGGCGCGACCCGCTTGATTCGACGAGCGTGGCCCTGACGGACGAACAGCTGATACCGGCGTCGGTGGCAGGACCGCTCGACGGCCTGAAGATCGGCCTGCCTAAGGAATATTTCGTGCCTGGCATGGATCCCGGGGTGGAAAGCGCCGTCCGTGCCGCGGTGGTCAAGTTGGCCGGCTTGGGCGCCGAGATCAAGGAGATCAGCCTGCCGCATTCCGATCACGCCCTGGCTGTCTATTATATTTTGATGCCGTCAGAGGTCAGCGCCAACCTGGCGCGTTACGACGGCATGCGTTACGGGGCGCGGGTCGCCGGGAAAGATCTTGAGGACACTTATCGCCGCTCGCGCGGCCGCGGTCTCGGTCCGGAGGTGCGCCGCCGCATCATGCTCGGGACTTACGCCTTGTCGTCCGGTTATTACGACGCTTATTATCTGCAGGCCCTCAAGGTTCGGCGTCTCATCTCCAACGATTTCGCCCAGGCTTTCAGCCAGGTCGATTGCATCGTCACGCCGACGTCGCCGGTGCCGGCCTGGAACATCGGCGAGAAGATCGACGACCCGTTGTCCATGTACCTGTCCGACATCTGTACCGTTTCCGTCAACGTCGCCGGCCTGCCGGGCATCAGCGTGCCCTGCGGATTGTCCCAGGGACTGCCGGTCGGACTTCAGCTGATCGGCCGCCATTTCGACGAAAAGACCATACTTCGCGCCGCCGCCGCTTACGAGAAGGCCGTTGGCGGTTTCGAGGAAGTTATAAAAAAAGATTAATCCGGGTATTAAGCCCCATCCTATGGCCAGAGCCATCAGCAGATCGAGCAAGAAAGTCTCCAATAAATCATCGTCGCAGCTCTCCGGCACCTTCCAGAACCAGGCCAGGCGTGAGCGCATGACCGTGCCGAAGACGCTGGGCCGTCAGGCCGCCCATTGTCCGGAATGTGGCGCCGTCTATTTCGACAAGCATTGGCACACCTGCGCCGACGTGAAATGCCGCCTGAAGGCGATCGGCGGCACCGAGCGGTTGTGCGACGAATGCCGGCTGAAGACCAGGGTGGTCGGCAGCCGCGGTTCCGATTATGCCGGCGAGGTCGTCGTCGAGGGTCTGAAAGACCCGGCCGAGAAATACGAGGTCAAGCGTCTGGTTGAACGCGTCGGCGCGCGGGCGACGGTCAGGGACCCCGAAGACCGTGTCGTCTCCATTTCCGAAAAGGCCGGCCGTCTGGTCATCAGGACCAGCGAGAACCAATTGGCCGTATCCATCGGCAAGCAGATCGACCGGGCGCGCAAGGGCGGCAAACTGACGATTACCTGGTCGAAAGGGGATAAGCCCGTCCATGTGCGTTGGAAAGCCAAATAGGCGATATGACCTTGACCATCGACATCTGGGCAACGCTCAAGTTCCTGGCGGCGGCGATCCTCGTCGCGGCGACCGTCTTTGTCGTGGTCATGATCGTTTCACGGATCAGGAGTTTTTTCGCTTCCAGGAAATTCGAGGTGTCCGACCGGGAGGCCATGAAGCGCCGCTGGCAGGAGATACAGGACATGGCGCTGGCGACGGGCGAGGTCAGCCATAAGCTGGCGGTCATGGAGGCCGACAAGCTGCTCGACCAGGCACTGAAGACCCTGGCCATGCCCGGAATGACCTTGGGTGAGAGGTTGAAGTTCGCGGCCTACAAGTATCCGCAGCTCAGGGAGGTCTGGTGGGCGCACAAGGTGCGCAATCAGCTGGCCCACGAAGCCAGTTTTCACCTGGAACGCTCGATGGCCATCAGGGCCGTGAAGACCTACAAGATAGCGCTCAAGCGCTTGGGCGCCATTTGACCTGCTTGGACATGCCTGGCATTTCACTTCAAGAAACCATCGGCGACATCAACCGTTTCCGAAAGGTCATCATGGTCCTCTTCGAGGAGGGCCTATACTTTTTCGTGGATGACCTCAAGCTGCGTTACCTGGTGCCGACCTCGACGCGGCTGCGCTGCGCGCTGGCGCGCGGGGCCAAAGAATGCCGCCGGGCCGTCCTGGGCCCGGAGGCCGCTCCGCCGCCCGAGGTGCGCTTCCGGCGCGCTTTCGAGCGCCTGGGCGCGACCTTCGTCAAACTCGGACAGATACTGAGCACGCGTCCCGACCTCGTGCCAGCGCAGTATGTCAGGGAATTCGCCAAACTGCGGGACGAAGTGCCGCCCTTGCCGGCCGGTTCGGCCGAGAGGATCGTTGAAAAGGAGCTCGGTAGGCCGATCAAAGAGATGTTCCGATCGTTCGCCACCAAGCCGCTGGCCGCCGCTTCGCTGGCCCAGGTGCACAGGGCCGTACTGAAGGACGGCACGCCGGTGGCCGTCAAGGTGCGCCGGCCGGGTATCGATCATGTCGTCCGCAACGACATCCATATTCTGGCTTATCTGGCCTATCTGCTCGAACAGCACGTCCCGGCCAGCCGGCGCTTCAGGCCGATGCGCATCGTCAAGGAGTTCGCCGATTGGACGGTACGCGAACTGGATTTCGAGTTCGAAGGCGCCAATATCGAGAGATTTTCCCATAATTTCGCCGGCGACGCCTCCATCGTCATCCCCAAGGTGTTCTGGAAACATACCACTCAGTCTGTCCTGACCATGGAGCTGGTCGAAGGCGTCAATATCGACGATACGGCCGCGCTCAAACGCGCCCATATCGACAGGAAGGAGCTGGCCCTGGTCGGCCTGCACTTCGGTTTCAAGCAGCTTTTCACTGACGGCTTTTTTCATGGCGACCCCCACCCGGGCAACATGACGGCGCTGCCGGCGACCAAGCCCGAGACAGAGGGCGAAGCGCCGTCGGGACCGAGGCTTGGCCTCTATGATTTCGGCATTGTCGGCTCGATCTCCGAGAAGGTCAGATATGAGCTGGTCAGCTGTTTCCTGAGTTTCGTCAACAAGGACATCGAGATGTACATCAAACACATTTTGGATCTGGCCGAATGCGTGGAAGATGCTGACGTCGAGGCTTTTTCCGGAGAGGTGCGGAATATGCTCACCGGGGTGTTGTATAAGCCGATGGAGAAGAAGAGACTCGGACAGTCGTTTTATAACGTCCTGCTGGCCGGCGCCGGTCGCGGCGTCCTATTTTCCCGTGAATTGCTTTTGGTCGGTAAATCTCTGCTGACCATCGAGAACGTCGGTTTGAGTCTTTACCCGGACGTCGATCTGGAGGCTGAATTGAAGCCTTACCTGAGCGATGTTTTTCGCCAGGAATTCAGCCCTAAGAAGATAGCTCGTGACGCCCAGGCCACGGCTTTCGACACCTTTTATTTCCTGAAGCACCTGCCTGAGCAGACCCGCTTATTGCTCGACCGGCTGTCCAGCGGCCAGGTCGGCGTCAAGATCGATCTGCAGGAGTTGCGCGATCTTAAAAATGAGTTCGACCGACAGAACGATATCCGGGTCCTGGCCATCCTGGCTGCGGCCATGCTTTTGGCCTCGGCGGCCGCCATCCGTCTTGACCAGGCCGCCGTCAACTGGGGCGCAGACATCGGCCGTCTCGGTTTCGGCGTCTCCATAATTATGTGCCTATGGGTCTTCTATTTGGTCGGTAAGTCACCAAAGTCATGATCCCGTATTTCAGCTTAACCCAGATTCCGATCGGTCCGCTCCACATTCAGGTGTGGGGCTTGTTCGTATCTTTAGGCGTGGCTACGGCGCTGATATGCGGCCACCGGGAAGCCAAACGTCGCGGCTTGAGTAAAGAGGTTTTCCTGGACATGGCCGCCTGGATGTTCTTGGCTGCGGTCGCCGGCGCGCGGCTTTTTTATGCCGCTGTCTACGACCCCGTCGCTTTCATCGATGATCCCTGGGAATTGCTGCGGCTGTGGGACGGCGGCATGTCCATTTTCGGCGCATTTTTCGGCGCCATCGCCGCCGGGGCCGTCTTCGCCCACCGGCGCAAAGTGTTGTTCCTGCCGTACGCCGACGTTTTCGCCTTCGTCCTACCGCTCGGCTGCGGCATCGGCCGCTTGGGTTGCTTTCTCATCCATGATCATCCCGGGATCATTTCCCGGTCGTTTCTGGCCGTCGATTTTACCGACGGTGCCCGCCTGGACCACGGTCTGTTGCTCTCCCTGCTGAATTTAGCTATATTCAGCATTTTTTTACTGTTGCGGCGACATCGGCCAGGGCACCCGACGCCGTATCTGGAGCTCTACGCTTTGATCTACGGAGTCACCAGATTCGGTCTGGATTTCTTGCGCGCTTGGGATTTGCCGTCAGCTGACGTAAGATACCTCTGGCTGACGCCGGCGCAATACAGCGCGCTGGCCATCCTGCTGGCCGGAGTCCTGTTGCTGGTGTTGAAGAAACGGCCTGCTCCGCCCAAGCTGGACCAGTCGAGTCCGGGTCTGTCCGAACCAGCCAAAGAGTGAATATGTTCCCATTCCAGAAAAAAAGGGAAGACCTGATGATCGTGGTGCTGCGGTTTGCCGTCGGCAGCGTCTTTGTCTGGTTTGGCATCGATAAGTGGATCCACCCGGAGGCCTGGTACGATTGGGTGGCGGCCTGGGTCTGGCCGCTCGTCTTCTTCAGCCCGCCGACCATCATGCTGCTCATCGGCGGTTTCGAATTCACCGTCGGCATGCTGCTGCTCGTCGGTCGTCTGACACGGGTGCTGGCGACAATGGCAGGCGTCTATCTATTCCTGATCTCTTATCTGACGGGTCCGACGGACACCGTGGTCAGGGACGGCGCGCTCATCGGCTGCTGTCTGGCCCTGTTCATCAGCGTCAATCGGGCGTCGTCCAAGCCGATAGACCAAAAATGGATCCGTCTGATCTGGTTCGCTTACGTCTTCTTCCTGTTCGCCGCCGGCATGGTCTTCATCCGCCACGGCGGCATCTGACATTATGGCCGATCTGACCCAGAAACAACGGAAATGGGACCTGCTTCTGGCTTTTTTCGTTGGTTCCGGATCGATGGCCGTGGAGATCATCGCCTCGCGCATCTTGGCTCCGTATTTCGGCGCTTCGCTGTTCGTCTGGACCAGCCTGATCCTGACCATCTTGGTGGCCCTGGCCGTCGGTTACTGGCTTGGTGGCGTGGTCGCCGAGAAGGGTGCCAACGATCTTTTTATCGGTATCCTGCTCTGCGTCACCGGGGCCATGCTGGTCGCCGGCGTCTGGGTCAGTAACGGTTTTTCTGCTGTGTTGACATCTTTTCTGGCCACCTGGCCGAACGCTTCCATCGGCCTTTTCCTCGGTTCGCTGGCGTCAGCGGTCGTCATCTTCGCCCTGCCAGTTCTGATCATGGGCATGATGGGCCCGATCCTGCTCAAGCGGCTTTCGGCCGGCTCTGACGTCGGCAAGGCCTCCGGGCGCTATCTGGTCGCCTCGACGCTGGGCAGCGCCGCCGGCACGCTGCTGCCGACCCTGTTGCTCGTTCCCAACATCGGATCCCGCCACAGTCTGGAGCTGGTGGCGGCGCTTTTCATCATCCTGGGCGCGGTGACCTTGCCGCGGCGCAAGGGGACCATGACGCTGGCCCTGGCCCTGCCGATGATCGGCCTCACCTATGCGCAAAGTAACCTGCCGCAGAATAACGCCATTTTCGAGAAGGAATCCGGTTATCAGATGATCCGGGTCACGGAAAGGGATGGCTGGCATTATCTTCTGTTCAATGAGGGTTCCGGGGTCCAGTCGGTCTACGTTCCGGACGGCGAGCGCACCTACATGTACTATGACCTGCTGGGCGTGGTGCCGCTGCTGCGGCCTTTCCATGACGGCGATCATCAGGTAGCCATCCTGGGACTGGCCGGCGGTACGGGCATCCCGCGCTACACGGCTTTCCTGCCGCCCGGGTCGACCGTCGATTTCACCGGCGTCGAGGTCGACGACAAGGTCATCGACGTCGCCCGCCGCTATTTCGGCATTGACGATCTGCCGGTGAGCGTCATCAATCAGGACGGCCGGAATTTCCTCAGGTCGACGACGGACAAGTTCGACACCATCCTGGTCGACGCCTACAGCAACCAGCTTTATATTCCGTCACACATGGTCACGGAGGAATTTTTCGGCCTGGTCAGGTCCCGGTTGAAACCCGGCGGCATTCTGGTCACCAACATCAACGTCACCAGCTCCGAGGCGCCCTTGTTCCGTTCGCTGACCGCGACCGTCAGCCGCCGTTTTCCCTACGTCGTGGCCATACCCGAACTCGATGCCTATAACCAGCTTATTTTGGCCAGCGACGAGCCCATCGACACGGCCGCGGTCATACCGCTCATCCCGGACGGTTACAGCGACTTGGCCGATTACGTCCGCGCGGCGACCCGAGTGGAGCCTGATGCCGCGGACAGGATCTTTACCGATGATTGGGCGCCGGTCGAATTCATGACCGAGTCCATGATCGTGGCCGAGACATTCAAACAGCACAAGAATCCTCTTCATCGGGGCAGGGGATTGTAAATTGCCGGAAAAATAGTAGAATGGTTTTTGCTTGGGCGGGGGAGACAACCTGCCCGTATGGATATCCATTGATCACGGAGGGGTCGCATAGTGGTCGAGTGCGTCCGCTTGGAAAGCGGATATACCGCAAGGTATCGAGGGTTCGAATCCCTCCCCCTCCGCCACGACAATTTCTTATCGGCAGACCCGAGTACCCGTAAGGGATCGGTCGAAAGATAGGGGCTTGTCGCCAAGACAAAACCGCCCAATTGGGCGGTTTTGTTATTTTGTACCAATTCACCGGCGTGATATAATAAACACATCAAGGCGGTGGAGTCCGCCGTAACTGCCTGCCCGGAAGGGCGGCCAATGACTCCTGCATATTAGAAGCAGGAGTTTTAATTAATAAAGAGCGTCGCTATGTCAAAGATCAGCAAGATTTTCGCCCGTGAGATCCTCGACTCGCGCGGCAACCCCACTGTTGAGGTCGACCTTTGGCTCGACGACGGGCGGATGGTCCGCGCTTCCGTGCCATCCGGCGCGTCGACGGGCAAGCGCGAAGCCGTCGAACTGCGCGACGGCGACAAGAAGCGGTACGGCGGCAAGGGGGTCCTCAAGGCGGTCGCGAACGTCAATCGTGAACTGGCCAAGGTCGTCGTCGGCGCCGATCCGCTTGACCAGGAGAAGCTCGACCGCGCCATGATCGCGCTCGACGGGACGGAAAACAAGGGGCGGCTCGGCGCGAACGCCATCCTTGGTGTTTCGATTGCCGTCCTCAAGGCGGGAGCATTGGTCTCCGGCCTGCCGCTTTATCGCTACATCAAGGAGAAGTACCGGCCCGAGGGTTCGTATATCATGCCGATTCCCATGCTTAACATCCTGAACGGCGGGGTGCACGCCGAAGGGTCATCGGACTTCCAGGAGTACAAGATCGCGGCCATCGGCGCGCCGAACGTGCATGAGGCCGTCCGTTGGAGCGCCGAAGTCTTCCACGTGCTTAAGGGCCTGCTCCATGACCGCAAGCTCGCGACCACCGTGGGCGACGAAGGCGGCTTCGCTCCCGCCATGGAATCGAACGACGCATATCCAAAAATAATCGTCGAAGCCATCGAGAAGGCCGGATACGTCCCCGGCAAGGACATCTTCCTCGTGCTCGATCCGGCGGCGAGTTCATTTTACGAGGATGGAAAGTACAATTTGAAACGCGACGGCCTCGTGCTCACTCCCGACGAGATGATCGGTTTTTGGGAAGGCTGGGTGAAAAAGTACCCGATCATCTCCATTGAGGACGGTTTGGGGGAAGACGATTGGGATAACTGGAAGAAACTGAATGCCCGACTCGGTTCGAAGATCCAGATCATGGGTGATGACGTATTCGTCACTAA
>Ga0315275_10000028_pt1 | contig 109931 bp, 109 predicted proteins | sample YL17G03_0_MG_FD_205557 | JGI IMG/M metagenome (GOLD analysis project Ga0315275, IMG submission 205557) | Sediment microbial communities from Yellowstone Lake, YNP, Wyoming, USA - YL17G03_0 | ecosystem: Environmental > Aquatic > Freshwater > Lake > Sediment | place: USA: Wyoming | collected... | reverse complement strand
AGAGGATGTACCCATGTCTTATCCGGTATGCTGGCCCTTTTCCCTTCCTGACCAAGTCCTCTAATTGCTTCCGTTCTTCATCCGTTAAATCTACTCGGTAAGCCTTATTCATAAATCTTCATAGATCTTCATAGATCGTACTAAGATAAAGTACTTTTGACTAACTTTTTAAAAATATTAGATGACATGGTGCACTAGCGTGATTTTTAATACACGACAGCTGTATTACACAATGGGGAAGGGGCATGTTTGAAAAAGTGTTGGTTGCTTTGGATTTTTCTCCGTATTCACAACAAATCCTTGATCGCATTACCCAGATTCCCGGCATACAGGAAGTGGTGCTCCTGCATGTTGTGGATGCAACCCGCCCGTCAAGAATGGGGTGGACATGCGGGCCGCATATTGAGAATGTGAAAATCCGCATGGCCGAGAAAAAAAATTTGCTTGAAAATCTCGGGATGAAGGTGCACACCAATATTGACGTGATCGTCAATGAAATTACCCAAGGAACCATTTCACATGCGATTCTGGAAATTGCGGAAGCAGAAAACGTATCTTTGATTGTCATGGGTGCACGGGGCATCAATCCGATCCAGGAACTTCTGTTAGGGAGTGTTTCATCTTTTGTTCTCCGGCATGCAAAGACGAATGTTTTAATCATGCACTTCGCTTCCGTATCAGCGGACCGAAAAACAGCATTGCATGATCTGTCCTCCATGAAACTCTTTTCAAAAATACTGGTTCCAACTGATTTTTCCCGGTCTGCCAGCGATGCAGCAGCAATGGTAAAAACGCTCCCGGGAATTAAACATATCGTCCTTTTGCATGTCGTTAATCGCGTAGAATCTCAACAAGAAATTGATAATTACGTGAAGGAAACACAATCCCTGCTCGAGGACATGAAAAAGGAATTTATCGGTGCTGGTGCTGAGGTAAACCTTCACGTCCGTGTTGGAGATCCGACTGAGATGATCCTCTTAGTGACCGACGAGGACGACGTATCTCTGATAGCGATGAGTGCTCAAGGTAAAGGCCGGTTCCGTGATTTACTTCTCGGAAGCACCACATTCACCGTTGCGCGAAAGACAAAGACACCGATTCTTGTCCTGAGGACCGATCAGGAAACCCGAAAGGAACACCAAGGATCCCCGGTACATCGAAGAGCGTTGCATTGAAGTGAACCGGCTGGAAAACCTCGCGGATGATGTACTTGCGCATGCCGTAACTGACCTTTTCAAGACGACAGATGCGATAACGATAATCAAGCTCAAGGATATTTACGAACATCTCGAGATAGCTACTGATAACTGTGAGGATGTCGCAAATACGCTCTCCGATATCGCGATCAGGCACTCGTGATCATCATGGACTCCCTCGTTCTTGCCGGTATAGTCCTTGCCCTTCTTTTCAATTTTGTAAACGGTATGAATGATGCCACAAATTCAATCGCCACTGTTGTTGCCACACGGGTGCTCAGCCCGGTCAGGGCAGTGGCGATGGCTGCGTTTTTTAACATGATAGGGCCCCTCCTGTTCACTACCGCTGTGGCAAAGACAATCGGAAAAGGAATTGTTGATCCGGTGTATTTAACCCCGTTTGTGATAGTCATTGGAATGTTTGTCGCGGTGCTCTGGGTATATCTCTCAACCTATATGGGCATCCCGATATCGGCAACGCATACGCTGGTAGGGGGCCTCATCGGATCCGCTGTTGCATATGCCGGAATGAGCGTGATTATCCTGCCATCTGTGGGTACAATCCTTTGGCTGTTTATGTATGCTGCCATTGGCGCAATTATCGGAATGATTGTCTGCCTCCTTATTGGAAGAGTAACAAAAGAAGAGGCAATGCTCCCCTTCATCGTTCAGGGGGCATTCGCCGGTGCGATACTCTCGGTCCCGTTTGTTATAATCACAGGACTGTTGAAAATCTCGGGTCTGTTCGCCATTGTCGTTTTCATTGTCCTTTCACCTCTCCTCGGGTTTATCTTTACGTACATCTTTTCGCTGCTTTTTATCCGCTGGTTCAGGAACAAAAATCCAAAGAAAATGAATTTCCTGTCAAAAAAACTGCAGGTTCTTTCAGCCTCGTTTTACAGCATCGGGCATGGCAGCAATGATGCCCAGAACGGGATGGGGGTCATCACTGCTATCCTGGTTGCCGGAGGGATTCTCAACGAATTCACTGTGCCGGTCTGGGTGATTTTAATCTCCTGTGCGGCGATAGCGCTTGGCACATTAGTTGGGGGGTGGGAGGTGGTAAAAACAATGGCTAGAAAGATCACGAACCTTCGTCCGTACCAGGGATTCTGTGCCGAGACATCCGGGGGGGTTGTCCTTTCATTCATTACCGCATTCGGCGTCCCGGTCTCGACAACCCATGCGATTACCGGTGCCATTATGGGTGTCGGTGCAACACGGGGATCTTCTGCTGTCCAGTGGGGGACCGTGCGCCGCATTGTGACTGCTTGGGTCATCACGATACCCATTACTGCGATCTGTTCATATGCATGCTTTGTCCTGTACAGGGTAATCTTCCCCTGAATACTGTGGGGGGGCGACATGATGCAAAATACGAGACAACTGTCTCCCTTCAAACAATGCGGAGGGATTAGACATAAAACACAAACAATCAACTCGGTACTATTTAAAAAAATATCCTTGCCGGATTCACGGAAGAATTAAAAACACGCGGTCCTCAAGCGGTCAGTTGAGGAAAAAAAGTGGATGCGTGATGCATCCGTGGTGTTTTTTGTATCTGTCGGGACAGTTACCAGACTTCGGGGAAGGCCATATTGGTGTAGAGGTCTTCGAGTCTGGCTTTGTGCCCGCTTTCCATGTTTGCAAGCTGGGAAAAGAGCAGCTTCTGCTCCGTATCAGTTGAGAGTCCCGCCAGCTGGGAATACATCTGCATCGCTTCAAGTTCCTTCTTGATCGCAACGACAATGCCATCAATCGGTTTCATGTCCGCAGAGAGAGGCGGGCTCGGCATTGCATTTACGACCTTGTAGTCCTTTTTTGCGTCAAAGCGCATTTTGGTGACATCTTTTGAGAGCATTCCCTGCAAAAACTCCCGGTGCTGTTTCTCCTCACCGGCAAGTTCGCCGAAAAGTTTCTTGAGTGCTGCGTCTTTTACCTTGTCGGATATGGTGCGGTAAAATGTGTATGCCTCGACTTCCCTGTCGATGGCAGTTGAAACAATCTTCTTTGCATCATCAGTCTTCATCTTTTTGCTCCTTGATAACGTAAAATATTACCAATTACCCTATATAAGAGCATTGGTTTTACCCATGACGGCAGAGAATCACCCCATTACCCGCGAAAAAACTTCAGGTCCTGCTGGCTTATACACCCCGCGTGTCAGTCCACCTCTTTCATCTTCCAGACGTGGAGCACCCAGAGGAAGGAGGCCAGGGTTGCAATCACCGTGGAGAGGATAAGGAGCGGTAAATACCACCATTGTTTTCCCATTGTTCCCTCCATAATCCCGCTTCCGGCAATGGTGGCGATCGTATTGGGGACTAAAAATGCTGTGCCGAGTACGGTCAGGTACGCAGTGACGAGGGCAAACCGGTTATTCAGGTTCTGGAGCTGGTTGTTATAGATACTCTGCATCACTTCAAGCCCGGATGAGAGTACGTTGGACATCTGTTCGGAGAGTTCGATATGACGGTCGATATTGTCTGATAATATCCCTATCCGCCCGAGAAGTTTCTCATCATTGGTGATCAGGTCTGCATCCCCGTACCGCAGCGAATCGACCACATCTTTTGTGGACCAGAGCACGTTCAGGTAATCGATCAGGACATGTTTCATGCGGTAGATATCATGGGCGATCTTCCTCTTGGCCAGGTTCTCTTCGATAAGTGATTTGCTGATCGCGTCCCCATGCATCTCGATCTCGCGGAGGTATTCAAAGTTGCGGTCATTGTTCTCATCGATGATCCGTTCCAGGACCATGGTGATCTTGTCAACCAGTGACTCTTCTGCAATCCTTTTAAAAAACGGCGGGGCGTACCGGGAGAATCTTAAAAGCCGGTTAATCTCTTCACTGTGAACCGTTAAGATGTAATTGTCGCGGATAAGGACAAAGAGCGGGTGCACCGACATCTTCTCTGCCCGCACGGTCGTCGAAGGGAGCATGATACCCAGTTCGGTGTCGTAATCTTCGTATGCCGAGTAAAAACCGGTGGTCAGTTTTGGGATCGGGATCTTGGAAAAACCGGCGGCTTGGGCAATACGCTCGATCTCTTCGTCATCGTCTTTGGTGCTGAAATCGATCCAGGCGATACTCGCATCGCGGATCGCGGTAAGATATTCTTCGAGAGGGCGGTCCACCAGCCGCTCGATCCTGCCATCCTTGTAAAGGATGATACAGAAACTTAAGGGAACAGGCCCGGTAATGGTTGATGTCTGCGGGGTACTCTGCATTTTCATGGCGGCGCCTCATGGAAACTGCGGCTGATATTTTGTGCCGCGTATTGTTCTGAGCTATTGATACCGGAAGTGTATATAGGTGGCTGTTTTGCAGAGATGTGCTGTTTTTTTGGCCTCACCAGATGAGGCATTCCGGAACACTTATTATCCGGCAGGCACTTTTCCGGTTATGCAGAATCTCCGGCTCACGCTCCCTTTGGCAGTCATCATTGCTGTGATAATTACTGTCGGATGCACATCAACTGTTCCGTCTCCCCTTCCCTCCCCGGATTCTCTCTCGCCGGTTCAACCCGCGTACCAGCAGACCGTGTCCCCCGCATCTTCTGCTGCATTTACGATCAGCGTAGCCTCTCTTAATCCGGAATCAGTTCTTCCTGACGTCTATACCTGCAAAGGCTCAAGCGAATCGCCAGAAATCACATGGGACGGTATTCCTGACGGGACGAAGAGTCTCGTCCTGATCCTTGATGACCCCGATGCACCCAATGACAGGTTTACCCACTGGATTGTCTATAATATCCCGCCGTTATCCGGCGAACTTGCAGGGGCACAGCCGAATGCAAAAGTGCTCGCCAACGGCGCACAGCAGGGTGATACCAGCGCAGGCTCACGGGGATATTATCCGCCCTGCCCACCTGTCGGGACAACGCACCGCTACGTGTTCAGGTTGTACGCTGTTGACATGGATATCACCCAGCCAACTGCAGACCGCGATTCTATCGACTGGGCGCTGACCGGGCATACGATTGCAGAAACGAAGTTTACGACGACGTTCAAAAGGTGAACCGAAACCGGGTGTGCTGGATTCTTTTTTTTAAGAGAGAAAAATACCGTGAAAATTAAAGCGGGAACATACCTCATCCGGCGATCGGGAGAGAGCCACCGCTCCCTCCTGTCCGCGTTCGACATGGTATAAACGGAATTGCTGATGATCCGGAATAAGAGTAACGACAAGTATGTTTTCCAGAACTGAACCAGAAAACCTTTTGGTGATTACTATCGTACACCTCCCGTATGAAAAAACCCGAAGTGTATCCAGCAGTTATTGCCCTTTTTGTTCTGGCACTGGTATTCCTCCCCGCATCGGGCATGGTTTACCAGCCTGCGCAGACATCAGTATCGGCAGCGAACACCACAGTGCCTGTCAGCTCGGCAACACATTTTGTGAGTGCAACGGTCTCTTCAGGAATTCCGGTTGTTGGTGACCCGGTCACCATCAGCGGGACTGTGACCGGGAGCTCAATTCCGGCCGGTGTCCGGATCTGGGTATTTGCCGGCAACTATGTGAATGTCTCGAACACCCCGGTCAATGCCGGGGGCTCGTTCTCCCAGGCATACTCCACCACCGGATTGCCTCCGGCAAAATATTATGTCCTTGTCCAGAGCCCGGGTGCCAACGAAGAGTACAATATCGATCTGGAGGAGTCAGGTCTCTCCTATGGCCAGGTGGTCAACGCCGTGACAAATACATCGATCTTCAACATCACCGGTGCGGAAGGTGTCAGGAATGCAAATGCCTTACTGGCACTCTCTGAAGCAATCGATGACCAGGGGGTTGACGATGCGTATACAAAACTCACTTTCCAGCTGACAGCCCCCGTCACCACCACTTCCCCGACCGTACCACAGACTTCTGCTGTACCTGTTACAGCGACCACCCCAAAGTCCCCTCTCATGCCGGAAATTACCGGGCTGGCGCTGGCGATCAGTGGAATATGCGCAGTGATGCGTGGCAGAAAACGGGATTAACCCTCTTGTAAACAGGAAAAATTTTCTTTTTTTCCCCTGCTGATTGAGAAACACCCGCTCCATCGATAAACCATTCACCGTCGCAACTGTCCCATCAGAAGAAGAAACCTGGTTTCGGGTATCGGTCCGCACACGATGGTTGACGTAATGAGGATGAGGATGAAGACCAGGATGTACACCCACATCCGATACCGCAGGATCTCATCCGTGATGGAGAGACTGGTTAGCGGCAGCTGGGCTGCAATGATCGAGACACGGTATACCGACAATCTCCGCTCATGCTTCGTGAATTACATTATTCTAAAAGGTCCGGAATTTTAAAAAAGAAAGGATTCCAGCCTCTCTAATTAGTTATTCCAGAGTTCGCCGGTACGTAGCGATTCCGAGAATAAACATTGCGCCGGAAAATATCAGCAGTGCAATAAGATCCATGCCGACGACATCGAGCCCTTGTCCCCTGAGGATAATACCTCTGAGTGCATCTACGCCATAATACTCCGGATTAATGATGGTAATCCATCGCAACCAGTCCGGCATGCCAATCACCGGGTAGAATGCCCCGGATGTCATGAACAGGATCAGGTTAAGAAACGCGACGACTGAAGCATATTCCTGTTGAGCAGAAAAACGTGACGCGAAAGACACAACCAGGCTGGTGACACCGACGCAAGCAATCAGGATCACGAGTACTACCAACAGGAAGACTTCAACGCTCTGGATCGTAATGCCGGTAATCAGAATGTCGATCAGGAAGATGGTAAATCCCGCGATAAATGCCCGGATGGTACCGCTGGAAATGATCCCGGCGATGATGCTCGTGCGTTTCACGGGTGTAACCAGGTAACCTTCATGAATCCCCGCTTCCCGGTCCTTTATCAGGGCAATTCCACCCCCGAACATGGTGGAGGTAAAAATTGCCATCATAATGACGCCGACGCCGAAGAACTGAATGTATTTGATATCCCCGTAGATTTTATTCACTAACAACGGGTTCTGTGCCCCGAGTGTTGCAAGAACACCGCGGACCGCTGATTCGACAAGAGCAGGAATGATCGAGTTTGAACTGTCCACATACAAGCGAACTGCATGATCATTGGATATGTCAGACGGGAACACAATAACCGCAGATATCCGTCCCTGTGCAAGATCATGCTTGGCTGCAGTTTCATCCGTATAGACCGTGACATCCAGCAGTTTGGGGTAATCTTTCTGGGGGATATGATTGAGTGCTACTGCTGCGCTTGAAAAAAGCGGGGTTTCATTATAAGGGGGGACTTCCTGAACAACCCCTACAGGTACATGGCTGATGGTTCCGCCAAATGCATTGCCAAAAATAACCAGGTACATGATGGGCATCATCAGGGTCATGATGACCACAAACGGGTTACTGAGAAATTTCTTAAAATCCCGTTTGAAGATTGCGACTGCGCCCCGGATCATGGTGGTAACCTCCCGCGTGCAGGTTTTGCGTCTTGGTTCTGGCCATCATCCAGTTTTTTACCGGTGAGGTGAATGAAAACATCTTCCAGTGAGGGTGACCGTATCGATATGGATGTCATGGGGACGGAAAATTTTTCAAAGACCGCAACAATTTCAGGCAGCACTTTACTCCCGTTCTTTGCAGAGATGATGACCCGCTTGCCCTTGGCTTCAGCTGAATTAATAAGAGCAGTCTCCCGTAATACGGAAAGAATCCTCTCATCCATCCTGTCAAAACCGATCTCTATCAGGTCACCTGCAGGAATTAACTGCTTCAGGTTTTCCAGTACATCCAGGGCAATAAGCCGCCCTTTATCCACAAAAGCGATGCGGTTACAGAGCTTTTCCGCTTCATCCATGTAGTGCGTGGTCAGGATGATGGTCGTTTTCTCCTCATTCAGTTTTGCAATCTGCTGCCAGACTTCGTGCCGGGCCTCCGGGTCGAGCCCGATTGTCGGTTCGTCAAGAAACAGGATGAGCGGGTGATGAATAAAGGCACGGACTATCTCAAGTTTCCGTCTCATACCTCCGGAAAATGTCTGGACTTTCATGTGAGCGCGATCGGCCAGTTCTGCCATTTTCAGGAGCTGCCATATTCGTGCATCAAGGATACTGTCATCAACGTTTACCAGTTTTCCGTAAAATTCAAGGTTGTCATATGCCGTGAGTTCAACATCAAGCGTACTGTTCTGCGGGCAGACCCCGATAATGCTCCGGATCTTTTCAGGGGCGCGGATAATATCATAGGTATCAACGCATGCCGTTCCGGTTGTCGGGCGGAGCAGGGTAGTAAGCATACGGATAAGCGTACTCTTTCCCGCACCGTTGGGACCCAGCAGGCCAAATATCTCGCCTCGCCTGACTTCAAACGAGACATCGTCAACAGCGGTTACCGTGCGATTCTTTTCGCGAAAGATTTTTGTGAGATGGTCAATCCTGATGATGCTGGAAGCATCGGGAACGACAGTGCAGGCGGTTAAGGCTTCTGCCGGGTCCGTCCCCGTTTTCTTCCCTTCAGCGGCAGGTTGACTCATAGTGCTACGATCAGATGGTATCGGTTCGATAGTAATTAATCCCTGCTTTTTCCGGTAAACCGCGAGACCGTGTGGAAAATAATTATCCGTCATCAACGACAATGCTGCTCCACGAAAGAAAAGAATTTTTTTGGAGGGAGAGACCATGATCACGCTCCGGTTTTACCGGATTTATGATATAGGCAGGGAAATTGATCTTGACTGGCTGGAACGGGCTCTCGCCCAGAATTATTTCACAGCACGAACGAGCTTTGTCCGGGTCAAGCAAAAGTCCATCATGATTGAGGAACCCCCCCTCATGATCCAGATGCACCCTATACGGGTAGAGCGTGACGGGAAGCCGTTTGAGTTCTCGGTGGTTGCCCGTGTCTATGATATTGGCGCTATCAGTTTCTGTTTTGTGTATGAAAACAGGGATGCACATTATTCCACGCTTGAAGAGATCGCGCTCCTGTTTGCAGGCCAGGAAGGATTATCTGAATTCTATGTCCAGTATCTCAAGACACTCGGCGAGATCATCAAACCCCACATCAAAAACTTCGCGATCAACCCGGACTTCTTTGAAGATTACACGGTATATGTTACCGACCACCGGGACGATTCGATAGATCCCGTTCCCCTGTTAATCGGGGAAAAGACCAACATTTCGCCCCAGATGCGGGAAGAGATCACCAGGAATTCCCTGAGTTACTCCACGGATGATCTCGCGATACTTTCCTGGGATTCAGCCCTCCTTTGTAACCCTGATAGCCCGGCTGACCTGATTGACCTCATAGAATTTGCCAATGTCCAGGTGCTGGAACTACGCTACTACGACCGGGAACTTACCCGCGAGATGGAAAAGATGTACGATGATATTGAGCATGCCGACCGGCTGTCCCAGATCCGACGGGGTCGCCAGTATCATGCCATCATGGCAAAACAGATGAAGACCTATGCAGAAATATCCGAAATTATCGAAAAGGTCGATAACTTGATCAAAGTAACCGAAGACATCTATTATGCACGTGTCTATGCAACTGCCTTAAAAGTCCTCAGGAGCAACCAGTGGAGCGAGAGCGTGACCCGTAAGATCGATGTCATACGGGAAAACTATTCGATGCTTTCCGATGAAGTCCGTATCCAGCACTCAAACTTCCTCGAGTGGGTGGTCATCATCCTGATTGCCCTTGAGTTCGGGCTCGCTATCTGGCAAAGTATCGGGTAGAAGGACCATGACGATGGTGTTTGAATGCCAGCAGTGCGGGGAGTGCTGCCACCACATGGCGCAGGTTCACTCCATTCAGGAAATCCGGGGCGATTTCGAGTTCCTGGTCAATAACCAGTACACCGGAGAAAAAAACGTGGTCATGGTTGACCAGGACAAGTACGCCCTCTTTCTGGATACACGTATTTTTGTGGATCACCCGGAAGCCTGTCCCTTCCTGCGCTACCATCCAAGAGACGATCTGGCTTACTGTACCGTTCACATGACACGCCCGGAGATCTGCAGGGATTACGGGTGCTGGCGGATGCTCATCCTTAATCCCCGCGGGAAAAGAGCCGGGAGAGTCATGTACCGCCGTGCATTCTTTTCCGATGATGACGACCTGTCCCGCCTCTGGAAAGAGTGCATCGATGATCTGATCGAACCGGATGATGGGGTGTGGGACGAGAAGATAACGAGGATTCTGATAAACGCTGGTTACACCGTAAGAAAGTAAAAAGGGGATCCGTCTTTATTGAACGGGATGGATCACTTTTGGTATGGCGTACAACTGGCCGAATTTATTGATTCCATAGGATGCCAGGATGGTCTCGTCATCCAGTTTTTTCTCACCGATGCCGATCCGGCTCATCTTGTCACGAATTGTCCTGATATTCTGTTCTGTGTGATGCATATGAGTAAAATACTATTTGTCGTGTGATACGATAAAGAGATGGTTAAAAAAAGGTGAAAACTTGCTCCTTTTTTAATTCTGATGAAAATAAACCCGAATTCTGTGTGTCAGCGCACACCATATGAACCGCGAACCCGGCAATGAATAAAAAATCGGTACTTCAGAACACGGTTAAAAAAGCAGTTTTAGAGATACCGGTTCTTTCTCAGCCAGTCTGCCTGGGGAGGTAAATACCGGTAAATGATGTCGCACTTTTCATCTTGGAATGACCAGGGAGTGACGATGAGGATATCACCTTCCCGTATCCAGACCCGCTTTTTGATCTTCCCCTTTATCCTCCCCATGCGGGTGACGCCATCATAGCACCTGACGCGGATATGATTTGCACCCATCATAAGATCTGCAAAAGCGAACTGTTCATTGGCCCATTTCTTGGGTAACCGCACCCGGACAACGGGTGATCCGTCCTCATTTACTGCGTTTGGGTCAAAAGCATCATTGTTATTATTGTTGTTATTTCTAATTCAGACAACTCCGGTAGGATATATGAATGGCGTCCGGGACGATTAACATATGTATTGTGGAGATACGCGTACGCTTTCCCAAAAGTATTCTGATGATTGATTTTTATAATTTATTGGGGTTAATGAACCCGATAGGATCAGGAATAAATATCTATTGTCCCCGACAGGTACGTAGACCGGCTTTCTCTGTCAGAAGATCGTTTGTTCTGCCACTCCATCACTTTCCCCCCGCATACTATACTTTTTAACCTGTTTCTTATTCATTCTCTTGTAGACGTGATGATTGGCAAGGGTGCATATCTGAGGCAGCTGACTGCCGCGACCGTTCCTATGAAATCGGTTGAGGTTGGCAAAGATCTGGAGGGCAGTTCTCCTCCTTCCGTATTTATCGGGAGCTGGAATTATCCGGATGTATACGCCGGCCCGATGATCGCTCCCCTTCATGGTGACACGGCAATCATGGATATGCCCGAATCCTGGATCCCCGCCCACAAGACGCAGGAGGACATCATACGCTACCGGCTCAGCCTGGTACGCGGCAAGCACCGGATAAACGCTGCGGATCTTGACAACAGGTTTGTAGAAAAACTCCAGGAGATATCCTTATCCGCGACATCAGTTGAGAGCGAAGTCTCGTTTGCAGTCCAGCCCCATGGGATGTCGTTTTCTGAAGAACACACCCCGTTTGGCCCCAGTGCACCTATCGAGCGGTTCGAGATCGAGAGTGGGAAATGGAACCGGGACCTGGAAAAAGTATACTATGATACCGACCTTAGATCCGCAGAGGCCGTTCTTGACCTGCACAAGAAGGGGGTCCCTTTCTCCAGCATCCAGAAAGCATTTTCTGTCGGTACTATGGGAAAAGATGTCCTGCGGCACCTTGTTCCGACCCGCTGGTCCATCACAGCATGCGATACTATAATCGGTGACCGCCTTTTTGCCGAGGTAAAAAAATACCCGGTGATCGATACCTGGAGGGTGCATGAGTTCTCAAGCCTGCACAACAACTACGCGGTCATCCTGATGCCGACCGGCTGGCAGTACGAATGGTCGGAAGCATTTCTTCATATTGTGGGCAATGAAGAGCTGGTCTTTTCCGACCATGAAGGAAAGAAGAAAAAGACTGAATACTCCCCACTTGGCGGGTGTTACTATACCTGCAAGATGGCAGTGCTCGAGGCACTCGCACGAGAGAAGAAACAGGCAGGGGCGATTATTCTCCGGGAGGCGCTCCGCGGGTATGTCCCGATGGGAGTATTCAATGTGCGGGAGAATGTGAGGCATGCGATGCACCGACCAGTACAGGAATTTGGGGATATTCGTTCAGCCCTTTCCCATGTCTCGGAAAAATTCACCCTTCCTGTGCAACGGTTCATCGAAGAGGGAGCCCTCTTACGGAACACGATCCACGAGCGGCAGTGCACACTCCGTGACTTCGCATCCTCCTCTCTGCTTCCTGATACAAATACCGCAATGTGATCGCAAACGAGGTTATGGAATGGAACCGTATCTCCAGAGGACATCACCGCGGATTATCCTCCACATCGATATGGACAGTTTTTACGCATCCGTTGAGATGCAGGAGCGCCCGGAGATCCGGGGAAAACCGGTGGTGATCGGTGCTGACCCGAAGAATGGGAAAGGGCGGGGTGTAGTTGCCACCTGCTCGTATGAGGCCCGTGCGTTCGGTATCCGGTCAGCAATGCCGATATCACAGGCGTTCTCACTCTGCCCGCATGCGGTTTTCCTCCCTCCGGATTTTTCGTTGTATTCAAGGGTTTCATCGGAAATCATGACCTGCCTCCGCGGCTACGGGTTCCTGTTCCAGCAGGTAAGTATCGATGAAGCGTTTCTTGACCTGAGCCCTCTGGGCGATTTTGCCGCGGCACGAATTATTGCGGGACAGATCAAAACCGTGATCCGGAAAAACATGGGGTTGTCCTGTTCGGTGGGGGTGGCACCGACAAAGATTGTAGCCAAGATCGCTTCGGATTACCAGAAACCAGACGGCCTGACGATTGTAGAGGCCGGGCAGGTACCTGGATTCCTCGCACCTTTGCCGGTAAGAAAGATCCCGGGCATCGGAAAAAAGTCCGAACAGGAACTGCACAGTGTAGGGATTAAGACCATCGGGGAACTTGCGGCATACGATGTCCGGAGGCTGATCGCACGGTTTGGACGGGGCGGTATTGCCCTGCACGAGATTGCGCTCGGAATTGACGAGAGTGAAGTAAAAGAGCGGGACGGGATGAAATCTGTATCCCGGGAGACCACATTTGAGCAGGATACTGACGATCTCTCAACCGTTGTTGTCGTGATGGACGCCCTGGTCGAAGATGTACACAGAGACCTTTCTGACGAAAAGCTCCGGTTCAGGACCATCACAGTAAAGATAAGGTACGAGGGTTTTGTGACAAAGACCCGGGCAAAAACCCTGATGCATTATACGGACAGCAAGTGCACGCTGCGCAGCAGTGCACAGGATCTGCTCCAGGGACTGTGGGGAGGCAGCAGGATCCGGCTGATCGGGTTGCGGGTTTCCGCGCTCGAGAAGAACGACGCCCGCCAGACAACCCTGGACGGTTCTGGCAGTCAGTATACTTTTTCATAATTGCGTTTCAAGAAAGATTAGTACGGGATTAGTAGGCGTTATCCTTCCATGTTTCTGGTTTCTTGCCACGGCAACGGGAAAAAAACGTGGGCGGGAACGCCGGGTGCCTGGTGAACCGCAGCAGGGAGCATCCCAATATCATCAGACTGGTAAGTGACGCTTCAAAGGTGCAGCGCAGTGTCTTTTTCTGGGGAAAAGCCAGGGTGAAAATTGAAGGTGAATATAATCTAATCGTAATTCTTCTAATCGGAATTTTTTCATGATCGATTACCCTTGCCGTTGAAGAAGTTATATTAACCGTGACAGTATCACACCGGGCCGGTATCTGAAGCGTGCGATATAAGAGACTAAAGAGTGCTACTCAGGAACCATGAAAATCTCCTGTGGCCCGGGTATACATATCTATTTCTTCTGCAGTGGAAAGAAACAGTAATACCAGTTCAGGTCGGAGTTCATGGAAACGGGAAAATTGATCAGGCAACCTCACAAAGAAACAGGTACAGCCCGTGCAATCCGTGATATCGCAGAACAACTTAGTACCGCTCGGACCAAAGGCGAACTTGGCGTAATCCTCGCCCATGAGATCCAGACATATACCATGTTCGATCTCCAGATTATCGGGGGGAGACTCAATTACGATATCGACAGGCTTCCGTCTCCCTACCGGGAAGCAATCCGCCCCTATTTCCGGGAACAGCTTTTTGGGAAACATCACCGGCTCCTTGCCATGCACCACGCCAGGGTATTTGAAAGGATGACCGATCCAATCCGCGACCCGGAAACATTTCGCAAATTCTGCGAAATGCTCCCTGAAGGGACTTTCGCATGGAATGACTCAGGCGAACGCAATCCTTACTTCCGGAACCCGAAGAACCGCGTCTTCTATTACCTGATAGCCGCATTCACCATGTTTATCCTTGATGAGCCGGGACACCCTGTCGGGATGCCATTTCCAGGCGGTTTTTCTGTTGAACAGCGGGGCATGGATTATTATTGTCTTATCCGTGACAAGGAAAAAGACGTATTTTATTCCATCTGCAATTTCTGCCCGGCCCACCAGACAGAAGAGAGCGGACAGGAAAAAAGGAATTTATAGAAATGTTCAGAAAATTAGAAATGCTGCCGGTGATTTCGCTCCCGCTGCGATGGCTTCCATGCTGCGATAACTCCCCAAACAGGTTGCAGGTCACCATTTGCTTCATGCGCACGGGCAATGTTGGGAGACAGTTACTGTCCATCTTAATGGTTCATGAAATTTCAAAATAATTGACTATAAATAAGGAAACCCAGTGTTGAGAATGGGTAAAGTATCCGTATTTTGCCTTCACCTGACCTGTTATCACTCTACATGGCTGCCGTCACAGAACGGTTTATTGCACGATCTTCCGCACCTGCACAGTGTCACGCGGTTGCGTATTTCATACACATGACCGTCAGACGATTCAACCGGAATCCCGCCACGCACCCAGAGCGGACCATGTTCATCACGGGGCGGATACTCAATGACCGCAATAGACTTTTCAAATTCAGGTTCGAAGGCCTTCTTAGTCTTTTTATCCCAGACAACCAGTCGTCCCGACGGACAATTCCCTGCCTCTTCTATGGCTATCTGCCGTGCTTCAGGGTTGTCTGACTGACGGGTAAGGTTCCAGATCCCTCCGGCACGCATGCAGAACCGGGCATGGACGCACATGTTATCAGCATCCGTCAGTGACAGCGTCGGCCCGTCAATCCTCTCAACATGGTCAAGATACGGAGTATCATTTGCCGTCTCGGTCCCGTCAAAGTGGATTGTTGCATGAGTCCCGTCGCAGTAGGGTTTGTTTTTCGAATGTCCGCAGCAGCAGAGAGCATACTGTTCCTGAAGGGGGTACTTTCCAGCCTCGTGCCAGGTACTGCAGAATCCCTCTGAATCGTTGCGGATCTCTTTTTTAATCAGAGGAATGCATCCTGAAACGATGTAGGGTCCGTTTTTACTTACTCTGATCTTCTTTGTATCGCTCTCGGACGGGGACGGGGGTGCCTGTCGGGATGTCATGGATTTCACACGGTCAGATTTGGTTTTAAAGTCTTCCCGCTGAATACATGAATTCTTTCCTTATGCTGTGAATTACAAAAGGAGGAAATACAGAAAACACCGGTTAGTGCGAACGAATATGTGACAATCCCGAGATCCCTTTATTGAAGGGCGAATTAAAAAACGACCAGCTTTTATCAGCACCGATCTCCCTGCATTTGCATTTATTAATGAGATCATGAGCGTTTCTACAATACGGTATAGTCTGCCTTCCACCGGTGCCAGAGGTACCGGCAAGTGCATTAATGGAGACCTGGAGACAGAGCGGTTTTTTTTAATTCAGAACCCTCCAGGGTCCACCGCGTCCCAGCGAACCTTCGCCTTCCGCACCAGCAACCACGTGGGGATGGCAAGGATAACTGCTGAGAGGGCAAAGTACGGGTTCGCAAAGGCAACCGAGGTGAAGATTGTCAGGACAATACCGACAAGGATGAGGTACACAAAGAGTACCTTGACATCATAAACCAGCACGTTGGGGGACAGACCGCAGAGCCAGGCAATGACACCCACCGCATAAAACGAGACTGAGATCCCGAGCACAACGGCAGGGATGAGATATGCAGCCTCCCCGGAGAAGAGCGCAACAACAGCGATGAAGATGGCCGGTATCGCCTGGAGGACCGCAAATGTAGTGAGTTTGCTCGCGATCAGCGTACTGACTGCAACGGGCAGGCAGGCATACGGCCCGAATGTATCGAACATTGTGACCCAAGTGTACATCGTTGATGCGATTACACCGGTGGTAACGGCAATTATGAAGAGCAGTCCATGGGGCGGAAAGAACGGGCCCAGCAGGAATAAGAAGAACCAGATTACCGCGAGGGGGAGGAGGAACGAGAAGATCGTCTGGCCGACCAGGCTCCCGCTCCGGTACAGGTCAAGGGTATCTTTGGCGGCGAGCGGGGGGTTCGGCAGGAACGAAAACCGCCGCATCAGGGGCGCAAAGGAATCCCTGTACGTCTTCTCCGATCCCACCGATTCAGGATTGAACAGCACGATCGCGACCCCGAAGAGGAGTGCGAGCACGGCGCAGGAGATCAGGAAGTTCACCCACGTGAATACGCGGTTAAGCAGCAGCGGCGGGAAAAAGAGCACCGGATTCGCGCCAGTCATGGCCGCAAGGCCGCCCATTCCCACACAAAGGGCCAGCAGGATGAGCCAGAGAACCGGTCGTGAGCGGGCATAGACTGCCGAGAGGAAGAAGACGCCGCAGAGGCCAAAGAGGAACGAGAGCGTCAGGGTGAGAAGCAGGAGCAAAGCACCTGCAAGGGGGACACCGGTAAACGGCGATGCCAGGATATACCCGAAACCAAAGGGCATGACCCAGAGAAAGAAGTAATAGACGGTGTCCTTGATGACAAAGTTCAGGAAGATGAACTTCTCGGAGAGCGGGAGGCTCCGGGCAGAGTATGCAAGGAGGCTTGCCTGGCCGAACCGCCGGTTCATCACCTCGTTGCCCAGCAGCCCGAACCCGCCGACCATGATCCCGAGCATCAGGTAGTTCGCATGGATGATCAGCGTGAGGTTGCCGGCCGGGAGGGTGGTCTGCATCAGGGGGATAAGGAACGACCCCATAAACGCGATCCCGAAGATCATGACCGGGAAGAGGGCAAAGGAGAGGCTGCCGAACATCGTGGAATGGACCCGCCACTCTTCTTTCACCATATTTGTGAACAGCTCAAACATGGCGATCCTTCCGGACGAGCGAGAGGAAGAATGAGGGCAGGTGTTCGCCCCTCGCGGTCAATTCGGCAACGGGGCCGCTATGGAGCAGTGTGCCCTTGTGGAGGATCGCAAATCCCGAGCAGATCTCCTCGGCGACCTCGAGGATGTGAGTCGAGATGAAGATCGTCCTGCCCTTTTTGACATATCCCGCGAGATAATCCTTGACGAGGTCCTGCATGATCGGGTCGAAGTTGATCAGGGGCTCGTCGATCAACGCGAGCGCCGGCTCGTGGATGAAGGCCTGAGTGAACATCAGTTTCTGACGGGTGCCCCGCGAGAGGTCCTTGCAGAGTACATTCTTTTTATCGGCAAAATCGAGGAAATCGAACCACCAGTCCGCCTTCGTCTCAATGTCCGGAATTTTCCGGACCGCTGCAACGAACTCGAGGTACTCCATCGCGGTGAGGAAACTGGGCGGGGTCTCCTGCTCGGGGATGATCCCCACCTGCCCACGGACACCGACCGGGTCCCGCACGACATCAAGATCAAGTACCGTTGCCGACCCGCAGGTCGGGCGTGTCTGCCCGGTCAGCATCTTGATCATCGTCGTTTTTCCGGATCCGTTCGGGCCGAGAAGCCCGAAAAGCGATCCCCTCTCTACAGCCAGCGAGACGTTATCAACCGCGATCACGTCCCCATACTTTTTTGTGAGATTTTTTGCTTCAAGTACAACCGGCATTTCCCTGCTCCTGCCTGTTATTCTAACGTGCGAACCTCTTTGGGTAAATACATCTCGGTTGGTGGATCGTTAAAAAATGAGCTGAGGGTCCTATTGCTTCTCACCGGAATGCTTCTTCCTTTCTTCCAGACGTTCTGTCAGATCACCCATGACAGAAAGAATTGCAGGCATAATGAAGATCGCACCCATCAGCGAGAACCCGACCGCGATAAGGGTCGTGATACCGAAGTTGCTGATGATCGGGAAACTTGCAAGGCAGAGTGCCGAGAACCCGAAGAAGGTTGCGAGCCCGGATATCGTTATTGCTGTACCTATCTTGTTCACACTTTCCTGGATCGCAGCAATATGGTCGTGCAAACGCTCTTCCTCTTCTGCGTACCGTTCCATCACCAGGATCGTATATTCAGCGGCAACACCGATGGTCATGGATCCCAGTGTTGCTGTAAGCGGGGTGTACGCGATTCCTAACACATACATCGCCATTGCGTTCCACCCGACAATAAAGATAATCGGGACAAGCGGTGTAACTGCATGGACATGACGGTATACCAGCGCGAGGAACACAAAGACGAGGACAAACCCAAGTAAGGTCATCGCTTCTTTTGAGGATGAGAGCCCGTTGATGAGTGATGTGAAGAGATAAAACGATCCCACCGGTGCAAGGGTGATGCCCACAGGAGGCTGCAGGAATGCAATATCTTTTTCCATCTGGACTTTAAGGTCATTCATGGTGGCCATCTCCAGGTTGATGGTGCTGAACCGGATGACACCCTCCATCGAACCGCTCAGGTAGGATTTTTTGACATCAGCCGGGATCTTCTCAATCACGGCATTGAGCTGGTTCTGGTCTTCGGGCATCACACCTCCGTTATACGCAAGGATGTAGGTGACAATGCTCGTCGCACGGGTAAGTTCGGTGTGACGGGCGAGCTCATATTCCTGGAATTCCTTTATCCATCGCACGGTGTCGAGATCGGTAACACGGCTCCCCTGGATAATGAAATCAGCGGTGCTTGTCGAGCCGAGGATGCCGGTCACTTTATCCATCTGGATTTTTGCCGGCATGTTACTTGGGACAAATGAGTTCTCGCTTGTTTCAATAGGGATCTGGGAATCAATCTGGAAACCGACGAGGGCGACCATGCCGGCAATCAGGAGGATGGGGATGGGGTTTTTTGCAATTTTTACCGAGATATCGGTCAGGAACTGGCCGTACGACCACGAACTCTTTTTCTGTGCACTGCCGCCTGAATTACCCTGAGTTTTTGAAGGAACGTAATCGCATGCCCCTTCGCCGATCGCATAACAGAGTTCAGTTTTTTGTGGTTTTGGCGTGTAGTTGACGAGATGTGCAATCGTCGGGATACCGATAAGTGAAATAACATAACAGCTCATAACGCCTATCATCGCCACAAGTCCGAATGAGCGGATCATCGGGACTGTCGAGATAAACATCGCGATAAATCCCATGCAGGTGGCAAGCATTGCGTATATGACGGCAGGGCCGGTACGGGTTATCGTCACCAGCACGGCCTTGTCGAGCGATCCTTTCCGGGACTCTTCATCCAGGCGGGCATGGAACTGGATCCCGTAATCGATGCCAAGCCCGATCATCACCGGGAAGGCACCCATCACCGCCATATTGAGCTTGATTCCGGCAAGCCCCATAAAACCCATTGCGGTCGTAAGGCCAATACCTACGAAGAGTACCGGGAGGAAACGGTGGCTGGCATAGGCAAACAGGATGCCCATGACGACGACCATCAGTACCATTGCGGCGCCTATGAGCACACCAATCGATGAACCCATTTCGGTCTTCATCTGTTCAGCAAATGCAGTGCTTCCCGAAACCGAGATCTTAACACCGGGTGGCGGACTGTCATGAGCGATGAGGGATTCTACATTTTTCAGCGTGGTGCTCTTCGCATCATCGGACAACCCCTCGGAGAGCGTGATCTGCACCAGTGTCAGGACATTTGACGGGACAGCAGTCGCTTTTGTTTCAGGAGGGATCAAGGCAACAATCCGGTCGATCTCGCCTTTTGACTGTGGCAGTAAGCCACCGTTTGCACTCTTCAGGAGATCTACGATACTTGCAGATCCCACAACATTCTCCTGCTGGTTGATATCACGTTCAATATCGTCAATATAGCTGAGAACCTGCGGGCTGAGCGGATCACTGGTCTCCACGATAAGAATGAGCGCGTTTGATGAGAAGGTATCAGCATAGTGTTTATTGAGGATTCCCGCCGGTGAATCCTTTTCCAGATAGGTATCATTGCCTGTCTCCATGGTGATGAGTGTCATCCCGTACAGGGCAATGATAAAGACAATCCCGATAACGGCAGCAACCCGCATTGGGTGGTGGTTGATAACCTGCGCAAGTCTTTCAAATATCCGGTCAATCATGAGAAAACCCTCCAGTCCGTTGATACGAGCAGGATTTGGTTGCAGGGGAAGGAGCAATTCCTTCCCACTACGGAATGTGCGGTCGTGTGGTCACCTGCGTAAGGTGTTACTGGCATGAACGAACCTGTTAGTGTTGCTTCGTTCTCTGGCGGTAGATAACGTAACCGATCAGGATGACAGCTGCTGCAATAACGACCAGAACAAGGGGATTACTGAGCAGGGAGTTTTCTTTTTCAACCATAATCCGGACTTTCATCGGGTCTGAGATCAGGGAATTATCCAGTGCATCACGGTACCGGACCTCGGAGTCAAGCGCGTACTCCTTAATTGTCGCAGACTTGTCCATGGAGATCTCAAAGGCCGCTTCACGTGTCTCGCCTGGTGCAAGTGTTCCGAGGAATGCCGTGTCATCATTGCTGGTAAAGGGATCAACAGCACTGATGCGTGCCTGCACATTGTATGCAGGGCCACCGCCGGTATTGGTATACTGGACATTGATCACTTTCTTCTGGCCGGGAGAGATGGTACCCGGGGCGGATGTGATATTGAAATCAATTTTTTTACCGACCTGAAGACCGATAGTCTCCACATCTGATGTGACCTGATCCCCTTCACTATTCTCGTAATCCACCAGAATATCAAGCGGATAGGTCTGTTCTTCGGCGTCGCTGGAGACTGAAACCTTGAAACGGCTCGTGATTGTCTGGTCTATGGAAAAACTGCCGATATACATGCTGCCTACCGTCGGTATAACCGGACTCTTGTCATTGCGGACAATCTTGATGATGGCGTTGTTGCCGTTTTCATGGCCGACGTTTTTCACAGTCAACGTGATATACCCTTCAGTACCCGCATTCAGGTGCTCAGTTTGTTGTGAAAGCACCTCGATCTTCAGTTCAGGTCTGATTTTTATGGGAAGACCGAATGACTCATTGCGGTCTTTATAATAGTACTGGATAGTATCAAAACCGTATTGTTCAGCTTCATACAGGTAAGAATAGTTCAGGATCAGCGGAAGATTGTAGGATCCTTGTGCAGCATCCGGATCCACCTTCAGGGTAAATACGCAGCTTGCGGTGCTGCTCCCCTTCAGGTCACCCAGCATCTGTGGATCTGATTTGATCGTCACCGGAGCATTGCCGGAAGCGAGTGAAACCGTCAGGAATTTTGCGGTGTTGGGAAGATCATCCCGTTCAATAATGCTGGACTGGATAAATTTGAATTCATTCACTCCTTTATTTTCAATCACTACTTTCAGCTGGACAGTATCTCCCGGGTTGATCTCATTTGTACCGGAAATATACGCAGATAATTCCGGGCTGCCCGCCATGTATTTGGCTGCTGCCTCCGCAGGAGAGATAATGAGCACTGCACAGCTCAGGACTATAAGGCCCAGGAGCAGGCTGATGTGCCATTTCGATCTGCTGGCACCTGTTGGCGTGTTTGTATTTTGAATTACAGTCATGAATGTCCTCTTGTAAGGAATTTGGTAGTACATGTTACAAATATTAGTATATGAATATATTACATATAGATTATACATATCTATAATTAATAATCCAGAAGAAGAGATCCGAAATTGCAATAATTAAGAGGAAACAGGAGATACTCCCGGAAGCACAATTATTAACCCACTAATTTCTGGAGTGCTGCAATCCTGTCCCGGAGCGCCTGTTCCCGCTCTGTGGACTCTGTGATATCAGTCATGGTGATATACGTAGTAACGGTGTTGCTATAATTGGCAGCAGTGACCCTGCCGAGAATACAGCGGCGGCTGCCATCTTTCCGGTTAATCCAGACAGTTACCTCCCCGGGTTTTTCAGAATCCGGCCGGGTATTTTTCACCATCTTTTCGATCTTGTCGCGATCTTCAGGAGATACCAGGTCTGCTGATTTCATCTTTATGAGTTCTTCATTTGAATATCCGGTGATTATTGCAATACGGTGGTTGGCAAAGACAACATCTCCGTTTTCGACAATGATGAGTCCATCCTGGATATTTTCGGCCATGGTCCGGAAGCGCTGTTCACTTTGCTTTAACGCGGCTTCTTTGGCCTTAAGTTCCGTGATGTCGGTCAGAATAATAAAAGCATAGCGGGTATCTGCATGCTGCACGGCAGAGATGCGTGCAGACACGAACCGACGCTGGCCATCTTTTCGCTGTATCCACAGCTGAAGTTCGTTAAGCTCGCGATCGCCGCTCTCCATTTTCTGGATCTGACACGCTGCTTCTTCTTTGTCCTCCGGTGAGATAATCGAAAGCGGCTGCATCTTCCACAATTCTTCAAAGGAATAACCGGTAATTTCTGCTATACGCCTGTTCACAAAGACAATTTTTTCATTTTCCATGATGATCAGGCCGTCATGGATGTTCTCGGCCATCATCCGGAACCGTTCTTCTCTTTCCCGGATTTCCCGCTCCGCAAGAATATGTTCGGTAATATCCTCAAGGATAATAGTGAAGCCTTTCTGGCCATCTTCAAAAACAGTCGGGACAGATTTTTGTTTGAAGATCCGCTCCCCCCGATCTTTTACCCGGAATGTGACAGTATCCTCTTTTTCTTCAAACCGGGTCGTAAGCTTCTCAAGCAATTCATGAACATCGATATCCGGTGGGCTGAGGTACGTAACATTCTTCCCGAGCGTATCCTGCCGTGACAGGTTCAGAAGAGATAAAAAATTGTCATTTACATCAATGATACGTGACTCGTTATCCAGGACCATGATAAGTTCTTTTGAATAACTGAGCATTGCGGACAGAGGCACACGCTGGGAAAGCGTGAATACCTTTGCCATCCCGTACGTCCGCATATCCACTTGCCCGGATATAAGGAGAATATCAAGATATCTTCCGATTGTGTTCTTGTTTTTGTTGAGGGCTTTTGAGATATCGGTAACACTCATCCCTTCGGGATTCTTCTTGAGAAGATCTTTAATCAGGGAGAGTTCGTGCTGGTAATCCTGCATCATATAATTTACAACGGTTCTTTGAAATGATCGCTATAGGTAATGTTTTTAGTATTATTAATAATTTATTTGTATAATTAATAGGACAAAATTATTTATAAATGTTTATACGATTCAGTTTTTAGAACAGCCTCTGATGAAAAAAGAAGGTTCACATCTCGCCCTGTTTCAAAAACACTATCTTCATATTACATTCCCTGAAATGATCTCTCACGGTGGCATGAATACCATGGATCTTGCATTATTCGACGGACTGACTCACGAGATGAAACACCAGTACCTGGAATTTCTTCTCTGGCATTACCGGGTGGTGGATGCATTCTGGTTCATCAATATCGCCGAACAGTACGGCCAGCCTGCCGCAGAGCACATCAACGAACAGGTCTGGGGTCGTGTTGCCGGAATGGCGGCCAAAGATATTGTGAACCGGTTTAATATTACTGAAAAAGGGCTCCATGGTTTTGTCAGGGCACTCCGGCATTTCCCATGGGCGATGATTGTCGGGTACACCATCGAAGAAAAGGATGATGAAGTCATCCTGTCTGTTCCCTCCTGTCCGACCCAGGAAGCCCGGCTCCGCAGGGGATTGGGAGAATATGTCTGCCGCGAAATGCACCGTTCAGAATTTACTGCCTTTGCCCGGGAGATTGATCCCCGGATTCGCGTGGAATGCCTCTTTGCTCCTCCGGATCCTCACCCAAAGGATATGTTCTGTACCTGGCGCTTCTCAATTCAACCGTAGGGACATCATCCCAAAGGTATTGGTTTCCCGGTAAAATCCGGAATTTTTTTAAGGCAGGACCTTTTTATGAACCCGGGCAAAATTTCCTCCGTCAGAATATTGTTGTTTTCAATTCGGATTCTGTAACGTGGAAAAAAATATTTATATCCGTTTTTACAATTCTCGCATGCCATAATGCGGAAGGAACCCTCACTCCCCTGTGGATAACCAGGAGTTGTATATGAAATTATTGGGTATTGTTGTCCTGCTGGTCATGCTTGCAGCAGCAGGGTGCGTGGCGAATACCACGCCCGAACCTGGGCCCCAGGCCCCGAGAACCGCTATGGTGAATATCTCCAGTAACGGGCAGACGTATCCCGCATACGTAAGCGCATCTGCCGGCACGGGAACGTATCCGGGTATTGTTCTCATCCACTCCTTCAACGGGTTTGAACCAGGGTACCTGACGCTTGTCGATAAGTTTGCTACTGAGGGGTATGTCGTCATTGCCCCCCAGTGGCAGACCTTCAACAAAACCCCGGGTGACAAAGACGTCCGGGCGCTCGTAGAATCTACAACAGCGTACCTGAAAACACGAACGGATGTGGATACGAAGCATTTCGGGCTTACCGGTTTTTGCGCCGGTGGGCGGTATACCATGCTCTTTTTACCGCAGCTGAAAGACTTCAGGTCCGGTGTTGCATGGTACGGTTTTCCCTATTCCGGAGGTTTTGCCAACGAGACCCGGCCCGTGGATTATATCGGAAACCTCTCTGTCCCCATGCTGATGATTCACGGGAGTTCTGATCAGGTAAGTCCTGTTACTGACATCTACAAGTATGCCGATGCCCTTCACCAGTCCGGAAAATATTTTGAGCTTAAGGTATACCAGGGGGAACCGCATGGGTTCATGGTCCAGAACGGGAAGATGAATGAAAATGATGTCGCCAGGAATGCGTTTGGGGAGATGGTTGAGTTCTTCAACAGGACCCTCAAGGGTCCGGGAATAAGCCTCTAATGACGGATATGGATCCTTCGGGCATGGAGATCAATCCAGCCCGGGGGATTCACGGAAGCTGCGCTTCCCTTTTCTAAAAAAATTTTAGAAAAATGTTACAATCAGATGGGGGGCTCTGTTTTGTCACCGGACGATTATTGATTATGATTAATGAGCTACGATAACATGGATAATGATAACTATAACCGGTCTGACAATTTTCCTGGTAGTTTTAACCATAGTAAATGTAGTTGTCTTTATTGTATTTGCCGCTGACAAGAATGCTGCACGAAAAAATGCAAACCGGACTTCTGAGCGTACCCTTATATTTTTAGCTTTGTTCGGGCCATTTGGTGCATATAGTGCGATGAAGGTGTTCTGGCATAAAACACAGAAGATCAGATTTTATCTGGTACTGGTATTCCTGCTTCTTCACCTGGCCGGGATTGTATACGGGTTCGTAACATTTTTGAGTTGAAAACTAGTGATTTTTACCTGATTTAGTGCGCACGAACCTGCACAACAAACCATGCTTCTTTAATACCGGGCTTTTCCATACACTTCTGAATGCGAACCAACAGGCAGCATTATTTTCTGGATCTGGCAATACGCTGCGCTCACCAGGGCACCTGCCTTCGGCGCAACTTCGGCGCGATTATTGTCGATGAATACAATACGATTGTCTCCACGGGATATACGGGTGCACCGAGAAAACAGATGGATTGCACAGAACTCAATACGTGCTGGAGAAGAGATCATAACATCCCGTCAGGGTCCAACTACGAGCGGTGTCGGAGCGTTCATGCAGAGATGAATGCACTCCTCCAGGCAGGTAAGAATGCACGGGGATGTACTCTCTATCTTGCGGGATTTGATGTCGGGACTGATGAGTTGACACAGATTTGGCCATGTTTTCTCTGTTCGAAAATGATAGTGAACAGTGGTATTGCCAATGTCATCATGCGGACCGACCGGGACGCATACAAGGAGATGGACCCGATGGTTCTTTATCAGATGCGGAGCCGGGAATCTCTCGGGGATGATGAGAAGTAACGCAGATGCATCTGTGAAAGAAAATAATGTTAAAACAGTAAAAGAAATAAAAAAATTTAAAATTTATAAAATTAGAACCGGGGTTTCCGGTGTTTCGGCAGGCAATCTCTGCAATATACCGGCCTGCCCTCTGTCGGCTTGAACGGCACTTCGCATTCTTTGCCGCAGTCTGAACAGGTTACTTTCGTCATTTCTCGTGGACCGGAGTCCCTTGGGCCGCCAAAGTTTCTGGAGCCGCCAAAATTGTTTGATCCAAACATAGTATTACTCATACAGTATAAAACTGTGCAATCATATACGCCGCTCGAGCATAAGAACTTCTCTATAGGATCAGGCATGGTTGCTGCGGGAATCCGGAAAAAATGTGATATAAAGACCAGATTACAGGTATCTTGAGCCCTTCATTCAGAGGTGGTTGGCATTTAACGATCCCGCGAATTATATCTCCGCAGGCAGGGTCGGGTGGCACACCCTTCAGTACACATCCGGGCGGGTCATTTGAATCTCATGATAAATAGCTACCAGGGAGAGACTGATCAGGTTCAGGGTTGTAGCAGCATACCACAGGTATGATTCAAAGACTGTGAGTTTTGTGATCCATCCCGACCAGAGCATGGTACAGATGATCCCAAACGTCAGGAGCGTATCGATCGCGAGAAAGACCCTCGGTTTATGGAAAATACGCCCGGCCTGGGCGATTATGCAGAATTCGAACAGGGCCGGCTTGTGGAGAAGGTCAAGTGTTGATCGCCCGATATTCATCATGAGATCGGTTAATGCCCAGATGATAACTATCCCCCCGGAGATCGTAAGAAAGAGATCATCTGGTCTCGCAGCCCGGATCGCAATCGTCCCGAACAGCAGTTTAAACATGCAAAAGGGGATGCCAATAGTGAAACTTAAAAAAAATGGTCGCTGGAAAAATCTCCATAAGGTATCGCCAGCTTTTTGGGGGGAGCATGTATCGTTACCATCGGTTTTTAATGACATGATGTCAGCGGATTTCAGTTGTCTGAATTAAGTATAGTGCATCTGATATTAGAACTGGAGATCTTTTGAACTAACCCAAAAAAAATCTTTATCGAAAAAGCCAATTACCCCAACGCACAAAATTATTAAGAAAAATCGTAATAAAAAGGTGAACCTGTATGGGACTTTTTGACAAACTTACGGGAAAATCAGCAACGCTGACTCCGAAGTCAGCGCTTGTACTCTCTGCCATAACCGTGATCGCGGCAGATGGAGTGATCGATGAAGCAGAAATCAATGACCTTTCCAAGATTGTCCGCGGTGACCGGAAATCCATAGACACCGCGATGCAGGTCATGAAGGCAAATCCGTTCCCCGGTGTAATCGATCTGGTGGCTAACATCCTAGATGAAAAGCAGAAGATTGCTACTTTTGCCATCCTGTGTGATCTTGCTATGTCAGACGGTGTGCTTGCTGGCGAAGAAAAGAAGATACTTCAGATGTATATGGACAAGTTTGGCATCTCAGAAGCAAAACTCACTCCTATTATCGAAGCCATCGCTATTAAGAATGACTTCTCGATTTTTACATAATCTTTTTTTCAAAGAACGTTTGTTGAGAGATATCTCGGGAACTGCCATTCTTCCGGTGCGGATTCTGACAAGGTGCCGAAGTCACAAAATGTGCGAAATAATCCGTTCCGGGAAGGTCAGATTGAGATGATATTGAATGCACCTACCGGAAAAATTTCCTTTTTCCTTTCAGAACAAGTCCTGCAACAATCGCGAGTATGCCAACTTCAACTCCTGATGGGGATGGTTGCGAGGGTGTCCCGGTTGGCACTGGTACCGTTGTCAGCGCGAGTGTCGTGGGTAGAGGATTTGTTGTCGGGATCGTTACCGGGTAGGTTGATGGTGAAATTGTAGGTAAGGGAGGCAAAAACGTTATAGTGGGAGTTACTGGCATTCGCACCGGGAGTCCCCGTTCGATGAAAACAATTGCGGAAGACTGGGGATTCTCGGCTTTGATGGAGAATGTACGGATTGCGGTGCTGGATGATGTCTGGAAAGCGACCACTGCACGTCCATCCCGATCGGTAGTAACAAGAGCATAATAATTTGTGTTCGACATAACAGGTGTTGAGGGCGCAACATCATCGATTATTGTGCGACCGTTCCCGTTATTGAATGCATACATTCCAATGGTATAGGGCCCCTCGGGTGGATCTTTCTGGACGCCACTCTGACCTCCCACAATAACCGGTGGCTGGTCTCCGGGATTTCCGGTCAGGGAGAATGTCCGGGTCAGCCATAGGTAGTAAGCAGTATTTGGCGCTCCGGTTATGGATATGGTAAATTGGGATCCCCGCGTTAAGGCATCCCTGGATGAAGTGTCAGTTGCGCAGGCAGGAATGACCATGACGATGCAACAGGTGATTAAAAAAATTGTAATAAATGTGGAATATTTCTGAATCATCGTTACCCCTCATACCGTGAAACAATTGTAGTATTGAGTTGACATTTTACGTTCATGGATATAAGGATGGTCATCATAGAATAGAGAGCGATCTGATGATTCCGAATCTGGTGTTATTCCCGACCAGTTGTTAAAAATTATGGTTATGATTGAGGCTTTTGGTAAACGATATTTCCGGACCAGCGATAAAGGATAAAATCGACCTGCCTATTCAGGCCGGGAGGATTATCTTACCTTTGTTCCAGCATATCCAAAGTCGATGAATCCGTTGTAGGGATCAGTCTTCAGCAGGCGGACACGAATCTTCTGGCCCACCCTGAGGCCCTGTTCACCTTGAATGACCCGCCCTTCGGCCGGTGGAGTGATAAGTCTTACATACGTACCTTTTTCTGAAGCCCCGGTCACCAATGCATCAAAGAATTCGCCGATCATATCCTTGAGCAGCACTGCAGCTGCGGCTTTTCGCATGAAACGTTCGACTTTCTTGGATCCTTTCTCCCGGCCGGAGAGCCAGGTGGAATGTTCGATAAGTTCTTCCAGTGTATACGGGCTGGGTACGTTGTCGATAACTGATTTTAAGAGCCGCTGTATGATAAGATCGACATAGCGCCGGTTTGGAGCTGTGCCGTGCGTGTAGTCGGTGACGGCAAGCCCGAAGTGGCCATAGGGTGGTTCACCTGGTTCAAGTGTCATGTATTCTCCCGGTCCTATGAGTTTCACGATAGTGAGGGACAGGTCCGGGAAGTGTTCGGGGTCGACTTCCTTTCGCTGGTTAAGGAAAACGGAGAGTGCCTTTGAATCAGGTTCCGGCGGCAGGTTTTCGCCATAGGTCGCTGCGACAACCACAATCTCATCCCAGTATCTTGGTGTACGCACCACTCTCTGTATCATCGGTATGCCGGCTTTGCCGAGGTAATTCACGGTGGTGCCATTGGCAGCAACCATGAACTCCTCGATCACGCTTCGCGCCATATTCTTTTTCTGGACGACAAGGTCCTTAACCGAGTCCCCCTCCACGATTGCATTAGCTTCGATGGTCTCGAGATCGAGCGCTCCCTGATCAATCCGGTTTTTTTTCAACCGCCTGGTTGTCTCGCATTGAAGGCGTATCTGTTCTTCGAGGCCGGGAACCTCCCCAACAGTTTTCGGAATGACCCCTCCGCCTTCCAGCCAGTCACCGACTTCTTCATAGATCAGTTTTGCCTTGTTGGATACGATCGCCCGGTAGATTTCACCAGGGCGGATGTCTCCATTAACAAGAACTGCGTATTCAATGACGATAGCCAACTTGTCCTGTCCCGGCAGAAGGGAAGATATCCCTTTTGAGAGTTTGTCAGGGAGCATGGGAAAGGTCTCGATGCCGGTATAGACCGAAGTTCCATTATAGGCAGCGTGCTTATCAGTCCGGGATTGTTTCCGGACATAGAGATCTACATCAGCGATTGCCACTTTAACCTGTATTTCTCCGTCATGACCGCGTTCGCAGAATTCCATCTGGTCCAGATCCATGGAGTCGTAATTATCAATGGATGACCAGAGGAGCATTCTCAAGTCTTTACTATTGGTTCCGCTGGAAGGGAACGTCCAGGCACGCAGGGCTTTGACTTCTTCGATCACGGAATCAGGAAACCGGGGTTCAAAGCCATATTTCTTCATCGCACTCGCTGCGATACCCTTTAAGTCAATTGTACGGTAGTTTTTCATTTTTGGTTGATAGGAATACTTTTCTGGATATAAATATCCTCGGATTTTACCTCTGTAATCCCGGGTTTTCAGTTTTGAAATTGATGGGTGGTGTCTCCGTGTCAGATACATGCTTTCCTCGTCGCGCAATTCAGAATGCAGTACGAAATCCCGGGGCTGTGGAAGTGAGAATTCCGGAATTTGAATAAACCTACCGGCAGTTTATCTGACCTCCTCTCTCTTCTCTTTTAATAAACTGATACCACCTGTAGGTATCTTCTGTTTTACCTTCTCTCAACTCTTCATGTCTGATATATACGGGCGAACTGCGAGGACGAACGTTAAAAATTCTGGATCATTGAAGTTTTCGTTTCTGATATCTTATGAAACTGGGCACGATTATGAAAGAGATTATGCCTCAGGAGACATTCTTTTTGGATTTTATGATGATATTTTGTTTATCCGGTTAATCCGGCAAATTCGTAACGCTTTTATACCCCTTTACTTCCACTGGAGCAAGGCTATTAAAAGCAGCAATCAGCCTGAACATTCCATATATCGTTTTGTTATACCAGTTGGTTTTATTGTGTTTCCCGAAAGGTATCCTTCCGGAAAGAAAATTATCCTGGCATAAACCCATTAAAGAGATTAAAACTGTGGCAAATGTGGCGGTTATGGGTGGAGCGCTCACGGCAATGGGCAATTGCTGTATACGCCCGTTACCCGGCTCCCTATGCCGGAACACCACGCCCCCCCTCCCAAGGCAGGGATCGCGTTCTTTAAAAAAGAGCACCCTGCTGAATGCAGGTGCCTGCCTTCTCCCGGGAAATCTGCAGTGATGTGTCATATCACTTCTTTTTTTCAAGCAGCACTGTTTTTACTTCTTCTGCGTGACCTTTCGGGCTGACCTTACGCCAGACCGTGACAATCGTCCCTTCGGGATCGATAAGGAATGTATCCCGCTGGGTGCCAAGAAATTCCCTGCCAAACATCGTCTTTGGTTTCCATGAATCATATGATTTGATCACGGTGTGATCCGTATCCGAGAGAAGCAGGACGGAAAGATTATGTTTCCCTGCAAACTTCTGGTGGCTCTCAGGCGAATCCGCACTTACCCCGATTACCTGTGCACCAAGACCTGCAAACTCCTCAAGGGCAGCGTTAAACTGCATCGCCTCAATGGTACAGCCCGGAGTATTATCCCTTGGATAAAAATACAGTACCACCCATTTTCCCCAGAACCTGTCCAGGCAGACGGGGTTTCCCTCGGCATCCGGAAGACAGAACCCCGCTGCCTTTTTGCCGATGAATGGATCTTCACGTGATTGAGCCATGTATATCAGGAAAGTGATTGGCACTCCAGCTCTTCAAGGCATCTGTACAGGTGAAGGTGGATCACATGCGTCATCAAAGCATCAGCTCACAAGCATGAAGAACTAAAAAGATGTCTGATTTTTACATCGAAGTCACTGTTCCAAAATGTTTAAAATTTTTTTTCATCGATTTTCCTGTATGTTACACTTTCACGTCCCGTTTGCCTTCCCTTATACCATCAGAAAAGTCTTTTTTGGACTATGATACTGAAAATGATGGAACAACGGGAGAAATATGACAGCCCGAAAACAGCTCAGATATGGCAGAAAATCAAGGAAGTTTTTGGCTGGGATTGCGCGATGAATGACGATATGCTGATAAAACAGTATACCGTTACCGATGATGGTGATTTAATCATGAAATTGAAATAATCTTCACCCGCTGGTAAATATTTTATACTAGCGGTCCCTGTCCCTGGACTCGGCAAAGGAAATTAGGGATAACGCATGTCAACCGCAGATGATCCTGTAGGTGCAGGAAGGCTGACTCCAGTCAGGAAATAATTGGTATTTAAGAGAAAAAATTGCTTAAAAAAAAGGGTTATCCGGGTAAATATTTTCGACCGGCACTGAACGCTTTTCCGATAACCGGACCGGTCGTATAGTACTCTGATCGAAAGACATCAAAGCCGATTAACTGCAGCCTGGCAAGGTCGGGCTTTCCTTCAGAGTCCAGCATGGATTCATCGATTTTCACATCCAGAATTTCACCGATAAACTGGGTATGGGCACCGATTTTTACATGCTTGGTTACGCGGCATTCGAGTACGACCGGGAATTCAGCAATACAGGGAGCATTGACATGTTCTGCTCGTAATGGTGTAAGTCCCGTAACGGCAAACTTATCCGTGCTCTCCCCTGATTCTATGCCGAAAAAATCTGTCTCGGTCATATATTTTGCCGAGGGGATACTGATCGTAAATGCCATCTTCTCCATGAGGTTCCTGTATGTATAGCGCGAAGGGCGGATAGAAATCGCAATGCTCGGCGGGTCTGACGAACAAATACCTCCCCATGCAGCAACCATTGCGTTTGGTTTTCCCTTGTGATCATAAGATCCCACGACAAATACCGGAAGCGGGTACGCAGCTGCCCGGGCACCAAAAGAGCGTTTCATGGAGGTTTATTGACCTCACAAAGACTAATATTTTTCAGTCTTCTGCCAGATTACTATTCACGTTAAAACAATCATTCAGTGCCCGAAATGTTTAATATCCGAACACCTGCCAGACGGCGTACCCGATACAGCCGTTGGCAGCCAGACAGTATGACACGAACCGCGTGGGTTTTTCCAGAGGATAGTGCAGGCACCCAAATGTTAACAAAATCTCCCGGCATATGGACAGTTGCTGATTATCGTGAAAAAACGCTACCCGTTCCTGATATCAGTCCCTCATGGCGGTACAGAGGTCCCGGAAGTCGTCCGCCCGCTTCTCTTGCTCGGAGAGGACGAACTCCGTTATTATTGTGATCCCTCTACCCGTGTTGTGTTCGGATTTGAGGACCGTGTTGTCGCTTATATCGATACACCCGTCTCCCGGATGGTTGTCGATCTCAACCGTCCCCCGTTGCCGCTCCCCCTCCGCGATCCTGACGGGATCATCAAAGTAAGGACAATTGATGGCAGGGAGGTTTACCGCCCCGGGCAGGTGCCGGACATGCACCTCATCCATCAACTTTTAAAGACCCATTATTTTCCATTTCACCAGCGAATCGACGAACTCATCGACCGGCAACCCGTCAGGATTGCATTCGACTGCCATTCCATGCTTCCTTTCGGTTCAACCTTCCAGAAGGATGCCGGAAAGGTACGGCCCTTGATCTGTCTGGGAAACAACGGTGACCGGCAGGGAAGGGCAAAAAAAGGTTCAATTACCACGTGTTCAGCTGAGTGGATTACAACCCTTGCGAATGTTTTTATGGAAGAGTTCTCGGTTGGCAAAGAGGTCGCAATCAATAATCCTTTTTCGGGTGGCTTTATTTCAAATGCACATTACTGGCATAAGGGTATACCCTGGATCCAGATTGAAATAAACCGGTTGCTGTATGAACCTGATGAATCATACTCTCATTCCGACCGTGAGATACAGGATCGCAGTATCTGGCTTCGGGAGAAGATCTGGAATGTTTTAGCCTCCTTCTGGAACAAGGTCCGATAATGGTAAACTTTCATCATTACCTATGCAGAAATGCATGAACGTACTGTCAGGAAAAACAAAGGGAACAATGAGCCGGCATACTACAAGCTGGATTGTCATAGCGAAGGATCCCTGGCAGAACATCCTGGACCTCTTCTGCCGCAGATGAAGGCATACAAAAATTTTATCAGGCAAGGATTTGCCTCAGTTTCGTATCCGGTGCTGGTACAGGTTACCATCATAATATACCATAACGGTGATCTCCTCACCCCGCTTAAACCGCCGTATCTGGTCATCATATACTTTCTGCACGTGACGGAGCCGGTAACGGGTGAAATAATCCTGCATGAATTCAAGAAACCGGATTTCCTGGGTAAGGAACGCATTTTCGTACTCCTTGGTTTCACGGGCGAGATCGAGGCTCTCGTCATCCGGGATAACCGCATCATACTCCCCGTGCTTGTCAAGTCCGGAGAATTGCCGCCAGTCGACATCCCCGTGTTCGTCAGGTTCCCGGTGGAGCATAAATGGATAAATCCGACAGATAGTAAAACGGTGGTCGTAGATCCGGCACCTTCCGTTTTCCAGAAACCAGCAGGATTGACTGTCATCATCCTGTGTCCGTACTGCATACCCCGAGACATAAAATATGCCGTTCTGGTCGCAAAATTCGGGTGCAGGTGCAGGTTCGATTGCAGCAGGATCAAATGCTCTTACTGAGGTTACATCACGATTGAGCAGGAATACATGCCCGTTGAACCCCCTGGTGCAGCACTTCGCACATGAAGTGCAACGGAATCCTATCCTCTGGATCACCCCGGCAAGACGTTCCACGGGATATTCTAAAAGACGGTTATGTTCCTGAATAAGCGCCGCGATTCGCAGGGGAATAGGAGTCAGGGAAACGGGGATCAACTCACAGATTTACCGGGAGATTGTGATGGCACACCTTATTGTTTTTGCGAGGGTGTCATGAGACAAAGGCATCCGCCGCAAATAATTTTTTTGAAGACTTCTCCGTCAAAATTTCATGATTACCACAGCATTATAGTCTTCATAAATGATAGTATGCTTGATGGAACCATCAACGGAACTCATTCGCAGAGTTGAGATTAATTCCGGAAAGGAACGGTTTATTCTTACTCTGAATTCCGAAGATTTTTCTGCGCTGTATCCCGGAATGTTCAGGTATACACTTACCGTAACAGAAGGGGAGCGGACGATTGCAGTTTTTCGTACCAATTCATTTGAATATTCCCCGCTTGTCCCGCTTGCCGCGGAGAACGTCTCAAAGCGCACAGCCGATGAATGGGAACATGAAATCCGGAATAATCCGATGGAATTTATCCTGAATCACCGGCAGGAGTTACTGAAACGTCCTCCATCTCCCCCCACGGATCTTGTTGTAATCCAGGGAAGCCCGCGGGCAGACGGTAACTGCAGCATCCTTGCCGGCTGGTCGGTTGAGGCAGCACATGAACTCGGCAGGCATGCTCAGGTCATTTACCCTCATGACATGGATATCCACTGCTGTATCGGGTGCTACCAGTGCTACAATACCGGTTCCTGCGTCTTTGATGATGATATGGGAAGCATCATCGACGCTATCAGGAGTACATCACTTCTTGTTGTATGCTCTCCGGTTTATACCAATACTGTCCCCGGCGGCCTCAAGCTGCTCATCGACCGATGCCAGGCATACCATGCGGAGAGGGCGTTGTCCGGAGGTATTACAGGACAAAAAGGGCTGATTTTATCTGTCGCGGGAAGGGAAGGGGAGGAGAATTTTACCTGTACTACCCGTGTTATTTCAGCTTTTTTAAGAAATCTTGGTATTACACCGGTTGGAGAGATCCTGATTGACCGAGCAGATGCGATCAGGGATATCCGTACTATTGACGGATTGGAACAACACGTGCGTCAGAAAGTGAAGCAATCCTTTGGTAAATAAAAAATACCGGAAAATACGCCCAAATGAGATATACGACAACGTCCTAACCATTCTTCATGCCGCTTGCAGATCTCCTTTTGCCCGTTGTCATCTCGCTGGTCATAGGTTTTATCCTGGGATTCTACTACGTGAAAGCGCAGATCACCGCGATTGAAGACAAGTGCCACGCGGAGCTGGAGAGATGGAAGCTCGAGGCGGCCGGTGAGATCAGGAAAGATTCGGTGAACCGCGCCGGCTCAACACTCAAGGGGAAGATCGCAGAACAACTCGCACCGGTGCTCCCAGGGTTCCTGTTTAATCCTGCCGACGCCCGTTTTATCGGCTCGCCCGTGGATTACGTTATCTTCGATGAGTTGACCGGGGTTTCGGATGAGAAGGAACAATCAATCCGGATCGTGTTCATGGATGTTAAAAAAGCAACAGCAGCCTGAGCCGGACCCAGCGGGTGTTTAAGAAGGCTGTCGAAGAGAAGGCAATCAGCTGGGAGACTCTGCGAATTGCTGTTGATAAGTAATAATTGAATAACCTGCATTAGCATCGATGCAAAGATCTCGTTGTCACTTCAGTATGCCTTCAAGTCATCTAAAATCAGAAGCAGGAATTTTGTAAAATCGCTTAAACATCATGGTGCTGTTATGCGATCCTTCCTGTCATCTGGGTATTTTTCACATTGCCTTTTTTGGGATAAGTTTGTAAGGACATGTGATCATTGCTAGTGGCATTTTTATTCCCATAATCATGCTCTCATACAAATGGATGAGAAAAAGAGAGTGAATCTAATGAGTAATGAAAAAAGATTAGTAACACCGGAAACAAACGTAATCATCGTAAATCTTTACTTTATCTCCCTGAGGCGTTGTCGCCCAGACTTCTGCCCGGTCAAGCTTCCCTGTTGCAGCTGTACCGGTCAATGATACGGATTTTCCTTTGTAGAGGGGTTTGGCTATTATTCCGTTTTCCACCACTCCGTCGGATCGGGTAACTCTGACATCGATCTGCTGGATAAAGTTGAGCCCCTTGCCTCCCTGGCAGCTGACGATGATCTGCGGGTCGATCGCTTCACCGTTGCTGTTGACCTGGACCTCGATGTTCCAGTTTTCGGGGAGGGTCTGTGTAGGTCCGGGTGTCAGCGAAACCGTTGTAGGCGTTGGCGTTGATATCGGAGGGACAGTTGTTACAACCGTTGCTGGTGTGGGTGTAACCGGGGGCGTCCCGGTTTGTGTGCATCCGGCTGCAAAAACAAATACAAAGCATAGTACAAATGCAGACGCAATTACCAGTGTCTTATTCATACCGGATAATTTCCCGGGTGTGTATTTTATGTTTCTGTTATTGCGGTACGAAACGGGATTCAGGCACAATTTATAATCATGAGAATCTTCGGGCAACTCTAATCTATACCCGTTTCTGTTAATACATCGGGACCCTTTAATTATTGCTGAAAAACAACGAAGAAAAAATTATGAGGAGAACGGTTACGACCGCTTCCCGGATGCCGGCTCGATCCCGGTTGGCTGGTTCCGGATCGTCCGCTCTTTCATGATGGTATATACTTCTGTTGCGTATTCACGGGGTACTTCAACAAAGGAATAAGAGTCGAGGATCCGTATCGAACCAATGGCTTTTCCGGGTATTCCTGTCTCACCGGCAATCGCCCCGACAATGTCTTTGGGAGCGACTTTGTGGATTCTGCCGACCCCGAGAAAGAACCTGACCATGCCGGCTTCTGCACCCGTGTCTGCAAAATCCATCTCTTCGCGCTTCCCGGGTACTTCTTCACTGCCCTGCTCCATCTGCAACTTGAGGAGCGCAGCAGCAATATCAATCGTACTGAGGTCGCCTTCACTCTCCTGCTCGATAATGCGCACGTAGGACTCCATTCCTCCTGCCCTGATGGTATCGCGCACCTTTTCAAGCATCGTGCGGGTGCGTGTTTCTGCCACATCAGATTGTGTTGGAATGGGCATGCGGGGGATCTGAATTTTTGCGTAGTGCTGGATCTCACGGAGTTTGGTAAAATCCCTGGGTGCGACAAAAGTCACTGCTCTGCCGCTCTTTCCCGCTCTGCCAGTTCTGCCGATACGGTGGACGTAGTATTCCACGTCCTGCGGGACATCAAAGTTAATGACCATATCGACGTCTTCTACGTCAATACCGCGTGCTGCAACGTCTGTGGCGATCAGGATCTCGATGGTACCTTTCCGGAATCCGCTCATGACCCGGTCGCGCTGCGACTGCTTCAGGTCCCCGTGGAGTTCCTCGGCACGGTATCCCCGTGCCTTTACTTTCCCGGCGAGTTCCTCTGCCCTGCGCTTGGTGTTGCAGAAGATGATTGACAGGTGCGGATCGGCAATATCGATCAGGCGGCAGAGCACGTCAAGTTTTTCACGTTCTTTCACCTCTATATACGATTGCTCTGTCTGGGGAACGGTCAGTTCAGCGTACTCCACCTTGACGAACTCGGGTTTGTTCATGAAACGTTTGGATATTTCGATAATCGGCTGCGGCATTGTTGCAGAGAAAAGGAGAGTCTGACGTTTTTGCGGGATTTTCTTGAGGATCAGTTCGATATCGTCACGGAATCCCATGTCGAGCATCTGGTCAGCTTCATCGAGCACTACTGTTGCCACCTCATCGAGGGAGAGTGTGCGACGCCTGAGATGGTCCATCACCCGTCCCGGGGTCCCGATTACGATATGGACACCGGCATGGAGTGCACGCAACTGGCGGTCGATGGGTTGTCCGCCGTAGACCGGAAGAACCACAATACGCGGGAGATGGGTGAGGAGCGCAGATAACTCCTCTGCTATCTGGATCGCGAGTTCGCGAGTCGGGCAGAGAACAATTGCCTGGACTGTACGGTGGGATGCATCAATCTTCTCAATAAGGGGAATGCCGAACGCGGCTGTCTTACCGGTACCTGTTTGTGCCTGGGCGGTCACATCACGCCCGGCTTGGATGAGGGGGATAGCGAGTGCCTGAATAGGCGTGGGCTCTTCAAAGCCCATATCTTCTATTGCCTTGCCGACTTCACGCGACAGGTGAAAATCGGAAAATTGTATACGAGTATTCATATCGCACCACCATTTGGCGTGAGGGTTCTTAAGATGACACCCTGAGACAACCGTTATTTTTTTATCCCCTCATGATACCTGCGATTTTTTTATCTGTTCACGGGAGAATGGGTTAGTAAAAAGGAGAGAGATATGAAGGTCGTCGCATTCAACGGAAGTGCACGCAAGGACGGGAATACAGCGATTCTTGTCAAGGCGGTGTTTAAGGAACTAAAAAAAGAGGGCATAAAAACCGAGCTCGTTCAGCTGGCAGGAAAAAATATCCGGGGTTGTACAGCGTGCGGGAAATGTTTCGAAAAGCAGGATAAACGTTGTATGGTAAATAACGACATTTTAAACGATTGTATCGGAAAGATGCTGGATTCAGATGGTATTATCCTTGCATCGCCGACCTATTTTGCTGATGTTTCTGCGGACATGAAGGCACTTATTGAGCGAGCCGGGTTTGTTGCGAAAGCAAATAACGATATGTTCCGTCATAAAGCTGGGGCCGCAGTGGTTGCTGTGCGGCGCGGCGGCGCGATCCATGCATTTGATACAATAAACCATTTCTTTTTCATCAGCCAGATGATTGTCCCGGGGTCATCGTACTGGAATGTTGGCATAGGACTTGCCCCGGGTGATGTAAAAACTGATGATGAAGGGATTGCAACGATGAAAACACTCGGTGCAAATATGGCGTGGCTGATGAAAAAAATCCAGGAATAATTTTTTTCAGATCTCGATAGTCAGGTCATCGTTTGCTACGATCAAGCCTTCGCATTCTTTCTGGAATTGTCTTTGCACTTCGGCTCGATCTTCAGGAGATTTGTACACCTCTGCGCCGAAGTGTGTCAGGGCAAGCCGCTTCGCATGTGCTTCTTTTGCTATCTGTAGTGCATTCTCCGGGTTAAGATGTGGCCATCCCGGGCTTTCCTGTCCGGATTTCAGCCCGCACTCGGTAATCAGAAGATCAGAATTTCGGCCAAGCAGGACCGCGTTGTCGCAGTAACCAGTATCAGTGCAGTAGGTGATTATCTTCCCATCAAGGGACAGGCGGTACCCGACACAGGGTACCGGGTGTACAAGCGGGAGGGACTCAACCGGGAACGGAATAGACTGTTCACCCTCATCCAGTTCCAGAAACCTTACCGGGAAGGGAAGTTGCGCAAACGGGACCGTGAAAGGTTCGGCAACAAATGCATTCAGGATTCCGGTAGTCCCGACCTGTCCGCAGATCACCAAACCCTTTGAGAATCTGAATTTCACCAGAGTATGCAATCCCGCAATATGATCGATATGAAAATGGCTGATGAACAGGTAGGCTGGTTTGTCCTGGGTGATGTACTGGTCAGCTTTTGCAAGACCATTTCCGGCGTCAAGGATAATGTCATACTCTTTTGACTGGATCAGGACCGAGCATGTATTGCCGGTCCGGGTATCGTACCAGCCGTTGGTTCCCAGGAAGGTAACCTTCATGGGTACAGGATTGACGTTTGAAGAGCAAAAAAGATTCAGGTGCAGCAGGGTGATTTTGTTTGTCTGACAATCTGGAACAACATCATAAAAAACACTATCCGCGATCTGCCGGATGCAGCAACCAGATGAAAGAATCATCTCATACCAGAGTTCGGCTGTGCAAAATCAGATCTCACCTATCTGCTTGAACATTCCTGTATACAAATCTCCAAATATCTGCTGCACACGAATGTTGATCAAGTGACAGGAATGATGAGAAGGTCTCCTCTATGGTGAAGGTGGGTGTCCACGTTTCAATAGCAGGATCTCTTGATCGTGCCATTGACCGGGCAAAGGGTGCCGGGTGTGACGTGTTCCAGATGTTCTCGCGCAACCCCCGTGGTTGGGGATTTGCACCGCTGTCTGATGAAATATCCAATGATTTTACGGATAAAATCCGATCAAGCGGGATTATTCCTGTTGACCACATGCCGTACCTGCCGAACCTGGCATCGCCTAAACCGGATATTTACGAAAAATCGATTGCCGCCCTTTCTGCCGAACTTGACAGGTGCAGACGGCTTACTATTCCGTATCTCGTCACCCATCTCGGGCATCACCTGGGTGACGGTATAGCCGGAGGCAGAACACGCGTCATCAGTGCAATCAATACAGCCCTTGGAGACTCTGACACTAACGTGATACTCCTGCTTGAAAACACAGCCGGTGAGAAGAACAGTGTGGGAAGCAGTTTCGAGCACATCCGTGGAATCATGGACGGGCTTGAAAAAAGACATCGTATCGGCGTTTGTCTTGACACTTGCCATGCCTTTGCAGCGGGATATGAGCTGCGCACGGACATGGGTATCGTGGAGACACTTGCACAGTTCGATGACCAGATTGGAATTAAAAATCTCAGAATTATCCATCTGAACGACTCGAAAGGCGATCGGGGAAGCAGCCTTGACCGGCATGAGCATATCGGAATGGGGTTCATCGGTGAAGACGGGTTCCGGCGCATCCTCCATCATCCTGTCTTATCATCGCTCCCGCTCATTTGTGAAACACCCGTTGATGATCGGCGGGATGATGTCGGGAATATTACGAAAGTGCGTGAACTTGCAAAATAATAGTTCCGCTTTTTTTTATGAGATAAAAAATATTATTATACGAGGGGGGCTCCTTTTGTTTTTTTAATAAAATACACCGAATCGTTCTTCCCTTTTTCCCGTGTTCTTATTATCCTCTAAACACAATAGTTCCGGCAGTGAAGGCAACATTCGACGGCACTGTAGTGCGGGTGGGAAAAGAGGGACGTATCCTCTATGAACAAAATGGGTATGGACGCCTGGAAGCAGGTGGAGTGAAACTCTCACATCAGGAGGCGTTGTATCTCCTCCACCGCCAGAAGATCGAGGTGAGCGGGTACACATTCGACACACTGTTTTCTGTGTTTGCTGAACAGCCCGGTTTCCTGCGCAGTTTTTTGGTATATCGTGATCTGCGGGAACGGGGGTATGTCGTGCAGGCCGGGCCGCACGATTTCCGGTTGTTCAAGCGTGGTGAAAAACCCGGCACCAGTGAGTCGCTCTATCTTGTCCGGGTCCTTTCCGAACGCGATCCCATCCGTTTTGTAACACTCATTGAAGAGGTCGTTGCCTCAAGAAACATGCGCAAGCAGTATGTTCTCGCAGTTGTCGACGATGAGGAAGAGCTGACCTATTACGAAATCAAACTCCAGAAACTGACAGAATCCTGCAATCCTTTTCCTGAAATGTCTCGTTATGAAGCGATACTGGTGGGGAAATCCGCGATGGTCCTGGCCGCTGCCCGATCAGATCTCGAACAATCCGGATTTGGTAAACGGCTTGATGGGGAACGTCTCATGCTTGCCCCTGTCGAACTGCTCTATTTGATGGGGAAAGGAATTATTGCACTCAAAAAAGGTACAATTCCCATCAGCGCCGATGAATATTTTGTGCTTGCCAGCGAATCTGACAGAGAACTTGCCGAAAAAGACAGGGTATATACTGAACTCAGGATGCACAATTTCACTCCCCGGACCGGCTACAAATTCGGTCACCATTACCGGGTCTACTGCGGGAAGAATGTCCACTCTGACCTGCTGGTGCATGCAGTCGAAAAAGAGGCGTTTCTTCCCATGAGCGTTATCTCACGTTCAGTCCGGATGGCACATAGTGTCAAAAAGAAGATGTTGTTTGGCGCTGTACATACTAACGGAATTCAATTCGTCGAATTTGCACGAATCAAACTGTGAGCGCTCATTATGCCGGAACCTCAAATTAATCCCTGGTCAAGCAACCAGTCTGTCGATGTCGAGAAACTGTTTTCTGAGTTCGGCATCGAGCCTATCGCCCCGGTAATACCGGAACTTCCGTGCGTTCCGTATTTCATGAGCCGCGGCATCGTTGTCGGTCAACGGGATTACCACCAGATTGCCAGTGCGATCCGCTGCCATACCCCGTTTCATGTCCTGACAGGATTTATGCCAAGCGGGCACCCGCATCTTGGCCACCTGATGGTAATGAAAGAGGTTGTCTGGCATGTGCAGCAGGGTGGTAACGGTTATGTGACGATCGCTGACCGGGAGGCACATGCGGTTCGCGGTACGTCATGGGAAAAATGCCGGGAATATGGTAAAGAATACCTTGCCTGTCTCTATGCACTCGGTTTTGAAGGCCAGACGTATTCCCAGAGTAAGAACGAGAGGCTGAAAGATCTCGCATTTGAAGCGGCAACCAAGGTAAATTTCTCTGAACTCACGGCAATTTACGGTTTCTCACCCGAGACCGATCTTGCGCATGCTGACAGCGTAATCACGCAGGTGGCAGACATCCTTTTTCCCCAGATCGATCGTGAACCTGCACCGACGATAGTTCCTGTAGGAATTGATCAGGATCCGCATATCCGGCTCACCCGGGGAATTGCGCACAAACTCCGCATGTTCACGGTCGAAGAACGGCATGGTTACGTAAGTGTCCGATCAAAAAACGCACCGGAGCAGGCGCTCGATGCAGTAAAAGCAGCATTCCCGGATGCGAAGATGTACGAAGGGCACGTGGATATCAAAGGCGCCATGTGCTCTGAGGTCAGTGCGAAGGTGCGCCTGATAGAGCGTGAACATGGGGGTTTCGGTTTTTATCTCCCGTCATCCACGTATCATATTTTCATGCCGGGACTTACCGGTGGCAAGATGTCCAGCAGCATCCCCGAAAGTATCATCTCGTTCTATGAGCCAGAGGCGGTGGTAAGAAAGAAGGTGATGAGCGGGATCACCGGCGGGAAAATGACCCGGGATGAACAGAAGCGTCTTGGTGGAGAACCCGGCAGATGCTCTCTTTTCCTGCTCAACCTTTTCCATATGGTGACGGATGATGCAGAACTTGAAGAAATCCGCAGGAAATGCGTATCCGGCGAGATCATGTGCGGTCATTGCAAAAAGGAGACGGCGGAACGTGTGGTCACGTTCCTGAAAGATTTCCGGGAGAGGATGGACGCAGCAGCTGAGAAGATCGAGGTGTAAGATGGCCGAACTGACACAGAACGAGAAAAGGTTGCTTGGAGTACTTATACAGGAACATAAGGCGGATGCCCTGCATCTCGCCACCCTGCTGGATACCACGCCGGAATCCGTAGTGCAGTGGGCGCACCTTGCCGAGGACAAGGGATTGGTCAGCCTTGAGCGGATCGTCGATAAGACTTTCATGTACACAGAGGAAGGAAAAGAATATCTCCGGCATGGTCTTCCCGAGACACAACTCCTGAAATTTATATCAAAGGACACAATTCTTGGCGATCTCCAGAAGCACGGAACTTTTAAAATCGGTTTTGGGCAGCTGCGCAAAAAAGGTCTCATCTGCGTGAATAAAGGCATGGTTTCAAAAGCAGAAGGTGCGTCTACCGCTGGTGATGAAGCCGCCCTGAAAAACCCGCAGGCAACGGATCCGAAGACAAAAGAGCTGATCAAACGAGGCATCCTGCAGGAAACGGAATCAGTCCGGTATATCGTTTCCATAAATACCGAAGGCCTTTTTCTGGTCAGTAAGGGTCTCGATCTGCGGGAAGAGACCGGGACGCTTACCCGCGACCAGATCCTCTCCGGCTCATGGAAGACGTTAAACCTCCGCAGGTATGACGTGACCAAGCTCCCGAAGAAAGCGTATCCCGGCAAGATCCACCCCTACCAGCGGATCATAGCTGAGATGCGGGAGATCCTCCTCGAGATGGGATTTGAGGAACTCTACGGTGGCATTGTCCAGCAGTCTTTCTGGAACTTCGACGCTCTCTTCCAGCCTCAGGACCACCCGGCCCGCGAGATGCAGGATACCTTCTATCTCAGGGAGTCCCTCCCGCTCCCGCCAGGATACGAGAAGGTGAAGGCCATGCATATCTCCGGCGGGGATACCTCCTCGACTGGCTGGGGAGGAGTCTGGAAAGAGGAGAAGGCCGAGCAGTGCGTGCTCCGGACCCATACCACGAGCGTCTCGATCCAGCACCTTGCGAAAAACCCGAACCCTCCTGTCAAGGCCTTCTGTGTTGGCAGGGTCTACCGGCGGGAGACCATCGATACCACGCATCTTGCCGAGTTCGAACAGCTCGAGGGAATTGTGATGGACGAGGGTGTCACATTTGGTAACCTGCTCGGGATCCTCCGCGAGTTCTACCACCGCATGGGCTTTGAGGGCGTGCGTTTCAAGCCCTCCTACTACCCGTACACCGAGCCGAGTCTCGACGCTGAGGTCTACATCGAAGGAATTGGCTGGATCGAGATGGGAGGCGCCGGCGTCTTCCGCGAGGAGGTCACCGCACCGCTTGGGATCAACTACTCCGTCCTTGCCTGGGGCCTTGGTGTGAGCCGGATCGCAATGCTGCGGCTCGGCCTCAAAGATCTCCGGTACCTGCATCGGAGTGACGTAGCGTTCCTCCGTCAAACCCCTGCTCTCCGCCACACGAAGGGGAGTGTCTGAAATGGCCGTTATCACCCTTCCCTATAAGTATCTCGAGCGGCTCACCCGTACCGACAAAAAGACGATCCTCGACAAGGTCGCCCTCATCGGATCGGACGTAGAACGGATCGAAGAGGACCACGCTGATGTGGAGTTCTTCCCGAACCGCCCCGATCTCTTCTCGCCGGAAGGAGTTGCACGGGCCATGCGGGGCTACCTTGGGATCGAGACCGGCCTGCCCTCGTACCCGGTGAAGCCATCGGGGATCTCATTCACCGTCGACCCGAGGCTTGCGGACATCCGCCCCATGCTCGGGGCAGCGGTTATCCGCGGGGTTATGTTCGACAACGAATCGATCCAGAGCATCATGTCCCTGCAGGAGTCGCTCCACTGGGCGGTTGGCAGGGGCAGGAGCAAGGTCGCGATTGGTATCCACGACCTCGATACGGTTACCCCCCCGTTCCGCTATATTGCTTCCCCGCGGAGCAGGAAGTTCGTACCGCTTGATTATACCGAGGAGATGTCGATGGATGAAATCCTCGAGAAGCACCCGAAGGGCAGGGACTACGCGAAGATCGTCAGGGACTTCCCGCTCTTCCCGCTGATCCTGGACAGCGAAGATCATGTCCTCTCGTTTCCCCCAATCATCAACGGCGAGCGGACGAGGGTGACCATAGAGACGAAGAACATCCTCCTTGACACGACCGGAACCGACATGCGGGCAGTCGGTGTTGCTGTCAACATCATCTGCACGGCAATGGCGGAAGCAGGAGCAAAGATCGAAAGCGTCGAAATTGACGGTGTGCAGACCCCGACTCTTGCCCCCGCTGAACGGACTGTGAGCGTGCAGGAGTGCTCAAGGTTGCTCGGGGTTGAGCTGACCGCATCGACAATGGCAGAGTTATTACGGAAGATGCGGTTCGGTGCAGAACCGGCGGGTGCTGACAAAGTGAAGGTGCAGATTCCCTGCTACCGGGCTGACATCATGCATGACTGGGACCTCTTTGAGGACGTGGCGATCGCGTACGGCTACGACAAGATCCAGGACCTGCCGCCGAAGACTTTCACCGTTGGAAAACCCCACCCGGTCCAAGTCTATGCCGCTCTTGCCCGGGAGGTATTCTGCGGCCTTGGCTATCTCGAGGTAATGCCGTTCACGCTGACAAACGAAGATGTACTTTACAAGAAGATGCGGCGGGAGGAGAAGAGGGGTGTCCTTCATGTCATGCATCCCATCAGTATCGAGAACACAGTGGTCAGGACCGAGCTCCTCCCTCTCCTTCTCGAATTTTTGACCCTGAACCGACACCGCGAACTCCCTCAGCGCCTCTTTACGGTTGGTGACGTTGTCGATTCATGTCTCACATACCAGCAGGCAGCGGGAGTCAGTACTCACCCGGATGCGGATTTCTCAGAAGCGTATGCATCGGCTGATGCTGTGCTCCATGAGCTCTCCATTGACTATACCGTGAAGGAATCCGCAGACCCGGCATTCATCGATGGACGCCGGGGCGATATCCTTGTTGCTGGTACCATAGTGGGTGTCTTCGGCGAGATACACCCGGCTGTGCTCAATGCTTTTGAGCTCGAGCATCCGGTAGCGGCGTTTGAACTTGACCTCAGAGCCGTACCGGGATACCCCGGCATGTAAGATACTCTTTTACATCCCGGACGGTGAACTCACCGTAGTGAAAGACGCTCGCCGCGAGGCATGCATCCGCTTTCCCTTTTGTGAAACCTTCATAGAAATGTTCAAGGGTGCCCACTCCCCCGCTCGCGATAACCGGGATCTCTGCAGCATCAGAAATGGCAGAGGTGATGGCAATATCAAAACCATTCCTCGTCCCATCAGTTTCCATGCTCGTCAGCAGGATCTCCCCGGCGCCGCGTTCCTCGGCTTCCCGCGCCCATGCAATAGCATCGATGCCGGTTGGCTTGCTGCCCCCGTAGATGACAACTTCGTACCAGCAATGAGATCCATTTTCCAGCCGAACAGGGATCGCATTCCTGTTCTCGGTAAAATTCCGTCTGACATCCATCGCCACAACGATGCATTGCGTCCCGAATGATTCAGCTCCTTTCGTGATCAGCGCAGGATCATGCACTGCGCTTGTATTGATGCTCACCTTGTCAGCACCTGCCCGGAGGATCTGCTGGATATCGGCTAGTGAGCGGATGCCGCCTCCGACGGTCAGCGGCAGGAAAAGTTCGTCAGCGGCCCGTTTTATCAGCTCAATGATGATCCCCCGCTTCTCTTTTGATGCAGTAATATCGAGGAATACGACCTCATCAGCGCCCTGCTCATTGTATCGTTCAGCCAGCTCAACCGGATCACCGGCATCACGGAGTCCCAGAAAATGTGTCCCCTTCACCACTCGTCCTTCCTTAAGGTCAAGGCAGGGGATAATCCGTCGTGTGAGCACCATGGGTAAATCTGGGTTTGCTACGCCTATCTACGTTTCCCCAGCCGTCGCTGGTTCATTTGACTCCAAGGGTTTTTGGGAGTTTTTATGTAACTTGGCGTGTCTATTGATAGGGTACATCAGTATCCGGGACGGTGCCTGTGAGAGCACCTTCCTGCGAGGATTTTCATGAGTACGGGAATGCTGAAAATTGAGTGGGCTGCGCAGTTTATGCCGGTGCTCGCCGCTATAAAAAAACAGTTTGAGAAGGAGAAGCCGTTTGACGGAATGACGATTGGGATGGCACTCCATGTTGAGGCCAAGACTGCAAACCTCGTCTCCACGCTCGCAGCCGGCGGCGCTGAAGTGCACATCACCGGTTGCAATCCGCTCTCGACGCAGGATGATGTGGCCGAAGCGCTCAATTCTGTAAAGCATGTCCACTGTTATGCAAAACATGCCTGTTCCGTCGAGGAATACTATGCGGCAATTAACCTGGTGCTTGATGCAGAACCGGTCATTACTATCGATGACGGCATGGATTTAATCCACTACATCCACACAAGACGCCGGGACCTGCTCAAGAAGGTCATTGGGGGTTGCGAGGAAACAACCACCGGCATACACCGCCTCCGTTCGATGGCTGCTGAAGGCAAACTGGAATTCCCGGTTGTTGCAGTGAACGATACCCCCATGAAAAGATTTTTTGATAATGTCCATGGGACCGGGGAAAGTGCCCTCACTTCAATTATGATCACTACAAACAACCTGATTGCCGGAAAGTATGTTGTGGTCGCGGGATACGGCTACTGCGGGCGGGGGCTGGCTAAAAAAGCCCACGGGCTGGGTGCAAAAGTCATAGTTACCGAAGTCGACCCACGACGGGCGCTTGAAGCACATATGGATGGGTACATGGTCATGACAATGGACAAGGCCGCTGCTTTGGGTGATATCTTCATTACGACTACAGGTAACACCGGGGTAATCAGCGCACGTCACTTTAAAAATTTAAAACAAGGCGCAATCCTGTCCAATGCCGGGCATTTCAATGTCGAAATTGACGTCGGGTGGCTTCACAAACACTCAGAGAAGGTAATCCAGCGGGACGGTATCGAGACTTTCTTTTTAAAAGGAAAAGCGGTTCATCTTCTCGCGGAGGGAAGACTTGTCAACCTCGCCACGCCCAAGGCAATGGGACACCCCATTGAAGTTATGGATCTGAGTTTTGCCCTCCAGGCGCTCTGCACTCAGTACATCGCGAAAAACGGCAGGGACCTTAAAAGCGGAGTCTTTGAAGTCCCCCGGGAAATCGATGAACAGGTTGCATACCTGAAACTCTCGTCGCTCGGGCTCTCCATTGACGAGTTGACAATAGAGCAGAAGAAATACCTCTGCAGCTGGGACATCGGAACATAATTGAATACCTTTTCCGGTACTTTTTCCTATCCCAGACGTGCCGCATACAGGTACTCCTGAGCATACCCGCAGTATTCCCCGAAGTGTTCGTGTGCAAACCGTCGTATTATATCGTATTCCCAGCCGGTCAGGCCAGCATTTGTGTTCAGGGTTCTGATATAATGCTGTTGCATGATCCGGCGGATCCAGACATCAACAGGAAACGCCTCGTATTTCTGGAACGCAAAGAGGAGGATACAGTCTGCTGCTTTTGGTCCCACTCCGGAGAGTTTCATGAGTTCGCGACGGGCTGCTTCGAAAGGCATAGAGGTGATTTTTTCGTCCCATTGCATTATATTACCGATAACGCAGGCGGTGTTAAAAACATACGGCGTGCGATAGCCGAGTTTGCAGTCCGCGAGAGCTTTCCCGTCAGAGCAGGTGATGGCTGATGGTTCAGGAAACGTATAGTATGTCTTTCCTTCAAAACAAATCTCACGGCCAAACTGTTCTGCAATGGTGCCGATCCTGCGTCGTATCATCGGGATGTTGGAATTTGTCGAGCATATATAGGATACGAGACACTCCCATTTCGGCTGCCTGATCAGGCGAAGCCCCGCACAGTGTTGAATTGCACTGCCAATGAATGGATCGCGATCGATTGATGCAAGAATCGGCTGGAGATCAACATCGAGAGAAAAATACTCTATAATAAACAGTACGGATGCACCCTCAAAGGTTAGTTTTTGTCCATCCTGCCGTATTTTGATAACCTGCCTGCCAACGACACCATACCACCACCCATTATCGGCCTGATCCCACCGGAACACCTGTCCACAGCCAAGCGTCTGGTCGAGCGAGAATTGCTGGTCACGTGTAAGTTTTATGGTATGCATAATCCACGCTGATACCAAAGGATTGGGTTCAACCCATATATGGCATATCCGGCAGGGCACTGCCAGTTGTGCAGGATCCATGTTCTGTGGACCTGTGAAACCTGTTCCACCGGCAAAAATAGTTACTTTCGTATCATAACGAATAGCATTTTAATATATAAATCAATAGTTCTTCTTATGGAATTGACACAAACGCTTAAAACATTTATTGAAGAGGGACAGGATTGGGAACGTAAAAATACTTCAGTAAAAGGTGTTTCCATCATCAGATTACCGGCAACAAAGAACCGGGCTGCTTCTCTTGCCATTGATATCAACCCTGTTGGTGAAAACGGGCTTCCCATGAAGAAAAAAGGCATCATGATCATGAACGCCGCCGAGCTTGCTGCATTCAGGGCGGCATTCACGAATGAAAAAGTCGACAGCCTTGTCACCGCACTTGAAGAGGTCCTTCCGGAACGCAAAACAGCAGGAAAATCTTCAAAGATGGATGTTGTTCAGATATAGCCAGGAACAATCACCGTTGATTTCAGAAAAAAGGAGGGATTGTTATCGGGAAATGGTGGGTGATCTGCGTACTCTTTCTCATCGCTGCGGTGATGGTATCCGGCTGTCTTGGCTCAAGGACGCCACCCATATCGCGCCCCCCCGTGCCTGCTGTTCTGGTGGATTACTACCGGACCGGAGGCATTGCCGGCCTACAGGACCGGCTGGTTATCTTTGATAACGGAGTTGCGGTCGTATCAGGCAGGACTGAGAATCATGAAATTGAGTTGAACCAGACGGATATTGACAGGATTATTCTGCTCTTTGACCAGGGACATTTCTCGGCACTTGAAGGAAATTATTCGGGTCGGCATGGTAGTGCCGATTTGATAAGATACACTATCAGCTACCATGGAAAAACGGTAAGCGCCGAGGACACAGCAATACCTCCCTCCATCCAGCCAATTATTGACGAACTGAACAGGATCATCAGTATGAGCGCCACTCTGGAAGAAACCGCGCAACCGTCATTAAATATAATTTATTGAATTCTTCCCTTCCCTTTTTTATATGAAAATCTCTTTGCCGTCTCGCCTCCCGGTTCCATAACGATATTTTTCGGTTAAGTACGGGCAATAACGAAAGAATGTAATCGTATGGATCAGTGATTACGAAATGAACAGGATCTCATAAAAGAATTGAGAAAAAAAGAGTTATTTCTTCTCGTAGAGGCATGACTGGATGTCGTGTCCCAGTTTTCCGATAGCGTCTGCCCGGCATCGCTGGCAGTGGCGCATTTGTTTGACATATTTCGCGCACTCATCCTGCATTTTGCGTTTCATCTCAGGTGTTGGAGGGGTAATATCAGCAAACTTGTACTGTGCGATAAGAGGGATGACATTGAACGTGTATACGCCCATTTCGCCAACCTTTTTTGCAATCTCCGGAATATGGTGGTCGTTGATGCCCGGAATATAGACTGTGTTGATCTTCACAATCATATGTCGCTTTACTGCCTCTTCGATGCCTTTTAACTGCTGGGAGAGGAGAATTTTCGCAGCTTCAATCCCTGTGTAACGCCTTCCTTTGTAATCGATAAACTGGTAGATTTTTGCGCCGATTTCCGGGTCTATCGCGTTCAGAGTCACCGTGATGTTACCGACATCGTATTCCTGGAGCAGGTCGATCTTTTCCGGGAGTAATAATCCGTTCGTACTGATGCATTTGATGACATTGGGGTACTGCTCGTGGAGGCGGCGGAGCGTCTCAAATGTCTCCTCATTTGCAAGCGGTTCTCCGGGACCGGCGATTCCGACGACCTTGATATAATTGTATTTATCGATTACTTTTTTGACCATATCCATGGATTCATCAGGATTCAGTACCCTCGTCGTGACACCGGGACGGCTCTCGTTCACACAGTCAAAGTTACGAATACAGTAGTTACACTGGATATTGCATTTGGGTGCAACCGGAATATGACACCTCCCGAAGGTATGGCATGCCTTTTCGGAAAAACAGGGGTGTTCCTGGATCTTACGCATCTGTGCCGGGTCCCATTGGACTTTCCTGCCAGCGACATCCGCAAATTTTACTTCATCGGACATATTCAACACCACTACGTGCGTTGTGAATGTATAAATAAAGTGCAATAATGGCATTATCAATTTCACCATTCGAAGATAACCTGTGACAATCTTTCTCCCCCTCCTCACATGACCATGAGAACACCTTCAATTCCAGTAAAATGACGTCAGTCCTTTATGGTATAATCTCAGATAACACGGATAATAGTTCCACTGAATTACTGCAGGTTGATGGATCAACTGTATATGGCTTACAGGATTATTGTATAAAAGAGCAGTATGAAGAAATCTGAAAAAATCAAGGGGAAAGAAGCAGCTGCTGCCCGCAAAAAACTGCAGGTCCGGTATGGAATACTGTTAGCAGTGGTAATCATTATTGTCGCAGTCCTCGGGTTTGTGATGTTCAATCCTTCTGTCGCAAAAACCGGTGATACGGTATCCGTGTATTATACCGGGACACTGGACGATGGTACCGTTTTTGACACAAATGTGAATACCTCCCCTCTGTCATTTACATTGGGAAACGGTATGACTATTCAGGGTTTTGAAGAGGCCATTACCGGCATGGCGGTGAATGACACAAAGACAGTAAAGATCCCACCGGAAAAAGCCTATGGATCATATAACCGTTCACTTGTTCACGTCCTGAATCGTTCTGCACTTCCGGCAAACATGACACCGGTTGCCGGGCAGTACTATTCTATCCGGAGAACAACCGATAGTGCAGTCAGCGTGATAAAAATCATTAATGTTACCCCGACAACGATCACCTGGGATGAAAACCATGAACTGGCAGGGAAGAACCTGACATTTACTATCAGACTTGTCTCGATCAACAAGAAATAACCGGTAATTTTCAAATCTTTTTTTACTCAGGTATTTTTCGAGAAACTCGCCGGCGGATTCAGGATCGAAATCTATTCGGGTCTTTTCTCGTCTTTTTTGGTCCCTTTTGATAACAATTGTCAGGGAAGGTTATCGTTAAGCGGTGCTTACTTTAAGGGACGTGAATTATTCTGAGTGCGAAATGTAGATTTATCTGATCTCGATTCGTTCTGGGCTGTCAAAGAACAGATTCGTGAAACTTCACTAATCTGCCACACCAGATTTTTTAAAAAAAAGAAATTATCTGGTAACCCGCCCCGGAGGGCTGGTTCTTACGACCTTGTAGGGACGCATCATCTCGTTATCTTCATGATCGATGATATGGCAATGCCATACATATCCCTGTCCTATCGTCGGGTCGAAAGCATACCAGTTCGGTGCATGGCCGCTGTTGTCCAACGCCTGCCACCGTATGCGGATGGTAGTTACCTGGTCCGGGCTCATCTGGATGGTATCCTTCCAGCCCTTTTCATTGGGTTCAGGGAAAATTTTGTTGCCCTGTAAATATGGTCCTATGGGTAGTTCTTTGGGTATATAATCAATCGGCCAGGGAGGCATTGTGCCGGAGGCAAGGGAGCCGCACGACGTTAAACCATAATCGGCGCAGTTTGTCCACTGTTTTTGGGTCCAGTTGGCGAGATACTTCTCAGTGTCCATGAACTGCCGGCTCTGCAGCTGGAACTGGGTCAGGTGCGTGTGGATGGGGTGAGTATCCATGGTCGTGTCCACGATGACCCAGTCCTCGATCGCACCTGGTGCCGGCGTCTCGCTGAGCGCCCCCATCCATCGCTGCCCGTTGAGCGTCACCATCACCGGTGTATCGAGGGTTGCATTCGCTATCTCTACCAGCGTACGAATCCTTGTTACGGAAGGAGTGACCTGACTGAGATCCGGTATGTTTGCATTAAGAATAGCGGGCAAGGGTGGTGAAGCAACAACTTTATTACCGATATCAAACCTCATGATGGTTCCGTCAACGCCAGGCACGGGATCATCTCCGGACGGGTAGGGGAACGCTGCTGTGTTTGTCATGGTGACAGACCCGCTCAACCCGGTGAAGTTGATCAGGATATCTGCCCGCTCACCGGGAGCGATGAGTAATTTTGTCAAAGGAACTGGGTGTTGCAGGTAACCGCCATCGGTACCGACCTGGTAGAATTGCACGGGATTATTGCCGCTGTCCATGAAATGAATCTCATAGAACCGTGCGTTTGATCCGTCCACGAGGCGCAGGCGGTAGGTGGTCTGATCGACATTCATCTTTGGCCAGACAAGCCCGTTCACCATGATGGTATTCCCGAAGTACTCGGGGACCCAGTACGGATGATCAGCGACACTGTTCCCCTCGGGGTAGAAGTAAAAGTCTCCTGCCCTCGTACCAGGGGTGTCACCATTCTGGAATATCCGGTCCTGGATGGCAAGCGGTATCTCATACTTTTTGTCAGCGATCAGCGCCGGTTCATGCCCGGGGTCACGGAGCAGGTAGAATCCGACCAGTCCGGAGAATACATTGAGGCGGGTCATACCCAGTGCGTGGTCATGATAGAACAAGGTTGTCGGAGGCTGCGTGTTGGGATATTCATAGATTGCTGCATTCTTATCGGTCTTCTTCGAGGTGAAGTAATCCGTCCCGTTAATGCCGTTTGCCGTAAACCACTGGTCCGGACCGCCGTCGGAAGTTGATTGCACTTCAGCGCCATGCAAGTGGACGACGGTTGGGACGGGAGACTGTGCATTACAACCGAACTCGTTGTTGTTACCGATAAATCCGGGTGGATAAACAGGCAATATCCCTAATGCCTGATCCATAAGCATGCAGTTTGGATCCGGTGATGCCCAGTGAAGGGTCGGATCGACTGCATATAGATGAGGCCCGGTGAGATCATTCACCCATTTTACCTCCACCAGTTTCCCTTTCCGGGCTTCAAAGGTTCCGGCGGGAGCATTTCGGACGAACCCGAGGGGGGCACCGGTCACTGCGTCCTTTGCCTGACCTCCGTATCCCCAAACGGTAGTAGTCGGAAAGCCACTTGGCAGGATCTGCTGAGTAAACTGGGACATGTTAATAACATACTGATCCTTGGCGGAGTCCGAATGGTAAGGAACCCACACCGGGGGAGCCCCGGATAGGACATTTTCGAATTGCGGAATAGTTTGCGGATCGATAGTACCGGGTGGCGTATCGTACGCAGTCACCGGCAGGACAAAAAGGAATGCAAGCATCACGAAAATAAATACAATCGTGATTGCATCCTTTGGCTGTACCGAAGTTTTTTCTTCACTCATTTTTGAACCTCGCATATTCTTTTCATTTCTTTTCAACAAATTACAATTTCAGTACAATCTTTTCCACAATTTCAAATCCATACTTGAAATTTTGGATTTGTTTGAACTATCTCGATAACGGTATTAAATTGTTGCAATGCGCCGGTGTCTTGCCAGCGGTTATGCCAGAGCACCATCGCAGGAAAACCTGATACCCGTTGAATGAACAGAGCGGAATCAGGCCATTTTACGAATCCCGGGAATGTATTCCCGGGAAGCAACCTTTCTTTTAAGGAAGCCATAGTATGTCCCCCACCTTTCTCTGCCGTGGGACGGAAGGGGATAAGTCGTTATTTATTTATTAACAAACGGGTTCTTTTCAAAAAGTGAATCATTTTTTGAAATAACATGTATGGTACGTGAGAATCTGCACAAAATCAGAGCGACCGAAAATTTATTTTAATTTTATTATAGTCGATGTATAAGTATTAAAAAAACCTGGATGGCCTGAAAACAATGGGCCCGGCCGGATTCGAACCGGCGACCTCCGCCGTGTAAGGGCGACGTCATAAACCAACTAGACCACGAGCCCGGTCTCTTACTAATGTTTCCCTGCACCCTATTAACGTTGTTGATTTTCTGGCATGTGGTACCACGATTCTGCATTTTGGTGAAAAGGAAAAATATCCAGGATTATTAAATTACCACGAAAAAATCGGGATTTATTCTTTCTTAAGTTTGATATCAATGGCATATTTTTCCGCGTTCCTGTCAGCCATTGCCTGTATTACAGCAATCTCTGCATCCTGCCGAGTTGGTTTGAACAGGTGACGGAAACGTTTCTGAGTTTTTAAGTATTCCTCGACCGGCTTGCGTACGACCTTCTTTACCTTTACTACCTTACCATCAACCATCTCGTAATTGACCCAGAGCCCGGTCTCGATTGCCAGTTTTGCAACCGCGAGAGTCTGGTCTCCTTCAAAACCCCAGCCGGTACAGCAGGGTGCATGAACCTGGATATAACATGGACCTTTTGTGTTAATCGCCTTCTGAACTTTCTGCATGAGGTCAGCGGTATAAGCAATGGAAGCGGTCGCAATATAAGGAGCACCGTGCGCTGCCAGGATCTGCGGCATATCTTTCTTGGGACGTTTGTTCCCAAACGAGCATTTACCCGCCGGGCTCGTGGTGGTGCTTGCATCGTAGGGTGTGGCTCCGGAACGCTGGATGCCGGTGTTCATATAGGCTTCATTATCATAGCATATGTAGGTAAAATCATGACCGCGTTCGAAGGCGCCGCTGATACAAATCATCCCAATATCGAAGGTTGCCCCATCACCTGCCATGATTACGATCTTTTCTTTTCTGCCTTGTTTTTTGAGCGCCGCTTCGATGCCTGAAGCAACAGCTGAAGCGTTTTCAAAGAGGGAGTGGATCCACGGTACCTTCCAGGCAGTTTCCGGGTAAGGCGTGGAGAAGACTTCCATGCACCCCGTCGATGATACAACTATCGTATCCGTTCCGGCAGCTTGTGTTACCAGTCTTGCCGCCAGTGCGGCACCACACCCCCCACAGGCACGGTGTCCGCAGTCAAAGAGGTCACATGCTGTGTCTGCCATATCAGAGCACCTCCCTTCGCAGTCCATAAAATATGTCTCCCTGTCCCTTCCCAGCGAGTTCAACAATCGCCTTGATGTCTTTCTTCCTGACATCTCTTCCACCAAGGCCGATAATATAATCCTTTACCGGAATGCCTGAACTATAGAGAGCGTCCTTGACTTCGAGCGCAAGAGCCCCTTTTGCACCGAGAGAAACGTTCTTGTCGAGTACTGCAACTCTCTTCACATGAGCAAGAGCCTTCGCAATATCTTCTGTAGGGAACGGGCGGAAGACCCGGACCTTGAGCAGGCCGACTTTTTTGCCTTCGTCGCGCATCTCATCGATTGCATCTTTGGTTGTACCGCATATTGAACCCATTGCGACAATTGCCGTGTCAGCATCTTCAAGACGGTAACCCTCGACCATTGCGCTGTAATCCCTGCCAAACATCCGCCCGAATTCTTTTCCTGCCGTATGGATAATGGCTTTTGATTCCTTGAGAGATCGATCCATCTCATACCGGAATTCATGATAATAATCCGGTGTCGCGTACATACCAAAACTGATAGGATCAGCTGCATCGAGCCGTTCACTGGGAGTAAATTTCGGTAGGTACTTGTCCACATCCTCCTGTGTCAGTGTATCGATAGGCTCGTAGGTATGAGAAAGGATGAACCCGTCAAAGCAGACGAATGCAGGCAGGAGGACTGATGATTCCTCGGCTACCCGGTATGCGATATAATGCAGGTCAGTTGCTTCCTGGTTATCTTCTGCATAGAACTGAAGCCAGCCGGAATCACGCAGCGAGATGGAGTCCTGCTGGTCGTTCCAGATCGAGAGCGGAGCACCAAGTGCACGGTTGGCTATTGACATTACAATCGGGAGACGCATTCCCGCAACATTGAAGCATACCTCAAACATCAGGGCAAGGCCTTGTGACGTGGTCGCAGAGTAGGTGCGTGAACCTGCAGCACTTGCACCGATACAGGCAGATAATGCTGAAAATTCATTCTCCACGGTGATATATTCGGCATCGAGCTCGCAGTTCGCCACAAAATCAGCGAGTGCTTCGACGATATGAGTCTGGGGGGTGATGGGATAGGCCGCGATCACCTGCGGGCGGCAGAATTTTACCGCTCCTGCCACTGCGTAGGATCCTTCTATCATCTGCAGCATCTACTTCTCCTCCTGTTTCATCCCGATTGCTTCTTTCGGGCACTCTTCCGCACAGAGTCCGCAACCCTTGCAGTAGGTGTAATCGGGTACAAAAAATTCCTCAGCAGTTTCACTGATGCATCCTTCAGGACAAATTGTCCGGCACGTCCCGCATTTCGAACATTTCTCCTGATCAAAGACCGGTTTGAACACACGCCATGAACCGGTTTTATTGTCACGGGCTTTTCCCGGTCGCGCCCTGCAGCCAACAGCCAATGCCATTATGCTTCCCCCTTAACGGTTTTGTATGCCTGGCGGGCTGCTTCGATGTTCTTTACCGCCAGTTCTTTTGGGAACCGGTGATTGAGTGCATTTTCCAGTGCGGAGAACTTAATTTCACCCGTTGCGGCGGCAAATGCACCCATGAGAGACGTATTAGTAATAGGGAGTCCCAGTGTCCTGAGCGCAATTGAAGTTGCATCGATGGTGATCAGCTTCACCCCATCAGGTACTGCGTAATTGGGTGTCTTTTCAGTATTCACGATTACAATACCTCCCTTCTTCACACCTTGGAACACATTCACGTCCTTGATCAACGTGCTATCCTGGACTATGATATAATCCGGTTCATAGACCTGGCTCCGCTTCCGGATGATTTTATCATCGAACCGGACAAATGCCTGGACGGGTGCCCCCCGCCGCTCGACACCAAAAGCCGGGAAAGCCTGGGCAAAGGCACCACCCTCGAATGCGGCGACTGCAATTAATTCAGCAGCGGTGACAGATCCCTGCCCCCCGCGGCCGTGTATGCGTAGCTCTCTCAAGAAAAATCCCCATTATTTTTACATGATTAATCGATATAAATCTACAGATCTACATCAAGCCCGAGAATAGTAGTGCTTCCACAAAACACGTCATGGGCGATCCTGACCAGACCGCTTGATGCGCACCATTCATCGAAAACTGCCACTTCTTGTCCGAGAAGTGTTTCGACATCAGGTGCAATAACAGGTGCAAGTGTACCCGCAAGTGCCACGCGAGCCCGTGAGTTTAACAGGAGAAGCGCGGCACATTCCATTGCCGCAAACATGGCAATAGTCCTTATGCGCTCATCTTCCGGAAGGGAGAATTTCACCCCTGCATGCTGGAAAGCCTCATTTGCGGTGCATTCCCCAGCATCGATCCGCCGTATCGCGCCCACGTCGAGAGCACCATGGAGGAGGCCTGGTGCAAATATGCACGCATCGAATGCTCCCACCAGTTTTCCGGCAGTGACAAGCAGGGTGACGGTATTTGAACTCACGTCAGAAACAACTACATCCTTGCCAATCGCATGGCAGACCTCATAGGCAATTCCGATCTTTTCCGGGCTCGACTGGTGGGAATATGCCTTGAAGCGGGGATCAGTAGGAGATCCGCGGTGGAGTCCTGGGATGACAATGGCTGGGATTCCGCTCTTTGCCACCTCATCAAAGACCCTGGTTCCTCCCCCGATATGCTGTCCTGCCCCACCCCGGCTGATGAGCCCCCGGTTTTTTACCCTGGCAATACTGGTGATGGAGGAAATATTGTCACCCATCGAATAACAGATCGCTATTCCTTCAATTTCATCGAGCGGGCATAACCTTGAGAGATCCTGTATGGAGAACTGTTTTGCAGCCTCCCGTGAGATCTTGAATTTTCCCGATTCTCCGGCAAATCGCATCGCTGTTGTACCGTGATCGATCCCGATAAACATACCAGTAATCCTATAGCATGGATAACATAATATGTAGTGATGTTTGATGTCGTGACGGGTGGAGCCGGGTTCATCGGCTCACATCTTGTTGATACTCTCGTTGCACAAGGTAATGAGGTCCTGGTGATCGACTCCCTTTGTGCCGGGCGCAGGGAAACGATTGCACGGCATATCGATTCATGCAAGGTACGGTTCGTGGAAAAAGACCTGCTTGGCGACGGATGGCATGATACTATACAGGGGGCGGACCGGCTCTTTCATCTCGCAGCAGATCCCGACGTCCGCCAGAGTGCGGTGAACCCCGATCCGACCATGCAGAACAATATCATAGCAACGTACCGGGTCCTTGAAGCCATGCGCCTGCACAATGTCCCGGAACTGGTATTCACTTCGACCTCAACGGTTTATGGCGACGCAACCGTCATCCCGACACCGGAGAGCTACACACCGCTTGAACCCATCTCTGTGTATGGGGCGAGCAAGCTTTCCTGTGAGGCGCTGATCTCCGCATACTGCCACTCGTTTGGGATGAAGTCATGGATATTCCGGTTTGCAAATATCATCGGTTCGCGAAGTGGCCATGGTGTGATCACGGATTTTATCCGGAAACTCGAAAAAAATCCTGCTGAACTGGAGATCCTCGGAGACGGGAAGCAGACAAAATCCTATCTCGAGGTGCACGAATGTATAGCAGCGATGCTCTTTGCAGTTGGGCATGCCCGGGACATGGTCAACACGTTCAATATCGGTTCAGACGACTGGATCGACGTGAAGAGCATCGCTGAGATTGTCACCGAAGAGATGCACATTCCCCACACAAGGTTTACATTTACCGGCGGAGAGCGCGGGTGGGTGGGAGATGTACCGAAGATGCAGCTTGCCATAGACAGGATCAAAGCACTCCGCTGGAAGCCTCAGCTCGGTTCACGGGAAAGCATACGCATCGCCGTCAAAGCTATGCTTGCGGAACGACAGCAGCCGTTATGATGGAGTACGCAAAACCAGACAGTACCCAATCACAGTGATTCCAATGAAGTATATTGTTATTCTCGGAGACGGCATGGCAGATGAGCCTCTCGGGCAGCTGGGGGGTAAAACTCCTCTCGAATACGCGAACACACCGAATATGGACCGGATGGCAAAAAACGGTGCATGTGGAATGTTAAAGACAATTCCTGATGACTTCGAAGCAGGAAGCGATATTGCCAATATGTCTATTCTTGGATACGCTCCTCAGAAGTACTACACCGGCAGGGGGCCGCTCGAAGCGATAAGTATGGGAATCGAGCTGGATGCAGATGATGTCGCGTACCGCTGTAACCTGGTGACCGTGCAAAACGGTATTATGGTTGATTTCTCGGCCGGTCATATCTCCAGTCCAGAGGGGTCAGCCCTTTTTGCTTCGCTGGAACAAGAGATTCCCGAAGTCCAGATCAGGGCCGGCATCAGCTACCGTAACCTGCTCGTTGTCCACCGGGGAAACGGATCTGCCTCGACACCCCCTCATGATATCGTGGGGAAAGAGATTGCAGAGTATCTGCCGAAAGGAGGTGACGCAGCCCTGCTGCTGAGGTGTATGGAAAAGAGCAGGGAGGTGTTTGCCCGTCATCCGGTGAATGATGCCAGGCGCAGGGCGGGCAAACATCCCGCCACCGGGATCTGGCCCTGGAGTGGAGGGCATAAACCGTTATTTCCCCGGTTCGAAGAGAAGTACGGGAAGAAAGGGGGCATGATCTCGGCAGTTGACCTCCTCAACGGTATTGCCCGTTGCGCCGGCATGGAGATAATCAACGTTCCGGGTGCCACCGGCTTTCTTGATACCGATTACGCTGCAAAAGCTCGGTATGCACTTGAAGCGATCAGGCACCTCGATTTTCTCTATCTCCATATCGAAGCACCCGATGAAGCAGGACATCTGGGGAATATTGAAGAAAAAGTTCGTGCTATCGAGCGGGTAGACAGCGTCGTCGGGATGATACTTGAAAAGTTTGATGGTGTGCTGGCCGTGCTTCCCGATCACCCGACCCCTATCAGCGTCAAGACGCACACGAGGGATCCGGTTCCCTTTGTTGTGCTGGGAAAAGGAAAAGATACGACAGAATATTTCTCAGAACGGGAAGCCCGCACCGGGCGGTTCGGAACAAAAAACGCGGTAGATTTCCTCAACTTCCTTTTTTCATGATCAGTGCGGCATCAGGCCCCTGCTTCATCATTGTTTCAGTGGGGGTAACTTTCATCATTTGCCGCACCTGACTCGTTCTTTTTCTTTGTCAGAAGATATAGATTGTTCCTTAAAAGAACTTAAGCGGGAAAATCTATTATGGCGTCCGGAAATAATCAATGCAGTTAATACCGATGGCGTAGAGGAGTAGTGAGATGAAAAAGAACCTGCTGATGTGGGATGAAACACTCTTCCGCGACCCTGAAGTACTGGAGATTGATTATGTCCCGGAGCAGTTCGAATTCCGGGACGCCCAGATGCGCGAACTGGCCTTCCAGATCCGGCCCGGGCTCCGCGGGGGAAGACCCCTTAATACCATCTGCAAAGGGCTGCCCGGGACAGGAAAGACCACCAGTATCCGGAAACTCTTTGCAGAGATAGAGGAATCGACAAAAAAACTCGTGCCGGTATATATTAACTGCCAGATCGATAATACCAAGTTTGCAATAATTTCCCAGATCTACAGAAAACTTGTCGGGCACCTCCCTCCGTCATCAGGTACATCCTTCAAGCAGGTGTTTGATGCCGTCGCCCGCATCCTTGTAAAAGAGGAGATTGTGCTGCTTGTCGCCCTTGATGATGCGAATTATCTTCTCTATGAAAACGAGATAAACAAGGTGCTCTATACCCTGCTCCGGTCCCATGAGAGTTATGAGGGAACCCGCATCGGTGTGATTGTCATTGTAAGCGATCTTGACGTGGATCTTACGCGTGCAATCGATGCCCGCGTTGCATCTGTTTTCCGTCCTGCTGATATCTATTTCCCCCCGTACGAAAATGCAGACATCCATGAAATCATGAAAGCGAGGGCAATGCAGGGCCTTTTCCAGGGTGTTTTGAGCGAAGAAATGCTCGATCTCGTCGTTGAGCAGACCCTTAAGAGCGGGGACCTGCGGGTGGGAATCGATCTTCTAAAACGGGCGACGCTCAGTGCAGAACGTGCAGCCCGCCGCAGTATCGGGAAGGAGGATATCTGTGGTGCATACGAAGTCTCAAAATACCTTCATCTCTCTTATACGATAAAAACCCTCAAAGATGAGGAACGTCTGATACTCAAGTCATTCGCCGAAAGAGCCGCAAAGGAACACGAGATGAACGCAGGTGAGGTATACAAATCGATCAAGGAATCCCTGTCCATCGGCTATACCCGGTTCTATGAAATCATAAAAAAGATGGACGCTATGCGCCTGATAAACCTGGAGTACCGGGACGGGAAAGGGAGAACACGGATCATTACCCTCCGGTATGATCCGGTCAAGGTTCTTGAATACCTCGCATAACGCCGGATCAGTTTGAAAAATATTATCTGTTCCCAAACCCTCTTTTATGATGCAGGGGTTTTGTAGATGCTGAGTGTTAACGAACTGGCACTGGAGATATTTGAGAATTTAGCCGAAATTCCAGAGGAATTCAACTGTACCTATCATGAACTGGACAACGGTGCACGCATCGTTGACTGTGGTGTGAACACCCGTGGCGGGTATGCAGCTGGCAGGGCCTTCACCGAGATCTGTATGGGGGGTCTGGGGGAGGTCAACTTCCGCATGGGACACATCAAGGAATTTCCCATGCCGTTTATTGACGTCATGACCGACTTCCCGTCCGTTGCCTGTCTTGGTGCACAGAAAGCCGGGTGGACGGTTAAGGTGGGCAACTATTTTGCAATGGGAAGCGGTCCGGCTCGGGCGCTCTCCCTCAAGCCAAAACACACGTTTGAAGTAATCGAATACGAAGACGATTACGACTGCGCTGTGATCTGCCTGGAGAGCGACCACCTTCCGAATGCGGAGGTAATGAAGAAGATTGCAGAGGAATGTCACATTGACGTCGCCAATGTCTGTGCTGTTGTTGCTCCAACCTCTTCCATTGTCGGCTCAATCCAGGTATCCGGACGCTGCGTCGAGACGGCGATCTACAAGCTCAACGAACTCGGTTTTGACACCAGAAAAATCATTGCCGCCATGGGAACTGCCCCCATCCCGCCGGTCAGGGGCGCAAAGCTTGCCATGGGTGTGACTAACGATGCCACCATCTATCACGGAAGGATCAATCTCACGATAAAGGCACCCGAGATCAAAGATTATCTTGAGAAGATCCCGAGTAACAAGTCCAAGGGATACGGCAAGCCGTTCAATGATATCTTCAAGGAAGCAAACTACGACTTCTATCAGATCGACACTTCACTCTTCTCGCCCGCAGAGGTTGTCATCAACGAGCTGTCTACAGGGGATGTGTATCACATCGGTGCAGTTAACACGGATGTGACTCTTAAGTCGTTCGGTCTCGTCAAATAACTTTTATTGCATGTCCGGGCCGATTTTTTGACGGTCCGGTTCCTTTTTATTTCCCGGATAATCCGCGCCCCAATCACTTGGTGTGCGTCTTGATCCGGCCCAAAAGCTCATGACACCTTATAAGTTCAGCCTGGGAATCGAAGGGTTATAAATTCCCCCGCTCAATACTCTGTTATTTCGGGGATCATCGCTGATGAACCTGACCGGCCTGACATAACCGGTGAACAAGGAGGTACCATGGAACTGAAAGTCAGCAAGACGGAAAAAAATCTCCTCGCGGCATTTGCAGGAGAATCGCAGGCACGCACGCGGTACAGTTTCTTCGCGAGCGCCGCAAAAAAGGAAGGCTACGAACAGATATCTGCGATCTTTTTAGAGACTTCTGAAAACGAAAAAGAGCACGCGAAACTTTTCTTCAATCGTTTAAAAGGTGGCGACGCGGAGATTACCGCCACCTATCCTGCGGGGATCATCGGGACGACTGCACAGAACCTGAAGTTATCCGCTGACGGGGAGAAGATGGAATGGGGTACCCTTTATCCAGGGTTTGGACAGGTTGCAGAAGAAGAGGGCTTCCAGGAGGTAGCCCGGACATTCCGGCAGGTCGCAAAGGTAGAATCGTATCACGAGCGGCGGTACAGGAAACTGCTTGACAGCCTTGTCCGGGGGGAGATTTTCAAAAAAGCTGTCCCGGAACACTGGAAATGCCGAAACTGCGGGTACGTCCACGAAGGACCAGAATCTCCCCTTAAATGCCCTGTGTGTGATCACCCAAGAGCATATTTTGAATTGTATTGTGAGAATTACTGAAACATTTTTTGCGGAGCAAAAATCCAGGAAAATCTGATGCGTGAGTATCCGGTGTTACTACCAGAAAAAAGGCTCATCCCAAAAAGGATAGCAGAATAAGTGCAGTTTACTTCAGGTAATTACAGGCTGTGAGCGCCTGAATAATCTTCTGGCTATTACCATCAGGTCATCATCAGCATTCGTGAACGGCATCAATGCCGTATCAAAATGGAGACTGAACAACAATCGGGAGGTTTTAAACTCCGGGTAACCATCGTTTTCAGGCTAACCACGCGTCTATCCTTGATGGTGATCTTTCTTTTCCGGTGCGACCAAAAATGGTTATTCCATTGAGGGCTTTCAGATCCCTATGGTGTTGCCTTCCGTGTCCTGGATAATTGCTGTATAACCGACAGATTCGATCTTCATTTTTGGCATAACCATCCTGCCGCCGAGTTTCTCCACCTTTGCGATGACCTTGTCAATATCTTCCACCATTACGTACGGCATGAAAGGTGTCCCGGGCATCTGCCGCTTGTACATTCCCCCCATGTTCAGGGTTTTTTCCTGTGCCTCACCCGTGATTATATCCTGGTACTCCATGGTTTTCATGGCTGCACCGGGAGTCCTGGTCGGCTCGATTTTCCATCCGAATAAGGAATGATAAAATTTCTTTGCTCGCCCGACGTTGTCAGCGGGCACTTCGAAATACGCAATGTTTGCCATGGGGGCATGATTTATCAGAATCGGATATATGATTTTTGATAGGGGCAATTTTTTGGGTCCAGTCGATACAACAAAAATTTTTCATAAAATTTTAAATGTGTGATAGGCAGGTTATCCCGACTTTTTTTCGATTATCTTCACACCGCACACCACGTCTTGTATATTACTGGTGCGACAAATATCTGATCAGGAACGTTTCCGGACATGATTGTAATCGGTATCGACCCCGGGCTTGCGAGAATGGGGTATGGCGTGCTCGAGGTTACGAATGGGGAGATACGGGCAGTCTGTTATGGATGTACAGAAACATCCGGCAAGGATCGTGCTTCAGAAAGATTATTAAAAATATATACTGAAGTCGGGATACTTTTTGAGAAATACCAGCCGGCGCATCTCTCTCTTGAGAAATTATTCTTCACCAGGAACATCTCCTCGGCCATGGGAGTGAGTGAAGTACGCGGGATCATCCTTCTTGCTGCCGAACAGCGGAAGATCCCTGTCGCAGAATACACCCCCAACCAGGTCAAGCAGGCAATCACCGGATCCGGACGGGCTGACAAGCGTCAGATGCAGGAGATGATCAAGCGGCTGCTCCGGCTTACTGAAATTCCCACTCCTGATGATGCTGCTGATGCCCTTTCGATTGCCTTATGTCATATCCATATCATGAGATAGTACAATGATCGCACATCTCCATGGTGAACCGGTTCTGACGGGTGACAGATGGGTAGTGATCGACGTTGGTGACATCGGGTACCAGGTATATGTTACCCAGCCCGCTCTCCAGGTACTGGCACACACAAAACAACCAGTTAAACTTTTCACGCATATGGCAGTCCGCGAGGATGCGATTATCCTGTTTGGGTTCATGCACCAGAGCGAACTGGAGATGTTCAGAATATTGATCGGGGTTTCAGGGATCGGCCCTCAGACTGCCCTTAACCTTCTCTCCCAAATCGGGATCGAAGAATTCGTGATGGCGATCTTAAACGAAGATGAAAAAGCCCTGACACGGATCTCCGGGATTGGTGCCAAAAGCGCAAAACGTCTGATTCTTGAACTCCGGGACAAGATGAAGAATGTAAGCAAGACCATGGTTTCGGGATATCCCGGCAGGGCAGACCCGGCGGTTCTTGATGCAATAAGTGCACTGGTCTCGCTCGGGTTTGCAGAAAAAGAGTCGCGGGATGCGGTCAACGATGCTGCTCTCGCGCTGAAATCCCCTACCGTGCAGGAGCTTATCAAAGCGGCACTCGTAAAAATGAAGGACCGGTAAAAGGACCATGACCGAGAGGATTATCTCACCGGAACCGCTCACGGAGGAAGGAGACGATCTTACCATCCGTCCGGCGCGGCTGGATGAATTTGTCGGGCAGGTGCAGGTAAAAGAAACCCTGAAGATCGCAATCGAAGCAGCACAAAAACGTGGCGAACCCCTGGACCATATCCTGTTCTCCGGGCCGCCAGGGCTTGGCAAGACCACGCTTGCTCATATCATCGCCCATGAAATGGGTGCTGATATCCGGGCAACGACCGGCCCGGTACTGGAAAAGCCGGGAGATATTGCTGCCCTCCTCACGCCATTGAAACGGGGCGACATCCTGTTTATTGACGAAATCCACCGGATAAACCCGGTAGTCGAAGAAGTCTTATATCCGGCAATGGAGGATTTTTTTATCGACGTGATGATCGGCGAAGGCCCAAGTGCGCGCTCTATCAAGCTGAATCTCGAACAGTTCACCCTTATCGGGGCAACCACAAAACAAGGACTTTTAAGCGCCCCCTTCAGGGATCGTTTCGGCATTATCTCCAGGCTCGACCTGTATGCGTCCGGTGAACTGGTGAAGATCGTAATACGGAGTGCCTCCATCCTGAAGATACCGATAACTGCCGATGGAGCGGAGGAGATCGCAAAGCGGAGCAGGGGGACACCACGGATCGTCAACCGGCTGCTGCGGAGGGTGAGGGATTATGCCGTTGTCAAAGGGGACGGTACCATCACGCGGGAGATCACCTCACGTGCGCTTTCCATGATGCAGATCGATGAGCTCGGCCTGGACGAACTGGACCGGAGGATACTCTCGGTCATAGCCAGGGATTTTGACGGGGGTCCTGTCGGTGCAAAGACTATTGCGATCTCGGTCGGGGAAGAGGTGCGGACCATCGAGGATGTATACGAACCCTACCTGATCCAGATCGGTTTTCTCAAACGCACCCCGCAGGGAAGGGAGGTTACTCCGGCAGCTAAGAAGCATCTCAATAATCCGCAGAAGACACTGGTGTAAGCGTTCTTTCAAACCTGTTTCTGTCGCTTCACTGGTTGGGGGTGCACGGTTAAAATCCAAGCATGTACCCGTATCTTGAGTACACCTCTCTGACGAGTTCTCCTGTTTTCGGGTTCCCCCAGTCATGCATCCATTCCGAGACGAGCGACTCGACGGTTACAGGGATCACTCCGGCCTGGAGCATTCGTTTGACCCCATATGTATGAGCGTCATGGGTGGAATCACCAGCTGCGTCCATCAACCCGTACACCTCGTACCCTTCTTTCAATGCATGGAGGGCGGTATAGGCAAAGCACATGCTCGTCCATAGGCCGGAGACGACAATTTTCCTTCTTTTAGTATTTTTCGCGGTGTTCCATGTTCTCTCGTCCTCAAAAGCATTGAAACTCAGTACCTTGCGGGAAAATACTTCCTGGCCCGGGAAGAGCCGGGTAATTTCCTGCATGAACTCGCCGTTGCCCGAGGGGTTGATTGCCGACAGAACAACCGGTATATTAAGAATGCTCGCTGCCTTTGCCGCACAATACGCAGCATTCCTGATGATCGTCTTATCCCCTGATGCCACACCCTTGAACATCGAGGACTGGTAGTCTACCAGCACCAGACAACTGTTCTTATCTGTCAGCAACTCCAGGTTCCCTTTTTGTGAATTTTCCATCGAATTTCCTCGTGATATATCAAGAGGTTCTTTTACGGGAAATTTTATTAAAAATGTTGGATGTTACCATAACTTTCGGCGTTGGAGATCACCATTCTACCCAAAACCCTTTGTACTCCCCGGTCGCCACACACGGCGTTACCACCAGATCCTCAACTCGGATCACCGGCCCCTCAAAAGCGTGGATCCTCCTCACAAAATCCTCCAGAGACGCTTGAGAACTCTCGGCTACCATCATCACCGAGCCGTCCGGCAAATTCCTTACGTACCCATGAACGCCGGTCATATGAGCACAACGTGCAACAAAGTACCGGTATCCTACTCCTGTACCTTCCCTTTTGCGACTGCGGTAATCCGCTCCATAGTACGGACATGGGAATAGCTGGCTTTAAATGTTACTTACGGCTTTGGTATCGGCACTGTCCTGGGACCGCAACCTCCTTCGCCGCATGGTAACGGGGATCGAAAAGAATATCCGGATATGATTACCGAAGGATTTCTCCTCCCTGCCGGAGCCAGCAGGCAAATGCCAGATCCTCTCGTCCCAATACAAAGATTAATACGGTTACGGGAACAGGATAGGAACCGATGAACTCCCGCTGGTTCCTGGTATGCGCAGTTATCGTCGCAGTCCTCCTTGTGGGTGTACCTCTCTTTCTTCATTTTGAGGCACAGTCATCACCAGGCAGCCCGGTTCAATTATCAGCCGTTGAAATCAGATCATTCCAGGGCAGTGACCTCTCATCCATCAACGATTTTCATGAAAATTCCATCGCCGGTCCGCAGCATATCAACGAATCCGATTACCGTCTCACGATAACAGGACTTACCATGACAACCCGCATCCTGACGTATCAGGAAATCCTTGCCGACCACACGCACTACGAAAAGGTCGTTACGCTGAACTGCGTGGAAGGCTGGTCGGTAAAACTCCTCTGGGAAGGTGTGCTCGTCCGCGACCTCATCAGGGAATCCGGCGTTGATCCCCGGGCGAACACGGTGGTCTTTACAGCGCATGACACGTATACCACTTCATTCCCGCTCTCATATATAATGAACAACGACATCCTTATGGCGTATAAGATGAACAACGTCACTCTTCCGGCCGAACGGGGGTATCCCTTCGAGCTTGTTGCAGAGGATAAGTGGGGCTACAAGTGGATCAAGTGGATCGAGAAGATCGAACTCACCGATAATCCGAATTACCGGGGATACTGGGAACAGCGTGGATATTCGAACTCCGGCAATCTGAATGGCAGTTACTTTACGTTTTAGTTGGAAAATCCGGAATCCAGAGGTTATATGGAGCGAACTCCGAGGATCTCTTCGGAATTTACGATAAACCATAAATTATCGGAAGGGATAATTCTCTCGATGCAAAAAAGGAGACGTTTCACGTGACCGAACTATTTTTCATCCCTGGGATGTGCGTCATTGTCCTTGTTGCTTCATTGCTGGTTCCTGGCTGCACGACAGGTTTCCCGGACGGAAATCCCAATGCCACGACGGTACCTGTTATTGTCACACCAGGAAACTCCGGCAGGGCGGACTGCGGGGGTACTCCCTGCCACGGCCTGGATCTCACCTGCGGGCCGGAGATACCGGAGGTCTGTACCGCAGTGTACCAGCTCGGTGACAAATGTCGCCAGTTTGCGAATTGCACTATAGATAATAAGGGGACCTGCCGGATAGTAACGACTCCGGAATTTGATACATGCAAATCCTGTGTACTGATATGTCTGAATGAATCCCGGAATGATCCATCGAAGTCGTTTGACTGCGAGGAGAGGTGCTGAGCCTTTTAACTGGCGCCTGCTGGCAGTATTTACTCTGTGACTTACCCCCTCTTTTTCATTGTCAGCAGGAACGGGAGCAGCATCACAACCGCAAGAATTCCCATGAACTGAAGGAAGAAATACAACAAAGCCTCGCGGCCCATATCGTAGAACCTGAGATCCACGGACATGGTCCTGTTCCATTGGATCAGGGTAGTGTTATCCGAAAATCGCGTGATATTGGCGCCGGGGCTGATGCCAGCCAGGAGCGGGTTTTGTACCGCAAATTCCTGGGGAAGCGTGATATTGACCTGATAAGGATTCTTAAAGGATGCCTGCAGGTGATTATCACGAAGGGGCGAAATGTACGAGACGGTATAATTCCCTCGTTCGAATGTCAGGGCCATGACATTGCTGGTAAATGAAGGGTTGGTAGTATTGAACCGGCAGGGAGAACAATTCCCAAAGAGCTGGACGTCTCCAACGGTAAGGGGCACGGGTTCTCCGAGCATACCAGAGTCAACAAATTCATACCGTGAAGCATCTTCGATCTCTATCGATGCCCGGTACGCGGTCCCGTTGGGGAAGATCATGTAATCAGCGGAGAGTGCAGCCACGGGTGAGACTGCGATCAGCGTGATTACAAGTGCAGCGCAGAGAGCAGAGATGGCAGATCTGCGTTGATCTCTGTCGGGGGTTCGCATTGTTTTATCACCGTATCCGGGTCCTTAAGCAGATGCCCGGTCACAACGCAGACAATCCGCTCATCCCGGTCAATCATACCCTGTCCCACCAGTTTTCGTATTCCTGCAACTGAAGCAGCCGATGCCGGTTCAACACCAATGCCCTCCTTGCGGGCGAGGTCCCGCTGCATCCTCAGGATCTCTTCATCAGTTACCGATTCGGCAAGCCCACCGGTCAACCGGATTGCCGTGAGGGCTTTTTCCGCGTTCACAGGCGCACCGATTCGTATGGCTGTCGCAACAGTTTCCGGATGCAACTCCGGGATTACTTCCGGGAGGTTCTCACGGATTGCACGCACGACAGGGCTGGATCCTTCGGCCTGGATACCGGTCATCATCGGCAACCGCTCCATGAAACCCAGTTCCTGCAGCTCCAGGAATCCTTTGTATACCGCCGATATATTTCCTGCGTTGCCTACTGGCAGGACAAACCGGTCCGGGATCTCACCGAGCTGGTCGAGAGCTTCAAAGCCGATGGTCTTCTGCCCCTCAAGGCGGAAGGGATTAATGGAATTTAACAGGTACAGCCCATGGGATAAACAGAGATCGTGCACCATCTCGAGAGCGCGATCAAAGTTTCCACGGATGGAGATTACCTTTGCCCCGTGCATAAGCGCCTGCGCTACCTTGCCCACCGCAACTTTTCCGGCAGGGAGGAGAACAACTGCCGGAATCCCGGCTTTCGCTGCATAAACCGCAAGGCTTGCCGAGGTATTCCCAGTGCTCGCACACGCGACACTCTTTTTGCCCAGCTGGAGTGCCATCGAGACACCTACGGTCATGCCACGGTCCTTGAATGAACCGGAAGGGTTCATGCCCTCGTGTTTTGCATAGAGGTGGTTCAATCCCATCTCCTCCCCGAGCCGTTTCAGATGGTAAAGGGGAGTCCCTCCTTCCTGCAGGGTAACAGGATTGATCCGTACCGGGAGCAGCTCACGGTAGCGCCAGACCGAGAGCGGCCGCTTCTCCCACATTGCTTTGGTTATGGTAATTTCATCCATGTGGTACTTAACGGCAAGAAGGTGACCGCATTTTTTACAATTATAAATAATCTCGTCAGCGGGATACCTGGCTCCACAGTTGACGCACACGAGATGGTACATGGAATAGTATTGGTCTGCCGGATACATATAGGCGTGCGGTTTCGCCCATTAAACGGGTTTATAACATGAATCTTTTCAGTCGCTTATCACGGAAATCACGATAAGATCCTTAATCTGCAATGTCTTTTTTGCCAAGGAGTACGTGATAGAGTTCATCCCTGCAGTCTTTGCCCACCGGGAATGCATTCCGTGTCTTCTCCACTTCACCGGGACCAATATCCGAGAAGAGGAGTTGCTCTGCCGCATTTGCGCGGCTGACAATTACCCCGTGCGGATCTGCAGTTATTGATGCACCGGAGTACGTGTCAACCGGGGTCTTCCCGGTAGTATTCACTCCCACAACATACATCTGGTTTTCCGCGGCCCGTGCAGTGACGAACAGCTCCCAGTACCTTATCCGGCTTTGGGGCCATGCCGAAGGAACGAAAACTGCCTGGACCCCCTTGTGGGCATATATCCTGAACAAAGCCGGAAATCTCAGATCATAGCAGATAGCAATACCGCAGGTGAGTGAACCAAGGGAAAATATACCCAGTTCGCTTCCCGGAATAAACATATTCTCCTCGTGCGATGGAGAGAACAGGTGAATTTTTGCATACGATGCAAGAATCCTGCCGTCATTCCCTATCGCCAGTGCAGTATTTTTCGGAAATGGGCTGGATTGTTCCCGGAACGACCCCAGAATGGCGATCTTGTAATCTTTTGCAAATTCCCGGAGGACCGTGACGATACTTCCGTCAGGAGTCTGGATATTTTTTTGGGATTCCGGATCCCAGCCGGTTGCAAACTGTTCAGGAAAACAGATCAGCTTTGCACCGCAGTCAGCGGCATGCCGGACGAATAGTTCTGCCCGGGCGAGTGATTTTTCCGGATCTTCCCAGCTGCTCGTGAACTGAGCACTGCACACTCTGATAGTCTGGCGGGCATCCGGGCAGGAGCATTCACTACCGGTCATAGAGCGTTGGAATCCCTGCAGATCATCACACCCCACATCTTTTTTTACTACCTGCATGTGCAGCAGTCTGCAAGAACCGCAACATCTTTCCTGTCATCCCCCGGCAAACAGCGGGAAGGCGAGTCTGATACCATTGATGACAAACTGCACCGCGATCGCGATGAGCAGCATGCCCAGGAGACGATTGATCGCCCGGTACTCACGCTGCCCGATCTTTTTCATAATATAATCTGAATTCCGCATCATAAAATACGTGATAACGATGGAAATCACAATAGAGGAAAATACAATTCCAATCGCGATCGGGGTTATGGTGATAGCTTCATTCATAAGTACGATTGTGGTCGTAATCGCTCCCGGTCCCGCGATCATCGGTATGGCAAGGGGCATCATAGCCACATCCTCCATATCCCGTGATTCGTACTTCTCGGTTGCGGTAAGTTTTGTGCGGGATGTCTTTGCGTAGACCATTTCCATACCGATGCCAAAAAGCAGTATTCCACCGGCAATCCGGAATGCCTCAAGGGTAATACCAAAGAGCTGGAGGATCCATGTTCCAAGAACGGCTACGGAAAGCAGGATTATAAGGGCAAACCTGCATGCGTCTTTTGCGATAGCATCACGGGCAGATTGATCCATCGTTGTCGTAAAAGAAACATAAATAAGGGTTGCACCGAGTGGATTGACAATAATAATGATGGACGAAAGGGACAACAGTGCAAAACTGAGAACGTCTCCTGCCATTAAGCATAGTGCAGTGTCAAAGAGTAATAGAGATTATGGTTCCTTGTAAATGATGCGGAAAAAAAGAGTTTAATATTCGTAGATGACGGATTCATCAATCCGTGCATAGGTAACCGGTTCGTTTTGCTGGAAGTGGATCCCAATCTCGCGGGATGCACTTTGCGGTGAGTCGGACCCATGAATGACGTTCCGCCCAATATCAATGCCGAAATCGCCCCGTATGGTCCCGGGTGCCGCTTCCTGAGGGTTGGTCGCGCCGATCAGTGTTCGGGCTATTGCAACCACATTCCTGCCCTCCCAGACCATGAGAAAACAGGGTCCGCTCATGATATAATTTTTCAGGGACGGGAAAAATGGTTTTGCAAGGTGTTCCTGGTACTGCTCGGTCACCCGCACTTCGGACAGCTTCTCGAACCGTGCCGCAACAAGTTTCAGCCCTTTCGCTTCGAACCGGGAAACAATCTCGCCCACCAGACCGCGTTGAACCCCATCGGGCTTGATCATAACAAAGGTGCGGTCCAAGGGAATCTCACTCCTTGCTTGCAGCCTTTTTCCCGGCAGCCGTCCACGGAACGCGCCGCGGGACCCGCCCGAGCTTGTGATTGTTCTCGCACTTTGTGCTGCAGAAGTAAAAGATTGTACCATCTTTTCTTACATACATCTTACCGGTACCCGGTTCGATCTGAATGCCGCAGAAACTGCAGGGGTGTTGTTCTACCATCTTCATCACCGTCTTGACATTTTCTTGGCTTCGCGTTCAGTTTCAAGGAGCATGACAATATCTCCTTCGCGGATAGGACCAACCGTGTTTCGGGTTATAATCCGTCCTTTGTTGTTGCCCTCGAGAATACGGCACTTCACCTGCATTGCTTCACCGTGCATGCCGGTTGAGCCAACAACCTCGATCACTTCGGCTGGCGTTGCATCGTCTGCCATAGTTGAATCCTCAGGCCTTCAGCGCAGTAAGCTGCTTGGTAAGGTCCTCGATCGTTTCTTTTGCCTTGCCGGGCTTTACAATCGCAGCCGCAGCCGAGCCGACGTCAAGACCACTTGCAGCCCCAATGTCATTCTGCTTGTTGATGAAAATATACGGTATTTTCTTCTCATCACAGAGTGGTCCAAGGTGCATCACGATCTCTTCAGGTTCCACGTCTGCACCAATCAGCACGAGCTGGGCGATGCTGCGTTCGATGGCTTTTGTTGCCTCGTTGGATCCTTTCTTGATCTTACCTGTATCCCGTGCAACTTCAAGAGCTTCAAGCGCCTTGTTCTGAAGCTCTTCCGAAGCCTGTATTTTAACGTAACCTTTTGCCATAACTCACCTCATTCAGGAGTAGAATGCTCCTTCATTACTCATCAGTCAGCAATGATGTAGCCATATCATTTCATCAGGAGCGGAAATAAAGGTTTGTGAAGGACGGGCCTGGGACCGGAAAATAAAGCATCGTTTTACTGATCAGAATTACCGGATGCATCGTATCACAATGGGCGGTAAATGTCAGTCCCCCTGGCAGAATAAATTTTCTCCAGGCCAGATGCGGGAATAGTTACCTTATAACGCTCACGCTCGGCATCGCCAACATAAAGAAGGGTGGCATGGTATTTCTCCATGAGTATAACGGTCTTTTCCGGGTCTTCGTAGATCGACTTTATATCAGCGAGTCGTGTACTGAACCACCCTGTATCATCGCTCCGCCACATATATTCATGGAAGGGCATACCGATTATCCCAGGAATACCGGTAAACGATGAGATCCGCGAATAGTAGGTATAGTCGCCACCTTCTGCTTCGACAATAATCTCGTTGCCTGTTAGAGTACGCAGGTACGCAACCGCTGCAGCATCACCCGGATGCGAATCATTAAGATACGCGAGCCCGTCAAGTGTTCCTGTCCCGTAATTCTGATTGACCGGGATGACAAACGGGAGAATAAAGAGTATGCTGACGACGATAATGGCAATAATCGTTGTATTTCTGGCCGAAATAAGCGGTATCCGCCTGCTTTCAGACAACCATTTCGCTGCCATGGAAAATGCGGCGGTGCCGACAATGAGCCACGCGGGGAGGTAGGTCTTGAAGACCGTATTCATCCGGAAGAACGTATCCCCCATGTTATCCTTCAGGTAGAATAGTTCACAGAAGAGGAGGATCACAAGTCCGAAGAAGGCGAGGAGACTGGGAAAATCAACATCGTTCCTGGTAACAATCCGTGCTGCCATGTATCCAGCCGGAATCACAATGATCGCCGCTGTGATATATCCGGTCAGAAGAAAAGGTAACGCGATGAGGAGCAGGTAGGGACGCCGGGCGATATCCTGCCAGAGAAACAGGATAAAAATGCAGATGAAGAGCCCGTTCACCAGCAGGAATTCGAACGGGTTTGACGGACTATAAACGATACCTATTCCACCTGTATGAGTCTGGAGCTGGATGTAAAAAGGCAGGTAATACAGGACTGCCAGAACAGGAACCGCGATCAGGAAGATTACTGAGGACTTCTTGTCACCGGTATTCCAGGTCCTCCGCAGGATCAGTGCACCGATAAGGACTAAAAATGGGGCATATATCAAAACATCCCAGGTGTTGATCAGCGGCATGGATCCAAGGCTGATTGCGGCGAATATCCCCACGAGACATTTATCGCGGATTCTGAGAGATTCCCACCGCATGTATGCGAAAAGGAGCAAGAAGATCAGGAAAGCCTGATTGAATAATGAGATAACATGGGCATGGACGTCCCCCCACAGGAATGAAAAGAGCGGATATTCATTGATGGTGTTGGAAATTGTCCGGGTACTATCCCAGAGGATAGAACTCCATGCTTTTCTCTGAATAATCTGAAAGAAAAACGAAGGGTTCGGAATAAATAACACGACGAGCGGGAGCCAGCGGTAGCGATCAAGAACGAGAGTACCGATGGCATACATCGAGATTGCAGTTATACCAAAGATTGTCGGGAGCGCGAGGTTGAAAGCAATGTTTGATGGCACCCCGGTTACAATTCCAAGGCTCCCGAACATCCAGTATCCAAGATAATAGTAAACATTTAAAAATCCCCCGGCAAACCAGGGATCAACCGGTGGTACTACCGGATTTCTCATGACCGACGCAAGAAAGGCGTGGTCCATAAATTTTTCTGCATAGGATATGGTGGGGTTGACAAACCGTACATCCAGCATCAGGAAAAAACAGATCACAAAGAGGGTCTCCCAGTGCCATGCTGCTTTCAGGTCGTCCAAGGAATAGTGACGGGAGAAAAGATGGTATACGAGGAGTACAATGAAAGGGAGCACGGCGAGCTGGACGGGGATGCGTACAAATGCGCAGTACCAGGAAACAAGCGTGAATATCAGTAGTGAAACCGGGAAAGCGACCGGGAATGCAAAGCTGCCAAACGTCTTTTTCAACGATGGATACAATGAAAGCTGCAGCAGCGAAATTACAACGAGCCAGCTTATGACCGAGAAAACCTGCTGTTCAACGGGCAGACTCTTTTCCTCCACCCAGTTTTGTGTTCATCGCGGATTTGATACTCGGGATCACCCAGTCGCCGAAGAAGTAGACAGAAACTATTCCCCCGGCAAGAGTAACGAGGTTCTTGATCAGGTGATCGATAACCGCGATGAGAGTTGAGATCGCCGGGGATACTCCCGCAAGACCGAAAATGATCGCAAGGGAAATCTCGTATGTGCCAATCCCCCCGGGAGTAACAGGTACAGCTTTTACCAGATTACCGATGACGATTGCGAGAACGACAACTGCAAAAGGGATTTGCTGCTCAAACATCATGACGACAGAGACACAGACGAATATATCAAGGAGCCAGATGACAATCGATGAAACTCCCAGAACGATTATTGAACGCAACGATAGGGAAGCACGTTTTATCTCATGGAGCATCGTGAGCAGGATCCGGATATATTTATTTTCCGAAGAACACCTCCCGAGACAAAATAACACGATGAAAAAGATTACCCCGGCAACAAGGGGAATTAAGATAATTGTATAATATATTGGCGGGACATCAAGAACAAAGACCAACGCGACTGCACCGAGAATTGCCACGGTAACAATATCAAAGACGCGCTCAACGACGAGCGAGGAAACTCCCTCTGAATAGGTTGTGTTGTATTCATGCCTGAGGATGAATACCCGTACAAAGTCGCCCAAGCGTGCAGGAATAACGAGGTTTGCGGTCTGGCTGACAAATATGCATGCAGTAGAAACAACGAGGCTGATCTGGTAACTGAGGCTTTGCAGGATAGAACGGTATCTCCAGCCACGGAGCCACCATGCCACCAGGCAGATTCCCACGCCGATGACAAGATATCCCGGGACCACATGCCGGAGGGCTTCCAGCAGATCATCCCAGACCCTGAAGAGCATATAGGCAATAATACCGAAGGCGATAATGGTCGGTATGACGATTGCGCTAATTTTTCGATACATGAATCTGCCACCACAACCTCAGGATCGATGATCCCATCTCAAAAACATCATTTATTTTTACCGTTGTCCCTTTTCCGGCTCTCCAGCGGACGGGAAATTCCCGCACGCGGCACCCTTTCCGTTGAGCCCTGACAAGGAGTTCCGTATCCCAGAACCAGTGGTTTGAGTGTATGCCGGGAAGCAGGTGAACTATATGTCCTTTATTAAATGCCTTAAAACCGCACTGGTGGTCGTGAATCGTGCTTCCCAGAAATAACCTGACAAGAAAATTATAGGAGCGACTTGCTATTTCGCGACCACCGGTACGCACAATATTGCTTCCTGGCATCAGCCGTGATCCGGTAGCGATATCCGCTCCTCCTTGGATTGCACGTATCAGCTCGGGCAGATGGTGCATATCAGTTGCGAGATCAACGTCGTAATAACATACAATTTTCCCTCGTGACTCAGAAATTGCGCGGTTAAGAGCTTTACCCCGTCCAAGGCGTTCATCACTATGAAGAAGGCGAATGCGTGAATCCCGCTGTTCACACTGCCGTACGAGACCTGCACTACCGTCAGTGCTGCCATCCTCTGCGATAATCAGTTCAAATCCTTCTGTTATCAGGGTCAGGGCTTGAACAGATCGGGGGATGGCAATCTCAAGTGAATGCAGGTCATTGAAAACAGGTATGATGGCGGTCACGTCAGGATCGGTCATTTGAACTCCCTCTGATGCATTCTGCCACTTCTGATCCCGCACGGACGGATCCTTCCATACTTCTCTCGGGGTAATTTGTGCGGGAGAACATCCCTGCCATAAAAAGTCCCCGTTGCTCATAGGAAGGGATGAGCGAGCGATAACCAGTCGTATATACAGGGCCGGCCCAGAGATCGACTGCCATTTTGTGCCAGTGAATCTCCTCCTTTGCCAGGGAAAAACGGGTACAGAAATCCTTAAGCATCTGTGCGTCAAGATTCGGGGGAACCATGCCGGAGAAGTATGAGGCAAGGTACACGATATGTTCACCATATCTGTCGGAAGGAATAAAATTTGTATGAGCAACTACTGCACCGTAGGGAGCAGGATCTTTCATGTTCAGCCAGTAAATGCCTCCGGTTACATCGCGTTCAATGGCGAGTATCATGCATGCAGCCCCCTGATAGGGAACTGGAGGTAGTACCGGGCCGCCAAGCCTTTCGAGTTCCTGGGGAGGGATGGTAGAAATTATCGCATCGTACCGGCTACCGTTTATCTCCCATGCTCCATTTTGGTAAGAAACAGAAGAAACTGCGGTGTGTTTCTGAATCCTTCCCCCTTTTGATGCAATAGATCTTTCGAGGGCATCAATAATCTGATGAAATCCTCCTTTCATGTATCCCAGATGTTCTCCGGACATACCCCGGTCAGACCGGATGGCAATCCTGCTGAATAACCAGGCGGCAGAAACATCTTTTCTCCGTTCCCCGAATTTACTCTTCAGAAGAGGTTCAAAAAATGACGAATAAATGTTTTTTCCGAGATGTTCAATAATATACTGACAGGCCGGAATGTCATCAAGAGTAACAAGATTTGTTTTTTTCGCTTTAAAGGTGAGTAAACCGAGTTTCATTTTATCGATGAGAGATAATTCCGGATAGGCCAGGATCTGCAGGGGGCTACTCAAAGGATAGATCTTATTTCCCGCAAAATATCCGGTTGTACCCGTTCTCCATTCCAGCTTGTCAGAAAGCCCTAATTCATCTATCAACGCAAAAAGACTGGTATCATGGGAGAAACAATGGTGATAGTACCTCTCTATCCAGTAACCGTTCACATTATATGATGAAAGACAACCGCCGAGGTAAGGCATTTTTTCAAACAGGTCAACCTCATGCTCATGCGTGAGCCTTCCGGCAGCAGTGAGTCCTGTCAACCCCCCCCCGACTATTCCAATCTTCATAGTAAGTATTCTATAGTATTTTCAGGGTGAAATGAAAAAGGCTCCGGATAATTACCGTAAATTGATTTTACACCCTCGGAGAACCTATAAGAAAGTTTTTGTATTGTCGAAATCAACCGTTATAACAGCAAAATCAATTAAAAGAATAAAAGAATGTAATTATCTTTCAGCCCATTGGATGGTGTCACCAGATGCGCGTATTTTTCATAGGTTTTGGTCAAGCGGGCGGCAAAATTGTCGATATGTTTATCGAGCAGGACAGGAAGCTCGGAATAGCCAGTTTCAGGGGAATTGCCGTCAACACAGCGCGAACGGACCTGATGGGTTTAAAAAATATTGAGATGAAGGACAGGATTCTCATTGGGCAGACCATGCTTAAAGGTCATGGTGTAGGTACTGATAATGTAACCGGGGCACGTGTCACGGCAGATGAAATTGACAGTATTATCAGTGCTATTGACACCCGGGGGACCCATGATGTTGATGCTTTTGTCATCGTTGCAGGTCTTGGGGGAGGTACCGGATCCGGCGGTTCACCAGTACTTGCACGGCATCTTAAACGCATTTACCGCGAACCGGTCTACGCACTGGGAATTATCCCCTCACCAGAAGAAGGGCGGCTGTATTCCTATAATGCAGCCCGCAGCCTGACCACGCTGGTGAATGAGTGTGATAACACGTTTATTTTTGACAACAGCGCCTGGAAAAATGAGGGCGAAAGCGTAAAAAGTGCATATCACCGCCTGAATAACGAAGTGGTCCGGAGGTTCGGCGTGCTTTTCCGGGCTGGCGAAGTAACCAAAATGGGCGTTGGTGAGATGGTTGTTGACTCGAGTGAGATTATCAACACGCTCCGAGGTGGAGGTATCACTTCTGTGGGATATGCGATCAGCGAGGTGATGAGCAGGCAGACAAAGAAGAAACGAGGACTTATCAGGGGTCTGAAGGACAAGTTTGGCGGCAAGCGGGAAGCTAATGAAGAAGTCCTGCTCGGTGAGGATAAAACCGCAAAAATCGTTTCTCTTGTACGCAGGGCAATGCTGGGCAGGCTCACCCTTCCCTGTGACTACTCTACTGCAGAGCGGGCCCTGGTGCTGCTTGCGGGTCCACCGGATGAGATGGACCGTAAGGGTGTTGAAAAAGCAAAAAGCTGGGTTGAAGAGAACATTGCGGGCGTCGAGGTACGGGGTGGTGATTACCCTGTCAGCAGCGAGTATGTTGCAGCGGTAGTCATGCTGGCGACCGTTGGAAATGCGCCCAGGATCAAAGAACTTCTTGACATCGCAAAAGAGACAAAGGAAGATGTTATAAAATCCAAGGAGAAAAAATCAACTATGTTTGAAGAGGGCATAGATCCTTTATTCGAATGAGGTTTACCATGAAGGGATTAATGAAATGGACGGTTCTTATACTATTTCTCATTGTGTGCATTCAGACCGTGTCTGCAATTTCTGTAGCATCGATAACGATTGATCCTTCAGGGTCCCTGACTCCATCTACACCGGTAACGGTGTCATTCAAGATTGAAAATTCCGGAGTATTTCCTTCCGATAGCGAACTGCAGCTGTTCACCGATCTCGATAAGCCGAAGTGGACCTACACCATAATTGTGAATGGTATTGAAAATTTACGCCCTGTCATGGGAGGGCGTACCCTTTCAATAAGCGGATTTGAGCTCAACTACAAGACCTCTGATGAGGTATCGGTGCGGGTTACTCTGGAAGGTGTTGCTCCTGCTGTGACCCAGACGTCCAATAAAACCGTTATCAGGGTCACAGAATATGATTCTAATGGTAAAGCCGTGACCAGCACACAGGTTGAAAAAACGGCACTTGTTATCAACACAGGGGAAGTTGCTTCAGTTATCGCATCCCGTGATGCTGATCTCCAGGTCTACAGGGAGCATATCGATGAAAAAGCTGCCCTGGGTATCGACACGTCTGCAGCCGAGGTAAAATACAATGAGGCCAGGCAGAAACTGGACTCAGCGCGTTCCCGCCCCTCGAATCAGTATGCAGCAGCGCTAACGGATCTCAACGAATCCACAGCTGCAATAGCAGACGGGGAAAGCGCCCTTGACAAGGCATGGGCGGAAAATGAAGTTGCAGCTGCACAGGTTCCCATCAACAATGTAGACGCCATCATCGGCTGGTTCAAAGGCAACTCCAGTACAGCAAATGACAACCAGTTGCCAACTATTATCACCAAACGCGAAGTTGCAGTGAGTTATCTGTCGAATGCAAATGATGATATTGCCAATGGAAAGTATTCACAAGCCCGTGTGAAGGCACAGGATGCTTACTCCAAAGGGAATGAATCCTACACAGACGCACTCGCACGCCAGAAACAGCTCTCATCGGGATTCACCCTTCCCATCCCCAATATTGGAGGAAGTGTATTTATTATCCTGGGTATTATTGCAGTGGTCCTGATTGTGGTGGGAGTCATAATCTACCGGAAACGTTCTCAATGGGATGAACTCGGTTAATTCGTTTTAAACTCTTCATTTCCCTTTTTTTCTACAGGCATTACATATCAGCTTCCGGGAATCCTGAGGTCGCCCGATGGAAAAATAATGCAGGACGATAAAACCGGACATCACATTCTGTGAAACCGCTTTTTAGTCAGGAAACTGTGGGATCTCAAATACCGGTCTCTTTCAATGAGAAGATCTTCAGGATCCGGTAAGGGTGTGGCATTGGTAGTAGCGGCAAAAAATAGTGGATGTGTACAGGCCGGCACAAAGTAAAAAAGGTATGATGAGAATTTTTTTCCACAAAATTGTCACCTTCAATCCGGTCTTTCTCTCACCCGACCTGCAACGAGAGTAAATCGCCAGAAGTCATGTGATGTATATCGGATCAATACGATTAGTGGTTGTTTCAGCCAGATTCCCCTGTAAATCATAGAGAAGGGATTTTCTCACTAAAAAAAGCGAAGATATTAAAAAAATATTCTTCATGACGCTGTGTGGGGGGTAAAAACATCGATATTGATACTTCCCATCCTGCCGTCCCGATGGAAATAATAATCAATCAGCCGGTTCTCGTTGTCATAGTAGGAGAACCAATAACCAAGTTTGAAGGTTTTTTTGTCGTATCCCTCAATAGATGGATAGCTTGCGGCATCATGAAGTATGATGACTCCGGGATTATCCTGCGTAAGGGTAGGTTCATCCACAATATCACCATAAAATTTGATTTTATTCCAGCGTTCCCCCCGGTAGTACCAGGGAAGCGGCCAGACATTCTTTGACGCAACTACGACATGGTCGGACGCATCGATAAGCCGCATGACCTCACGTAAATCTTCGGAATTTTGTACCTGGACTATCGGTTCGTTGATATCGGCAGGGATGAATGCAACATGCCATGTCATGGCAGCGAGGAACAGGCATCCTACGATGGCAAATACCATCTTCTGCCAGTTCAGTTTATACACGGCCACAAAGCACATCGGGAGAAGCTGAGGAATGATCAGCCAAGGCACTTTCTCTCCGACAAATGCATAAAATATCATAACCAGGATCATCCAGTAGACACAGAATCCGAAGAACACATCAGATTTGGAATGCACAGTATACTGATTTTTTAACTGTTGCAGGCTGATTGCAGCGAGTTCAGCGGTGGGGACTCCGGATCTGAAGTATTGTATCCGGTTTTTCAGTCGTCTGATGAACAGGGAGAGATTGAGTTCTTTACCTAGGAGCTGAAGTGTTCCGATAATTGCAAGAATAAATATCGGCACTTCATACAAAAGATAAAATGGAATATAAAAGTAGAGGGGTCCTCCGAGTCGTTGCTGGTTATGCATTGCGATCCAGTGTTCAATGGCCTTATACCAGCCGGTCGTGTTTAATGCAAAATTCTGACCAACCAGAGTGTCGATATGGGCACCGAATGCTGAATACAGGACGCTCATAATCATCAGGACGATGAATGCTCCGAGAATAAGATCATACTTCCAGTCATGAGGCAGAGTGAATTTTCTACGGTAAACAGCATAGATAAAAAATGATGCAAAGATAAGCAGGATAACAGGCATCTCTTCCTTGCAGCAGAGGGCTCCTCCCGTTGCTATTGCAGCAATGATCGCGTATCTCGTTTGCCCGTACTCGAAATAATACAGGATGGCGACAAGGAGGAGGAAGGTAAAGAAGAGCATGAAAATATCATGCCGGAGGAAGCGGGAGAAATAAACCATCTCCGGAGAGAGCGCAAGGAGAAGTGCGGCCAGAAGAGTCTGTTTTTTGTCGATATATCCGATACGGTAGATACAATATACGAGGGGGATAAGCAGTGTTCCAAAAAGAGCCGGGAGTAAACGGGCGACGAGATCTGAATCTCCAAAGAGGGAGAACATTCCAGCGGTCACATAATAGAGAAATGGGCCGTGATAACTCGGATCATACACCCATGCCCCTCTGGTCAGCAGTTCATAGGAAAACCATGCATGAATCGCTTCATCATGGTGCAGCAACTTGAGATCCAGGTGCCAGAACCGTATAAAGAAAGATATAATGAAAATTAAAAGAAAAATTCTTTCAAAAGTGAAAAAATGTCTGATTTTTTGGGAAAACTCAGCGGCCTGCTGCACGCCGCACCTTTAACTCTCTAATACAATTTCAATACCGATATCCTTTGGCACCTGAATACGCATGAGCTGACGAAGTGCCCGTTCATCCGCATCAATATCGATGAGGCGTTTGTGAACACGCATCTGCCAGCGGTCCCATGTGGCAGTTCCCTCTCCATCCGGGCTCTTGCGGATCGGGACAACCAGTCGTTTGGTCGGGAGCGGTATCGGACCAGCCAGATTTACACCTGTGCGTTCTGCAATCTCGCGGATTCTGTCACAGACCATCTCTACTTTATCAAAATCAGTTCCTGTCAGGCGAATTCTGGCTTTCTGCATGATATCACCACAAAAATTTTATCTCATTTGTTTTGGCTGGATGGCGATACACATACCGGCTGCAATCGTTGAACCCATATCGCGGACGGCAAACCTTCCGAGCTGCGGGAGTTCTTTTACGGTCTCGATGACCATGGGTTTTGTCGGTTTGATGACAACAATTGCTGCATCGCCGGTTTTGAGGAACGTCGGGTTTTCCTCCTTGGTCTGGCCTGAACGTGGATCAAGTTTCTTTTTAAGTTCCACGAATGTGCATGCTGTCTGTGCAGTGTGACAGTGGAAAACCGGCGTATACCCTACGGTAAGTGCACTCGGGTGCTGGAGCACGACAATCTGTGCAGTGAATTCTTCTGCAACAGTCGGGGGAGCATCTGCGGGTCCACAGACATCGCCACGGCGGATATCGCCCTTGCCGATCCCACGGACGTTGAAACCTACGTTATCGCCGGGAATTGCCTGGGGAATTTCCTCATGATGCATTTCGATGGATTTGATTTCTCCATCCTTGTTGGCTGGCATAAAGGAAACTTTCATTCCTTTCTTCATGATTCCTGTTTCAACACGGCCGACTGGCACAGTGCCGATACCGCTGATGCTGTATACATCCTGGATTGGGAGACGGAGTGGTTTGTCGGTTGGTTTATCGGGTGACTTGAAAGTGTCGAGAGCAGTAATAAGGGGAAGACCTTTGTACCAGGGCATTTCCGGGCTGTTTACCTTGATATTCTGGCCACCAAGTGCGCTGATGGGTATGAAAAGAGTCTCTTCGGGTTTATAACCGACCATTTTGATGAGATCCGAAAGATCTTTCTTGACTTCATTAAAGCGTTTCTCATCAAATTTTACTGCATCCATCTTATTGATTGCAATAATAATCTGGGAAATTCCCAGGGTTCGGGCGAGGAACACATGTTCCTTCGTCTGCTCCATAACGCCATCCGGAGCTGCTACAACAAGAATTGCAGCATCAGCCTGTGAAGCGCCGGTGATCATGTTTTTGACAAAATCTCTGTGTCCCGGACAATCCACGACGGTGAAATAGAATTTTGGGGTATCAAATCGTTTGTGGGCGATATCAATGGTAATACCACGTTCGCGTTCTTCCTTCAGGTTGTCCATAACCCAGGCGAATTCAAAGGTTGCCTTTCCCTTTGACTCAGCCTCCTTCCGGTAACCTTCAATGATGTGTGCAGGTACTGCACCGGTCTCGAACATCATTCTTCCCACGGTAGTAGACTTGCCGTGGTCAATGTGTCCGATAACAGCCAGATTCATATGGGGCTTTTCAGATGCCATTTTGTTCCTCCAAATGTTGTGGGACTGTCCGCTTACAGTCAGTTTATGCGAGTATTACATATATGAGACCCATCTATATAAATTATTTCGATTCGCAAAACTGGTTTTTACGATGAAAATTTGCATCGACACTATCATATCAGATGCTTGAATATCTTTTCATCATGAAGACATTACCATTTCAACGTGATGAAAAAAAGAACCGGGTAACGGTGACATGTGCCGACGGCGAAATTTCAGTCTACAGCCATTGTGCATACTGCCGGCGTTGCAAAGGAATATGGGTAGGCAAACGGCTCGTCCCCTCACCCCAGGTTCAGGCACTATCCGATCTCAGGCAAGGTACTACTGGCGATGATACGCTGATGAATGCAGCGATGATGTTTAACACTCTCATCAGGGATGGATTATCACTGGAATGTGATGACGACGAGAACCACGGTTTTCTGCGGCGATAAGGAAAACTGAAAATTTCCCCTTTCGTTTGTCAAGCCCTCGAAAATTTTCCGGATTTACATTATTTTTAAAAAAAATCCGAAATGATGAGTCCCATCAGCGGATTTTCCCGGGTGATATGATCCATGACTAAATGTCTGGATTGATTCAACAATCCTCAAAAAAAACCGAAAATTTTTGAAGATTTGTCCCTGCATCGAAGTATCATATGTTTTTAGGTATCACAATCCAGGCAAGATCTCCTGAATGGTTCGGATTTTACCTCAATACTGGAATAATTTCCTGGAGCCTATCATGCATTTTTCCACGAAAAAGACCTGGGTTTCGATAATCCCGGAAAAAGATAATGAATATTACAATGCAAATTCGGAGTACTCCAGTCCTTTCATATGAAATGTGAATGTTTTCATTACGAAAAAATTGTAATTCTAAGGAGCCGAAGAATCGGCCTTTCCCGTTTTTTCTGCGATCTCACGTAAAATATCCTGGCGGAATTTTTCAAACTGGAGATCATCAAGCTGTTCAGAAAGCAATCTCCCACTCCATGCGCGGCGATATACCCATCGTACGATTCTTTCAATTACGTAGATAACGAGATCTTCATTTTCTAATGTCAGCAGTTCTCTTCCTATACGGGGATGACGCCCCCTTCTGCCCCCGACAAGAACGAGGTAGTGGCTGTCATCTGCTTTGAGGAGATCGAACGGACATGACCGGATGCACACCCCGCACTGAACGCATTTGGCCGGATCAAGAACTGAAATACCGTTTTTTATGACAATAGCTCTTTCCTTGCAGTATTCCACACATGTCCCACAACCGGTACAGAGCCCCGCCGTCCTCAATGGGCGGATTCGCCCGATAATTCCAATTTCGTTGAGCATGGGGCTTGTACAGGCATTGGGGCATCCCGATAAAGCTATCCGCATTTTAACCGGCATTTCCTTACCGAACAATTTCTGATCGATCTTTTTTGCAAGACTTATGGTATCGATATTGGCAAATTTGCATCGTTCAACCCCGGGGCAGGCGATAACATTGACAACTTCATCCCTTTCTGAACCAATTGGTGTACCGTTTTTCTCCAGGGATCTTTCAATTTTTTTAAGTGACTTTGGATTGACATGGGGAATTTCGATCGTCTGGCGTGTGGTGCAGTGAACAAGTCCGGACCCGTATTTTTTTGCTATCGCGGCAATCCCCCGCATCTGGGCAACTGATATAATGCCGGCAGCAGTCCTTATACGGACTGTACAAAAATCCGGATCCCTTTCCGTTATCACACCGCCCTTCATATGGACGCCAAAAGTCGTGCGCATCAAACAGTAATGAGAGGAATTTGTTTATTAAAGATGATGTTGTGACAGGAATGTCAGATGAGTGCCAGGGCGACTATCACGCACGCCCGGGTAATCTCATTTGAGGCCCCCACCACATCCCCGTTCACTCCCCCAAATAATCTCCTGGAAACGAGAAGGAGAATTACCGGGCATGCTACCGTCACCATAGCAGCCCCGGCAAACTTTAAGGGTGATACGGGAAGAAAAATCAGCGGAATGCAGAATAGCGCAGCGATGAAGGGGAATGCTGGCTGAGAGTACTGATGGAGATAACTATGCATTCCCTCCTTACATGGTGTGCCGTATGCGGTGAGAAACGCCATGGAAAATTTGGCGCAGACTTCACCAATAATTATGGCGTATATGACAGGCGATGATGCCAGCAGTCCTGCAAACAACAGAAGGGTGACTGCAATCCCGGCAGCAATTCCCCCGGCTCCAACATTACGATCGGTTAGCGCACTGATTCTTCTCTCACGATTCCCGTGGGCCATCATACCGTCACCGAGATCAAGCAATCCATCAAAATGATGGGCTCCCGAAAAAAGGAGAAAAAGAGCTATTGCAACAGCGGCAGCTATGGTCCGGTCTGCAATGAAAAAAACCGGGAGGGCAACAAGCCCGCCTATAATATAACCGGCACAAGGGTAGAGATAGGAATGTCGGGCAAAGTTCACGAGATCCTGCGGTTTACCGAGTGGAAGTATTGTGGTAAACTGGAGCAGGGAGATGAGAGCTTTCATACACATTCACTGTAGAGGCGTGAGGTGCAGCCGGCAATCAGTCCTGCGACAGCGTCATCGAGAAATGGCCCGAGTTTTGCTAAGATACCGGGCTTTTTCTGGTCATACCTTGTAAATTCAAACCGTGCGTAAGTACCCCCGATGCATTCTGCAATCGCCATGCCTATTATTTCATCACTCAACAGAAAAACCGGGTCATCGGCAATTTCCGAATTTTCCCGTTTATTGTAAAGTTCATCTTCAAGCAATATCGCCCCGAGAAGTAAAGAGGATACATTGGGATCGGCCAGATATTTTTTTATTTTTCGCTTGATTTCCCCTGCTGCCTGATCCTCAGGCATCCCATGGGACACATACAATCCCATTGCCGCATCGACAATATCATCAAGCATGATACCTTTGTCGAGCAGTCGTTGTTCAATTTCAAACATGTAACTAGGTGTTCTGGTAAAAGGACTATTATATCGTTGTGGAATTTTTTTTAAACAACCGATATCTTCAAACTTATAAGAAGAGAAAATATATTCGCTGATTGCCATGGGATTCCTGTCGGAAATACCAGATCTTACTTTTAAAAACCCCCTTTTTTGTGGTATTTTGGGAAATACAATCTTATCCACTGTTCCGGGCGTTTCCGGTGCAGGGGCGACTCCGGAAAAAACGCTTCTCACGCCGGTACTTGATGCGGAGCTGATTACATGGGGTGCTATTACAAGCCATCCGGTAAGACCGGATACCCCGACCGGCTGCCCGACTCCTGCCTCGATAACACGGGCAATGATGGGCCTCTGCGGCATCCAGCCGCTATTTATTAATGCCGGTCTTCGTCACACGCCAACTGTCCCCTGTCTTGATGTATATGGCATGATTGGGGATGATCCGCGGTTTCGCGATGCGGTTCCTCGTGCAAAAGACCTGATCCGGAAAGGAGAAGTCATCGGAAAATTTCTCTCAAAAAGCAGCGACCTGCTTGTCCTTGGAGAATGCGTTCCCGGTGGGACCACTACTGCCCTGTGTGTAATGCGGGCATTAGGATATGAGGCCTCGGTGAGCAGCAGTTTCGTGAACAATCCTGTAACCATCAAAGAAGAGATCTGCCGGCTGACGCTTGGAAGAATCAAAGCAGGTAACATCACATCACCTCTTGATATTATCCGGTATGCCGGAGATCCCATGATGGCAGTTGCTGTTGGTATCGCCAGGACCTATTCCGGAGCACTTGTCCTTGCCGGTGGAACCCAGATGCTCGCAGTAAGTGCGATATTAAAAGAGGAAGGGAGATCCCTGCCATATGTTGTCACTACGTCGTATGTGAGGGACGATCCTTCAGCAAATGTCCGGCACATTGCAGAACAGATTGGTCTTAAAATTATCTTTGTGGATCCGGGTTTTGGAGATATTGGCCATACAGGACTTGCACGCTACTGTATCGGTGAAGTAAAGGAAGGAATGGGTGCCGGCGGGGCGATGTTTCTTGCCTGTCTTCTTGGGTATTCAACGGATGAGATCAGAAAAACCATTCTCACTGCGATACAAGCCTACAGTTGAACAGTCTTATAGGATTTCAGAACAAATATCAGTGCAATGCGTCCAATCTACGTGGTCAATAATTTCGGGCAGTTCAATCACCTTATTCATCGCGCATTGCGGGACCTGGACATTGACGCTGTATTAGTTCCCAACACAACCCCCCCGAAACAGGTGTCAGACGGATGCAGGGGGATCATTCTCGGGGGTGGACCTTCGATAGAACGTGCGGGGAATAGCAGCCAGTATCTCGATCTTGGACTACCTGTACTGGGAATATGCCTCGGACTTCATGTCATCGCGGCAAAATTCGGCGGCGTTGTTCACCAGGGTGCCCGGGGGGGATATGGACCCATCGAGGTGGAGATCTGCGAGCATGATGATATTCTTTCAGGATATCCGGATAAAATCAATGTCTGGTCTTCACATGCCGATGAAGTCTTAAAAATGCCTGACGGGTTTACCTGTCTTGCATGTTCGGCCATATGCACTGCGGAGGCAATAGCACTTCCGGAAAAACATATCTACGGGCTCCAGTGGCATCCTGAAGTCAGTCACACCTTCGAAGGAAAACGCGTTTTTGAAAATTTTGACCGGATAATCCGTCATTGCGGTGTGCGGGTTGAATAATTTCCGTGAAATGGTCTTGAATAAATCCTGAATTCTTTCAATCCAGTTTTTTCAGGAATTTTTTATGAACCTGCGTCCTGGTTTTGTCCTTTTATATAATCTTATATAGTGATACAGAAAATACGTGGTTATGATGAACCACATGGTAAAAACCAGTATAGTCTTACTGGTATTTGCGTCACTTTTTCTTGTTGGGCCTGTTACTGCAGCCATCAATACGATAACAACAGGTGCACCGGTATTCATTGGCGAGGACGGACTGGATATTACCGGAGCAATGGGCGGGGATTCCCGGATCGGCTGGTGGGCATCAGGAGCTTCAATTACAGCAAGCTCTCCCGATTATTCGATTCCCATTTCAAATCCTGCAAATTTCTATGTCTCTCCGACAGACTTTGTATCCCACACGGGTGCGTGGTACCGCCTGAACTCTTCAGGGAAAGTAAATGGTGCAGCATTTACCGTTGTGGATCCTCGTCTTGTTCTCAAAGTTGAAGACACGACTGTTGATGTTGATGTAACTGACAAATGGGTACCAACTGGCGATTCCGTCCGTTTCAGGATTGAGACAAACCTGATTTCGATATCCCAGAGACCGGGTGTTACATCAACTCCTGTCACGATTAAAGTACAGTCACCTGATGGGGCAGTTTATACCTCCCTTGTCAACAGTGCCGGGATGAGTACATCTACAGTTGACATTCCCGTTACCTCAACTCCGTATTTTACCGGCTCAATCTGGGATACGGGAAGGCTTGCTATCTACCCGACAGGTAACTATACCCTGTGGGCTGAATGCAATGTAAATTTCATGAATGATCGATATGGTGAGGTTGGAAAAACCATAACCCGCCAGATCAGTCTGCTCAATCAGGATCTGAACCCGCTTTATCACACCAGGACGCCGACAACAACTCCCACCACTCTGGTAACCGTAACCCCCACCACACAATCAACAACCATCTCCCAAACCACACAAATAACATCAATCCCCACAACATCTGTGCCATCGGAACCATCCACAACAATCACCACCCAAATCCCCATACCTTCTCCCACACAGACAAAATCTCCGGGTTTTGAAGGGATTCTGGCCAGCGCCGCGGTAATATTAGGCCTGGTCCTGTCCATTAGGAAAGTATAATCCATCTCTTTTTTAGGTTCGGTAAGAAACACGCTGAAATAAAAGAATACCTGTTTTCCCCGCTATTGCTTGATATCCGTAAAAAGATCTCCAGAGGTCTGCATCTGTCGCGTTCGTTCTCGCTTCAGGCATATTGCGATAATTGCAGGGGCGGTATATCGGAATATGAGAGCTTCAATTACTGATCTGATTTTAACAGAATTTTCTTAAAATACAATGAGAAGAACCCGGTAATTTCACCTTCACAACCTTTTATTACCTTAATTTCCCATTCCGTGTATGAACATTGTAACCACCGTGATAAAATCCCGGCATAGTGTACGGAAATTTAAACCTGATACTGTAGATGACCAGGTAATCAGGGATGTGATAGAATGTGCTGCGCGTGCACCGACGGCTATGAATATTCAGCCGTGGTTATTTGGGGTCATCAGAAACAAAGAGATACTTTCAAAAATTGCCGATCTTACCGATAATGGAAAATTTATTTCCACATCTCCGCTTTGCTTCTCGATCTTTGGAGAAAAAAAAGAAAAATATTACCTCGAAGATTGTTGTGCGGCCACAGAAAATCTCATTATAGCGCTCCAGGCATATGGAATTACTTCATGCTGGGTAGCGGGTGAGAAGAAGCCCTATGCAGAAGCAATAAGGAACCTTCTTGACGTCCCCGACAATTTCACGTTAGTCTCTCTGGTAGCTGCCGGATGTCCTGCTGAGATATCAATAACCAGGAAAAAAGAGATGAAACATATTGTTTTTTATGATGAATTTAAGAAAGAATAATTTTAGTGATTGCTACCTTCCCCCTTTTACTCCTCCTTTTCCATGTTGTGTGGTAAACCCTGTCAGGTAATTGAATGCACCGGAAAATCCTCAAAAGAAAAACCGGTTCAGCTCATACTCTGAAAATTGATATCTCGTAATGATTAAGCATCAGGCCAGTCACATCATTAATCATGAAGAAGGTGGTTCTGCAGGTCGCACTTGATATTCTTGAACTAAAAAGGGCATTGCAGATCGCACAGGAATCTCTTGAAGGCGGTGCAGACTGGATCGAAGTAGGAACACCTTTAATCAAAAGCGAGGGTATGCAGGCTATCCGAGCGATGAGGGATCATTTTCCGGATTCGGTGATTGTAGCGGACATGAAGGTTGCCGATACCGGGACCCTGGAAGTGGAGATGGCGGCAAAGGCAGGGGCAGATATCATCTGCATTCTTGCCGATGCGGATGACTCGGTGATTGCAGAAGCCATGAGGGCCGCCCGTTTATATGGGGTACGGATAATGGCTGACCTGATCAATGTTAAAGATCCTGCTGGCCGTGCCCACGAACTTGAAGCGATTGGTGTTGATATCATGTGTGCCCATGCAGGCATCGACCAGCAAATGACGGGTAAGAATTCTCTTGAACTCCTCAAATCCCTGTCGGATCAGGTGTATATTCCTCTCGCAATAGCAGGGGGGATTGATGCAGGAGGTGCCGGGGAAGCAGTACGATGTGGTGCGGACATCGTAATCGTGGGTGGCTGGATCACCCGTTCCGCTGACGTTACAGGCTCCACAAGAAAGATCCGTTCAGAACTGGATAATCCATCCATAAAACCAGTCGAAAAAAAATCTCCGGACGAAGAAATACTGGCTCTTCTAATGCAGGTTTCAGCACCTAATGTATCGGATGCAATGCACCGGAAGGGAGCGATGTCAGGTATCATTTCGATCTGCGGCAATGTAAAAATGGTGGGCAGAGCAGTAACCGTCCAGACGTTGGCCGGGGATTGGGCAAAACCTGTGGAAGCCATTGATGTTGCCCGGAAAGATGAAGTAATCGTCATAAATAACGATGGAGCGATACATATAGCTCCCTGGGGAGAGCTTGCCACATTAAGCTGTGTGAAAAAAGGAATAGCTGGCGTAGTTATTGATGGTGCTGTCAGGGATGTTGATGACATCAGGGCCATGAAATATCCTCTTTTTGCAAAAGCTGTCGTGCCGAATGCGGGAGAACCCAAAGGGTTTGGAGAGATAAATGCGGAAATCCAATGTGGAGGTCAGGCAGTTCGTCCGGGTGACTGGATCACCGGAGACGAAAGTGGCGTGGTTGTTATTCCCGCCGGCCGGGCATATGAGATCGCACGCAGGGCATTGGAAATCAAGAAAAATGAAGAGAGGATCCGCGAAGAGATCCGCAGAGGGAGCACTCTTTCCGAAGTGGCAGAACTGATAAAATGGGAAAAGAAGTAAATCCGGATTAATGGAACACCGAGCGCTCGAGGAGTGTTGCCCCCGAGGTTTTGATCTTTTTTATTGCTTCTTCCACCTGATCAACACGGAGAATGAGCACTGCGCCTTCTTTCCCGGAATATGCATAGGAGTATTCGATATTGACGCCTGCATCTCCAAGGATCTTTGCAACCTCATAGAGGCCGCCAGGCTGATCTTTCATCTTCACGGCAATTACATCGGTGAAAGCGACGTTGAAACCAAGGGAAAATAATTTATCATGTGCTTTTTCCGGGTGGTCTACCAGTGCCCTGACTACGCCAAATCCGTTTGCTTCGGCGATACTGAAGGCAAGAATATTGATCCTCTCCTCGCCAAGGGCATGTGCAATTGCTGCAAGTCTCCCCGGACGGTTTTCAGAAAAGATCGAAATCTGCCTGATTACATACTTTTGCGTATCCATCTACAACGACCTCTTGTCAACAACTCTTTTCGCTTTTCCTTCAAATCTCGGCAATGAACCCGTTTCAACGAGTTCGACATTTACATTTACGTTTAACGAATTCCTGAGACGGTGCTCAACCTTCTGCCGCACCTGCATAAGATCAGTGATTTTGTCACTGAATGATTCCTTGTTCAATTCGACCCGGACAAGCATGTCATCGAGGGCCCCTTTTCGTTCGACCACAATCTGGAAATGCTGACCGACCTCGGGGATCCCCATCAAAGCATACTCAACCTGCGAGGGAAATACATTGATCCCCCGTATGATCAACATGTCATCAACCCTGCCCTGTATTCTCTGGATTCGCGGATGGGTTCTGCCACAGGCACAGACCTCTTCATCCATCGTCGTAATATCCCCGATGCGATACCGGATCATCGGGAGTGCTTCTTTCTGGAGCATAGTGATGGTGAGTTCACCTTTTTCTCCGGATTCTAGTGATTCTCCTGTCTTGGGATCAATAATTTCCACAAGTGCAAGGTCTGACCAGATGTGAAATCCTTTCTGTTCCACGCATTCAGTAAACATGGGTCCGGAAAGTTCACTTGTTCCGTAGATATCATACGCTTTTATTCCCAGCCAGTCTTCAATGCGGGTACGCATTCGATCCGTCCAGGGCTCAGCTCCCAGGACTCCCGTGCGAAGTTTTGTATCTTTTTTAATATCAACGCCCATCTTTTCTGCAACCTCCCCGATATGGAGGAGGTACGAAGGCGTGCAGGCAATAGCAGTCGCACCGAGATCCTGCATCAGTTCAATCTGGCGCTCGGTGTTCCCGACACTGGTCGGCAGTACGGTTGCACCAATTCTTTCGGCTCCGTAATGCATCCCTAGTCCACCGGTAAAGAGACCATACCCGTAGCTTACCTGTATTACATCCCCCCTGCCAAGTCCAAGTGAAGTCAGGGCCCGCGCAAGCGATGTTGTCCAGGCGTTTAAATCGTTTTGAGTATACCCGACGACAGTCGGTTTACCCGTAGTCCCTGACGACACATGATAGCGGACAAGTTCCTCCTGGGTTGAGGTAAAAATTTTATCCGGATAATTGTCCCTGAGGTCACGTTTGAACATGAACGGGAGTTTTTTCACGTCGGATAGTTTCTGGATATCGTCCGGGTGGACATTCTGCTCTTTCATCCTGTCATGGTAAAATGGAGAAAAACTGTAAAGTCTGTAAACAAGGCTTTTTAACAGTTTGTACTGCATTTTATGAAGATCTTCTTTTGGCATCTCCTCAATTCGTGGGTCCCAGCTCTTCATTACACCACCTCTCTTCGATCAATCACTCTCTTCGCCTTGCCCTCAAACCTGGGCAGAGAGCCAGGCTCAACGAGTTTGACCGTCGTCCTGAGTTCAAGAGCATCCCGGAGTTCTTTAACGACTTTATTCTGGAGTCTTGCGAGATCAGCAAGTTCACCACTGAAATACTCCCGGTTGATTTCAACCTCGACAATCATCTCGTCCAGATGATTAATTCTGTCAATATATACCATAAACTGATTACCAACCTCAGGTATTTTAAGAAGCACATGTTCTATCTGTGACGGGAAGACATTGATGCCGCGAATTACCAGCATATCATCACTTCTTCCTGTGATTCTGGCGATTTTTTGTCCTCTTCTGCACAGGCAGCCATCCTCCATTAGGAAGGTGACATCACCGGTGCGATATCGCAGTAACGGCATTGCTTCCTTGACAAGCGGGGTCACCACCAGTTCCCCGCGTTCACCATCGGAGACCTGTTCCCCGGTTTTTGGATCGATAATCTCGACATAAAAACAATCATGCCAGATATGAAGCCCGTCACGCTCGGGGCATTCAAAAGCTACACCTGGACCAAAAAGTTCACTCAACCCATATGAATCGTAGGCAGTCAGCCCGAGTCGTTTTTCCAGTGTCCGCCGAACACTTTCTGACCATGGTTCAGCACCAAAAATACCGATCCTGAGACTGTCAAGTGACGTGTCCATTTCTTCTGCGATTTCTGAGAGGTGCATAGCATAGCTGGGCGTACAATGGATTGTCGTCACACCAAAATCCTTAATCATTTCGATCTGGCGTTTGGTATTTCCTGTTGCACTGGGGATTACAGTCATACCAATTTTTTCCGCCCCGTAATGAAACCCGAGACCTCCTGTGAACATACCGTAATTCACCATATTCTGGAAGATATCATTCTCGCCGACACCAATCATGGTCATGTTCCTTGCAATGAGACCTGACCACGTGTCAAGATCTTTCCTGGTATATCCAACGACCGTTGGTTTCCCGGTCGTTCCTGATGTTGTATGGATCCGTACGATTTTTTTCATGGGCACTGCAAAGAAACCGAATGGATATCCTCCGCGGAGATCCTGTTTTTTGGTGAAAGGGATTTTTCGGACATCCTCCAGCGTTTTGATAGATGATGGTTTCACTCCGGCACCCGTCAGAAGATTCCGGTAAAAATCGACGCGTTGCACCTGACTGAGTGTTTTTTTCAGACGCCTGAGCTGAAGTTCCTGCAATTTATCAGGTTTCAATGTCTCTGCTTTCTCATTCCAGAACATATAGTGCCCCTGTTATGCTATTGCATGACAGAGAATATATGGCGTTTGATATCGTTTAAACTCACCGAATAAGAGAATCAATGTTCACGACAACAATCATAAAAGGAATGAATTTAACCCGGAATTGCCTGATGGCTTAAAAACGATGAATTAATCAGGGAAAATGATGAAGTAATTTAATCAGTTGAAAAAATTTTTTCGGAGCTAAAGGTGACTGAGTATTCCTGGTTATCGGTAAGCGGTTTTGGCACACATATAAAATCCACGCAAAAAAAATTAATCATCCAGAAAAAAAATATTGTCGAGGAATATCCACTTGATTCGATTAAAAACCTCCTTATCCTGGGTGGTCACACCATCAGTTCATCCACCATTTCAAATCTCGTAAAAAACGGTGCATTCATCACATTTTTTGAACCTGATGGTAACCCGATTGGGATTATCCGGCCATTCGGAGACAAGAGTGACACGGAGATCCATCGAATCCAGCAGGCTGTCCCACGCCATCGTTACGCTATTGCCGTGGCTAAGGCAGCGATAAAATCCCGCCTCTTTGCTATTGAACGAGTCCAGGAGATGCAGAACTCCCCTCTGTTTTATGAAGGCGAACAGCAATTTCTTCACACGTCTCAGGAAGAACTTGAATACCTGATCAAACTGGATGAAATACGACGGCTGCACCGGCTGACAACAGATATGTATTATGAGATCATGTCAAGGATTATCCCGCCGGATTTCGGATACCGGAGAAGAACAATCCGGCCTCAGGCGGATCCCGTCAACGCCATGCTCTCATTCGGGTATGCAATGTTATTCGGAAATTGTTGTGTATCTCTTATCGGAGCTCGTCTTGACCCGGATTCCGGCTTGATGTATGAAGGGAAAGGGAGTCTTGTGCAGGATCTTATAGAACCTCTCAAGGCGGATATGATTGACCGGGAAGTATTTCAGATCGCCAGAGAATCACTCAATGTATCTGATTTTGAACAGACATCAGGGAGGTGTATGCTTTCCGATGATCTTACCAAGAAACTGATCGGTTTGTTCCATTCCACTATAAATAATAAAAAAATTGATGAACTGGTATTTACCCTCTCCAATGCAATGACGAAGAATGGCGAATTTATAATTCGGTACTGAGCCGCCCTTCTCCTTTGATGATTGAAAAGTCATTAAAAGCCATGCAGGGTATTTCAAAAGTTTTTACATCCCGGATTACAGCCCGCGGGCAGCCATAAATCATTGAAACAAACTTTTCCAGAATCATCGGTTCTGCCGTTGCATGTATCTTGACTCTCCCATCGGGGAGATTTATAACCGTGCCAGTTACATGTAAATCGGTTGCGATCCTCCGGATGCATGCCCGGTATCCAACCCGCTGAACTCTCCCGCTGATGAAAATCTCTATGGATTTCACCGGTACATCCCCTGCATAAGTTTTATTGCAAGTCCTAGTTCCTCAAATACCTCGTCCCGGAGTGATGACTGACGGATATTTGTTGCAGCGTCAATTGCAAGGTCGAGCACCTCCTGGGACGCTTTTTCACTACCGGAAGCATGGGTCTTCATTGCAATATCACACATGACAAAAGCCCTGTGGGAAAGCGGGCGGATTATGCTTGCCTCCCTTATTGCACTCTGTAACATCCGGTTGGCTATTTTTTCCTTACCTTCCTTCCTGGACAGTACTGAGAGATCACAGAATATGATCGCTTCTTTCCCGCGATCAGACACCGAACGAACCATTTTTTCAAGTGATGTAATCTGATTTGGATGGGCCCCGTTTTCAATTATTTTTTCAAAGAGAGCCTTGATTTTTTCATAATGTGAGGGCAGTTCAAACGTATCTTTATATCCCATCTGGGTGAGGCGACGCTGCCTTATTTCAACATTATCAATTCCTTTTGTGACTTCTATTGCAGACTGAAGATACGTTGCTTTGTTATGTTTATGATAAAGTGCAATAAACATGCGGGCAATGTTATCACTGATGGTATCGGCAATTTGTGGTATGTTTATCTTTCTCGTTAACGCGTCTGCTTTCTTAAGTAAAATCACCGGGTTTTTATCATCGCTGTCTTGCATCGCAAGGGGTATGATATCGAGAAGCGCTGAAGCTTTTTCATAAGGTGAAGGGATCCTGTCGACAGCTTCTGACATACATACGACGATTTTGTTACATAGATCCCTGTCATTCCTGACCATGTTGAATACGGCATTAAGCGAATCTATATATTCAACAGGGTCTGTGATTTTTGACGCAACCTGGAGAGCGCGGCTTACTAATTCGCGATCTGGTTCGATCTCATGCAATCTGACAATAGCGGATATAACTCGTTTCCGGGTTCTTGAATTTTCATCAGATTCAATGTATTCTAACCGTTGAATCGCTCGATCGAGACATTTTTTTGCACGGTCCGGGTCGATACTGCAAAACAGGATCGTGAGGTCAGAAAGAATCAGTATTTTCTGATATTCGGCCTGAACTTTTGGGAGTGCGCGACAGACATCATCCAGTATCGCCTGTGCACGATCGATTTCGGATAATCTGATGGATGATTCTGCAAGGCTGCATAACCCGGTAAGCCTGATATAAACATTATTTATCAACTGGAGAAAACGGAAGATCAGGCTGATCATGAGCGGGTTTGATGTTGAGCGCCGGTCTCTCTGGAGGAGATATGCCATAATCTCGTATGGATCAGTGGAGTCCGGGTACGTGACATTCTCATTTAAATTCGAGATGATCCGGGACATCATGGCATCTCTTTCGAAAGGATTTTCGATCTCCACTGAGAACATTGCCAGTGGTATAACATAATCCGGGTTATCACTGACTCGTAAATAAGAGATAAGGATATCAATCATCCCGGCAATCTTTAGCGATATCCAGGGGGTTTTGACATTCTCTTTAATTATTGACAGACCCCGTTCGAAAGGATATAATTCTGCAATAAAAGCCTCAGGGTCTGTCCGGGATTCCGGTTCATTTAAAAGTATACACCCGATTTTTACAAAACACTCAGCAATTTTTTCAAACTGCTGGGTTTTTAATACAGGATCGCTGATATCCAGAGCGATCTTGAATGCCTCTTCAAGCACAGCAGGTGAACGTTTGCTGACCGCATATTGCATCACCCCTTCAATAATGTTCGCCATTGCATTTGCGGCGAGACTGTCCTCCAGAAGGGAGCTGCTCCATACTCGCATCCGCAAAAGAAGGTCGAGATCTCCTTGCCGCGCAGCAAGAATTGATGCCTCGTCAATAATACTGCTGAGTGTTGCAGAACGTGTATCCTGACCATCAATCTGGCAGGTAAGGCCTACTGCTCTCTGGAGATAATCACGGTTCTTAATCTGCACGCCAATTTTTGCAATGTGAATAACGATGTTTGCTATTGCCTGCTCCTTTAATGGCTGCTCTTGTATAAATTCGGCCATTTTAATCAGGATATCCGGGTCATGCAGCGCGAGAAATCCCCGATCAACAAGAATGGTAATACTTTCCAAAAGCAGGTGGTCCTGCTGTGGATGCAGGAGGATGAGCTTATTTATTGATTCTGAATGGGCGATGATATCCTCAAACGGATTATCCGTACTCAGATCAATAATCGCCCGATAGAGTGAATGATGCAGGATATCCTGATTCACCCGGGTAAGAATCATATCTTTGATCAGGGGTATGCTATCCCTCAGAACCCCTGTTTTAAGGAGATCGGTGAGATTATCGGAATACTGGGGAAGGGTTTCTGTCTCGTGACTTATTTTTCTGAATATATTGAGAGCCGAGGTAAAATCCCCAGACGAAAGCATAATCTGGGAAAACTGAAGGTATATGCGTGACAGAAAAACCGGATCGTTGTTTTTGTCAATAATGGGAATCAGATCTGAGAGTACGGGCATGTTGTTTGAACGCTTTGCAACAGAAACACCGGCACGTACAAGTTCCCTTATTGGGTATGCCTCATTATCCAAAAAGAGTTGATGGAGTGTTATCGCGGCGGAAAGGTACCACAAATCACCTGCTATTTCTGCCTTCTTAAGAAGATCAATAATGAGGGTACTTGTGACAAAAGGCATCCTCTCGCAAAGAGTCTGAAGAATGGTGATAATATGGTGTTTATCCTTAACCCGTTCCAGTATCTGTTCAGTCAGCGCACTGATAATTTCAAGTTGCCTCTCTTCAGAAAGGTCATTGAAATTCTGGATGAAATGAGGAACATCCAGAATCTCTTTTCCGAAGACAGATTTCACACCTTTTTCAAGTATGGATAAAATGCACGACTGTCTCCGGATCTTCTGGTGAATTTTTGTTGCATCGTGGACACTCTCCAGAAATAACTGGCGATTCTTTTCAAGAATAGCTATTGTGGCCATTGCATTTGCAAGTTCGGCATGTAAAACAGCACGTTTTGAAATATCGCTAATCTCTTCAGTTATAGTATGGGATCTGCAGAGGAGTTTTTCATCACGGGATTCAATTGCCCATTCGATCAGAAGGGGAATAATATCGATCATGACATCAGAACGATATTTCCGGAAACTGATCTGTTCAAGCATGATCATACCCGTATCAATAAATTCAGCGTTGGCTTCAGAAACCCCGGCACCTATCAGGGTTTTTGCCATCAGTGCAAAAACCCGGGACTGATAACTTTTTTTGCCCAGTTTATCTGATAATACAAAAACAGATTTCAACCATTTTTCATCCTTGGTTGCGATGAACTGCTGAACTATCCGGAGGAAGAGGTCGTCAATATCAAAGCCCGGGAGTTCGGGCAGGGCCAATAAAAGTTCGGGTTTATTATTTTTTAATGCAGTATCTGTAATCAGATTGTTAATTTCCGTTACGAGAACTTTTTGTGCCCGTCTTCCCTGCAACTGAGAAATTCTGGATAGACCACTCTTTACGATCTTCCAGTTTTCTGCAGATAGAGCCCGCTGGACCTTCCTGACAATATCTTGAGTGCTTGCCATTCTTGTATCACAAGGTAAGAATCTATGGGTTGTAAGCTCAATTTAACTCAAATAGTTATTATATTTTTTGATTTCGTTTAGGCTTAAATTTAATTTTTTTTATCATAATAAAGCAAAATTATTGATTTTTTTCAAAATATGCACCTGAATATGGATTTATTTCCAAAAAGGGGTAAAATTATTATTAATTCTTAAATTTTTCATGAGTAAAATAATAATCCAATAAAAAAATTATAATCAAATCTATGTAAAATACGAGGTGAAATCAGTATGCTCATTTATTCCTTGTTAATAGCAGAGATATGATCCATCAGTTCATTATGGAACTCACGACAATAATCACCGCATTCTGCGTCTATAATAATCCTGATTATTGGTTCTGTACCTGAAGAACGAACAAGTGCCCAGGAATTCTCCCTGATGATTTTTACACCATCTGTCAGGTCAAGTGTTTCATTCATGTATATCTTTTTGATGTCTTCCAGCACTTTGGCTCCATGAGGTGTACTGATTTTATCCTTGATCATGGTGCGTTGCGGCAACGTGTCTATCAATGCAGAGAGTTGCTGTTTTTGTGAGGAAAGAAGGAAGACCATCATCGCAGCCGTCATCCCTCCATCCCTGCAGAACTGGTGGTCAGGAAAAATAAGCCCGCCATTTCCTTCCCCGCCAAAAACAACCACCTGCCCCTCGCCGATGAGCGATCGCATTGTTCGTGCAACATAGATACTTCCAACCGGGGTATAGTGCACAGTGCAGCCCTCATTTTTCACCACTATCTCTACCATCCGCGATGTGCTTACAGGAGTGACAAGAGCACCTTTTTTCTGGTGACACATATGGCGGGCGATCAATGCAAACTCCTGGTTTTCTTCGACAAACCGCCCGTTTTCATCAATAAATACCGAACGATCTGCATCGCCATCATGTGCAACGCCGAACGCTGCCCCACTGCTGACGACGAGATCAGCCAGCGTTCTGAGCCCTTCAGGAGATGGTTCCGGCAGTCTCCCGGGAAAAGTTCCGTCCATTATTCCATTGAGGGTGAGCACCCTGCATCCCATTTGGGTGAGAATTTGAGGTGTTGTAAGGCAGGAAGGGCCGGATCCTGGATCCACTACCACAGTCATTCCTGAACCTACCTTATCCGGGAAGTGATGAACAATCGCGTGGATATACTTCCGGACAAGATCAGGAGCAGGTATTTCATAGCCGACATGGTCCCACGGAAGGGGGGAAAATGACAGATCAAATATCAACTGTTCCAGTTTTAGTGTCTCTTCATCACCCATTTCCGTGCCATCGGCTTCTATGATTTTTACACCATTATATTCCGGAGGATTATGGGATGCAGTTATCATTGCCCCGCCGTCGAACTGTTCTTTTACGAGATACTGAAGGGCAGGCGTAGGGAGGATCCCGCAGTCAACAACATTGCATCCTGTCGAAAGAAGGCCGGATTTAACAGCTTTTACAAGTGTTTCTCCTGAGGTCCGGGTATCTCTCCCTACTGCAATGCATCCTTTTCGCATTGTTCCAAATGCTTCACCAATAGTTAAAACGAGATCCGGTGTCAGATCTTTACCAACGACACCTCGTACTCCATTGGTACCAAACAGACGTTTCTGAAATTTTGCGTTTTGCATGGGTTTGTGCTCCGAGTTTTTATGGTGAAAAATTTTCGAAGAGATCGAGCGACGTGATTACCTGACCAACCGAAGGATTGGAAAGGACGCAATTCTCTGTAGTTAAATTACCAATGACTATTTTGGGATATGTTCGTTGTTTAAAACCTTCAATAATCGCAAAGTCAATTCCCTGGTTAAAGAGTATTGACAAAATGTCTTCAAGGGTATTTTTACGTAGAGCAGCTACTGCTTTGTGCGAGTCTATCCCTACAGAAATGTCTGCACCTGCATCAAAAAATACGGTAGTGTCCTTTCCTTCCTCGATATAATAGGTATGATCTCCGAGATGTTTGATCACCGCCACCATTCCCTTTTTTTTAAGTGCAGGAATGAGTTTTTTGATAAATGTTGTCTTACCTGAATCTGAGCTTCCAACAACCTGGATTATTTTCATGTGGTATTCTCCGGTAAGATAATCTCAATTTCCGTTAATATCAGAATTATTAAAGACCTTGGTTTGGACGATGTTCTGTTCAACAACCGGGAGAACTTTGGAACTTTCCTGTGAGAGCGTTCCTTCAAGAGCAATTTTTTTATCAACAACCGGGAGGATTTCGTCAGGAAACAGCGTCGGCGATGCTTGCGAATCTGATGCAGGACTGGGGTCTTTTGTTTTTTTACGTAATCTTTTCTCATCGGGAGGTAACGCATCATTATCCGGGGAACTGGTATCATCAATTGGTTTTTGTGGTGCCGGATTAGACGGCGCCTCTCCTTCTTCAGCCCGTGACCTGAGTATGGTTTTTGCGGCTTCTCCAACACTTCTCATCACTTTGGTAATCCGGTCCTCAATATCAATCTCTTCATCAATATCAAGGGTAGTTCCTTCAACTTCGAGAAGAAACCGTGCGACTTCACTCGCTTCAAAAAGCAGATCATCAAGTTCATCGGTAGTAAAAAACCCGCACATAGCACCATAGAAAAATGTGGCGCTGGCCTTCCGCACCTTCTTTTTAAATGAATTCCGTGCCTGGTTAACTGCCTGGGGAGAATACGTATCTTCCATAAAAGGGACAAGTTCGGGAAGATGGTTCCCGATAAAGGTCATCTCCGCACCTCCGGACGTTCTGAAATCCGTGCATAAACGTGCAAGTGCCCATTCTCTCGCGGTAATGTATGTTCGCTTGCGGAGGAACTGATTTACCTTCCGATAGGTAGCTCCATCTACTTTTTTAAATTTTTTATATTTATTGATCTCCTGCTGAATTCGTGAATCATCCATCACGCTCTCTCCTGTATTTTTTGTTTAATCAGAAACTGGATAGATATCGAATGGTTATAGGACTGTTTTGTGTATAGCATTATATGGTTTATTATTAATAAAACTGTATTAAAACTTCCTCATTTTTAGTGACGGTAAACTTCGAAAATCAAGGATAAGCCTGGTAGAAATCCATTTTTTTCAATTTTTTTCCGTTTCTATAGGGCTATAGCATCATGGGACTCCGGCGGGTCGGGGCGGACGCAATAACTCCCGTTCTTTCCCGGGAGCATATCAGAATAATTTTTCTAATAACGTCCACAGCCATTTAAAACCACGGTTAATGGGATTTTCCCAATGTCAAAATAGGGAATTGAGACGAGGAAGGGGGGTTCACAGGATCTATCAGGAAATAAAACTCATCAGGTTCCTGTCTGCCGCTGCAGTTTTCCGGGCAGATCAATGAGAACGAGTCTTAAAAAGTCTGTTTCGCTCACGATGACTCAACTGAAGGAGTCGGGAAAAAATCATTCTGGATCTTAATCGGCAAAAGGCATCCTTTAATAAAGTGAAACACAACTGAATTTTTAAAATTGTTTTTGGAAGACAACTTTCGATTCAGTACCCTATTTCATCAACTTTTTTGGAATTATGTTGGATTGCATTTTAGTTCCTGTGCTCAGTGCAGTGAGGTGAACTGTCTGTTGATGAACGTATTGTATCATTCCCTTATTTTTTGATTGACCTTTTGTCTGGTACCAATCTGGAATCCGTGACATTTTTCTTGTTACAGAAATTTTTCCTGTCCACAGAAATTCTCGTATGGTTCTTATTCACATGAGCCTGGGAATTCTCGTTTCCTTAATAGATCGTTCATCGCTTCTAACAGCCTCGTCAGAATTTACGCAGACCCGGATGCGTGCAGATTCTGAAATCTCCCTTCGCGGGAAACGTAATCAAGAGTATCGGTTAAACATTCGATAGGTATGCAAAAAATACACCTTTTGTGTATAGCATCATATGGTTTATTTAATGAACTGGCTGGTATGGCAGATACAATTGAAAACCCTTAATTTTTCGTTTATCCTTGAAAATAACCCCTATCAAGGGATTTCTGATTTTTTAAATAAAACTCAAGTCTTGCATAACCTTAAAATTTTTTGAATATTCATCTTAATCTTAGAATGCTCCCTTCTCAGTACGTTACCAGATATATACCATTTAATACTCCTCTCCTGAACATCCCCCCCAGAATAGCAGATGCAAATTCCCCGGATCAATTGTTTTGAAAATTTTTAGTATTCATTTAAAAAAAACCCAATTTTTCAAAAATATTTTTAAAGAATTGATGAAGGGATTCATTCGTCAGATAATTCACCTCTGCATACATAAATAGCGCAAGAGTGCGATAATCATCAAAATCCAGGAACCCTGTTGCGAAAAACCACTACGGCAAAAACCAATCATTGCGCGGATTTTATCGTCGAATAAAAAAAATTTTCCTGCTCAACTTCTGATAATTCTTTATAATCCGGTCCGAAAAATAATATTTTTTTCTGGATATATCCTGTAAATCAGGATTGCTATGTGTATGTTTTTTTTCAGATTTCAGCAAGTCCAATTTCTGATGCAGATTTCATTTCGAAAATTGCTGATGAATTAGTCCGTCAAAACCAGAGAAAAAAGACGGAATTGAGTTTTTAAGAGAAAAGACCAAAAATTCAGACAGACCTCCTGTTTGAATGACTGAACTGGAATGCAAAAAGAGGGTCAGTCCACTGAAGCGTCGTTTTTTATTAATCACGGGTGTAAAAAACGCACCTCCAAACATTTTTTTAAAAATCTCCGATGAACAGATTGGCTACGAGTGCCTGTGCGTATAGTATCGTTCAAATAGTGTGCCTCTGGAAGAATTTATCCTGTTGTTGGTGCCTGCTGTTTTTTCAGGTAAGGATAAAATGCTGGTAAAATTTTTTTCAGCTTTTGTCAAGTCGAGGTGTCTATCCGTGACAGTCAGGTAGCTTTGGCATCCTATGAGAGTCTGACAACTAATGCTCAAAAATTATTTATCCCAGATAAGAAAGGTATTGATTGCCAATTAAACATCAGGCAGGGATTTGAAAAATTTCTTTAGCTTTATAAGAGTGCAAGGACCCGGATTTGACAAGGATCTGCGCCTGTCTGGTTGCATCGCTACGTTTCACACTGACAACAGGAACAGGGACGGTCTTTAATACTCCTACGACGAAAGATCCTCATAGCGGGCTTCTGGCAGGGTTTTAACCATGAAGGGTAGGGATTATACCCTCCATTTGAAACAAACCCTGTTTTTAAGTTCTTGTGGGAAAGAATTCTGGATCTCCTGTATTGAGAATCACATTAGTTCGCTCATGAGGAAGATGATTGCTTTTTCCCGAATAGCAATAGACAATATGAAAGTAGTGCAGGCTGGCAATCAAAGCAGCGCCGAGATATAGCAATTCCGGACTTGCGCAGAATAGGTATTCTGCGCAAACCTTTATTTATTTGAGATAAGATAGAATAGAGCATGGAAAGCGGGTATTTTTCGGAGTGGCTCAAAAGCTACCGCAATTATCTCCGGATGCGCAACTACTCCCCCCGCACTCTCAACAGCTATGAGCAGGTGCTCAGGCACTTTGCTTACTATGTCTGGTTGCGCCGGCATACTGATGTTACAAAACTTGTCATCTACTGGAAGGATTTTGAAAATGCCCGGCTCGATACCGATGTAGAGGTCACGCCAATAATTATTACTGATTTCCTCTCGTTTGTTTCAACGACCCAGACATACAAACCCAAGACGTTCCATCGCATCATTTCAACACTCAGCTCCTTCTACCGTTTCCTGTATACCCAGGGAGCTGTCACGACAAATCCGCTGACAGGGATCGATCGACCGAGGATCAAACAACAGGAAGTGAAATACCTCAAGCATAACCAGGTGCTGCGTTTGCTGGATTCCATTGAAGATCTTCGTGATAAACTCATTGTAAGGACCATCTACGCCACAGGTGTCAGGGTATCAGAGCTCTGCAATATGAATATAGAAGACATCGATTTTGATGAGCATACCATAAGGATTCGGGGAAAGGGTGATAAGATTCGGACGGTTTTTGTCGATGATGACACCCTTGCAGATATCCTGAAATTCATCAGTACCAGGATTGTCGGCCCGGTTTTCGTCGGTCAACAGGGAAAAAATATCTCGTCACGTGCTATTCAGCATATCTTCAAAAATTATGCACCGTCGGGAATTACGCCGCATAAAATCCGGCACAGCTATGCAAGTGAACTCTACAAACGGTCAAAAAATCTCAGGGTTGTGCAGGAAAATCTTGGGCATACCTCTATAAAGACCACGGAAATTTACCTGCATACGGATATTGATGAACGGAGGCAGGTATACCAGCAATATTTCCCGCTTTCTGACAATGAAAAGTAATTCATCGTTAAGTCTTGTGATAATGAGGAAACCGTAACTTTTCCCCATTGTTTGCAGTGATTTTTTTCGCGGGCTGAAATCAAAAACCATTCAGTCAGTATTTGCGATGTTTTTTTTGTTTCCAGTTCGATTTGCGCGTTAAATTGCATCCTTATAGCGGTAATAGATACCGTGAAATCCCTTAAATAAATCGGTTATAAACCGTATGATGCTATATACAAAATTACTTGTTTTGAGTCCGTAGAAATGCCTCGTAAGATCATCCGACACACATACCCGGATACGTCCACGTTCTAATCTGTGGATTCCCATACAATTCAAATGACATCAGAACTCAGCCTGGTTGATTCGTGATACCGGACGGCAACTTTTCCTCGGTTTTGTAAACCAGTCCATGCCTCAACGGTTCTACCCACATCCTGAAGTTGATTTTAATATCTCCCGTATCCAAAAGTAATGGAACAAATTTTCTTAAAAGAAAATTTGTGAAGGGCATTCAACAAAAAAATACGAACCCCCGTAGTGTAGCGGTCAATCATGCAGGACTTTGGATCCGGCGACACCAGTTCGAATCTGGTCGGGGGTATCCAGACAAAAAGTTAGAATTTTTTTGCTCTGTAGAAAACCTCAATGACAAGAAATTGTAAGAATCTATGAATGTTACAGACGATCATTTTTCCGGTGATCTCCTTCTTCTGGATGGCAAACATTCTTGCTTTTAGATCGCCACTGAACTTTCTTTTCAGGACTGAAAACTTGTTTTCGACCAGCTGTCGTTTTCGGTATCTGACG
>Ga0315275_10000027_pt1 | contig 110813 bp, 111 predicted proteins | sample YL17G03_0_MG_FD_205557 | JGI IMG/M metagenome (GOLD analysis project Ga0315275, IMG submission 205557) | Sediment microbial communities from Yellowstone Lake, YNP, Wyoming, USA - YL17G03_0 | ecosystem: Environmental > Aquatic > Freshwater > Lake > Sediment | place: USA: Wyoming | collected... | reverse complement strand
ACAATATATACATTTTGAGTTGCATTTGGTTGTTATATCAAAATGGACTGTTCGTGGAGCATATTTAATGTTTGATATCGTGGTTGGTATTTCTTCTATTTTTATTTTAAGTGCTTTTAGGTTGTTTAGTATTGTTTTTATGTCTTCTTTTGTGTTTTTTTCATCTATGTTGAAGAGTTTCGTTATTTTTGGTACTGCTTTTTCTTCTCCATGTTTTTTTATTAGTTGTATTATCACCCAACCTGTATTGGTAAATTCATAATCCTGATTTTTATAGGGATTAAATAGTTGTACACCTTTTTTGGTTTTTCTCCCTTTTAACGTAAGAGCCCCTCCAGATAATTCTTTTAACCCATGATTTTTTATTGAATGAAAAATTAACTATTTATATTATTTTGTGTGGGTTTAATAAATATCATCTAAGGGACGTTTATTAAATTTATTCTCGCCAAATATTTCAATATTAACAAAAAACAAATAACCATTTTTTGTCAACGATTAGCAAAAATATGAGGCTTGAAGAGTATATTTTAAGGGAATATCCGCTAATCTTTTAATATGCGGAGTCTATCTGGCACAAAAAAGTTGAAATTATGTTTTGTGTAGAATGTGGTAAAGAAGGGCCAATATCCAGAAATGGCGTATGCAAAGAGTGTTATCTTAAAACACATTCATTTACGAGCGGGCCTATCATTATCGATTTACCAATATGCATTCACTGTAATTCATACAAATTTAAAAACACCTGGACAAACGAGCTATTGGGAGATGTGCTAAGAAGAGTGTTTAAAAATAATTTTCAAATTAGCAGAGAATTAGAAAAAGTAGATATCAACACAGAATGCAAAGAAGAAAAAGGCGGCCTGTCCTGTAAGGTATTTATCTCTGGTTTTGTAGATGATTTAGAATTTACTGAAGAGCACAATGTCCACGTTCGTTTAAAAAAATCTGTTTGTGATGTTTGCTCTAGGCAGTCGGGTGGGTACTACGAAGCGATAGTTCAAATAAGACCCGATAAAACAAAACTGACAAGGCAAGAACTGGACGACATTATATCAACGGTAAGTGCTGCTGTCGAAGACTTACAAGCAAAAGGCGATCGCGCCCTTTTCATAACTGATATGGGTGAAGCGCATGGTGGTCTCGATTTTTTCATAAGTGAAAGAAGTGCAAGTCTCATCATCGCAAAAAAACTTCAGAGCCAATACGGCGGAGAGATAAAACAGTCGTCAAAAAGCGCTGGCACAAAGGATAGCCGTGAATTATTCAGAGTGACTTACCTCGTTCGGCTCCCGTCATATAAAAAGGGCGATTTTCTGAAATTCGGTAAATCTTACTTTTACATTATTTCGGTCCATGGTGATAAGGCAAAGATGATAAATCTCTCAGATTGGGAAGAAACAACATTCGACGCAAAAAACATTCAAAAGGCAAGTACAGTCGGTGGAAAAGAACTAATTAAAGAAATGATTCTTGTAAGCCAGACGAAAGACGAAATTCAGTTAATGGATCCAAAAAACTACAAAACAATTGAGATTAAAAAACCAAAACATGTTTCTTTTGAGGGTAAAACAGTAAAAGTTGTAGAGATAGACGACGAGTTGTATCTATTGCCAATTAATTTAAAATAGTGAGTAAGGATTGGGATGAGTGTATGAATAAGTATTCAAAATTAGGTATAACAGGATTTGTTTTGGGTATAATTTCTATCTTTTGTATATTATTAGATTTGCTATTAGAACCAATTTGGCCTAGTGAGTATGGTGTATACGCCATTTTGCTGTTTGTTTTAAGCATTATTTTGGGTGTTTATGCAATAATTGTTGGCGCTATAGCCTATTTTGGGAAACGCAAAGATAAGATAGGTTTAATAGGATCTATTCTTGGATTTATTGCTATACTTATTTTTATAGTGGCTTTTCAAATAGCATGGTCATGTGCATGTTAGTTTAGATAGAAGGTGCAAAGAATTTTATAAGCAATCCAGTCGTTTTAAAATAAATTTTTTTACAAAAAAGCGTCACTGCGGGTTCGTTCAGATATTTCTCCTGCAATATTTGTCTTCATTATTTTTTCTATTTCTCCTCTGTCTTTACCATGAGCAATCGCCCACATGAGTTTGACAAAGGCGGTTTCAGGAAGCATATCCTCGCAAGGAATCACACCTATCTTTAACAAATCTCTACCAGCAGAATACACGCTCATGTTGATTCTACCAAAAATGCACTGTGAGGTCATGACGAATGTAGTTCCATGTTCGGTCAATTCTTTAATTCTCTTCATAACTTTTTCAGGGACATGACCAAGACCGGTTCCGATAAGAACAATTCCTTTTTTCTTTGGTATGTCCTCAGGTTTCAAACAAGGATAAGAATATATCATTGCAACATCAGATGTCATTTTGTCATCAACAGTAACTTTTCCAGATGCTTTCTTTCTGTATTTGCTGGTAATTTTTATTTCACCATTTTCAATGGTTCCCAGCAGGCTGTCGCTAACAGTTTTGAAAGCGTCGCGTCTGGAAGTATGAAACTTTCTTACCTTGGTTCCTCTATGAATCGCAATTTTATTGTCGGACATCCCTTCGTGCATTGTTATGACAACTTCTCCTATATCTGATTTAGATGCAACAATCGCAGCAGCAATTAGATTCTGAGCAGCATCTGATGAAGGTCTGTCGCTGGATCTTTGGGCTCCAACTAGAACAACCGGTCCGGAAAGATTTTTTAACATAAATGATAAAGCAGCAGCGGTATAGCCCATCGTGTCAGTTCCGTGGGGAATAATAACTCCTTTTGCGCCACCATTTAACTCTTTTGCAATTTCCTTTGCAAGAGCCTGCCAGTGACTAACTTCTATGTTCTCACTTAGAATTTGAAATGCAACCTGTGCCTTTACGTTGCATATGTCAAAAACTTCCGGTACGGAAAATGCTAGTTCCTTTGCTGAAGTTGCAGGATGCACTGCGCCTGTTCTATAGTCTACGTAACATGCAATGGTTCCGCCAGTTCCAATGACCGAAACGGTTGGCTTGCTTTTGTCAAAAGGAATTTCCTTTGAACTTTTAGAGACCTCTTTTTGTTTTTCTAAAAGAGTGATTTTCGTATCTTTATCAATTGCAAGACCGATGTTGTAACCATTGTCAAGTTTGATGGTAATTATATCTTCATCGCTGAATTGGTGATGAGGCATCAAAATGCCTTCTTTTTTCGTGGTCTTTGTATCTATTTGTATCCTGTCTCCATCTTCTGCGTTAATTGCTTTTAATTTGTCTTCGATAACCTTTTTTCTGTGCATTGGGCTCTAAGAATAATATGTAATATGTTTTTAAAGTGTTATCTTTGTTAAAACATTGAGTTGAGGCTCTAACTTAATTTTCTCTATATATCATATGGTTTTCTAGCTGGATGCCAGTCGATGTTAAACCACGGAAAGGGCAGTATTCCAAATCTACCTAAGATAATCTTTGGGAGAAAATGTATTATCTGGTTATCCCAATAGTTCCCACGCCACTTGTTGAAGAAAGAGTATCCTTTGAGAACTACATGTTTCCCGATACTACCGCAATCAATGAAGTTGTTTTCATAAAACTTGTTTCGCCAACTCAGACCTAAAAATATATTGTCTGTATTATGAGCGATGTTGTTTCTCTTGATGATGTTGTTGTGGGATTCAAACAGCACTATTCCTCTAATGCACCCTTGAATATTATTCCAGGTGATTGTATTCCTATATGCCTCGTCGAGGGAAATGCCTTCAAATGAACCCGTGATTGTATTCCCTGTTATTGTAGAATCATCCGCATCAGAGTTAATCCCTGTCCCATCGACAATGATTAAATTATTGTAAATCGTGTGGCCAGTTCCATCTAATATGATTCCAAAAGAAGAAATGTTTTTTATGATATTATTCGAAATATTGTTGTGGTGCGAACTAACAGATATACCTGTATTATTAACATTCTGTATGGTGAAACTATTTACTGTTATGTAACCTGCATAAATTAACAGCCCATCAACGAGCTCATCACCAGGAATATTGCTGCCATCGATTATTGTACTGTATTTATTTTCACCAGCAAGAATTATAGATCTATTGATTATTATTCTTTCGTAATATGTACCATTGTAAACAAAAACAGTATCTCCATCATCGCTGCTGTTGACCGCATCCATTATCGTCTTAAAATGAGTTTCATCGTACCATTCTGGTGGAGCATCATCGTCTACATATAGGGTTTTGATGGTTAGGCTTTGAGGAACAGTTTTTTCACTTGTAGGGTATGTATTTATAGTGATCAACAAAAAAAGAGACAGAGCGAGTAGTTTGTTTTTTTTCATATGTATCACTTATTTTGAAAGAGTTTTTATTATTTGTTGTAGAAGTTGCGAATTTGTAATAAACTGTTTTAGCTTTGGTGTGAAATCAAGAAGGTGTGGTAGTTTATCTCTTGTAATTGCTTTTTTACTAACTGCTCCATATGCGTTGACCAGCCCATACCCATAATATATATCTTTCCCTGGACTTCCCAAATCTATGGCTGATGAAAACAGTTTGCCCTTGCATAAAACCGCAGTAGCGTCACTATTTTTACTTAAATAGAGTGCTGCAACACCTGCAACATGTGGGCAGGCCATTGATGTGCCGCTCAACCGTTCATAATGATTGTTACCAATTGTCGAAATAATGTTTTCTCCAGGCGCAACAAGGTCAACATCGGGACCATAGTTACTCCAACTGCATAGTTTCAAATTTTCGTCTACAGCGCCAACTGCTATCACTGATTCAAAGCGAGCAGGATACCCCACTCGTCGCAACCCATCATTCCCGGCAGCAGCCACCAAAAGAACTCCCTTAATGTAGTATGCGTAATCGCATGCAGCATGCACCAGCACTGATATGCCATACCCGCCGAGGCTCATGCTAATGATATCAACGGTGTTTGGGGATTTTGCAGCATGTACAATCCCTTTAGCAACAGTACTCGTGTATCCCGCTCCACCGCCATCTAGAACTTTTATGTAATCAGTAAAAGATTGTGACACTCCCGCGATACCCAAATCATTATTCATAGTTGCGCCGATTATTCCTGCGCAATGGGTTCCATGACCGTTGTCATCCATCGGGTCATCGTCATTGTTTACAAAATCATAGTTAACATAGGACTCTTTGCATTTTATGTCTTCATGATTATAGTTACAACCCGTGTCTACTATTGCTACGTTTACAAGTACGCTGCCCTTTTCTACATCCCATGCTTCAGGGCAGTTGATAGCCTTTGGACCCCATTGAGAATCCCATAAAGGATCATTTGGTGTAAAATAAGAGTGATAAACATAGTCCAACTCGGCGTATTCAACGTCCGTCATGTTTTCTACTATTTCTATGAATTGTACTGGGTCTATTCCGTAGATTTCTACTATGACTGTATTTAACTCTGGGATTTTGTCTACTACAGGGTATCCCTCTACTTCATCTATTTGTGTTATATCCACATATGATTTGAATCCGACTACTACCTGATCCGAACTGTAATAAACAACATTTGGGTCTCTCGGTGCGCCAGAATAATAAGGTCTATATTCAAGTCCTTCGTAAGGCTCGTATTTTTCTTCTTTAACTTTTTTCATAAGTGTTTCAAGATTGGAGTCTTTGTTTAAAGATGATTCGCGTTGCTCTATTTCTTTAGCAATCTTATTCTTTTTAACAATTTTTTCTAATAATGATAGTATCGGTCTGTTTTTCATCCAATTTATGAGTTTATCGACGAAAGTTTGTTCGGAAAGATCTCTGCTTCTTGTTTTTCCATTTGGTGAAGAAAATTGCCAGTTCAATGAACCGTTTGCAAAAGCATAAGATAGTAGCCGTCTGGAGTTTATCTCTCCATCATGCTTACTTCCACTAACTTTTACTTGGCAGTTATGTATGCCTTCTTGCGATAGTTCATAACCCTGCGGTCCACTCTCTACCTCAAAATTAAAGTGCAAACTCCCCTCGCCCATAGGCTCATCTCTAGTTTTTACTTCAGTATGGTTTCTGCATTGCACCGTCACAGTTTCACCTGCTTTTACTCTGTCTACTGTCACATCGATTCGTATTTTTTTAGTCCAAGGGTTATCCAAAGTCCAATAATAGGTAGCATTGGCATCCTCCCACAATTTTATAGCTGCTGCTGCAACTACTCCCCCATAAAGCACACCTTTTTTGCCTATGTCCTTTATCGCGGGTCCTACAAAATCTATAAAATTGTTTATTAATTCAACAAGTTTCCCAGGAATCCATATGCCACTGATGAGATTTTCAAACCAAAGAAGTACATCTAAGAACCACGTTCCTAATACGCCTATATCCCCTTGAATTGAAATAAGAAAAGCTACAATTGTACCAAATATCGTCGCCAAGTCAGCACTTATCTTAGCGAGATGCCCAAGGGCTTGTCCCGCCCAGCCCATCCTACGGCTTAGGAGGATATTTGATAGGATTCTTCCGCCATTTCCACCAAGAATATCCACATAATACAGATTGGGCAATTCAGGATGATAAACTTTATTTCCCCAACGTGGAGCGCTTACTTCTACTTGCGGGTCTGTTGGGATATAATCGCTATCCTCCTTCCAGTATTTTACAAATTGTTCAGCCACGTTGTTGGAAGGAACTAAATCTTCAACATATATTTCGAAGACAATCATTCTTCCAGCAAGATTTCTTTCTTGGTCAACTGAAGGGTCTTCACTCGATGTTAACCAAAGGGCTACAGTCCCTTGATTAGAAGTTGGACCACCAAGATAAAACTGCACATCCCAGTTAGCATAAACCGTATTATTGGTTTTTTCATAAAGCTTGCAGTTAAAAGTCTCCCCAAAAATCCCAAGCTCCCACCAAACTATCCAATCAATCTCATATTTTACTTTGTCTTCTGTTTGAGAGTATTCTACAAATTCGCATCTGGTAATAACGACGCTAAAGTCTCCAAAGTAGGTGGTTGATTTAGGCGGTTCTAAATAACCAGATTTCTCTAATTGTAATCCATTTATTGCTGGTGCTACTGCGACTAATAGCATTAAAATAACGGCCCCAATACCAAAAATTTTTCTCTCATTCATTTTTTCACCTTAAAATCAAAATTCTCTTTTTCTTTTTATATTAAACGTGATAAAAAATGACAAAACTTTTTGTAAAAATTATGAAATTGAATAAACCGTCTTAAAAATCGTAAAAAATAATTTCTTTGCTAGTTATATTTTCTTTTTGTGTCAAATCATACCAATTACATATCTTGATAACAAAATTTTGATGATTGTCACATTTTTATTATCTTAATATATATCCTCGATTGATGCGCGTGGCACTTAAATTTGCATACGATGGAAGAAACTTTCACGGTTTTGCTCGTCAGCCTGATCTGAAAACAGTTGAGGGCGAACTAATTAAAAATCTCGTACAGCGTGGCCTCATTGAAGATGCAACAAAAGCACGTTTCAGATCTGCAAGTCGGACGGATGCGGGTGTTTCCGCTCTCGGCAACGTCATTGCATTTAACACAAACTCTTCTAAAGAACAACTCTTCCAAAAACTTATAAGCGATTCAACCGACGCAGATATTCTTGTTTATGGGATGAAAACCGTCGAATCGGATTTTTACCCAAGATACGCAAAATGGAGAATATATAGATATTATTTAAACAAAAAAGATCTCGAACTCGACGAAACAATTTCTGTTGCCTCAATTTTTATCGGTGAACATAATTTCAGTAATTTTGCACGAGTGGAGCCGGGCAAAGATCCTGTAAGAACCATCGATAACATTGTTTTGAGAGAAGAAGATGATTTTTTTATAATTGATTTTTACGCCCAAACCTTTCTTTGGAATCAAGTGAGACGGGTTGTTTCAGCTATTGAAAAAGTAGGAATTAGGAAACTAGCTAAAAAACAAATTACAGATGCGTTGGATAACACGGACAAAAAGGTTGATTTTGGTTTAGCTCCACCAGAACCTCTTATATTAAGAGATGTTATATATGATTTTGAATTTGAATGTAGTAAAAATTATTTTAAAAGACTTGAAGAATTTGAAAAAAGAATTATTTCATCTCTGCGATAAGCATTCGCAAAAGAGGAAATTAAATGTTGGCTGTAACAACCAAGAAATTGACCAAAAAAATTTGGTAAAATTATTACTTTCAATATTCGCAAGTCTTTTGAATCTATTTTTTTCTGCCTTTCATAGCTCTATATAAAAAATACGCCAATCCACCATAGCAGATCGTGGCGCCAAAAATGAGCATGGTAATTGCGGAGAGTGGTAAGCCGTCACCCATTTTTTTCCTCCGTTTTTCCCTTTAATTTCATTAAAACAAACGAAAGTAAAAAGATAATAACGCATGGAGCTACACCACCCAACAACAAAGCCCACCACGGGTAATTTGAGGGAGTGACTATGAGATTATAAACTGACATTACGAGGATAAAGATTAGCACGGCGGGCACAACGAACTTTATTAAAATGTCCCACCATCGACCGATGCGTATATCTGATACATTGTTTGCGTGCAATCTAAATTTTGATATCTGAAACGCCCAACCAATGATCAAGCACTCAACAAGCCCTATCAGTACAAGACCAAAGTCAGAGATGAAATGATCAACAATTTCTAGCCAGTGCAATCCGCTCCCCGTAACAAAGATTAGGCTAGTTAGGAACCCAGCAATGCATATGAACCCAGTCGTTTTTTCTTTTGATATTTTCCATTTGTTGTGTATTCCGGCGGTTAAGGGTTCTACCATTGAAAATGCAGAATCAAGGCCAAAAGTAAACAAGGCTATGTAAAAAAGAATTCCAAATAGTATAGGTGCAACAGGGAAAAGTGAGATTGCAGTGGGGTATGTAATAAAGGTTAGAGAGGGTCCAGAGATTCCGAGACTTTCAATACCGACCCCCTGTGTCATTGCAAGATATCCTACAACACTAAATACCGCAAATCCTGCGAGAAATGATATTCCGGAATCGGCAAGAGCAGTGATAAATGCGTTGTTTGAGATGTCTGATTTCTTTTTGAGATAACTAGCATATGAAATCATTATTCCCTGGGCAAGACTGAGAGAAAAGAATACCTGGGCGTATGCAGCAAGCCAGACATTTACGTCTAAAAGTCTAGAGAAATCTGGAGTGAGATAATAACTAACGCCGTCAACCGCACCGGGCAGGGTCAAACCTCTGATAGCTAGAAGAACAAATAGTATACATGCTAGAGGTACGGTGATAATAACGACTTTGCCAATGCGTGAGACGCCCTTATAAAGAATGATGAAGATGAGAACCCACATGATAATGAGGGCGAGTAATGCTGCTATTCGTATCCCTCCGATTGTCATGGGCCCTTCGGTAACTCCGAGAAACGTTGTGAGAAAGAAGTGTTCTGTATTGGCTCCCCAGCGGAGATCAATCGCATAGATGATATATGCAAAGCACCATGCCATCACGACGACGTAGTATGCGGTTATTACAAATGGAACAAGTGAACTCCACCACCCTGCCCACTCCCATTTTTTCCCGATTTTTTGAAATGTTTCAGGAGGTGCACTTTTACTCCAGTGCCCAACAGAAAACTCAAGAATCATAAGCGGAATTCCTGCGGTGAACAGTGCAACAAAATATGGTATGAGGAATGCTCCTCCGCCACTTTTATAGCAGACATATGGGAACCTCCAGACGTTGCCTAAACCTACAGCAGAACCAATGGCTGCCATGATGAAGACAAATCGTGAGCTCCAAAACTCCCTTTTTGCTATAATTCTACCTCATATCAGAATTTATTTTTAAGTTTATAAATATATCTGACTATAAAATTATAGATTAAATCAGTCATTACGTCCTATACCTTAACATATAAATAATAACAAAAAATTGTTACATAAAAATACATTTTGTTATTAAAATAACAAGTTATTTTAAGTTGTTAGATATTCTTATATCTGGTATAAGACAATATATTTGCGAAGGGAGGTATCATTATGACAACAATAAGTCACGTCATTCAGGACGTGCTAAAACGTCATGTTTTGATGCAAGAGGCAATTAACCATGGTATTGTATCTTTTAATAAATTGGCAAATATTTTGAAACCCGAAATCGAGGAAGAATTAGGGAAACAAGTTAAACATTCTGCGGTCGTTATGGCGCTTAGAAGGAGCGCAGAAAACATAAAAAAATTCACGACTCAACCTACATTCAGCTATTCTATTGAAACTATCAAAACAGATATATTCTATATTGTTTTAGAAGAATCCCCGAGTCTCTTAAGTAAACTTGAAAAACTGTATTCAATAATAGACTTCAAAAAGGGTGGTCTATTAAACATTATCCAGGGTAACTTTGAAGTCGCGATTATTACTAATTGTAAATATAAGGAAAGAGTACAAGATATATTGTATGACGAGAAGGTCTTGGATACAGTTGATGATCTAGTCGCAATTTCACTTACTTATTCAAAAAATTTCTTATTTACTCCAGGCATTCTATATGATGTGTCGCGATTTATGGCTTGGGAAAGCATAAATGTGATCGACATAATCCTTACAAAGACAGAACTGAGCATTATTATCGATAAAAAGGATTTGCACAGGTGTTATAAAACACTAGGAAGATTTGCCGAAAACGCAAATTCAACAGAAGAAAAATTCAAACAGGCAAAAGCAAACTAATTTTTAGAGGGAGGTGTTAAGGGCCTAGGAGGAGAAGAGGTGAAAATAAGCGTATCATTTCTTTTTACTAGACCCTTAAACACGGGCAATCAAATTTTGTTACTTCCCCATAATAAGTTATGTGCAGTAACAGAATATTAAATTTTTGTTACTATTATAACAAAACCTATATCTAATTGTTATTAAATGATTAATTAAATCGTATGTTAATAATGAAATCAGGGGATTGTTGTTATGGTAACAGTCAGCCAAACCGTCCAAGATTTATTAAATAAACGCCCTTTTTTGCAGGAGGCAATTAGCCAAGGGATCGTTTCTTTTAATAGATTGGCTGATAATATTAAACCAGAAATTGAATTTGAATTAGGTAAAAGTATCAGAAACAATACTGTCGTAATGGCGATTCGCAGATATGCAAAAAAACTGGAGAAGAAGAAGCAAAACGTCTCATTTAATTATTTCAGAGAGACCTTACTAAAAACCGATGTTTGTTATATAATCGTTGAAGAGTCCCCAACAGTTCTAAACAAGATACAATCTATCTACAATAAAATGGTCTTTAAGCATGGTAAAATCTTCAATATTGTGCATGGAAACTATGAACTCGGTATAATTACTAACCAGAGCAACAAAGAGAAGATATTGAACAGCTTATCTGACGAAAACATTTCGAGAGTTATTGAAGACCTTGTTGTTATTTCTCTTATGTATTCTAAGGATTACTTGTTTACTCCCGGTGTTATTTATAATGTTTTGAGATTTGTTGCCTGGGAAAACATAAATGTATTAAATATAACACTTACTCCTCAAGAATTGAACATTGTTGTTTCACGAAAGGAAGCAATGAGAACATATAATATCTTAGAAAAATTAGTAAACTCATCAAAAAATAACGAAGAAAAGATTGAAGATTTAATTTGTTAGTAATTTTTTTCTGCATAACTTTTATTATCGGTAAAACATTCTCGCTTTCTTGTTGCAGGGGTAGCCAAGCCTGGTCAAAGGCGACAGACTCAAGATCTGTTCCTGTAGAGGTTCGTGGGTTCAAATCCCTTCCCCTGCACTTTTTACATTCCATGTGCTATAAAAATTATTTGTACACATATTTACTGGTTTATTCAGAAAAAAATTATTCATGGAAGGCCGCATGACCATCTTGTTCACTGGATGAAAACCACACTTTCGGTTTTTATGTATCTCCTTGTCAACATTGAAAATCTGCGTCAATGGAGAACACCTGATATTGAACCATTATTGCCAGAAGGTGCGCCGCCAAATTCTTTAAAGTAAGAAAAAGCTTATAAATAATCATAACAAATATATATCTATTAAAATGAATAAAAAAATCTTAATGTCATTAAAAATCATTTTCCTTATCTGCATTTTAATTAATGGAACATTTATTAGTTGTTCTGCAAAAGAACAAAAAATAGACATTTCTCAAGCAGGATCGTCTATCGAAATAAAAAAAGATTTATCATCAATATTACCCGATTGGGCCGATGGAGAATATCATGACTATTATATGGCAAGAGAGAAATTAATAGATTTTAATGACAATTTTTCTAGTTTAGTATCTGTTTTTTCTATTGGTAAAAGTGTTCTTAATAAGGATATTTGGTGTATCAGAATAACTAATGAAAATAACAATGGTAAAAAATATTCCTGCTTATATGATGGTTGTACTCATGGAGATGAATGGGAGAGCGGAGAGGCATGTCTTTATTTTGCTGAATATCTTCTTATAAATTTTGGTAAAAATGAAACAATTACAGCTCTCTTGAACAAATCTGAGATTTATATTGTTCCTATTGTTAATCCTGATGGAAGACAAAGCAATGATAGGTATAATTATAATGGTATAGATCTTAATAGAAACTTTGATGTGCACTTTGGTAGAATTCTAGGGGGTAGTTTACCACTTGGAAAAATATTTGGTTTAAAACTGATAAAATGTATTTTTGTGCCATTCCCGCCCTACTTTATAACAAATTCTGGGCGGCATCCTTTTACAGAACCTGAATCACGAGCAGTTAGAGACTTAATGAGAGAACTAAAATATAACGATTTTTCTTTTTATCTATCATTACATACATCGGCTCATACTTTTGGTAGTCCATCAGATAAAATTATAAGATCTGAATATGAAATATCACCTCGAGAAATCGATGTTCTTGATTATAGTAAAAGTTGGGTTGAGAATAACACAGAATATAGATCAGCTAAGGATAAAAATAGATTTGGTTATGGCTCTTCATACAGTTATTGTTTTAAAGAATGTCATATCCCTTCTTTTAGTTTAGAAGTATTAAATCCAGATTATCAGAAAAAAATTATTCATGGGAGGCCGCATGACCATCTAGTTCATTGGATGAATACAACCTTGCCAATTTTCATGTATCTTCTTGTAAACATCGAAAATCTTCATAATTGGAATACGCCGGATATTGAACCTTTATTGCCCGAAGGTGTGCCACCAGAGCCTTTACAGTAATTTTTTGAGTTTTGAGTATACAAAAGGTCTTGGTTTTTTACTGGTAATCTTGGGTTGACATTACCTCCCCTGCAAAAAAACCATTAATTACATAATCAATCTTGGGTCAGTCGTCAACCGTCAATCACCTTTTATGACTAAATTGGTGTTCAAATCCCTGCACTATAAAATCTACATTCTATCTTTTTCAATTATTTCTAATATCCTTTTAACGGTATTTTCTGCCCCTTTCGGCTCTTGTAATTTCTCTTTTAACAACTGTGCGTTTTTAAAAAACGTATCATAATTTGTAAAAATCTTATCCACAGCGTTTAGTAGATTTTTTGTAGTAAAGTATCTTTTTGATAATCTTATGGCGGATCCATGTCGTACTAGATTATCTATATTGCATTGCTGTTCAAGCATCATAGGAATACCAATTACTGGTTTTCCAGCATAAGCCGCGGTATAAATAGTTCCGCGTCCACCATGAAGTATGGCAAGATCAACCGTCTCATTTACTTTTTTTATTGATGGTACAAATTTTATAGGGAGAATATTGTCATTAAGCGTTGGGATTTCGTCCTTGTCAAAAATTATTGCGTATACGGCAACAACATTAATATCCGTTTTTTCAAGTGCACGCAAAATTTCAAGAAATAATTTTTTTGTTCCTGAGCTTCCTAATGAAACTAGTACAGATTTACCTGGCCGTTCTAGATGTTTTTTAACAGTTAATTCTGTTGAATCTTCGTTATTTGTAGCTATTTTTTCTTGGAAAATTGGTCCAACAAATTTTTTTCAGGAAATTCGGCTGTCGGTTTCATATTCAAAAATTTGATATCCTCTACAACAAGCGTATAGTCTCCTAAAGATAAGTCAAAATAATGCTTAATTTTAGTGGAATTGAATTCACGCGCTAATTTATTATACTGTTTTACGGATGATTTGTTGTTTAGAATAAACCAGTTTGCTACGCGATTTTTAATAAAACCTGGAACAAGACGAATTAAAAAATTCTCGTAATTGTCAGGAAATTTTGCTAAATTTTGTTTGTAATATGGGGAAATGCCCGCTCCTGAAATTATATAAACAAGAGGGATTTTTGCGACTCTTGTAGAAATATTAGAACGATAGTTAAAGCCAGTAACTACCAGTTTTACTTTATATTCTTTAAATGCTTTAATTTCATTTTTTATATTGTTGATATCGCATTGGTAATTCTCTTCATGGATTACATTCAATAAAAAATACTCCATTGGTATTTTATTTTCATGATATTCCTTTTCTTTTATTTTTATATTATTTAACGTCTTTTCAGAAAGATGTTCAGGAAAAATGATAACTTCGCATCCAATATTTTTTGCTAGATGCTGATATTTTTCACCATAACCAAAAAATATTGCTTGTCCGCCTAATTCGATATATTTTTTCGCAATATTAACCAAAGGATATGTCTCACCAAAGTTATTGAACCATGCTGTAAAACCAATCAAAGGCAAATCAGATTGTTTTTCTTCCATTCAATCTCTCACATAAATCATTAACCACGTATTTCTTTTTATTGGAAATTTTACTAATATTAATTAGAAAAAAATGGTAAATTATTAATGGAATAGTAGATACCTCTATTACATTTATTATGAAAAAAATCAACTTTAGTAAAGTTGGAAAATTCATACCAATTATCGGTGTTATTCTATTCATTTACATTATTTATGACATCGGCATTGGAAAAATTGTGCATTCATTCTCTTTAATTCCAATTTACTTCTACATAATAGCAACTCTCCCTTTTTTCCTAAGAATAATACTTATGGCCTATAAATGGCAGTACATATGTAAAAAACAGAAAATGGATTTCAGTTTAATCTACCTTATAAAAATTGTTTTTATTAGCATTTATTATGCTAGCATAACGCCTGGTGGCCTTGGCGGGTACATAAGAATATTTTATCTAAGAAAAAAAAGTAATGCCTCTTTAGAAAAATGCATTACTAATTCATTGATAGATACCGTAACGGGATATATTCCAGGATTATTTTTAGGTATAATGGGTGTATATCTTTTAATCGTGATCAATCCTGTTTACATAGGATTATTTTATATATTGCTGGTGCTTTTATTTTTCCAAGTTGTAGTACTTGTAGTTCTTATAAGAAAAAGTGGTGGAGACAAAATTATTAATATTTTTATCAGGCCACTTATTCCCAAGAGATATAAAGAAAAATTTGATAAATCTATAGACTCGCTCTATGAGGACATTCCCAGAATTAAGGATATGGTCATTCCAATTGTTATTGAATTAGTTATTTTTATTCTTCTTGCCATACAAGTTTACATTATAGCGTTAGCATTCTCGATTGATATACCATTTCACATATTTTTGTTAATGCATACGATATCTGTTATTGCAGCAGGTTTTATCCCAATATCTGTGGGTGGCTTAGGAGTAAGAGAAGGAATTTTTGTGTTTTTGATGGCACCATTTGGAATGGAAACATACGTTGCTTTTGTTATTTCATTTAGTGGATTTATAGTTAAAGCGTTGATTCCAAGTATCATTGGTATGTTTTTTTCCTTTAGAGTACCTTTGGATAAATAATATAATATTATTTTCAATGGAAAAAAGTTAAGACGTTACGGTGTGTGCCCTTGTTTAGTACTCGAAGCTCCCTCCAGGCTTAAGCAACTTAACCCTCTGCTCCAAACCTTTCTTTTCAGCATATTCCAATAACCTTTTTGGAGGTTCTTCAAAAGGTTCCCACGAAAGCGAGTAGGTCCCCCAATGTATTGGAACAAGCAGGTCTGCATTCATCGTAACAATTGCATCTAGTGCATCTTCAGGACTTAAGTGATGTTCTCTGAAAGACGGTGGGTGATATGCCCCTATAGGAAGGAATGCGACATTGATCTTGAACTTCTGTCCGATTTCGCTGAAAAATTCGCTCATTCCAGTGTCCCCGCCATGATAGAACGTTTTTCCCGCCTCAATAACGTAACCCTGGTAGTCGGGCGAAAATTGGAATGGCGGTCTCGCGGTAAAATGGAATGATGGTACTGCAGTTATTTTTATTCTATTGATTTCGATGCTATCCCACCATTTGAGTGGTATGGGCTTGTGCTTAGTTTTGCGAACAAGTCTTTGCAGAGCTGTATGACAGACCACCGGTACATCTCGGTCAATCTTACGTATCGAACGCAAATCAAGATGGTCGAAATGTCCGTGTGATATCGTTATAAAATCTATATCGTCGAGTGCACCATATTCGATATTTAGCGGTACTTTTCGCTTTGGTCCTATGCGAGCTATTCTCTCCACAAGGAGCGGGTCAGTGATAAATTTACAATTTCCAGTATCAACGATAACTGTACCGTGACCGATGTAAGTTATTTTCACGGATGCAGAAGAATAAAAGGTTGTTAATTATTTTATCGATTGATCACTAATTAGAATTCATCAAAAACTTTAATGTAATTGATGCGGTTTATTCTGCTGTGAAATACGATCTGATTCTAATTAGATACGGCGAACTAGCGCTAAAGGGTGAAGTAACGCGTAGGCATTTCGAATTTACTCTTTTAGATAATATAAAAAATGCGTTAGATGGTAACAAAATCCTCTTTGAATTAAAAAGAGAGCGCGGGAGATTTTACCTGTATACGGATAAAATCAACGAGAGTATTGATATTTTAAAGAAAATCTTTGGTATATATTCGGTAAGTCCAGTCATTAAAACACAAAGTGATATGGATTCCATCTCAAAACATGCTGTAGATATATCAAAAAAGATATTAACCAAAGAAAAGAGCTTTGCTCTCAGAGTTACAAGAACAGGAAACCATGATTTTACCAGTCAAGATGTTGCTGTAAAAGTTGGTACCGATATATGTAAAGCAACTAAAGCAAAGGTAAATTTAACTAAACCTGATTTTGAATTATTCATTGAAATACGTGATAAAACCGCATTTATTTTTACGGAGAAGATACATGGGGTTGGAGGCTTGCCACTTGGTACGCAAGGAAAAGTTTTATCGCTAGTTGATAGCCCTAAATCGTTACTAGCTGCGTGGTATCTTATGCGGCGTGGTTGTGAAGCAGTTTTTGTAAATATTGATACGAAATATGATAAAGCAATCCGTTCTTTTGCTAGGAACTGGTATGTTAATGAAGATGTAGTAAATGTTAATGTTAGTGGAAAAAATTTATACAAAAAGTTAAACGAAATCGCATCAGGAAAAGATTGCAATGCTATAGTGACAAGTCATTCTCTCTATGATACTAAATCCAAATTTTTAACTGATACAAAAATACTAAAACAATATACTGAACTACCTGTTTTACACCCATTGATAGCAATGGACCAAAAAACCATTACAGAAAAATGTAAGGAGCTCGGACTAAAAGTATGAATATTGTTGTTATTGGCGCAGGTGCGATAGGTTCCTTATTCGGTGGCTTGTTATCAAAAAGAAATAACGTAATATTAATAGGTAGAACAACGCACGTACAGGCAATTAAGAAAAACGGTTTGAAAATTACAGGGAAAACAAAACTAGATTCAAAAATATCCGCTGAAGCTTCAATAAAAAAAATTAATTTTTTTCCAGAATTATTGATTTTAACTGTCAAGTCATTTGACACGGAAACGGCTATTAAAGAAGCAAAACCACTGATCAGCAAAAACACGGTTGTTTTGTCACTTCAGAATGGACTGGACAACATGGACAAAATCAAAAAGTATGTCGATTACAAAAAAATCATTGCAGGCGTTACAACTCACGGCGCTTTATTTTCTAAACCAGGTATTATCAAACATACTGGTAAAGGATTAACTATTTTGGGCGAATTAAATGGCAATAAAACAAGTAGAATCAACAAAATTGTAAAGTTATTTAATCAAGCTGGAATTCAAACGACCGCAAGCAAAAATATAACCCACGAAATTTGGGTTAAAGCAATTATCAATTCCAGTATAAATCCATTGTCAGCGATTTTCCATTGTAAAAATGGCTATCTGTTGGAAAATCCGATACTTGAAAAATTTGTAGAAAGAATATGCGAAGAATCAACAAATATTGCAAATGCTAACGGAATAAGATTATCGCACGAGGATATGATTGAAAAAACAAAAGAAGTCATTAGAAAAACTTCGGATAATTATTCATCCATGTTCCAAAGTATTGAAAAAGGCAAGGATACAGAAATTGATTCCATAAATGGAAGGTTAGTCGGTATCGGTAAAAAATATAAAGTTGGGGCTCCTTTAAATGAAGCATTGATTTATTCAGTAAAATCTATGATTAAGTGATATTGGGGAGTATAACCTATGAAGATTTTTGTAACTAGAAAGATTCCAGAAGCAGGTCTTGAGTTGCTTAAAAAAGAACACGAGGTGGATGTGTATCAATACGACAGAATTCCGACAAAGGAAGAAATTATTAAAGGATTGAAAGGGAAAGACGGTCTGTTATGTTTGCTTTCAGATCCAATTGATGAGGAAGTAATTAACTCAAATCCTAAGCTGAAAATGATTTCTAACTATGCCGTTGGATACGATAATATCGACGTAAAAGCTGCAACAAAAAGAGGTATCCCTATAAGTAATACTCCTGGTGTATTAACCGATGCAACAGCCGAGATGGCTTGGGCTCTTTTATTTTCAGTTGCCAGGAGAATGGTCGAAGGTGATTCATTTGCAAGGTCTGGTAAATTTAACGGATGGGGACCAATGCTCATGCTCGGACAAGGTGTTTCAAATAAAACGCTAGGAATCATTGGCACAGGGCGAATCGGAGCGGCAGTTGCTCTGAAAAGTAAAGGATTTGAAATGAAGGTACTATATGTAGATGAACAACGAAGCGAACTTCTAGAGCGTGAGTTGAAGGCAAAAAAGGTAACACTGCCTGAGCTTTTAAGAAATTCAGACTACGTTTCGGTACACGTTCCTTTAGCCAAAGAAACACATCATTTGATAGGCGAAAATGAACTTAAAATGATGAAGAAATCAGCAATTTTAATCAACACATCCCGTGGCCCGGTTGTTGATGAAAATGCACTTGCAAAAGCATTGAAAGAAAAATGGATTTTCGGTGCAGGTCTAGATGTATATGAGCATGAACCAGAAATCACAGATGGCCTTAAGAAACTAGACAACGTTATTCTTCAACCTCATTCGGCATCAGCAACAATTGAGACTCGAACAAAGATGGCAGTTATGGCCGCAGAAAATATGTTGGCTGGGCTAAAGGGCGAAATACCTCCCAATTGCGTAAATATGGATTTATTTAAAAAGAAATGAAAAGCAATCCATTTGTTATTATTGTAAAAATTTATTTGCATTCTATTTGTTCGTTACAACTTTTAGAGTAATGTTACAATTCAAAACTTATTTTGTTACTATAGTAACATAGTTTTTATAAGGTTTTGATTGAATAGATACTAAGATGGAGTGGATATAAAAATGAAGTTGAAAAGGATGTTAACGGTCTTTTTGACGCTAGTATTATTTTTAGGTTCAACTCTCTCAGTAACAGATTCTGCTAGCTCGGTTGTTAAAAATCAAACGAATGTAACTAATTCAGACTCAGCTCAACCAGAGGATGTAGAATATTACGCGTTGATAGTTGGTGTTGAGAGATTTGCAGGATTAGATCTTCCTGAGCATTGTATCGATGATGAGGCCATTGCTATGCATGACTTGCTGCTCAACAGTAGTAATTGGAAAGAAGAGAATATCAAAATTTTATTAAATGAAAATGCAACCAAAGATAAAATTCATGATGCAATTGTAAACTGGCTTGGTGAAAAAGAAGATGAAAATGATGTTGTTCTAATTTACTATGTGGACCACGGCTGGAAAATCCCCTTAAAGCAAAGAAGGTACGGTCACGCAGCAGTGTTTACTTATAATGTAACAGCTGAGGGTAGACTCGAGGATAAAATAACAGACAAGGAATTTGATTCCTGGATGGATACGTTAGATTCGAAAAACATTGTAATAATTCTTGATACTTGTTACTCAGGAAGAATGTTTGCATTAAGACAAAATGGAAGGGTTTTACTTGCCGCTGGAGGAAAACATTTCTTTTGTGGTGTAGATGAAGATGATATACTCGGCAATGGTATCTTTGGGTATTTCTTAATGCAGGGTTTCAAAGGTGTTGCAGATTTAAATAATGACGGTTGGATTAGCGCAGAAGAAGTTTTCCGTTATGCAAAGCTTCCTACAATCCATTTCTCGATTTGGAAAGAATTCCCGTTTATCATCAAATGGAAAAACCAAACCATAATCTGGTTTTTCCAAATCCCCCGGATGTATGACCGACATTTTGGTGATATTAAGTTGGTGCAGTATCAATCAGCAACTAAAGAGTAAAAGTCCAAATCTCGGGTTCAGACGGCAGGTCTTCTTTTTCTATATCTATTTCATTTCCAACTTTAAGAACCTTGTATTTACTTTTATTTAAAAAAGGGTCAATTCCAGCAATAGGTATGGAAAGTCCCCCGATTCTGTAATGCATTGGAACAATTATTTTCGGCTTTATCTTATTTATTACATTCCAAGCCTGTCTATCATCTAAAGTAAAGTTTCCACCTATAGGTATGAACAAAATATCAACATCGCCTATTTTTTGAACAGTTTCCTCATCAAGTTCGTGACCTAAATCTCCCATGTGGCAGAAGTTTATTTCATCCATGGTAAATTTATACATTATATTTTTGCCGCGTTTTGCTCCTCTAGCATCATCATGGAAGGTCTGAATACCTCTTATCTCAATATCTGAAATATTTCTTTTACGGTCATCTTTTATAACTTTAGAATCCTCTTTTTCTACAGTTTTTGTACTGTTATGGTCAAAGTGATCATGTGATACCAAAATAATATCGCCCGCAACACTTGGCGCTGGGATACCTATAGATCTGCCATCGTGTGGATCAGTAACTAACGTCGTATCATTTTTTATTTCAAAGCATGAATGACCATGCCATCTAATTTGAAGCATTTAGCCTCCTCCAGTAAAATATGCTAATGGCGCAATAGTTATAAAAGAATTATGGCCGTAATCGTCCAAATTTTATATACTCAATTTTACTGTTATCAATTGTTGCAAAGGCGATTTCTTTGTTTACGGAATGGGCAAGCCTCACAGCCCTGCTTATTTCAGCCCACGTACCTTTAAAATCTCTATCTAAAACATGGATCAAATATTCAGCATGTGTGTCGCCTGGTTTCGTCGTATATGCTCTAAAGTTGGTACCAAATTTGAAACCGGTTTTTACAATAAGACCACGTTTTTTCAAATCTTTAAAAACTTCTAATCTTGGTTTAATGTCGGGCTGTAGCGTGAGGGCGATATTCTCAAATTTATCTTTAGATAATTTTTTTCCTTCGCTAGTTTCAACGTCTATAAAACCTTTTTCTATAAGATAAATTGTTTCAACTAGGGACAATTGTAAGCCATCACCAAATGGTTTTCCATAAAACTCTTTTTCAAGCAATTCTTTAGATGCATTTTTATCAAATACTGCGACTCTATCTTTTAAAAGAACTCCTGAGGTTTTTTGAAAAATATGTTCTTTATTTTTACCTTTGGTATCTAGGAAAGAAACAACATAATATGTGATATCTCCTTCTTCGTCAACAATTCCAATCCATAGTTCTCTGTCTTTCTTTTCCACGTTTCTTGTTAAGTTTATGATGCCATCTAAATCTAATTTGTCTCTTTCTGAAATCGCCAGGATAAGGAACTGTTTTTCATCCTTTTCTTTCGCCTGGCAGAATGTTGTAGTATCATCTTCGCAGAGTTTTATTGCATGTCCTCGGTTCCTTAAATCTCTGAATACGAGATATTTGATTTCGAACTCGGTGACACTTTTAGATGCCAATTTTACAAGTTCTTGAAAATTTACCTCTGATTTATTTCTAAAGATTCTTATCTTTCCTTCACCTAATAAAAAAACTCCTTCCAATAGGTTTAACTCTAGCTTGTTTCCAGTCAGAGGTTTACCCAAACTACTTTTGTTGTATAGCCTTCCAACATCATTTGATTTTTTAACTATTATTTTATCGTCTATTAGTTCGCCAGCTATCTGCATTGTAAAATACCATAATTGCAAGTGTTATTTGTTTTTTTTGTAATAATCTCTAATGCTCCTTGGCATCTCTCTTTGAGAAAAATATGGATGCCTCGGTGGTTTCTTTTTGTAATCTTCAATTAACTTTGGTTTCCATTCTTCACTTTCTTCTTTTTTATTTAAAGTTATGCCACCAATTATCAATCCTAATCCTAAACCAACCATGCCTGCCAGTATAACTATTGAGGCTATGATTCCAATGTTTTCTAAAAGCCAATCTTTGCTCGTAGGACCTTTTATCTCAGGCATTCCAACATATCTAGAAGAAGCCGTTCCAGTGGTCATATTTGCAAAACTTAAAACACCGGCGATCATACCACTGTATTTGTAGTATAAAAGGGCACTTTCATTATCTGATTTATTTACCAAGCTTTCTGCGTATTCATAGTAGCTTACGGCAAGTACAGGTTCTATTCCCTGTGACCTACTTTTTGCTATTTTGCTACTTGCGCTTTCTCTCGCTAAATTAATTTTGTCTTTTGCCTCAAAACCAATTATCTCAATTGCAAGATTTGCTCTAACTGTTGCTTCTAAAGCCTCAAAAAGTGCGGCGGCAGGTAGGCCATTTTCTAAATCGTCTCTCGCGTTAGTTAATAGAGTTTCAGCATAATTTAAATAATCTGCAGAAGTACCGCTTGTCTCTCCCATTTCTTGAAGTAAAATCCCAGAGTAAACATCGGCCTGTTGTGCCTCTTCTATATACTCCAATGCAAGATCTTCAAGCGTAGTATCATTAAATTCTCCAGTTTCATTGAAATGCGCACCTATGTTTATCCACCAGCTTATACTATTACTCCTTTCAACAGTGAAAGCAAGATCGTACAATAATCCTGTCAAATCAAAATTACCAAAAATGTCTCTGTTTTCATAGGTGCTTTTTGCATCCTCTAGACTTAATTTCGCCTCGGACGCCCTTTCTTGCGCAGCACCAACTGTCTGAAGAGAAATAAAACCACTAATTTTTGCGTTTTTCGTTTTTTCGCTTGCACCATTATACCAAGACTCAACATCATCGAATAGATTTGTTATAAAATTTTCATCCTCTGAGTTTAAAAAATCACAAGCATATGAAACAAATCTGGAAGAAATTAACGAGTTAAAAGAGTTGCTTGTACTTGCGTAATATAACCCTTGTTCGTACAATTCTTCTGCAGAATCTAAAGCAGTTTTTGCTATGCTGTATCTATTATTAACAGTGGTTCTAAAAGAATATGAAAGACTAGGTATTGTAGTGTTTTCTTTTTTTGAGGTTGCGTTATTATATGCCTGTCTTGCGTCTTCTATAAGTGTTGATGAAAGTGGTTTCATGGATTCAATGTAATTCTCGGTGGTTATATCTCCATCAGTTTCATTTACAAAGAACCTATGGCCTGTAAAATTCTCAATAGCTTCGTTGACATCTGCCACTTCTGTTACTGTTATCCCATAATTGTCCATTGCATAATCTGCAATGTTAATGGTAACCGGATAAGTTTCAGTAGTTATCCAACCGCCTCTCTCCACGGTCCTTGTTTTCATCTCTGTATAGGTACCTTGACCTTTCGGAATCAGAAAATGTACAGTGCCCACTGAATTCGCTGCGTCAATTTTTTGAGGTATCCCGCCAATTGGACCGATACTTCCATCTGGATTTATCATGCCCGTCATGATGGTCTCATTATTCATTTCCCAATTCTCTAGAAGAGATATGGTCGCGACCGTCATTATCCCTCCGGCAGAAGGCCCTCCAATAACAGGAGAGGATGTTCTAACAACAAAAAAATAATCATAAGTGGACGGGTCAACGGTACAATTTTCATCGTTTCTAACGTAGGCACTAGCAACTTTTACTGCCAGACGTGCAGAACCTTGCATATCAACTTCAGTTAGCGGCAAAGTATCAACAAAGACTCTACCGCTGCCGTTATTTTGTATAGTGACGGTTATTGTAGAAATCACTCCGATATAGCCCGCATCAGTACTTGCAACGGCGGGAGCATATACAGTCACGTTTCTATAGATAACAGATTCTTCACCTTCGTATATCTCTCCAGGAATTGTTGAAGCTATAGTAAAACTACAAAAAGAAGGACAAGACACAGCCAAGATTAATATGAGTATAGCAATTTTTTTTATCATAATCATAACGCCCCCCGAATCAAATTTTTATTGAGACACATAGAAACAACTTATTAAAATAATTTTTGTAGAATATACTCTTGTTTCCCGATATTCTTAAGTAGAGGGATTAAATATCATTCCTCTCAAAAACCGTTTATTTAAATGATTTGCAATAAAAACTCAAAACGGAGGACAAATTAAATGGTCAAATTACATGAGTTGATATTAAGAGACGCTCATCAGTCAATGCTTGCAACTAGAATGAGAACTGAAGATATGCTACCTATAGCTGAAAAGTTAGACCAGGTGGGCTTTTTCTCTCTCGAAGTTTGGGGCGGCGCGACATTTGACGTTTGCATTCGTTACCTAAATCAAGATCCATGGGATCGGTTAAACAAACTAAAAAAAGCGATGCCAAACACACCACTTCAGATGTTAGAGCGTGCAATGAATATTGTTGCTTATTGGAATTTTCCTGATGACGTTGTAAAAAAATTCATTTATTTTGCAAAGAAAAATGGGTGTGACTATTTCCGTATTTTTGATGCGTTAAATGACCTTAGAAATATGGAAGTACCTATGAAAGCAGCTAAGGAAAACGGCGGGCACGTTCAAGCGTGTCTAAGTTATACAATTTCCCCGATTCATACAGTCGACTACTTCGTTACTCGGTTTGAAAAACTTGCGAAGATGGGTGCAGATTCTCTTTGTATTAAGGATATGGCCGGGATGATTTCTCCTCAACGTGCTTATGATATTATCAAAGGATGCAAAGATGCTGGAATAAAACTTGAGATGGATCTTCACTCTCATTACACAAGTGGAATGACGGGTATGGCTTATCAGCGGGCTGTCGAGGCAGGAGCTGATATTTTAGACACTTCAATCTCTTCGATATCTGGTGGTACCGCAGCTCCACCAACAGAGAGTGTCGTTGCTGCTTTGCAGGGCACAGAATGGGACACTAAATATGATTTAGGGATTCTTATTGAAATAAGAAAATACTTCCTAGACGTCTGGGATAAATACCGACATTTGCATCGTTTTAATGCTCTCAAGGTTGATCCAAGTGTAACACTTCACCAAATCCCTGGAGGTATGCTTTCAAACCTGATATTCCAACTCGAAGAACAAGGCGCTCCCGGCAAGTATCGAGAAATTCTAGACGAAACAGCGCGAGTAAGAGACGAACTAGGGTATCCACCACTTGTCACTCCTACAAGTCAGGTTGTCGGCGTTCAGGCCGTTATGAATGTTCTTCACGGACGTTACAAAGTTATTACTAAAGAAACAAAAGATTACTGTAAAGGGATGTACGGTAAACCACCGGCACCAATCAAACCAGAAATAATGAAGAAAGTCCTTGGACCAAAGTGGAAAGAGGAAGTAATTGATTGCCGGCCATCTGATCTTTTAGAGCCTTTGTGGGATAAACGGAAAAAAGAATTGAAGGAGATTGATGGAGGATCTTTGATTAAGAAAGAAGAAGACATAATGACTTACATTCTTTATCCTCAGGTTGCTTTGAAATTTTTAAAAGGCGAAGCAACAGCAGAATTTACATCTAACCAACTTCCACTTCCGATAGATCACACATTGACACGGGCCATGGTAAGGCAATCATTCCCTGAGCACAAACAATTATGGATTGAAACTGAACCTCCGGAAAGCAGATCTGGTCCCGCTCAAATACCAACAGAGTTCGAAGTAGAAGTTGATGGTGAACCTTACGAAGTAAAGGTAATTCCAAAAGGCGGTTTTTTAGTTGCTGGGGCAGGCGCGGTAGCTACTCAAGCAGCACCAAAAGATGTGGAGGGTGGCATAAAATCTAATATGCAGGGTACCATCCTTTCGATTAAGGTAAATAAAGGTGATAAAGTTAAGAAAGGTGATGTAATCGCAACAGTCGAAGCGATGAAGATGGAGCAAGAAATAAAATCCGAGATTGATGGAGAAGTCAAAGAAGTTTTTATCACCAAAGGTAAATCGGTAGCTTGTGGAGATCTTTTGATGCAGATACTCTAGAGGTAAAATAAATGTTAAATAAAGTCCTCATCGCAAACCGTGGTGAAATCGCTGTTCGTATAATGCGGGCTTGCAAAGAACTTGGAATTGCAACGGTTGCTGTTTATTCAGATGCTGACGAAAAGGCACTTTTTGTAAAATATGCTGATGAGAAGTTTAATATTGGTCCAGGTCCAGCGAGTCAAAGTTATCTTCAAAAACAGAAGATAATCGATGTCGCTCTAAAATGTGGTGCAGATGGCATTCATCCAGGTTATGGATTTATGGCTGAGAACTCTGAATTTGCAGAACTTTGCCATAAAAATAAGATTGAATTTATCGGTCCACCGGTTTCTGCGATGAAATTAATGGGTTCAAAAATTCATTCTAAAAAATCCATGATAAAAGCAGGTGTCAAGGTCGTCCCTGGAGTCACCGAGGCGATTGCTGATCACGAGCGGGCGAGAGACATCGCTCACGAAATCGGCTATCCGGTGATGCTTAAAGCATCTGCTGGCGGAGGCGGCATTGGTATCCAACAGGTTGATGATGAAAAACAAATGGAGAAAGCTTTGGTAACAGTTCGCCAACTTGCAAAAAACTCATTTGGTGATGACTCAGTTTTTATTGAAAAATTTATAGAAGATCCTCGTCACATTGAATTTCAGGTGATTGGCGATAAGAAAGGGCACCTCATCCATTGTTTCGAGCGTGAATGCAGTGTCCAAAGAAGGCATCAGAAACTCATAGAAGAAACACCTTCATGCGCTTTAACACCTGAACTTCGTAGAGAGATTGGTGAGCAGGCAGTACTCGCAGCAAAAACAGCAGGTTATTACAATGCAGGTACTTGTGAATTCATGTTTAAGGAGGGAAAATACTATTTCTTGGAGATGAACACTCGTCTTCAAGTCGAGCATCCCATTACAGAAGTAACTACCGGTATTGATCTCGCTCGTGAACAAATTCGGATAGCGTCTGGTCTTCCACTTCAATATGATCAAAAAGATGTTCATCCAAGAGGACATGCCATCGAATGCAGAATAAATGCAGAAGACCCTCTCAATAACTTTATGCCTGCGCCTAGCAAAATTGTTAGATATGCTGAACCTAGTGGCCCTGGCATCCGCGTGGATTCGGGTGTTTATCCGGGATTTACCATTCCTCCGTTCTACGATTCGATGATTGCAAAGCTTATTGTCTGGGCTGAAGACAGGCCACGGGCGATTGAACGAATGAAACGTGCGTTATGGGAGTTTCAAATCGGCGGCGTACGAAACAACATACCATTTCACCAAGTAGTTATGAATAATCCACAATGGATAAAGGGCGAGTATAATACTAGTTTCATTCCGCGGTACAAGATACTTGATCAAGTTGTTGAATATGTTAAGCAGATGAAGGCTCAGTCATCTGCTCCTAAAACTGCTGCGGCAATGGCCGCCGTTCAGGCAGTAATTATTGCCTCAAATAATTCAAAACTTAAAAAATAGAAAAAAGAGAACCTTACTTTTTAATAAGATCCAGTGAACTAAGTTCTGCAGAAAGTTTCTCTACAGCAAGAGCTACATCTTCTATTCGTCTTGCACCAGTACAAACTATTTTTCCAGAACCGAATAAAAGCATCGCTACCTTCGGCTCTTTTATACGATAAACAAGACCCGGAAATTGCTCGGGCTCATATTCTACGTTTTCCAAACCAAGTCCCATCGCAACTTCGTTTAGATTAAGCTCCGTTCCTAGATCAGATATTGCTACAATATTTTGTATAACAATCTTAAGATCTTTGTATACATCTACACCCAATTTTTTGAGTTTATCTGCAATTATATCAACCGTTTTACGTACGTCTTCTACATTCTTCGCACCGGTACAGTTGGCTTTCCCACTTCTGAATAGCAGGGTTGCTGTTTTTGGTTCGTTTAATCTGTAAACCAGCCCTGGGAATTGTTCTGGTTCATACTCAGCTTCTTCTAATGATTGTGCTATCACGTCTAAATCTAGCTTGTCTGCAAAAGACGTAGACGCAACTATATTTTCTACTATTACTTCTGGCATAATTTCTCTTCTCTCTTTATAAAGCTCCCAATGATGAAAGCTTTTCTTTCATCAATTCGATGGCTTTGGATGCATCTTCCGTAGTGCTAGCTCCGGTACATACTATTTTCCCAGAGCTGAAAAGAAGCAGTATCACTTCAAGGTCATCCATTTTGTAAATCAAACCTGGGAACTCTTCAGGTTCATAATTTACATTTTCAAGCATTAAACCTTTAGATATGGATGCTAGATGCAACTCTTTTTTGAGATCTAAAGAAACAGTGATATTTGTCGTTTCAACTTTAGGTTTTGTCTTTACCTTTATTCCCGCACGTTTTATTTTATTTGTAACATTTTTTATTGCTGTTTCAACGTCTTCCATTCTTTTTGCACCAGTACAAATGGCCTTTCCGTTAGGCAGAAGTAGAACAGCGGTTTTAGGTTCATCTAGTTTTAATGTTAAACCAGAAAACTCATTAGGATTATATTTGAAATCAGAATCCTTTTCAGCTAGCTTGTTTATATTTATGCTATCTGCTATTTTTGCATGTGCCACTATGTTTTCGATCGTCAAATTTGTCATATAAATACTTTTTCCTTTCTTTGAGTATATAAAGAGTTTTTATAAACATTTCGTTGGCAATAAGGAGAGAATTATTTTTATAAAAAATTAATAATTTTACCAAACTTTATCAAGGTCTAAATCAGGTTCGTCTTCGTCCTTTTTTTTACTTTTTGTCCTTTTGTTATTTTCGTTAAATTTATCCAACATCCCCCGGAATTCATCGGTTCTATATTCCATGCGCCATTCGCAACTTGCAACTGTCAGCTCCCCTCTCGTTCTCTCTATTAGGTTTCTTACCATGTCCTGTTTTTTCTTGATTGGAAGTAGACCTGAGGGATAATCAAAACGGATAATTAAGTCATAAATATCTTCCATCATTTTGAGGTAATCATCTGCTTTTTTTGATTTTCCTTCTCTTATTGCATCTAAAGTCGTTCTTCTAAGTTCACCAACTAAGTCGCAGAGTCCTAAAAGATAAGAACTGTACGTGGTTTTAATTTCATCAGGGTCTGGTAGTTCCTCTCCTTTCATTATGTTATATAGACAATGTGCCTCGACCAGTTCCTGGGCAGCATTTTCAACAAAACCAGCATGATATAATTCAGGATGATTTTTGGTCAAATCATATAATTTTAGAAGTTTTACAGAAGCATTTTTAATTTCACTTTTTGCGTCTTTTAGCAAATCTTTATGGACGTTCTGAATTGCCTTTCTGCAACCTATAATTATTTCTCTTGAAGATCTCAGTGCTTGCTCGCGAACTCTGTCTTTACTGTCTATATTTTTCTCGATTTTATCTACGATTTTATCTAAGTTCTTCATTGCATGATTAAAAACACTCTATGTAGTTATAGTTTTCTCTACATGAGATTTTTATTTACCCAGAATTCTGGCGTCTTTCCAGCAAGTGTCTTTAGCATCTGTTCGGCGCAAATTGATCCTGCGCGGAGTTGCCCCTCCTTAGTTGATGCACCAATGTGAGGAGTGGATATCACCTTTGGGTTATTGATCAGTTCTTTGAATACCGGTGGCTCAGCCGCGTAGACATCCAGAGCAGCAGCTCGTACCTTGCCATTGTCCAGATATTTTAAAAGTGCTTTCTCATCAACTACACCGCCTCGTGCACAGTTTACTATGATTACGCCATTTTTCATCTTTTCAAAGTCTTGCTCGCGGATAGTTGCTCCTTCTTCCTTAATAAATGGAATGTGCAAGGAAATGTAATCTGATTGCTTTAGCAAATCATCTAGAGAAACAAGAGATATTTTTGCCATCGGTGATTTCTTAATATACTTATCATACGCCACAACTTTCATGTTGAATGCAATTGCTCTCTTTGCAAGCTCTGTTCCTATTCTGCCAATGCCGATAATGCCTAGCGTTTTTCCAGATACCTCAACACCTTTGAATGCTTTCTTCTCCCACAATCCTTGTTTCATTGAATGATCTGCTTGTGGGATAGAACGTGATGCAGAAAGCATCAAGCCAAAGGCAAGTTCTGCAACGCTTTCGGTTGAACCCGTAGGAGCATTAACAACTTTGATGCCTTTCTTAGATGCAGTTTGAATGTCGATGTTATCAACACCAATGCCTGCTCTACCAATGACCTTTAGAGCGCCACCTGCTCCTGCATTTACAATATCTGCAGTGACTTTCGTACGAGCCCGTACCATCAAAGCATCGTACTTCGGTATCTCTTTCAACAAAGTTGGAGCGTCCATCTCGTTGAACGTAACATCATGACCTGCATTTTTTATCTGTTCAATAACTTCATTTTCTGTCTTATCGGTAATAAGTATTTTCATAATTTTGCCTCCGTATGGGTATAGACAAACAGATAAAAATGTTTGCGCTAAGCAAAATCAATTATAGTAATATTCAAAAGCAAAAACCAATATACAGTAGCGTTCCGATGAAACAAGTCAAATCATATGAAAATTTTCCTTTGTGGATGCCACTTATTGCAATTTCTGTCCCTGTTTTAGGTTACATTATAGGCGCCATAATATTGAGCGGGCTTCATATCATAATTGCTATTTTATATTTGACATACTGTTTTGGAGCTGAAATATTTGTTGTTTTCAGAAGCTGTAAAAATTGTTATTATTATGGCAAAATTTGCGGTTTGGGGAAAGGAAAAATTGCACCACTATTTGTAAAGAAAGGCGACCCGAATAAATTAGCAGAAAAACAAGTTTCTTGGTATGATTTGATACCGGATTTTCTAGTTTCGATATTTCCTATAGTAGGTGGAATTATTCTTTTGATACTAAATTTTTCATTTCTCATACTTGGGTTGATTATAATTCTTGCAATACTATTTTTTGGAGGTACTGCCTTTATCCGTGGGTCATTTGCTTGTAAATACTGCAAACAAAGAGAAATCGGCTGTCCAGCTGAAAAACTTTTCAGCAAAGAAAAATCCCGTTAGATGCCCGTTTTACAAAATTGTTCTGCAAAAATACATTATCTAAAATCAATTCCAGGATACTCGGCTTTTTCTCCCAGTTCTTCTTCAATTCTTATTAGCTGGTTGTATTTGGCGTTTCTATCGCTTCTTGCAGGTGCACCAGTCTTTATCTGTCCCGCACTTGTTCCGACTACAAGATCAGCAATAAAACTATCCTCAGTCTCGCCACTTCTATGACTAACTACCGCAGTCCATATTTCATCCTGTGCCATTTTAATTGCATTTAATGTTTCAGTAACAGTGCCGATCTGATTTAGTTTGATGAGAACAGAATTTGCTGCTTGTAATTCAATACCTTTCCTGATTCTTTTGGTATTTGTTACAAACAGATCGTCACCAACGATTTGGACTTTGGCTCCCAATTTTTTCGTCATTTCTACCCAGCTATCCCAATCATCTTCGGCCAGTCCATCTTCAATGCTTACAATTGGATAATTTTTGCAGAGATCGACGTAGAAATCAACCATCTCTCCGCCAGAATATGATTTATTTCCTATCTTATACGTCCCATCATAAAAAAATTCACTGGATGCAGGATCCAATGCGATTTTCATTTTATCTTTATATCCTGCATTTTCTACTGCTTTCAACATCAGTTCTAATCGCTCATTAACATCAACAATATGTGCTGGTGCAAAGCCACCTTCATCTCCTATCAAAACCCCGCCAGCGCCAAACCTTTCCTTGAGAAGTTTTGCAAGATGATGATAACTCTCAGAAACCATTCTAATGCCTTCGGTAAAGCATTTTGCGCCTGTTGGCATGAGCATGTGCTCCTGTATCGAATTTTCCTGTCCTGCGTGTTTGCCGCCGTTGATTACATTGCACATAGGAACAGGTAATTTGTGAGGAACAACGCCAAATAACTCGCCTACGTATAAGTACAAAGGAATGCCTTTTGACGCAGCTCCTGCCTTAGTAATCGCCATAGAAACAGGAAGTATCGCATTGGCACCTAGCTTGTCCTTATTTTCAGTACCGTCTAACTTGAGCATAACATTGTCTATGGTTTCTTGATGACAACAATCAAGACCAATTAATTTAGGAGCAATTTTTTTATTCACGTTATTAACTGCTTTTAGAGTGCCCTTCCCAATGTATCTTGATTTATCTCCATCTCTAAGTTCCAATGCTTCATGTTTGCCAGCGCTCGCGCCACTGGGTGTCATTGCTCTAAAAACTCCATTTTCTGTGATTACATCCACTTCAACAGTAGGATTTCCTCTAGAATCCAAGACTTCCCTTGCCTTTATGCTAGTTATTTCTGTCATAATATCCTCTCCCGCAGAATGATAATACTGTAACAAAACTACCTATTTTATTTTTTGTAGAAATATCCATTATATAAAAAACTGTTAGCAGTCAAAATATTGTACGCTTTTAAAATAAAACTTCACGGATAGAATCCAAACATTAATCAACCCTTCTCTTTTCTCTCCTTTGAATCAAAATGGACAACGATGTTAAAATTCAATTTCTCGGCGGTGTCGAAGAGGTCGGCAGATTGGCCATGGTACTCGAAACAAGTGACATCCGATTACTTTTTGAATATGGTATGTCCCCTGGCAAACCCCCCGCTTATCCGATTCCCCCGCCTCCAATTGATTTGGTTTTACTAACGCACGCTCATCTCGATCATTCCGGGATGATTCCTTGGCTTTTTAGTAGAACTGATCAAAATATTCTTACAACGCAATTAACAGCAGAGATTTCAGATTTGTTGCATAAGGACTCCATTAAGATCGCTAAAAGCGAGGGCTATGCTGCTCCTTATAGCAGCACAGATGTTAAAGAGGCAAGGAACAGTATAATGCCTATAGCGCCATCACAGAGAAGAGAAATCGGAGATGATTGTGAAGTAATATCTCATGATGCGGGGCATATACCCGGTGCGCTTATGTTTGAGCTCGTCGGTGATAGAAAAATTTTGTTTACAGGGGATTTCAACGTCATTGATACGAGACTCGTAAAAGGAACTAAACCTGTGAATTGCGATATTTTATTTTTAGAAGGCACTTATGCAGGGAGAGATCATCCTGAAAAGAGAGAAGAAGTGGAAAAGGGTCTTATAGATAAAATTGACGAAGTTGTGAAAAGAGGTGGCGTTGCTGTATTACCCGCTTTTGCAGTGGCAAGGTCTCAGGAACTCGCCATGGTTTTGGGGGAATCAGGATTCAATGTTTGGTTTGATGGCATGGGTAAAAAAGTTTCCAATATATTCTTAAAATACCCAAGATATCTCCGATCTTCTGACAAACTTAGAAGGGCTTTAAATAAATTAAATATGGTTCACTCTGAAAAAAGCAGAAAGTTAGCCGTGAAGTCTGAAGTAATTATAACTTCGAGTGGCATGATGGATGGCGGACCTGTTTTAGACTACATGAGAAAATTAAAAGATGATCCGAAAAGTGCGGTTTTACTCACAGGTTATCAAGTTGAGGATAGTAACGCCAGGCGTCTGATGGATAAAGGTAAACTTGATTTTTATGGTGTTATGCAAAAGGTTGAATGCGAAGTACAATATTTTGATTTCTCAGCTCACGCGGGGCATAGTGAACTTATTGAGTTTGCTAAGAGGTGTTCTCCCCAAAAAATTGTAATTATGCATAGTGACAACAGCAAAGTACTTGCTGAGCCTCTGAGGGATATTGCAGAAGTCTATACTCCAAAGACTGGCGAAATTGTAGAATTGTAACAATCGGATTAAACTCACATTTTATATGTATATATTTGTTAAAGTTGATGTAAAAAGGTGAAAACGCAAATGACTGAAATGACGCAGAGACAAAAATACGATCTCAAGCGGCAACTCGAAGAGCTCAGAGAATGCAAAGGTCGGCACACAGAATTAATATCTTTGTACGTTCCTCCTAATAAGCAGATATTTGATGTTAATTCGTATCTCAAAAATGAGTATTCTCAATCTCAAAACATAAAGTCAAAGACTACAATGAAGAACGTAGTTTCTGCAATAGAATCAATAATGAGCAGACTTAGGCAGTTTAAAAAACCGCCTGAAAATGGCGTCGTCTTTTTTGTCGGTCATAAAAGTGTCGGTAGCGATAAAACCGATATGGTTGCGTATGTAATTGAGCCACCTCAGCCAATTACTACATTTCTCTACCGTTGCGATTCCTCTTTTTATCTAGAACCTTTGGAAGGCATGCTTACTGAGAAGGAAATATACGGTCTTTTTTTGATCGATCGAAGAGAGTGTACAATTGGGTATCTGAAAGGAAATAGAATAGAATTAATTAAGTATATGACTTCGCAAGTTCCAGGTAAGCATGGCCGTGGGGGGCAGTCCCAACGTAGATTTGAACGTACCACTGAAATTGCGGCACATGAATGGTTTGTTAAATGCGGTGAAAGAGCCAGCGAAATTTTTTTAACAGAAAAAGGGCTAAAGGGGATTCTTGTTGGTGGTCCCGGTCCTACTAAACAATTCTTTGTTGATGAGAGTTATTTGCATCATGAAATTCAGAATAAAATCGTTGGAACTTTTGATACCGGTTATACAGACGAATATGGTTTGAGAGAACTTGTCTCTACAGCCTCAGAAGCGATGTCTGATCTAAAGGCTTCCAAAGAAAAAAACCTGATGAAGAGATTTCTTAAGGAAATCACCAAAAATGAGGGCAGTTTGGCTGTTTATGGTGAAAAGCAGGTCAGAAAAGCTCTGGAGATGGGCGTCGTTGATACCCTTCTTCTTTCGGAAAACTTAAGGAAGTACAGAATTAAATTGAAATGTTCATCGTGTAACTATACCGAAGAGCGGACGATTTCTTATGATGATTTTAAAGTTTTTAGCCCTCCAAATTGCTCGAAATGTAATACTTCTACACCCATGGAAATTATCGAGAAGATAGATTTTATCGATGAACTCTCAGATCTCGCAGAAAAAACCAGTGGCAAGGTTGAGATAATTTCTGCTGATAGTGAAGAAGGCGATTCTTTGTGTTCAGCCTTTAGTGGTATTGCGGGTATACTTAGATATCCTATAGATTTATAAAATTCAAGGTTATTAAATTAGATGTTACGGTTGTAAAAGGTATATATAAACTATGGTAATACTTGAACCAAAGGTTTTATAAATAGTGAAATATATTAATAGTATAGGTATTTAGTATGACGTCAAGAGATGATTTCAAATCATTTATACCTGCAAGCAAGAAAATTCCAGAACTGACTTTAAGAGCAATATTGGTCGGAGCCCTACTCGCTGTTATTTTAGGAGCAGCAAATGCATATCTTGGACTTTATGCCGGTATGACAGTTTCTGCTGTTATTCCTGGTGCAGTAATGGCTTTTGCTCTGTTGAAACCATTTAAGGGGACCATTCTCGAGGTTAACCTTGGTATGATGGGTGCAGCGGCAGGTGAAGCACTTGCTGCAGGAGTCATATTTACAATTCCAGCGTTAGTACTTTTAAAAGCATGGACTGAGATTCATTATGTTGAAACTACCGTTATAGCATTACTTGGTGGTATCCTTGGTGTTCTATGGATGGTGCCTTTAAGAAGGGCGCTTATTATTAAAACAGATCTTCCATTCCCTGAGGGTGTTGCAGTCGCTGCTGTTCTCACAACCACTGTTGGTGGAGAAGAGCCGAATAAAACAAAAACCAGAGGCAGTGGCGTTTCAGGCATTTGGCTTGTTGTTGGTGTTTTAGTTGCAGCGCTTTTCAAATTTGCTCAAATCGGTTTAAAGTGTTGTAGCGGAGTCATGCAGGGTATTGTAAATATCGGACAATATAATATCGGTGGCGGCATGAAACCAGCTTATATTTATGGTGGAATAGCAGCATCTCCAGCGCTACTTGCGGTAGGTTGGATAATTGGGCCAAGAGTATCTGTTTTTGTTTTTGTTGGTGGTCTTCTTGGATGGGTTATCCTTGCGCCACTTATTGCACTTTCTACAGGTCTTCCAGTTCCTCCGCCAGAGGCGCGTCCAGATGTTTTAGACCTGGGTGCTGGTAATTATGATGTTGGTAGTCTAATATGGGGTTTCTTCAATATTTGGGGAAGCTACATCCGTTACATTGGTGTAGGTGCTATGGTGGTCGGTGGTCTTTATACCATCTTTAAGCTAAGATCTAACCTAGCAAGTGGTATACGGGAAGCAATAATTGGAATAAAGGGTGGTCAGGTTGCTGTTAAAAAGAGGACAGACCAAGATATTAACATTAGATTTGTCTTCCTTGCAATTGGTGCAATTGTTATACCTGTGTTTCTTGTCTTTGGGATAATATCTGAGATGTGGGGTCTTTCTTTGATCATGGCTATATTTGCAGTATTATTTGCGTTTATAGCAAGTGCTATTGCCGGATACATGGCGGGTTTAATCGGTTCTTCAAACAATCCTATATCTGGTGTAACCGTATCAGTGCTGCTGATTACTTCATTGATATTGCTTGGTTTTGGTCTAACTGGTAACCTTGGTGCGTATGTTATTGCGATTCTCATAGCAGCAGTTATCTGTTGTGCTGCAGCTATATCTGGGGATGTTCTCCAATCTTTGACTTGTGGTCAGATGGTCGGTGCCACTCCCAAAAATCAGCAGATCGCAGAGATAGTTGGTGTATTGGCAGCAGCACCCATTCTGGCACTTGTAGTACAAGTTCTAGATCAGGCATATCACATAGGAAGCCAAAGTCTTCCTGCGCCGCAGGCTTTCTTAATGAAAGGAATTGTAGAAGGTGTTCTTGGAGGAGGAATGATGTGGCCATTCGTCCTAGCAGGGGCGGTCCTTGCGTTTGTTCTGATACTAATTAATCTACCGGTACTGCCTGTTGCTATTGGTATATATTTACCATTTACTCTCACCTTACCAATATTTGGTGGAGGTATAGTTAGATACCTTACTGACAGATATGTCGCGAAGAAATATGGTAGCGCTCAAGAAGAAGAAATCAGCGATTGGGAGTTAGCAATCAAACAAACAGATGTTAAACCAAAGGAAAAGATTATAAGAACAGGTCTTCTTTTCACCGCTGGGTTAATTGCTGGAGAAGCTCTGATGGGAGTCGGGGTTGCGTTCCTCGTTGTAGCTGGTATAAAACCCTACATGTTCACGTATCCACCTATATTACCGTCTATAATGATATTCCTGTTCATAGCGATTCTCCTGGCGTATATCCCATTGAGGGAAATCTTTGCTAATAAAGAGAAATAAACAAAAATATCGCGCTCCAACTGTCGAAGAATTCCTTGAATTCACACCAAAGAGATTAGAGCTAGAATGGACTACGACTGATGAGGGAATCGTTGTAATAAAGGTGCCGAAGTTCGAGAGCAACTTCGGTAAGTCTTTTTGTAAATTAACTAGAAAAGGCAATACTTTCAATGCAAATATGGATAAAGTTGGATCTCTTGTATGGAAAAATTGTGACGGAAAAAATTCAGTAAAAGACATTCTAGAGATGGTGAAAAAAGAATTTCCAAACGAGGAAGATATCGACCAGCGACTCTTTTTATTTTTACAGCAGATGCAGGTGCTTCATTACATTAGTCTTTAAACAATTAAACATTTATCCTATGAGCTATTTGTGGTATTAACATGAAGCAATATGAACTGATTGATCACACTGCAGATGTTGCTATCAAAGCGTACGGTAAAACACTTTCAGAGGCATTTGAAAATGCAGCTAAAGGCATGTTTGATATTATTACTGATAATTCTGAGATTGAAAATACTGGGCAGTACGATATTGAGTTAGAAGCAGATAACTTAGAACAATTACTCGTCGACTGGTTGTCAGAACTACTTTTTTTAAACAGCGCAAATAACCTGGTTTTTGGTTTTTTTAAAGTTGAGATGGATGAAAAGAAAAATAAGCTATCAGCAAAAGTATTTGGTGAAAAATTCAGTATATCAAAACATAAAGCCGGTGCTGAAATCAAGGCTGTAACTTATCATATGCTTGAAGTTAAAAACAAAAAACCGTATCACATTCAAGTTCTTTTTGATATCTAATCGCCATGGATTTAAAATTAATATCTTACATTGGTCCATATTTTTGCTTAAACTTTTCGCTGTAAAAGAGATATTTTACTGTAAGGAAACCCAGTGTAGTTCCTATAAAAATTCCTATCATTGCATAGATTTTTTTATCTAAAGTAGCGCCTTCTAGATGCTGAATTGCAAAACCACATATCAAAATCGTTGCTGCTCCAATTACATATTGTATATACTTGTCAGTTTCCTCTTTATGTTCATAATAAATGCCAGATGGAGTTTTTGCAGGTAAATGCAAAGATAATTTTGTTTTCGTTTTTGCAAGTTGTTTTGAAAGAGGGGATGCTGTGCTTCTTTTTAGCAGAGCAGGTGCAAGTAGACAACTTGTAATAATCAGGAAAAGAGTCGCGGTTCTTATCTTATTGGCAAATAGGCCCATCGGGTCTCCAAAGATGCCTTTGTCTATTCCTGTAGTAACAACAATCAAAGCCACTCCCATTACAGGCATCGTTCCAAGGCCGATGCTGATAGATTCTCGCCTAGTAAGCCCCGAAAGTCTTGATCCTATAAAACCTCCCAGAAAATTTCCCGAAAGACCAAATAGTACAAAAATAATGATGAAAAACAATAGCGCACTAATCTGTTCGGATTGTATGAGGTAAAGGAAATTGAAACTTGCTCCAACCCATACAAAGAAAAGAGGTATGAAAAAAGCATAGCCAATTGTTTTCATATACTCGACAATTATACTTGCTTGTGGCGTCCGTCCAATAAAAAGGCCAGCGATAAAAGCACCTATTATTGCAGTAATTCCCATATTTTCTGCAAAAGCTGCGAAAAGAAAACAAATTACTAATCCTGTTGTTAGAACAATCATTGGTGCTTTTCTTTTTACATTTTCCTTTTCGGCATATCGAACTATAAGAAGACCCGCCCCTATAGTAAAAATGAAAAAAATAGCAACCTGCAAGAAAACAATAAGGGGATTCCCAGTACTAAATACTAAAGCAAAAATAATCATTGCAATAACATCATTGATAATAAGTATTCCATAAAGAGCCAATCCTACACGTGACGATAGTATGTCCATATCTGAGAGTATTCGGATGGCCATTGCTGTTGAGGTGGCTAAAAAAATAGTACCAATAACTGCACACTGTATAGTACTCATGTTGAATATTACTCCTACCAGAAATCCAATAATGAATGGAACGATTATACCAAAGATACCAACGAAAAAGCTCGTCCGTCTTGTCTTTCTCAAATCTCCGATATTTAGCTCTAGTCCAACGGTGAAAAGTAGAAAAATCACACCAATATAGGCAATTTCTTTAAATTCAGGTGTTGCTAAATTCAAATTAAACGTGAACACCGTCGCTCCTGACAGACCAATCGAAGAGCCTGAAAGGGCGCCTATGAGACAGGGACCGAGCAGAATGCCAGCAATGATTTCCCCTATCACTCCTGGTTGTTTCATCTTTTCAAAGGCAAGATTGAGAACCTTTGCAAAAACAATTGCAAGTGTGATTTCTAGTAGCATACTGTGCATCCCTTAACTATTGTATGAAAAAGTATCCATTATTAATATTTAAAAGCATGGAAAACGCCACTCATAGATTTTAAATATTCTTTCGTTGATTCTTCAAAGATGAGTGAAGAGAGTGATTTTATTTCGGAAGTCTATGAGTTCAAAGTAAAAGATCTCATGAAAACCTTTAGTGATGATACACCTTTTGTTGAAAAGAACGCTGATGTCAATTCTATTTTTTCCATTTTGAATAAAAAAAATCACGTATGGGTAGTTGAAAATAAAGAAAACCTACAAGTATTGGGAGTAATTACAGAATCAGATACACTCCTCCTCTTTTCCCCACCATATACGCCACTGCAATCCTTTGATACGCCTAGCATCAAATCATTTCAATACGGACTTTCCTTTACTGCAGCGGAAATTATGTCAAAAAAACCGTTAACCACGTCTCCGGAAGAAAAAATCGTAGATGTTCTGCAGAAAATGAAACAATATAAAATTAAGCAAATCCCTGTCGTTGATGAAAATGATAAATTGTTAGGTGAGATAACACTGCACGATTTTATAGGTAGGTACGATAAGAAACAAGTCAAAGCCAAATAGTTTGGCTTAAGTAAAGCCAACTAATACTTTCAACAAACCCCTGTTTTTATTTAAATAGTTGAAAAAACGTTTATTTTTTATCCACCGGACGGTTTCCCTCGAGCCAATTACTTTTTTCCTCTCCTCCCGGCAAATTCCGTCCGGTTTCTCCTCATCTTTAACCTTGGGGGCAAACATTATATTGGGTAGTTTAATAACGACTTTTAACAAACAGGTGTAGATTATGGCTAAAGAAAAGATTACCGAGAATATGAATATTAGAGATGTTATTGAAAAATATCCTGAAGTCATACCAGTTTTTGCTAAGCATGAAATGGGTTGCATAGGCTGCATCGCAGCTTCTTTTGAAAAGATTAGTGACATTGCAACGGTTCATGGTATTGACGTTAAAAAATTTGTAAATGAGCTTAATGAAGCAGTGAAAAAGAAGTAAAACTTAGTAAATTTTATATAAATTTAACGCCTTCTTTTAAAATCTTTTTTTGTTTAACAATCTGCTGTCAATACCAAGTGACACAAACTTTTTATATGTGTTTTAATAAATAATATATTATCGTTTATTTCCAATCAATAAGGAAATGATTGATAAAATGATAACAAAGGAAAATATTTTATTACTTAAAACTAGGCAAGAAATTTATAATTATATTCTAAAAAACCCAGGAATGCATTTAAGAGAAATTTCAAGAACGACAAAAATATCATATAGCATTTTGAGGCATCATCTTAATTTTCTTGAAAAACTAGGTTTAATCTCTGCAAAATCTGGTCGGAGATTCACTAGATATTATACAACAGGAAAAGTAAGTAGAAATGATAAAGAAATAATCAACGTTATGAGAGAGGAAATTCCTCGGACTATTGTTATATTATTGCTTTCTCCAGGTCCAATTGAAAATTTTAAAGATAGTTTAGAAGAAGAAGGCAGAAAGTTGGAGAATTACTTAAAAACGTATTCTAAGAAAGAAATAGTAAGTTTAGCTAGATTTTGGGGAAAAGAACATGATGAAATTTTTCATGTTATAAAACATCGGTCAACAATTGACTTTCATTTTAAAAAATTGATTGATGCTGGTATTGTTGAAAAGTTACGCGTTGGTAAAGAGATGAAATATAGACTTAAGAATGAGTATTTGGTGTGGGAATTTTTAATTAGAAACTCTGAAATACTATCTGATAAGCTTGTTACCAGTGCTGTAAATGGATTTAAGGATTGGACAAACGAACATATTGATTTATTGATTGAGGGGATGCTTGAGATATTTCCACACCCTTATTATGCTTAAAAATCCGTATAAATAATTTATTTCTTAGTAAATGTTTTTATGCGGATGTTTGAGCTATAAAGCTTAAATATTGTATGTAACCATTTATATATTATAGAGTATTGATACAATGAAAAATAAAATGTTGTATAATCTACTTAAAAAATGCGTGATAATTAGTGTATTTGTTTTATTTGTTTTTAGTAATATCTCTACCGCAAGTAATAATTCACTTTACAGATTAACAAATAAAAAATCTGATGAAATAATACAAAATAATGAAAAATCAGATTTTCCAGCAACTGGTTTTTTTTATGTTGCAGAAAAAGATGGTGTTTGGTGGTTTGTAAATTCAACTGGTGAGAAATTCTTTATAGTCGGGGATGCAATTTCCGGCCCCAATGATTTTTATTATGGTAATATTTCAGATTGGTTTGAGATTACAAGAGATAGATTAAAGGAATGGGGCTTCAACACCGTAAATAATCCTAATGTTCCCGATATGCCCTTTGTTGATCGTTTTGGAACAAAATCTCTAGTTAGGAAGGATAGTTGGGTGCTTAATCCTAGATTCCCTGATGTTTTTGATCCTGATTGGCGAGAGAATGTAAGTAAAAGTATCGATGAGCATGTAGAGCTTTACAAGAACAATTCAAATCTTATTGGTTATGAGAGTGATAATGAGATGAAATGGGGACCAGATTATATTGTGACAAGGGGGGATAACCTAACGCTACTCGAGATGTATATGTCTGCTACTGCTGAGGCTCCTGGTAAGAAGGAGTTGGTACGTTTTCTAAGTGAACGATATGATAATGATACTGATGAGTTCAACCGTGTATGGAACATGAATATACAAAATTTTACGGATCTTTTTAATTATACTAGGTTTGGTATTGAAGGCTGGCGTGTACAATCACAGTTACGAATTGCAAAAATAAAACTTTATAGAGATAATCCACGATTTTTGAGAGAACCACAACTTTTGAAAAAAGCAGAGAAAGACGTAACTGATTTTTCCCGATATCTTGCAAAAACCTATTTTAGTTTTATAAATACTACCTTGAAAACTGCTGATCCTAACCATTTGTATCTGGGTGTACGTTTCCATCTATTAGGAGTACCAAGGGAAGTTCTTGAAGAATGCGGTAAATATGTTGATGTGATAAGTATAAACTACTATCGAACTAATACACGTATATATGATCCGCTAAACTTTTTATTAAGTAAGAGATATGATTGTGTTACTCTTGATCATTGGATGCGTAAATATCATGAGATTTCAGGTAAGCCTTTGATGATTGAAGAGTGTATTTCATCTAGTAACGATGGCAGCTGGCCAAAAATAACCGGAATAGAATTACATAAAACACGCACTGAAAAACAAAGAGCAGATTTTTATAATTGGTATGCTTTGAATTGCCAAAAAAACCCATATATGGTTGGGCAAGGTTTTTACTTTGAATACGCAGATCGTATTAGTGGCGATGGCGGCCTGGTTAATCTTTGGGATGAACCTTATGCAGATTTTGTCAATCAGATTACTGATATTAATTTAAAAGCCATTGAAAATCATGAGAATGCCATCTATAGTAAATCTTATATCAATAAGCCATCTGATATAAGTTTTCTATCCGACAGGTTGCCCCTCTCTTTAGATAGTTATAAGAAAATATTAGGTTCATCTTTTACACTTGAAACTTTGCCTTCCTATTCAGATGAAGAATGTAGTATGTATCGCCCGGAGACTGATAGGTCTTATTCTTACAACTTCAATATTGCTAACAGCGTAGATGATGTAAAAACACATTATGTAGGTGGTATTGGCACTAATAATTATACTAAGATTCAAGATGCCGTTGATAATTCAAGTAATGGAGACACGATATTTGTTTATAATGGGACATATCATGAAAAATTAATCATAAATAAATCAATATCTCTTTTTGGCGAGGATAGAACAGGAACTAATATCAGCGGAGTTTATGAAGAACCAGATAATAAATATCAAGACAGGGTAATAACTATCGAAGCTGACTATGTTAATATCACTGGATTTAATATTACTACTGAAGGAGGATTTATTGGTTGTACCAAAACTTACAAATATTGTACAGGTTTATATTTGAAAAAACATAATAATACTAACATATCTGGTAATATTTTTTATAAACTAAAAGGGTATGGAATGATTTCACTAAAAAGTGATTATACTAAAATAACAAATAATGTTTTTTATAATTATGGGGTCAAAGACGGATGCGGTATCATCGTGGATAGTTCAAATAACACTCTAATTGATAACAACACCTTTGAAGACAATGAACTCTACGGTATTTGGTTGTCATGTTGTAAAAATAATAAGATACAGAATAACTTTGTATCAAAAAGTAAATTTGGTATTACTATATGGAAAGCACATGATAACATTGTTTTGGGGAATACATTAAAGGAAAACAAAGAAAAAGGTATTTGTCTGAAAGAATGCATTAATAATACTATAATTTCTAACAATTTTATAGGTAATCCTACATCGGCGAGTTTTTTTTATTCTTATGATAACAATTGGAATGGTAATTACTGGGGCCGACCAAGATTTCTCCCAAAGCTCATTTTCGGTAAAACAGGAAAAGATGGGCTAATCCCTGTTGTTGATATTGATTATCATCCATTAAAAAAGCTATATGAACCATAGATAATCAGTTATAATCTCTACAATTCACTTTTTGTAATTATTAGTTCCCCGTGTTTTATTCCTTTTAGTGCTTTTATTGAATCTGCAAGTTTTTTAATTTCTCTTATTTTTCCTTTTAAAACTAACACTTCTAAGCAGTTGTGATGGTCAACGTGTATGTGCGTTGTAGTTAGAATTTCTTGGTGATGATCGTGCTGTAATTCAAGAAGCCTGTTAGTTAAAGGCCCCGAATGGTGATCATATATCATTGTTAATGTACCAAGCCCTTTTGCGTCAGGTTCAGAACTTTCATCTACGACTATGTTTTTTCGTATTTGATCTCTTATTGCTTCAGATCGGTTTGTGTAACCTTTATTCTTTATTATCTTGTCAAATTTCTTTAGAAGGTCGGGCTCAATCGACACCCCGAATCTTGTTATTTTTTCGGTCATAGTAGCACGTTTTACAGATAATCGTGGCACGAATTTAAAGTTTTTGTTACCCAAAAGTTTATATCAAAAAGTTTGTTACTTGGACCAGAAATTATGGGAGGTTAAAAACATGGTATGTTACGCAATACCTGCAGTCGCAGCGGTTGTGCATTATGCAACCAGAAAGAATATTTTAAGCTGGAAAACAAGTGTTCATCACCTTTGGTTAGGTCTCCTTCTTCTAGGCGGCGCCGTCTTTGGGATAGTAGACCATCTATGGAATGGTGAAATATTTTTAATAGGAGAAAACATTGTATTTGATCTGTTACTTGGTGTCGCCATTACCGTATCGATATTAGTAATTTGGACAATCATCGTAACCTTGGACAAAAAAACCAATAAATCTGCCTTAAAAGCCACATAAAACTATCTTTTTTTCTTTTTATTTGAGCATAGTTCCCCTAAAAATACTCTCAGCATATTCGGGTAATCGCTTTTAATTTTTCCACTGCCATAGCCTATTTTATTTATTTTCATCAGCGGCATGTTACCAAATTGATCAGCAACCGTTGTTATAATTGCTGCACCAGTTGGCGTTACCAACTCTTGTTTTCTTTCATCAGAATAAACTGGTATCCCTTCTAAAATCTCTACAGTAGCGGGTGCAGGTATCGGAAGGATTCCGTGGGCGCACGAGACAAAACCTTTGCCCATTGGCAGAGGAGAACAATAGATTTTCGTGATTCCCAATTTTTTGATACCTATTACCGAACCAACTATGTCGATGATTGCGTCTACCGCTCCAACTTCGTGAAAATGAACCTCTTCTATAGTTGTGTTGTGTACTTTACTCTCAGCTTTTGCAAGATTATAGAAAATTTGTTTGCTCAGTTTTTTAATCTCAGCGTCCAATTTGCTTTGTTCAATAAGATGATTTATATCTGAAAGATGTCTGTGAACATTTGTTTCGTCTATGTCTATATTTACATCGGTTCCTGCGATTTTGTTGTATGATATCTTTTGAGTTCGAATTTTGTAACCTGAGATATCAAGTTTCTGTAATTCTTTTTTTAAAACTGAAACCTCAAGTCCCGCATCGATTAAAGCTCCGAGGATCATGTCACCGGCGATTCCGGAGAAACAATCAAAGTATGCAACTACCATCTGCGTCACCTGTTGATTAGTCCTGCAAAATATCCAGCTCCAAACCCATTGTCTATGTTAACTACAACCACTCCTTCAGCACAGGTGTTAAGCATGGTTAGTAGTGGAGCAACGCCTTTAAAACTTGCACCGTAACCGACACTTGTTGGAACTGCAATAACTGGATTTGATGCAAGTCCACCAACTATACTTGGAAGAGCGCCATCCATACCTGCAACAACGATTATTACATTGGCGGAAAAAATTTTATCTTTAATATCGAACAAACGATGAACACCCGCAACACCGACATCGTAGACTTTTTCGACCTTGTTTCCCATGATTTCAGCAGTAACTGCTGCCTCCTCAGCAACAGGAATATCGGAGGTTCCAGCCGTGATAATTAGTATCTTTCCTTTCTTCTGTTTTGGTTTGTAATTTTTAATTACAATTGTTTTTGCGTGCTCGTTGTAATTAGCCTTTGGGTATATTTTTTTGATAGAACTGTAAATATTTTTATTTGCTTTAGTAAGTAAGACGTTCTGATGATTTTTTGATAATTTCTCTGTTATAGAAATTATCTGAAGTTTTGTTTTTCCTTGACAGAAAATGGTTTCTGGAAAACCTTTTCTTACCTCACGATGCGTATCTATTTTTGCAAACCCTAAATCTTCATAAGGCATGGATCTTATTTTTTCTAGCACGGTATTTAGTTTAACTTTTCCTGCTTTGTAATCTTGGAGGACTTTTTTCATGTTTTAATACCTCGTTTAAACTACCTGTTCTGTATCCTTCAATGTCTAATGTTACGTATGCGAACCCAAGTTTTTTGAATTGTTGTACGATTTTTTTCGCATCTTTGAGAATTTTTTCGAAATCATCTTTTGTTGCCTCAATTCTTGCTATATCATTGTGATATCTAACACGTATTTGATTTAGACCTAAATTTGAGAGGTAAGACTCAGCTCGCTCAACTTGTTTAAGTCGTTCTTTGGTGATTCTTGTACCATATGGGAAGCGTGAAGCAAGGCACGCTTGAGCCGGGTTATCCCAACTATTTAGCTGCATCTTGTGTGAGAGCTCCCTTATTTCTTTTTTTGTTAATCCTGCTTCTTTCAACGGGCTTCTTACACCATGCTCTATAAGTGCTTTTGCTCCAGGTCGATAATCTTTCTTATCATCAACATTTGATCCATCAATTATATAGCTGATATTTTGAGCAATTGCTATCTTCTTGATTTTTGAGAACAATTCCTTTTTGCAGTAATAGCATCTGTTTGGAGTGTTTTTTGAAAACTTTTCATCCGTCATTTCTTCAGATTTTATGATTATATGATTCGCTCCGATGTTTTTTGCTAGTTGTTTTGCTTGGTCGAGTTCTTGTTTAGGGTATGTCAAAGAGGTTGCAGTGACCGCTGTTACATTTTTTCCAAGTACATCGTACGCTACTTTTAATAAAAATGTGCTGTCCGTACCACCCGAATAGGCTACTACTGCTTTATCCATATCTTTCAGAATTTGCCGGAGTTTTTCTAACTTCTTGTAAGTTCTGTTATTCACAGTTAAAAAGAAAATATCTTGCCTATATAATTGTTATCTGGAAGTTGGCTTTGCACAATAAATACCTGTTTTACATAATAAAAAAGGAAAAAAAGAGAGAGGAGATTTTAGTTAGTTGTGTTTATTTGCTGGTTGGTAGACTAGTACTCTTGTTGGTTGTAGCAGTTGAAGTAACTGTAGTAGTTGTAGTAGCAGGCATGCTAGTAGGGGTAGTTGTGGCTAACGTATTTTGTGTTTCAGCCATCTCACTAATTATATTAGTTGAAGTTTCTCCAATACCTGGATAATCAAGCGGATAACGTTGGGCTTTAAACACTATGTTAATACCAGGCACAGGCAATGGAAAAAGATTGACATATTGCCAAACGATTTCTTTTTGAGGAGTTACTTCAAAAAAGTGACCATCCTCGCCTTCACATATCAATGTATTTCCGTTAGGAAGTCGTCTGGCGCTAGATAAATGAGGTGAATAGAAATCTGTTGGATTTTCAGCTGTATACGTCCATACTGGCTCTTCAGGGCCATAGGCTGAATTAGACTTCAAATAATAATTGCCATTGCTATCTACAGGAGGTACGATTTCTAACACAGATGAATAATTGCCATCTGGACGACCTAGACCGTTATTAAAAATCGAAATATGTCCTTTGCCCGGGCATCCGGATTCAATCCATCTTACATCATGTTGTGTAAATAGTTTCTGATCATCTGCATCTCCCTTGCGATATACCTGTGGATTACCCCAACGGTAAAGAATATCTCCTCCTTTACCACTGTTTCCACCGGTATGACCTGCTGCTTCTTCGGTAGTAGTGCTATGGTCAATCACCCAGATTTCATTTAAAGCACGCAGGCTTAATAATATTTGATCGAATGTTTCGTTATAGTCAACCGAGTTAATATGTAGTACATCAGTACCACCCCAGTCCGGCGGTCTTCCATTGTCTTTAAAATTAATATCTACTAATTCAGGGTGAGCACCCACAACCCCATAGTTTTCTTTTGTAGCATCAAAATCCTGAATCATATGATCCCAAACGTGCCACTCCCAGACGATATTGCCACCACTTGGAAAAGTCGGTTCAACCTCGATGATGTGATCTATCCAAAATCCTCTTGGAAGAATCAAGTCAGGGTCACAACCAGCAGCAACGGCTTCTTCGTTGGTTTTTTTCTCCCAAATGGTCATTAGAACATTACCATTTGGTAAAACCTCTATATCATTATGCATGCAATATGTTTTACCTGAATATTGAAACTCCCAGATAAGTGAACCGTTCCAATCAAACATTTCAACGGCTCCACTTTTACCACCTAGCAATATGCGTAAATCAAAATCTGTTGCGCAACTACGAATAAGATTTCCATTTTCAAGGAGACTTATTCCTAAAGCCATAATATGCTCGCTTATCCATGTATGAACAATTTTTCCATCGTTGTTGATTAGATATGTTATTTTACCGTACATCGGAGCAAATAAGGTATAGCCATCAAAAGGTCCATTGTCACCATGGATAGGATACCATGCCTCTTCGGGTATGTCGCTACCAATCTTATAGGCATTTATACCAATAGAACTCAGCGATAACAAACCTAGTATAATGATTGATATGATTATTTTCTTCATGTTTCTTCGCGCTCCGCTTGCGGTATCTATTGTTATACTCTGTGATTTATTATATTTAAATCTATCGTGTAAATTGGTCGTTTTGAAAAACTGATTTATAGAAGTCTAATTCCTAAAATAAGAGTTGTATAACTGATAAAAAAATTATTGTTTCTTAGGTCCTTTCTTTGAAATATACCCAATACCAACGTCAGTCAGTTCAATGGTGTTATAGGAAACATACTGCAGCATCTCCATCTGCGACAGTTTACGTATTATGTTGTTTAATTCTTCTTTGGATATGTTTAACATATGCATAGCTGTGTCCGCATCCATATCGCGCTCGAGTAATAATTGTAACAGGTCGTATTCCTTTTCGTAGATTCTGACTTCTTTTTCAATTTCCCTAGCATCAACATCCACATATCCAGATAGTCGCTCTACATAGTTTTGGATTATCCTATCCAGATTTAATCTATCTACAACATTACCTTCCTTATCAAACAATGTGCAGTACTTGCTTCCAGGCTCGTGTTTCCAGTGCGAAACATTTCCCCATGTGTAACCTAACAGATTCTCAGGTTGTCTTTTATCCAAGGCGCCTCTTTTTGCGGCGTCAGCAATGGATTTCTTTCTTTCACGGCGCCTATAAGCGTAGTGTTGCTCGAGTTGTACTTCGTCAAGATCCACGTTGCAATCCATGATCTTTCTGGTTATTTCTTCCCCTGCGTTCTCCTTAAGTTCGGTTATAAAATATAAACCCGCATCTGTACTCATGTCGTTATAAACTACTCTGACAATAGCCGCGATAGCCTTTCCAACCTCGTCTGAGGAAATAAGATCTATATCTGGGGAAACGCTAACCGTAAAATTTCCATCAGATGCATTTCTAGGACTTACATTCACATATTTTAAAAAATCAAATTTTCCTTCCAGTGTTTTAATGCTTGAACCTATGGTTTCATCAGCAAATTTAATTGAGGTTCTTCTGCTGGCTACGTTGTAAACCGCTTTTATTACGGCTTCAAGCAAAATCGAATTCTTTACTTTTTCCATTTCCATTCACTTGGTAATACTAATTAGAGAATATCTGATTTAGCTTTTTTGGTTTTCTGTTCTTCCAATTTCCTTTGTGATAGGCATAACTAGCCAATATTGGGAAGGTTATAGTTGCTTCGCCAAATACCATCTGCTCAAACCCCTGCTCGACTTTTCCCCAGGAGTTAGCTTCTTTAAGTGTTGAGCCAGACAGTGCCCCGTCACGCTCATCAGCAACAGTTAGTTGTATTGCGTACTTATGCATAGGAGCCTTAATACCTAAGATATCTGTGGCAACCACAGTGTCCTGAACAAAGTTCTTTGGAACACCCCCGCCAATTATAACTAGGCCCGTATCCTTTGATTTGGCCTTTATCTCAGTTAGCTCACGGAAATCTTTCACGCAGTCGATAGCGACACTTTTTCCTTTTCTCTCGGTTTGGTGAAATACTAAACCAAAACCAGCGCTGCTATCGGAAAATGCGGGGCAAAAGATGGGCACATCTCTCTTATGCGCTTCTAGAACAAATGATTCGGCATTTTTTTTGTTTTTATTTAGATATTTGCCCATTTCATAGATAAATTCTCTCGAGGAGTAAGCACCAGGTTTCATTGAATCAGCTATTTTTTTAACGGTCATATCGCAAACACGTAAATCTTCTTCATCTATGAATGTGTCATAGATACGATCGATCATCAACTCTCTTAGTTGGTTATCATCAGCGTTTACAAAGCCACGGTAATGATTAAACCCCAATCCTTCGAAGAAATCTTGATCTACAACCACTGCACCTGTTGAAACAACGGTATCAATCATGTTATTCTTAATCAGATCAATTATTACTTTTTTCAAACCGGCGCTGACAAGAGACCCAGCTAGACAAAGTATGTTTGTGCAGTTTTTGTCTATCAGCATACTGTCGTAAATCTTGCAGGCTCTAGCCAGGTTTCTTGACTGAAAAGCCATATTATCAAATGCGTCTACCAAAGGAACACTGTTGAATTTTTTGATATCAATGTGTTCTATTTTATTTTTAAGCAGTTCATTTTTTTTGTATTTCATGTTATTTCCTATGGCCGATATTTCTAAATGCCTTTTTTTATTTTTCTACAGCAAAACTTTAAACTAGTTTTCCTTCTATCCGTCTCTCGTATGCATGAATGGGCACTTGCCGAATCAGTAGTTACTGCAGCTCTTGAAGTAGCGGAAAAAGAAAAGCTTAAAAAAATCACTGAAATTAAAGTGAGCATAGGAGAATTACAACAGATAGAGCATGACATTCTTAAGTTTGCACTTGATGAAATTCTAAAAGAAAAAGGAATGAAAACAAAAATCATTTTTAAAACTGAAAAAAGCACTTTGAAATGTAAAAACTGCAACCATTCATGGAGTTTTGATGATATTGAAAAGAAACTCAGTAAGGATGAAGCAGAATCAATCCATTTTATTCCTGAGGTCGCTTTGGTTCATACCAGATGCCCGAAATGTGGTAGTCCAGATTTTGAAATTATCGTGGGCAGAGGGGTTTCTATATTATCGATTAAAGGGGAGAAATAAAAGATGGATCCTAGACTTAGTGTTATCGAAAAAAGACTTAGCGGCATTAAACGCATCATTTCAGTTGCAAGCGGTAAAGGTGGCGTTGGTAAAAGTCTCGTGGCTTCAACTTTAGCTTTAAGTTTATCTAAAAAAGGATACAAAGTTGGGCTCTTGGATCTAGATTTGTACGGTCCTTCTTTGCATATTATTCTCGGAGTTGAAACGTATGATTTTCCAGAGGAAGAAAAAGGAATTGTTCCTCCAAACGTAAATGGTATAAAATTCATGTCTATTGTCTATTATACTGAAGATAAACCCGCTCCGTTTAGAGGTGCTGATATTTCAAATGTTATAATCGAGCTTCTTGCAGTCACTCAATGGGATGAACTAGACTATTTAATTATCGATATGCCGCCAGGGATAGGTGAAGAGACTCTTGATTTGATTAGACTTGTTAAAAGAAGTGAATTTCTTGTTGTAACAACACCCTCTAAAGTTGCGATGGGCGCTGTCGGTAAACTCCTTTCTATTTTAAATGAGCTTAAACTTCCCATTATTGGCGTTGTAGAAAACATGAAAATGGCAGATTCAAGTTATATTAAAGATAGCGTTTCTAAGATGAAAATTAGATATCTAGGGTATATTTCTTTTGATAAGAATCTCGAGGAGTCGATCGGACATGCAAATAAATTACAGAAAACTGGTTTTATGAACGATTTAGAGAAAGTTTTAGGTAAAATTGTTTAGCTTGTTATGAAAGGCAGTTATATTCTTGTTATTGAACTCAAGGAAGATAAAACAATTCAAATTGGTAAGCTTGGTAAAATAGGTTTTAAAAAAGGTTTTTACGCGTATGTTGGATCAGCTCTAAACGGATTGGAACAGAGAATAAATAGGCATCTTAGAAAAACTAAGAAAAAACATTGGCATATTGATTATTTCTTGGATTTCGCAGAGGTTGTTGATGTTTTTTATAAGGAAAATGAAATCAAAGAGGAGTGTAAAATTGCAAAGGTATTAGACGAGCAACTAGTTTCAACTCCTGGTTTTGGTTGCAGTGATTGTATGTGTAAAAGTCATCTTTTCTTTGGGTCACAGAAAAAAGTTATGAAAATCGTTGAAAAATTAGATGGTTTTTTACAGTTTGTTGTTTAGAAGGATGTTTTAAGATTTGAAATGAGACTTGTTAATCATCAAATGCTTATTTGACTATACTCCGTATAAGCAGTATTTATATTGTTGATATATCCATTGATATCCGATTGATTGAAGCAGTCTATAGCATTTTTTTGTGCCAATATTGCGTTATCGAAATGTTGTTTGTTTTCACCCGTTAGAGTCATACCGATATATTTCGTGTGAAGTTCGTAAACATCTCTTGTTAAACTGAAGGCATGATCTGCGTTCTGCTGGTCTGTTTTAAGTTCTTTTTCAATCCATCCGTGTGTTATTCCTGTATAGTTAGAAGTAAGGTTTAAACATCTCTCAACTTCTCTGGGATACATTTTCATGTATGCTTCCATGCCCCCGTAGTAACTAATACCATTTCCAGCTTCATTTTCATCGTCTGGATAATTAATTCTTAAAACAACATAACCCTTGGATTCATAAGGAATGGAAAAATTGGTATATCCGATGTTGTGTGCAACTTTTACAACTATATTTTCTACAATATCTTTAGGAGGAGTGCACATTAGTATTGTCTCGGCCGGTACCCACCCATAATTTGGACAGTAATATTCGCATATAACATGCTGTTCTATAAAAAGGTCCTTTCCGTAAATCGTTGGTGTGATAATTATTGATCTTGCAGGTACATTATTTGCACGGAAAAGTGCAACACCAAGATGCGTCTGTGCGTAGCAACTTCCTCTTATAAAAAGTGAAGAAAAAGCGTCCTGGAGTGGAATCCAATCACTTTCGATTTTCTCACGAACTAAAGGATATAAAATGTTGCGTAGGTTGCTCATTTTAATTAACATTATACGTTTATGCAAAAGACCAGTGGATGTTAAAACGATTTTATTTGCGAGTCTGATCAAATTATTAGTAAATCCTTTTACCTGTTTTGCTTTAAGTCTTATTAGAATGTTATCTGCCTGGATATTCTTTGTTGATGCTAGCCATGTTTTTGTATTCTCTGGCAACTCTTCTTCCTTTGGTATTTTTACGTATCTTGGTAAATCAGTATAATCATTATTTTTTACTAAAACCCAGTACTGAAAATGAATAGTAATAACCATCCCTTTTGTAAGAGGTGCAATCGTGAAGTTTATAATTTTGTTAGGTGAATTTGTGTCGTTTAATATAAGAAAAGTTACAAGATCAGTTGTTGTATCTTCACAAACTTCAAAAAGAATCGGTGCTTGGTCCTTGTAGTTAAGAGGAACTACGTACGAAAGATTAAATGGATAAGATATATTTTCGAGTGCTGTTAAATTAAACTTTGTTTCGCCATAAAGCAGATCAAGCTCTTGGTTTGTATCACTTGCATATTGTAAAAGATTATCTGCTATTTTGGTACCACTTCCGGCACCTGTTGGGATAATCGCCGTAACCGTAAATAGAGCGATTGTTAGTAATGCTATTGATTTTTTAGACCAATTTTTCATTGTGTTTTACATTTTGTCTATTTGTTATATTAATTTTATTGTACAGTTATTATCTTAACTAATGGAGATGCGATGATTATCATTACGACGTTCAATGCAAACACTTAAAACGTTTTCTTCTTATTTTGTCCTGGGAGATTATGGTAGTAATTGTTTACTCCACTGTTGATAAAATTCAAGGCGCTAGACGTATCGCTCGTATTTTGGTTGAAGAAAAACTCGTTGCTTGTGTTAACATAATTCCAAAGATAGAATCGATCTACAGATGGAAAGGTAAAATTGAAAACAGTAACGAGTGCGTTATCATTGCAAAAACCGTTGACAAAAACGTTAAAAAAGTTATAACGAAAATCAAAGATCTGCATCCATACGAATTGCCTGACATTATTGTTTTACCAATAATCGGTGGACTTAAAGAATACCTTAAATATATTGCTGATGAAACATCATGAAATTCGTATCACTTGTTTCTAGCGGTATTGATTCACCAGTTGCAACGTACCTAGTTTCTAAAAAGGCTAAAGAAATTATTCTTGTCCATGCTGATATTAGACCATTTACTGATGATAGAGAGAATGAGAAATTTATAAAGCTGGCGAAGTACCTAAAAAGTCTCGTATCTTGTTCAGTAAAAGCGTATATTTTACCTCACGGAAATAGTCTTAAAACTTTTAAAGAAACTTGTAACAATAGATTTACATGTGTTTTTTGTAAGAGGATGCTTCTTAGATACGCAGAAAAAATCGCTGAAAAAGAAGGAGCAGATGCAATTGTCATGGGTGATTCTTTGGGCCAGGTAGCATCTCAGACACTGCAAAATTTACGTACAATAGAGCAAGCAATATCCATCCCCGTCTTAAGACCTCTAATAGGGTTTGACAAGGAAGATACTATAAAAATTGCAAGAGAGATAGGTACATATGATCTTTCTATTCTTCCTACTAATGGTTGCAATTCTGTACCTCACAAACCTGCCACACGCGCTAAACTGGATCAGATTCTATTAGAAGAAAAGAAAATCGATTTTAACAAATTGGTACAAAAAGCAGCAAATGAGGCAAAAATAGTTGAGATATAACTTTTTTTCGCTAACCTATATATAATTACCCCAAAAATGTACATATTCGGACAATAAGATATATATAGTGGCATAATAAACACTTTATAAAGACAACTGTAGAAATGAGGGCGATTAATGATTAATGCAAATAATTTAAAAATCGTTTTTTCGGTATCAATCATTTTTGTATTGTTTTGTAGTGGTATACTACCAACAACCATTGCAGATACTAGTAGCTCTGGTGTAAAAGGTTTTGATAGAGGTGTGTCTTGGAGACCCTATGTTCCATTAAAAAGAGCTACATTTGTCAACTTTGATGGTGAAACTTACCTTGATGATTACGCTTATTTAGCCGCTGTTCCAACCGCGGTATTTTACGATAAGGATTCAGATCAAATTTATACAAATCCTCTGCTTTTCTACCAAGATCCATATCCTATTAAAGACGATAAGGAACGCACACTTGATGCTTATCCTGGTATTAAATATTTCATGGAAGACTGGATGGGTTATTGTAATGACCGACTAGATAAGATGACACTTATCAATGTTCCAAAAAATAAACTAGACAGCACATGGAGGGCAAATGATTACACAACAATAGCGGGCGATGATCCTTATGACTTAGCAAATAAAATTGCTTTGAACGAATGGTCATACGCCGACAACGCGGTTATCGCCGTTATACAAGGAACTTATGAAAAATCAAATGATAAAACATACGGTACAATAACAGGCTCGCTTCCTTCAAAAGAAATCCTTACTGAACATTTTGAAGTCCCTAAAACAAACAACATATATCCTATCTATAACGAATTTAATGTGCCTGAAGGTTACAAATTCCTCAAAGTCAGATCATGGTATCCATGTTTCTATATTAAGCCTCCTGCTGTGGCAAATATGTCTATTCCTCCAGGGGACAGAGATATACAAGTATACTGTGAGAAAAATGGACAATGGATGATGGCCAGTATATCTGAAGCATGGAATGCTCTGGAAGGCATGGATAAAGACAAAACATCTGTCTATGTTTACAACAGTGGAAAATGGAGTGTTGCGTTGACTGACGCTCCAACGAAGGATATTGAATCCACATCAATTTTGCCACAGGAAGATACGAAAGAGACTGAAGTGCAGAAGAAGCATTCACTTCTTGGATTTGAGTTTGGGCGGTACGGGCGCATCATCGATATACTTCGTAATATGCGCAAGGTCATCTATCAAATTGATGTTGAAATGTATCCTGGTGTTACGGTGAACGTTCCAGAAACACCACCTTTTGGATGTCGAGACGCATACATTAAATTAAAGTGGAACAATCCATCAGTTTCTCTAGGCTTTTCTCTCATAGGTCCAAGTGACGAAGAAGTTCTTTCTACACGGGAGAGCGGTGTTTCATCAAGTGGTCTCTCTAACACTGAGGCAGATATGCATGTCCACCAACTTGGGGAATGTCTGCCCGGTGAGCACTACTCTATTTGCGTTTTTTCGATGAGTGAAATAAACAGTGCCGTTGATTTTACAATAGAGTACTCTTGGCAACAGAACATATCTCGTATGGAAGGGGATTGTCTTGCATCAGCTACTGAAGGAGCAGTGCTTGCATCTTTGTTGAATGCACCTTTGCTTTATACTGATCCTTCAGAAGTCTCAGGCGCTACCATTGATGTGATGTATAAACTTGGGGTAACGAATCTATTTATCGTTGATCTTGGAGGATACGTTTCCTCAAAAACAACAGAACAACTCTCAGAAGTTACAAAGAGCAACACTCATTTCACAAAATATGATGACATTTACGATTATATTAGAAAAATAACAGGTAAAAGTGATGTAATCTTTTCTACGATAAGCCCATGGAGTTATTGGTACACATCTGAATTAAAAAAAGTTACTGTAGAAATAGCAGGAGAGATGCAAGGCGCTCTTTCTATTGGTCCTGCTGCGTACATAGCGGCTCAGCATGGTAGTCCAGTTTTACTTGTTGAAAATCACCCTGAATTATCTGCTGCCGTGGTATGGCATACGGAATTTTGGAGACGTCATCCTGATGGGATGTCGAAAGTACCTACAGTTTCAGAGATGTATCTAACAGGCACTCGCGTCTATAATTTCCTCAAAAATCATGATTTTGATAAAGATGGTGAAGAGGTCATCATTACAGTCGGGGGCCAATTTGATATTGGATTGACTTGGGATCGAGTCTTTGTTGGTAAAGGAATGCCTGGTCGATTTATCGATTCACCAACAGATCTTTCCGTCTGGATTTCAAAAACTGTTTTTTATCCACAAATTGTCTTCGAAAATCCTGCGTTAGACTCAAATGGAGTTACATTAATTAATGGCAGTAGCAGCGAACGACGGTTCCCTTGGATAGGTAAACTTGGATTAAAAATTACTAAATCTTCAGAGGAGGAAACCTTCAAATATCCCGTGCTCGAAACATTTGTCTGTTATGAACACAAATTTAACACTCGCGCCAGCCAGTATTGGGGATTCACATACATATGTGCTGATGGTACAATTCCGGGCGTAACGCCATCACTTGAGCCAATCGATTCCGGTGTAATGGAAGCTGTTAACGGACAAAAAGGAGGTTTTTTCCCAGATATAAGTGCATCAGAAGTACAACCTTTCTATTTGAAGAGAGCTGGATATCAGCCTGTATATTCCACAAATTTTGAAGCAAATATGTATAATCTTAATCAAGGTGTCATTCTCTGGTTAATCAATACTCACGGTTTCTCTGCCAATGGTGGTGAACTATTGTTTTGGCATGAGACGGATGGAGGTATTACTATTCCTTTGGCGGCATATACTAAAGAAACTAATCCGTGGAGAGGGTACGACTGGCTAATGGGTTCTACAGAGGAACCAGATACTATGACAATGGAAGTTCATGGTATATTATCTGCATTGTTAGGAAATCCAAATCCTAAAGGTCCTCGTTTTTTCGCTCTCGGACTTGATTGGGCACTTTCAAAACGTCCAATCCGCGATATTATCGGGAGAATTTTTAATCTTCCAATCCTTCGATTATTTGCGCCAGAGTGGCTGAAGAATACACAGGATTATTATGATGGCGTTGTCATTGCTATTACTCTTAATACAATGGTGCATACGATGCATAATGGTACGCAAATCGATGATGCACTTGGTAATATCCATTCTGCCGGTGTAAGCAGTACGGCATGTCTTCCTGCAGGAAAATATCTTCATCTTACACTTATGAGACATGGGTCTGTATTCCAAATAATGGATCCCTGGATGACTTCGTGGTATGCTACTGTGTGGCAAAACAGTATGCCTCGGAATCTTGCTCTAGGTAAAACTATTGGAGAGATTTACTCAGAGGGCATCAGCAAAGTCGGTATTCTCTACATCTCAGAACCTCCTCAATGGTGGTGGGATCAATTGGAAAATGTATGTTTATATGGTGACCCAAATCTGCGAATATGGGTGCCTAGCAACGAGTACAGCACAGTGAATCACTGGGAATCAAAAGACGTTGAACCTCTTCGGTATGATCCTCAGGACGGTTTTTCTGTCAATGGGCACATGCCATTTGGTGTAGATGGATATCCGCACGAAATCAGAAAAACATCAATAACACAGCAACTGATAATATTTGCACTTGTAATTATCATAATAACAGTATCTGTTGCATTTTATCTATCTCGAAGAAAAAGAAAGAAATAAGATTTCATCTAAAACACTCTCCGTCTTTATTTATTACCATAATTTATGGGAAAATTAAATATATTGAGCATAATAATACATATATGTTAAGATAATGGGGAATTATATTCATGAATAGGAAAATAGATGTTCTAAAGATACTCATAACATTGACTGTAGTTCTTACGATGTTGGGTGGCACAATGTTGCCATCTGTTACAGCAGAAAAAAATGCAAGTTATCAAGGCTTTACAAAAGGTGTTTCTTGGCAATCAGTAGTTCCTTTGAAAAGAACAACATTTGTCAACTTTGATGGTGAAACTTACCTTGATGATTATGCTTATCTAGCGGCCATTCCAACTTCAGTCTTCTACGATAAGAATGGAAAATGCCTCTTCTCAAATCCTTTATTGTTCTATCAAGATGAATACCCTGTGAAAGAAGACAAAGAACTTTCGCTCAACGCAAGGCAGGGTATTGATTATTTTATGGAAGACTGGATGAGTTATTGTAATGGAAAATTAGATCAGATGACACTAATAAACGTACCAAAGAATAAAATAGACAGTAGTTGGGGCGCCAAGGAGTATGTAGAAATCAAAGCCGATGATCCGTACGACATCGCTAGTAGAATAGCATTGCAAGATTGGTCTTACTCAGATGATGCAGTTGTTGCTGTTATCGATGAAAACTTTGATGTGCCAAGTAATAATTTTTTCAATGAAACAGAAGGCAGTATACCTGCATATGAGGTTCACAAGGAATCTGATTTTGAATTAAAACAGACAAATTCTTTGAATCCGATTTCTCATGATTTTACGGTTGGAGACGAATATAGATACATAGAAGCTGAGACTTGGTGGGATGGCATAATCTTAGGTGGAAGCATAATGATTCCTACTGGTGATCCAGATATTCAACTTTACTGTAAAAAAGATAACAATTGGATGCAGGTAGCGGCAACTGCTTTCTGGAATGTATACAAACCAATTGGTCATGAGTATGCCCAGGCACATGTTTATCAGTCTGGTAGTTGGAAAGTGGGTGTAACTGATTATCCAACAGAAAGCGATGCCCCTAGAAAAAACATTCTGGGTAAACTTCTCACAATACAGGGGTCGCTACTAAACTTTTTGTGTCCAGGTGTAACATACCACGTTGATGTTACGATGTACCCTGGGATAGATATTAAAATTCCTGATAACCCGCCATTTGGTTGCAGAGGGGCCAACTTCACCATAACCTGGGATAATCCAAATGCGAATCTTGGCTTTACTCTAGTAGGACCGGGTGGTGAAGCTATTGTTACTGCTATTGATAAAAGCCAAACAGAGTCACAAAAAATCAACCTTACATCGTTAGGCGAATGTTTGCCTGGAGAGAGCTACTCCGTAAGTGTATTTTCTACAAAAAGTTTAGCAACTCCTCTAAAGTTTAAACTCGAATATGATTGGAGCCAAGATGTCTCAAAATCTGAGGCAGATGCCCTTACCTCTGCAACTGAAGGCTCAGTCCTTGCAAGCGTCTTAAATGCCCCGCTGCTTTACGTTTCGTCATCCAATTTACCTGGTACAACCAAAGAAACACTCTATAAACTCGGAGTTAAAAACATATATCTTGTGAATTTAGGGTCCCATCTCTCAGCATCTGTCAGAGAAGAAATAAATGACATTGCGCCAATAAAAGAAAATTACTGCGAATATAAACAAATCTATGATGCAATACGTAGCATAACCAATAAGAATGATGTAATTTTCACAACCATAAATCCGTGGACATATTGGTACGAGGGAGAAATTGAACCTGTTGGTGAATACCCTGGTGCATTATTCATTGGTCCTGCTGCATATATTGCTGCGCATCATGGAAGCCCAGTATTAATTGTTGATGATCACCCACAATTATCTTCGGCGGTTGTGTGGCATAATGAGTTTTGGAGGAGATTTGCCGCTGATCGATACGATTATCCGCCTTCTGTTGCAGAAATGGTTCTGACAGGAAAACGCATATACGATTTCCTCAAACTTTACGATTTTGATAAAGAGGGATTAGAAACAATCATCACTGTTGCGGATCAATATGACATTGGTGTGCCATGGGACCGTATATTCCCTGGTGTAGCAAATTCAGGAAGATTCTGTGGCGGCCCGGTAGATATTGCTTATTGGATATCCCGAAGCGTCTTTTACCCGGCACTAATATTTGAAAATCCTGCGCTTCAGGGAGAAGTATCGCTGATAAACGGTAGTATAAGCTCTAGACAAGGTCTACTAGGATTACTGAAAAAACCATTGCTAAACACGTTGGTTATAAACCAAGAAGCGGGAGAAGAGAAATTCCAATATCCTGTGTTGTGCTCTTTTGTAACACATAAATATCGTTTTAATGAAAGAGGAAGTGAATATTTCGGCTCAAAATATCAGTGCGCAGATGGACTCATACCTGGAGAAACAGCTACGATGGCCGCTATTGACCAGGGTGTAAACAAAAAATACTATGGTACAGACGGGTCGTATTTTCCGGATATGACTGAGACAGAGGTCATACCGTTCTATTTGAATAAAGGTGGATTTGAGACTGCTTTCTCAACCAAATTTGAATCAGTTACCTATGATCTTAATCAGGGCGTTATACTATGGATACATGCATCTCACGGCGGCGAGGGAAACGGCGGAACTACTTTATTTTGGGATCCATCAACAGGTTTCAAAAGTCATCCGCTACTAAAGCTATTTGCTGGAGCTATGAAAGAAACCAATCCCTGGAGAGGCTATGATTGGGAGCTTGGTTCAACTGAGCAACCAGATACTATGTCTTTAGACGTTAAAGGATTTATTCCTTTTACGAACCACAACTCTCTAGTAATTCCTGCGACAGGTATGGACTGGGTTCTAGCTCGTAAACCAGTTAGAGAAAAAATAAACGCTTTACTTGACATGATTAAGATAATTCCGTTTAGATTCCAGACAAATAATCTGTATGATGGTCTTACAGGTACAATTCAATTCTCCAAATATCCATTAGCATCGAAAAATTCAATAGCAATAGATGAAAATTTAGGGAATCTACATTCTGCAGGATTCATAACAAGTATTTGTCAAACATCAAACACGTATCTACATTTGACGATTATCCGACACGGCACTGTATTTCAGGTGCAGGATCCGTGGTCAACCTCTTGGTATGGTGCGATATGGAGGCAGTCTATACCAAGAGATATAATTTTAGGTTATACCGTTGGTGAGGCTTATACCAGAGGCATAAGCCATGTAGGGACATTGTATATCGCCGATCCTCCACAATGGTGGTGGGACGTAGGAGAAAACGTTGTCTATTTTGGTGATCCAGATCTTCGTATGTATGTGCCAGGTACAGAGTATAGTGATGCTAATCATTGGGAAAAAGAGGATACAACGCCCTTGAGATACGATGAAGAAATATCTATAGATGGTCATATGCCGTTTGGTGCAACAAGTTACCCGCACGCAAAAGAGCCTACGTCATTGATAAGTCAAATCTGGGTAATGCTGGTAATCATCATACTGGCTTTCATAGTCATCTTTGCGGTATTTATGAGGAAAAGAAAGCGCTGATTAATTGCCTTAGATCTCCTCATCAAATCATTTTTTAGGAAAGTTTAAATATCGGCTTTTACATACAATATGATGTAGAATACAATTTTTAATATACAATATGTTGTATCTATCAGCTATCTGATGTGGTGGGGTATGAACTGTCCATATTGCAACCATATTGAATCCAAAGTTACAGACTCTCGCGATACGGGGAACTATTCAATTCGCAGACGGCGAGAATGTCTGAAATGTGGTAAAAGATTCACGACCTATGAGCACATTGAGTTAGCCCCACTATACGTCATAAAAAAAGACGGACGACGTGAAAAATTCGATAGAAATAAAATCAAGAACGGTATCACCAAAGCACTCGAAAAACGTCCAGTCAGTCACGAAAAAATAGATGAAATGGTTGACTCAACAGAAGACAAAATAAGACGATGTGGAAAAGAGGAAATTGAAACATCAATAATAGGGGAGTACGTGATGGATGCTTTGAAACAAGTTGATCATGTTGGTTATATCAGATTTGCGTCGGTCTATAGATCATTTACTGATGTTACTTCTTTCGAAAAAGAGGTTAAAATTTTAATGAAACAAACGGCGGACGAGGGGCGATAAAATGATAAGAAAAATTAGAAAGAGAGATGGGAAGACAGAAGACTTCAATCCAGTAAAAATTACAAATGCAATTTGGAAAGCAGCACAAGCAGTTGGTGGAAAGGATTACAAAAAAGCAGCTGAACTCACAGACAAGGCAATGCAAATGCTGGAAAAAGAACTTAAAAAAGGTGAAATTCCAACCGTTGAACAAGTACAGGATATTGTTGAAAAAACACTTATTGAAGAGGGCCATGCAAAGACAGCAAAGGCATACATACTCTATAGGAAACAGCACCAAGATATGAGAGAAATTGGGGGTCTTTTGAAGGATATAGATGTTGTTGATGGTTATCTATCTATGATGGACTGGAAGGTACAAGAAAACAGCAACATGGCCTATTCGCTACAGGGACTGAATGTTTATGCGACTGAAAATATAATATCACACTATTGGTTAAATAAAATATATCCACCAGAAATTGGTGATGCCCACATAATAGGATCTTATCATATTCATGATCTTGGTACACTTGGTGCTTATTGTGTTGGGTGGGATCTAAAAGACTTATTACTATTAGGCTTCCAAGGGGTTTCAGGGAAAATAGAAAGCAAACCAGCAAAACACTTCAGTACAGCACTTATGCAGGTTGTAAACTATCTATATACCCTGCAGGGGGAAGCGGCTGGTGCACAGGCATTATCAAATTTTGATAGCCTGTTGGCGCCATTCATAAGATATGATGGAGTAAAATATAAAGATATAAAGCAAGAGATGCAGAAATTTCTATTCAACATGAACGTTCCGACAAGAGTAGGTTTCCAGTCTCCATTCTCAAACTGCACTCTGGATCTTACAGTTCCTAGCTATATGATGGAAGAACCTGCGATAATCGGTGGAGATCTAAAAGATGACAACTACAGTAATTTTGTTGATGAAATGAGCATGTTTAATCAAGCATTCGCAGAGGTCATGTTTGAAGGTGATGCTAAAGGACGACCTTTTACATTCCCGATTCCAACCTATAATATTACTAAAGATTTCAAATGGGACAACGAATCTTTGGATCCTATATGGGCAATGACTGCAAAATACGGCGTACCATATTTTTCAAATTTTATAAATTCAGATATGAAACCAGATGATGCAAGGAGTATGTGCTGCAGATTACGTTTGGACAACAGAGAACTACGTAAACGTGGTGGTGGCCTGTTTGGCGCAAATCCAAAAACAGGAAGTATCGGTGTTGTGACTATAAACATGCCACAGATTGGATACTTGGCAAAAGATGAAAATGACTTTTTCGAAAGATTAGATGCTCTTATGGAACTTGCAAAACAAAGCCTTGAAATCAAAAGAGAACTAATTGAGAATCTTACATTTAGCGGCTTACATCCATATTCGCGTTTCTATCTTAATGACGTCAAAAAAACCTTTGGAGAGTATTGGAAAAATCATTTTTCAACAATTGGATTAATTGGAATGAACGATGCGCTTCTCAATCTCATGAATAAAAGTATCGGCGATAAAGAAGGTAAAGCATTTGCTGAAAAGGTTTTGGATCACATGCGTGATAAAATGTCAGACTTCCAAGAAGAAACTGGTAATATTTTTAACCTTGAGGCAACACCAGGTGAAGGAACAAGTTATCGTTTACCAAAAATCGATAAAGTAAATCATCCTGATATTAGAATTTACAACCAGGAAAAATATAATGGCGGTAAACACGGTGGAGAAATTGAGCCGTATTATACGAACTCCACTCAACTCCCTGTCGGTTATACAAATGATGTTTTTGAAGCACTTGATTTGCAGGATTCTTTGCAGACAAAATACACTGGAGGTACTGTATTGCATATGTTCCTTGGAGAGGAACCATCCCCTGGTGCTACTAAGAAACTAGTACGAAAGGTTGCTGAAAATTATCATTTGCCGTATTATACCATCACACCTACGTTTAGTGTGTGCCCCAAGCACGGGTATATTTCTGGGGAACACGAGTATTGCCCAAGATGTGATGAAGAAATTGGTTATAACAAAATGGTTATTAGGAGGTAATTGAAAATGGATAAGGAACTTGAAGAAAAAAGGACTAAGTGCGAGGTTTATTCGCGTGTTGTTGGTTATCTTCGTCCTGTTAGCCAATGGAACCGTGGTAAACAACAAGAATTTAGTGACCGTAAAGAATTTGATGTGAAGGAAAAAGAATAATTGATAAAATATGAAAATAGGTGGTTTTCAAAAGACATCTCTTCTTGATTACCCAGATGAAATCAGTGCAATTATTTGGACTGTTGGTTGTGATTTCCGTTGCCCCTTTTGTTACAACAAGGATATTGTCCTAGGTAAAGCGGGAATTGTAACAGAGGAGGAAGTGTTAACCTTTTTGCAAAAACGTGAGGGATTGTTGGATGCCTTGGTCATTTCTGGCGGGGAGCCTCTGATGCATGAGGACATAGCTGCGTTCATAAAAAAAGTAAAAGATTTTGGCTATCTTGTAAAGGTTGATACGAACGGCATGCATCCTGACGAGCTTAAGGGTTTAATCGATCAAAAGTTGGTCGACTATGTTTCTATGGATATCAAGGCTCCAAAGAATAAATACGATAAACTTACAGGTGTAAAAACTGATATTGATAAGATAGAAAAATCAATTGAGATCATAAAGAATTCAGCGCCAGATTATGAATTTAGAACAACCTTTGCCCCCGAACTACTAACAAAAGAGGATATCTTGGAGATCGCAAAATGGCTTGAAGGCTCAAAACGTTTTTATCTACAGCAATTCAAAAATGATGTACCTTTGATCTTGCCTAAACTCCAAAATGTTGCTCCTTACCCGAAAGAAAAATTAATTGAAACTTTAAAAGAAATCAAACCATACTTTAAATTCTGTGATGTGAGGGGCATATGACGATTCTTAAAGAAGAGCTTCTCAAAGATTTGGAATTGGCTAGAGAGATTATATCCACGACCGATTGCTCTGTAGTTGTAATAAAATATGGAAAGATATGGAAAAAAAAGAAAGGAGAAGGGTTAAAGCCACTTATCGATGCAATTGATGAAATGGGGGAAGACATTTGCGAATCAGTTATTGGGGATAGAATTCTAGGCAAAGCATCAGCTCTTCTATGCAGATATTTTAAAGTTGGTGGCGTTTATTCGCCTCAGGGAACAAAGACAGGTATTGCTCTCCTCATCATGGGTGCTATTCCCTGTCAGATCGATAAGATGATTCCTTTAATTAAAAATAAAGACGGAAGCGATTCCTGTCCGTTTGAAAAAATGTTGAAAGATGTAGACTCACCAGAAGAAGCCTACAAAATTTTAAAAAATGAGATTTGATTAGTGCAGTGGAATGAATTTGAACATCAAAGCAGTCATAAAAATCAGAATTTATATCTTCTGAGATAAAAACAAGGTTAGATTCTAACTAATTAAAGGAATAAAATACCAAGAGAAAGCAGTATTATTATTAGAATCCCTACTCCTATCGAAAGACCGATTAAACCATAATATGTTTCTGGTTCTTTCTCTTTTTCTACCACTCGGAAAAATTGAGATAAAGGACTACGAGCTTTCCCAGTTTTTTTCCAATATAATCCCTGAATTATTCCATAAATACCTACAAGATAAAATAAATACACCCAATAAGGAATTTCACTACTCATTACAAGTTGAAATCCATCAATAGTAATTATATTTTATGCAGGGTAAGGGATGTGAACACATGGAGGTTTTAATTAATCAATAAATAAGTACCGCTTTTACGCCTTTTGCTTTTCTTATCTTTGGTATTAGCAAGCCTGGTATCTGTTTTTCAGTTACGATAAAAAGTCTCGGTTCTTCAGACAGTTCAAAATCGTCAACTATCGCTTGTCTTACACTAATATTGTTTTCAGCAATTATTGTTGCTACCTCTGCCAATATCCCTGGCTGGCTTGGATCTGCTGGTATTATTTCTATTACCCCCCATTTCATTTCTGGTGCCACATCTTTGAGGTGACACGTAGGTCTTAGTTTTGAAAACACTTTGTTTAGCTCGGGATGCTCTGTAATTACTTCTATTGTAGAATCTATCGATCTTCTATCTGTGTTTAGAGCTCTTGCAATTTTCGAGTTGGATAGTTCCATTTCACCACAGTATATTTTGTTATCTTTAACTTGCAGTCCGTATTCCAAGAGTTTTTGTGCTATTTTCTTTCTCTTTGGGTACTTGTTAAAGTATTTTGCAATTTTTCTCCACATATGTTATTGTTATGGATGAACCAATATATAAAAATTGTGGCATTAATGCTTAAAATTGTACAATAATGTACATTATTTGACAATATTTATATAGCGTGAAAACCATAATATATATTATGAAGAGAACAAAAATAGTTCTGGACGAAAATGACATACCAAAAAGATGGTACAACATACAGGCAGATCTTAAAAATCCACTAGATCCCCCACTTCACCCACAGACAAAAAAACCAATAACGCCCGACGATCTTAAAGCAATATTTCCGATGGAACTAATACGGCAGGAAGTCAGCCGAGAGAGATATATCACAATACCTACTGAAGTCAGAGAGATTTATCGACTGTGGAGACCAACTCCATTGTACAGAGCACATCGCCTAGAAAAAGCATTGAAGACACCTGCAAAAATTTACTATAAATGGGAAGGCGTGAGTCCCGCAGGAAGCCACAAACCAAACACTGCTGTAGCACAGGCATATTACAACATGAAGAAAGGCATTGAGAGATTAACAACTGAAACAGGAGCTGGGCAATGGGGTTCTGCTCTAGCCTTTAGCACTATGCTATTTGGTCTTAAATGCTCTGTTTACATGGTAAAATGCAGTTATGAACAGAAACCGTACAGAAGAATACTCATGGAAAACTGGGGGGCAGAGGTTTTTTCAAGTCCGACAACAAGAACGAAGGCGGGACAAGAGATAATAAAGAAACATCCACACACTTCAGGAAGTCTGGGCATAGCGATTAGTGAAGCAGTAGAGGATGCAGCTACACACGATAACACTAATTATTCTTTAGGGTCTGTATTAAATCATGTTATTCTTCATCAAACAATCATTGGATTAGAGTTAAAGAAACAGTTTGAAATGATCAACGAATACCCCGATATTATCTGCGGGTGTGTTGGTGGTGGAAGCAATTTTTCAGGGATTTCTTTCCCATTTGTTTACGATAAAATCAGAGGTAGGAAACCGGATTTGAAGGTAGTTTCCTGTGAGCCTCTGGCTTGCCCAACACTAACAAAGGGTCAGTATCGATATGATTACGGCGACGCCGTTGGTTTAACACCGCTACTCAAAATGTATACGCTTGGACATAATTTCGTTCCGCCTGCCATACATGCTGGTGGTTTACGATATCATGGTGATGCCCCGTTACTTTGTAGACTTACAAAAGACAGATACATGGAAGCTATTGCTTATCATCAAAATGAGGTCTTTGATGCAGCCGTATTATTTGCTAGAACCGAAGGCATAGTAGTGGCACCAGAATCCGCACACGCAGTAAAAGCAGCAATAGATTTTGCTAGAATGTGTAAGCATAAGAAAGAGAAGAAAATAATCGTATTTGCAAACAGTGGGCACGGACATTTTGATTTAACCGCGTATGATGCATACAATCGTGGAACTCTGAAGGATTTCGAGTATCCAAAGAAACAGGTAGAACAGTCAATGAGAGAGTTGCCAGAGATATAACACTGATTATCGTTAAATAGTTGAGAGCGATTCGATTTGTAAGATAGTATGGACTATGAATTAGCAATAATTGGTGCAGGACCCGCTGGTTTTTCAGCTGCGATTTATGCTGTAAGAGCTGGCATTAAAACTGTTGTTTTTGACAAAGGTGTTGGTGGGGGTATTGCAGCAGTATCACCAAAGATTGAAAATTACGCTGGTTTCAAGTCTATTTCTGGCATGGATCTGATGGAAAAAATGAAGCAGCATGCAAGCAAGTATACTGATATTCACTTTAATGAAGAGGTTAAAAAAATAGTTAAGACAAATGATAAATTTATGGTAGAAACCAGTAAGAAATCATACTTGGTAAAAGCAATTATTCTCTGTACGGGAATGGAATATAAAAGGTTAGATATTCCTGGTGAAAAGGAATTGTCTGGTAAGGGTGTTACCTATTGCGCTACATGCGATGGTTTCTTTTTCAAAAATAGAAAAGTAGCAGTTGTTGGTGGTGGGAATTCTGCGCTGATAGAAGCTATTTTTTTGAAACAAATTGGATGTAAAGAAGTATATCTCATTCATAGAAGAGATATGCTTCGCGCTGAGAAGGCACACCAAGACGAAGCTCTAGAAAAAGGTGTGAAGATCATTTACAATACCCATTTAGAATCAATTCATGGAAAAGAAAATGTCGAATATATTGAAATTCATGATTTGAAAACCGACAAAAAATCAAAATTACCTGTTGATGGTGTTTTTGTTTCGATTGGTAAAGTACCACAAAATAGCCTTGCAAAAGAGTTGGGTATTAAACTTGATGAGGATGGTTATATAATCACTGATAGAGAAGGACGAACAAATGTGAACGGGGTATATTCTGCAGGCGATGTCACCGGGGGATTAAGACAGATTGTAAGTGCATGTGCTAAAGGTGCAATTGCGGCTCTTGCTTCAACAGAAGTGCTTGGTAAAAAATATCCGTATTGAAATTACTTTTCATTTCTCTTTTTTATAAATTTTTGTTGCATAGGATGATTGTCCTATAAAGTTTATATATAAGGTCTTATAATTATATTACAAAGAAATATTTGGTATGCCGACGGTACCAAAGTCAATTTAAATGTAATAACGGTCGAGGGAGGATGAAAAAGAAATGAAGAAAATATTTGGAATATTAATTTGTACGCTAGTTATTGCATGTGCTTATACGACGACAGCAACTCCAGTTAATTTTACAGACACTAAAAAATCAAATGAAATATTACCTACAAACGTTGAAGCACCAATCCAGCCGATAGTTGAAACTGAGCAGGTGGATGGCAGAACATGGAACATAAAAGTGTATGCTTACAATACGCTGGACGAGGAAGTAACAATAAAGTATGCGCCCAGGATGGTATATACACATATCGACATAAGTGACCCACCTCAGTATTATACTAGGGTGTACGATCACTTCGGACCATTAAAATTCAACTTTCAATTCATACCTTTTATGTCATTGATTTATCCATATACTAAAAATTTTCAACCACACGAAAAACTCTTAGTTGACGAATATACTTTTAATGGAATGACAAATCGAGGTCTTTACGTTAGACTTTATACTCATCTTCCATTGATAAAGCCATTGCCTGATGGGTTATACCACATAGGTATATCGATGTTATATAAATATAATGGAGAACCCATTGACGTCGGAATGAATGAGTGTGCTTATATTACATTGGAATCATAAAAAGGCCTGTTTTCTATATTTGTACAAATGCGAAATATTCAATAACTAAAAATTCTTTTTTTCTTTTTTTAACAACGATACGAAAAATAGGTCACCATCTGGTACTGCTGTGAACGCGCCGTACTTATTTTGTTTAAGAAATTCTGAATATTCAAATTCTTTAAAGTTATAAACTTTAAATTCTTTCTTCTTTGTAAATTGTTTTATTACTTCGTCAGTCTCTTCAGGTGTGATTGTACAAACAGAGTACAAAATAAAGCCTTTGCTGTTTACATTTTTTGCCGCATCCTTCAGAATTTTTAGTTGAAGTTTTGTAAATTCGTTATTTCCTTCGACATATTTAGCATCCGGATTTCTTCGGGCAGCACCTATACCACTGCACGGGGCGTCAACTAGTACCACATCAAACATGCTAGTTGGTTGTTGCTCCTCAACCACTGTTTTTGCATTATATTCTGTGCATCTCTGTTTGATTACAGCCCGTTTCTTTTCATTAATCTCATATGCATGTATTCTCTTTTTATTATGGGCCATAGATGCCATTGAAAGGGATTTACCACCGTTACCAGCGCAGAAATCTAAGATGCTGTCTCCTAAACTTAATGTCAAGCATGATATGAGTTGACTGCTTTCATCTTGAACGTGCGCGTATCTATTTTTTATTACGGACGAGTATCTGGCATTTGAGCCTGTAAGAACCGCTGTTTCAATTTTTGATAATTTTGCTAGCAAATTCTCTTTTTTGAGGGCATTCACCACTTCCTTTGTACTGCTCGTGTTGAAATTTACGCAGAGCGTGGTAGGCGGTTTATCGTTGAGATATTTTGCCCATGCCATTTGATCTTTTAGTAAATTAGCTACATAATCAGAGCATGAACATTGGTATTCAAAAGGATACAAGTGTGCATTTTTCTGAGCACCATTTACTGCCAATCGTACATAGTTTTCTGCCGTTCTTTCGCTGCCTTCTTCATCTAAAATTAGGTCATACAGTCTTTTCCATCTCACTACGTCGTGGACTATATCAGCTACTGATTCTCTCTGTTCTCTTGTAAGATTGGTTGATGGAAGTATATCACGAAGGCACCTGCTCATATTGCCTTTTTTTAGATATTTCCATATCACTTTAGTAGCAATTTTCTCCAACATTACAATAACGTTTATCACTAACTATGATTTGTAGCTTTTGATTGGATATCAATTCATCTTTAGTATTATAATTAATCCTTAAAAAAATTTATAAAATATTGTTTGTTATTGTTTTAAAGATTGGTGTAGGAGAATAGGAATGAAAAAATTATATTTTATATTATTTGGGGTAACAGCGTTGATGCTTACTGCAAGTCTTACTGGTTGCTTAGAAGGCGATAAGAAAAATATTGATCCTTTAAGTGGTTTAAATTACAAGAATAATGATTACGGCTTTGGACTTAATCCACCTGAAGGTTGGACGGTTGATACGAGTAATCAAAATATAATAGTTGCTTTTATTGGACCCACTGTAGATAATTTTGCAATAAATATAGTTGCCACTGCAGGTCAGTTTCAAACCGGGGAGACGCCCTACATGGCGGCGGATAAAATAATAGAAAACTTATCCATCTATTTCTCAAATTTTTCATTAGTTTCGAGAGGTAACACAACTACCAATAGTATGAATTCACATGGAGCTGTTTATACCTTTGACCAGGGTGACATTGCGCTTAAACAAAAACAGGTTATAATCGAAAAAAATGGAAAAGCGTTGATACTAACACTTTCATCAACCCTGGGCTCGTTCGACACATACAACTTGGCTTTTGTTGAGTCTTTGAATTCAGTAAAAATAATCTGGTAAATCTTTCAATATTCATATTTTTTTCATTATCCCGCGCGCTGCTATCATTCCAGTTGCAGCAGATGCAACTATCCCGCGTGAGAGTCCAGCTCCATCCCCTGCTACAAAGAGGTTTGTTACGTTTGTCTCAAGATTTTTGTTTACAAGGAAACGCATCGAATAAAATTTTATCTCAGGCGCATAAAGCAAAGTCGAATCCGAAGAAACGCCGGGTATTACCTTATCTAGCTTATCGAGTCCCTCCAAAATATCAGTAACAATCCTGTGAGGCATAGCCATTGATACGTCCCCAGGCGTCGCATGTTTCAAGGTCGGTTTCACGTAAGATTTATCAATCCTTGCTTTGGTAGATCGCCGCCCATTCCTTAAGTCACCCAACCTTTGAATTATAGGCATTCTCCCACCTATTGTAGTAGCAAGCTTAGCAATCGATGTACCATACTCTGTTGTATTCTCTACAGGCTCTGTAAGTTTAACGTTGGTAAGAAGAGCAAAATTTGTATTTTCTGATTTGACACTGCTGCTTGAATGTCCGTTAACACCTACGTATTCGCCGTAATCCTCCATAACAACAAATCCATTTGGACATGTGCAAAAGGTTCTGACAAAATCATCGTAGGTTTTTGTATGAATATGGAACTTAGGGTCCCATGCGTATTCTACAACGTGCTCCATAACAACCGCTGGTACCTCTATTCTCATTCCTATGTCTATAGGAGCAAATCGTGTTTTAATGCCTAATCTTTCAGCCTCGGCAGACAGCCAATCTGCCCCAAATCTACCAGTGGCTGCAAGGACAAATTTAGTTTCAACCTTTTCTTTTTCTAACATTAATTCAAAATAGTTGCCTTTAGAGCCAATCTTTTGGGCTTCAGTGTCAAGTAAAAATTTTACACCTTTTTTTTCCAAATATTTCTTTATAGAAGTAATAACGGCAGGGAGATTATCTGAACCAATATGGCGCTGAGGTATTGGAATAAATCTAATGCCTTGAGCAGCTGCCAGTTTTTCTAGCTCTGCCGAATTCTCTCCGTAGATTTTTTTTGAAGCCCCGTGTTCCAAAAAGATGTTGTCTATCTTCTTAACAAGATCGTTTGCTTCTTGGGCTGAAACAAATTCAGTTAGATTTCCACCGATATCTGGCTTGAGATTCAGTTTTCCATCAGAAAGTCCACCCGCGCCGCCCAAACCACATAGAATATTGCATGGTTTGCACTTTACGCATCTCCTTATTTCTGATGCAGACGGGCACTGCCTTTGGTTTATGTCTTTCCCCTTATCGACTACCAAAACGTTTAGAGATGTTTTATCAACTAATTCATAGGCTGCAAAAAGTCCTGCTGGTCCTGCACCAATTATCACGATATCGTAGTTCAAGCGAGCTTTAAACGGTCAGACGCTTTAAAAAATTTGTGAATAAAACTAATCTTTAAACTCCACTATAGAGTATATGTTTTCCCCTTTTAGTTTATCCCTTCCTTTAAGATTGGTTAATTCTATTATAAACGCGCATTCAACGACTTCTCCACCTAATCTTTTAACTAGGTTTCTTGCGGCGCTAGCGGTTCCAGCAGTTGCAATTAGATCATCGACGATTAGTACTTTGTCGCCTTTGGTTATTGCATCTTTGTGGATTTCAATCCTGTCCTTTCCGTATTCTAACGAATATTCTTCTGATAAACATTCTGCTGGTAGTTTGCCTGGTTTTCTAATCGGAACAAAGCCACAGCCTAAAAGATAAGCAAGTGGCGCACCGAAAATGAACCCACGAGATTCTATACCAACTACCTTGTCGATTTTTTTATTTTTGTATCTTTTATGCAAGAGGTCGATGGTCTCTTTAAATCCCTCTGGATCTTTAATTAATGTAGTAATATCTCTAAACATGATTCCTTTTTTCGGCCAATGCGGTACGGTCCTGATCTTTGATTTTATTGAATCGGTCATGATTCACACCTTTTTACTCCATATCCTTTACTATAATGGATGTAATATTTAAAGGTAAGCAAAAAGCTTTTTTAGCAATTTCTATTCGTCAAAGCTATGTCTACTAAAATTGGTATCATTGGTGGAAGCGGTTTTTACAATATAGGAATAATAAAAGATGCTGAGGAAATAGACGTTTCTACTCCTTTTGGAAAGCCATCTGATAAGATAATGATTGGAAAAATCGAAGGGGCTGAAGTAGCGTTTCTCCCAAGGCATGGCAAAGGTCATTTTCTTGCTCCTCACAAGGTAAACTACAGAGCAAACATATTTGCGCTCAAAGAGTGTGGCGTAGAATATCTGATATCCACAGCCGCGGTAGGAAGTTTGAAAAAAGAAATCAAACCGTGCGATTTTGTTATTGCAGATCAACTGATTGATATAACAGCAAAAAGAATAACAACATTTTTTGAGGATGGAATCGTAGCTCACGTAGGATTTGCAGATCCATTTTGTAAGAAGTTATCTGATTTGGCATATGAAACAGTTAAAGAGCAAAGGATCGGTGTTCACCGTGGAACTTACATTTGTATGGAAGGTCCGCAGTTTTCAACGAGGGCTGAATCAAATCTACATCGAAGTTGGAATGTGGATGTAGTGGGAATGACGTTGGCACCTGAGGCAAAGTTAGCTCGAGAGGCAGAGATGTGCCTTTGCGGGATACTGGCGGTTACTGATTACGATTGCTGGTATGAAGGTGAAAAAGACGTTTGTGTTTCTTCAGTTGTTGAGAATCTGAAAAAAATTGATAAGAGCCTGGGAAATGTAATAAAAAAATTGGTTCCAAAGATAAAATACAAGAGAACCTGCGAGTGTCATAATGCATTGGAGCACGCAGTAATTACATCACCCGATTTGGTAGAAAAAAATGGTAATCCTCAGGTGAAAAGAGTTTTGTTGAAGAGGTTCATAAAATAAAAAATCAGGTGATTTTTTAAAAAACTCGATATTAGTCTTCCATTACAAAATATATTATCACAAATGAAACGATTAAGTAAATTACATTTAAAATTGGAAGAAAGAGCTTCGTCTCTGAACTACTTTCACTCCATGATTGAAGTCCACCAAAAAAAATTGCAATGTAAAAGAAAATCAACGCCATTGAAACAATTACGAATTTTGCTTTATTCATCCAATTATACCAGCAGTAAGAATCATTTGTTTTGTTATTAACATTTTTGGAGATATTAAAAGATGAATTATCCTTTTGTTCTCTTTTTGTTTTTAAAAGATAAAATAAACAATAGTAACCAAATAACACCTGAAAATGATTCTGCAGCAACTGAAATCCAAAGATCCAATGTTATGAATGTCGCTCCCATAATAAACAATCCAATGGTGGTGAGTCCTGCAGTGTATAAATTGAGTACAGTTCTACCACGCCACACGTCCATAAATTGTGGTAACATCACGAAACCAAACAGCAGACTGACGGTCGCTATTACTAAATCTTGCCACATTTTGTTACATGAGAACAGAGATTATAAATAAAACTTATGCATCAGGATAGCAATCGGTTGTAATCATGGTAGAAAAGATTCAGCTTGCGCAGGGTGCAGGCGGACAGTTGATGGACAAACTTATAAAAGAAAAAATTCTGAAATATTTTGGAAAAAATCAAGGTGAAGCAGAAATATCTCTCTCAATGCTTGATGATTCTGCAGTGATAGATGACATCGTTTTTTCAACTGATTCCCATACGGTTCAACCAATCATTTTCCCAGGTGGCGATTTAGGTTCTCTATCTGTTGCTGGTACGATTAATGACGTGGCGGTCATGGGAGCAAAACCGCTCGCTCTTTCAGCTGGTTTCATAGTCGAAGAGGGTCTCCCTGTTGAAACATTTGAAAAAATTGTAAAAAGCATGGCTAAAACTGCCAGCGATGCAGACGTACCAATTATTACAGGCGATACGAAGGTTGTCGAAAAAGGAGCTATACAAGAATTTATGATAAACACTAGCGGGATCGGTAAAAGAACTCCCTTGCTAGATAAAAACATAAAGCAAGTCAAAAAATACCGTGCTTTTAACAGCAGATGGCTTCTTGATTCAAATATACGAAAAGGCGATAAGATAATCGTATCTGGAAATATCGGTGAGCATGGAATAGCTTTGATGTCTTTTAGAGAGGGCTACGGCTTTGAAACTGAGATAAAATCTGATATCGCCCCTGTCAATGGTCTTATGGAAAAAATTCTCAAGGTCGGCGGCATTGTCTCAGCAAAGGACCCAACTAGAGGAGGACTTTCAAACACTGTTAACGAATTTAGTGAAAAATCAAACGTTGGAATAATTCTGCAGGAAGATGCGATCCCAATTCCCAAAGGTGTTAGATCCGCTTGTGATATGCTCGGAATCGATCCGTTAGAGATTGGAAATGAAGGAAAGGTAGTCCTGGGTGTTGTAAAAGAAAAGGCGGACGAAGTATTGTCGGTTATTAAGAAACATCCTCTCGGTAAAAACGCAGCAATAATAGGTGAAGCAACAGACAAAATCAGAGGCGTGGTGCTTGAAACAACTGTTGGGGGCAAAAGGAATCTTCACAAGCCTATTGGTGATCCTATCCCCCGAATATGTTAAGTATGTCTTCCAAATTGATTGTTGAGTAGGTTAGATCTGATGAAACTTATATTTAGAGGCGTGGTGCAAGGTGTAGGTTTTAGGCCAACCGTTTACCGAATAGCAAAAAACATGCGTCTGAAAGGCTACGTTTTGAATAAAGGCTCAGAGGTAGAAATAGTAATAGACCGAGATGAAGACAAATTTATAAAAAATGTGAAGGAGCATTTACCTTGGACGGCAAAAATAACTGAGATTATTGTTGAGCCGGATGATAGAGCATTTGATGACTTCAAAATTCTGCACAGTGAAAATGGCGAAAGACGATCGCTTATTCCCGTTGATACAGGCATATGTAACGACTGCCTTGGAGAATTATTTAATGAAAATGATAAACGCTTTCAGTTTCCTTTTACAAATTGTACAATCTGTGGAGCTCGTTTCAGTCTTATAAAAGACGTTCCTTACGACAGGGAAAGAACATCGATGAACGAGTTTAAAATGTGCGAATCTTGCGAACGTGAATACGTCAGTCCGTTGAATCGTCGATACCACGCACAGACTATATCGTGTCCAGAGTGCGGACCGATATACAATTTATACGACAAACAAAAAAATGACTTCGGTGAAAGACAGGCGATAAGGCGTTTTGCAAATCAGATTGATGCAGGTAGAATTGGGGTAATTAAAACATGGGGCGGAATGCACCTATGTTGTAAAATAGATGAGATGAGTCGTTTTAGGGAGTGGTACGGCCGTCCGCAAAAGCCATTTGCAATTATGGTAAGAGATATAGAAACCGCAAAAAAATACGCTGATATAACCGATGATGAGCGAGAACTATTGCTGTCTAGAAATAGACCGGTTGTATTGGTAAAAAAACTGAAAGTAGAAGGTGTGTCACCTGGTCTAGATACGATTGGATTGTATTTGCCGTACACGGGTCTGCATTATCTTCTTTTTTCATACCTGAAATCTGATGCGCTTGTTATGACCTCTGCAAATGTTCCCGGGGAAACTATGTTTACAGAGAACGAGGACGTATTTTCGCTTGGCGCAGATATCTACCTTTTGCATAATAGAAAAATTCCGAATAGAATCGATGACTCTGTTATACGATTGTGGAAAGGTAACAAATTTTTCATAAGGAAATCGCGTGGTTTTGTGCCAGAGCCAATCAGTGTTTCTTACGATAAACGTATTTTGAGCGTTGGCGCTGGGGAAAATATCTGCGGTGCGGTATCAAGTGATAAGAACATTTATGCAACACAGTACATAGGCAATTCAAAGTATTATTCTACACTTGAATTTTTGGAACAAAGCCTTCGCCATTTGATGAAACTAACTATGGGTGAACAAAAGATTGATGCGGTTGCTCAAGACCTTCATCCTGGTTACGACTCAAGAAAGGTTGCCAAAAAATTTTCTGAAGAATTTTCGGTACCACTTTTTGATGTTCAGCATCATTGGGCTCATGCAGCATCACTACTTGTAGATAATAACATCGAGGAAAGTGTTGTATTAACATTGGATGGTCTTGGGTATGGAGGCGATGGCACGTTCTGGGGCGGTGAGGTTCTTTCTGCAAATTTTAAAGGTTTTGAGCGTGTCGGTCATCTTGAAAACATTCCTTTGTTGGGTGGAGACCAAGCAACGCTCGATCCGCGGAGACTTGTTTTTGCTATTTTTAAGAAATTTGGTGAAGAGAAATTCTTCTCGGATAGCGAGGCAGACATCCTTACTAAAATAATGGACAAATCGCCGCAATCAAGTAGTCTTGGTAGAATTCTTGATGCAGTATCCTGCTATCTTAACATTTGCGTTGAGAGAACATACGATGGTGAACCAGCGATGAAGCTGGAAAAATATCTCGCTGTTGGCGAGGCAAAACACTCTTTTGAAACCGAAATAAAGAGCGGTATTGTCAGCACCGTTGATCTCTTTAGACAACTTGATAAGAAAATTGATAGACCACTTAATGAAAAAGAAAAAGCAGATTTTGCTTATTCCATGGTAAAAGCAATCGTGGATGGGCTTTCAGACGTAGCTATTGAAATTGCTGAGAGGAGAGGCATAAAAAATATAGGTTTGACCGGAGGAGTATCTTACAATATTCCAATAACTGAAATGGTTGAAAAAAAAGTGATGCAGGCTAATCTAAAGTTTGTAGTTCACAACCGCGTGCCTAACGGTGACGGCGGTATCTCAATAGGACAAAATGCTATAATTGGCCACAAGTTAATTTCTTAGATTAAAAAGTAACTTTTAATAATAAATTGTGTATCGTTGGTATATTATGGGAAAACATGTAGATTTGGCGCTAACTTTGTTGATTGTCCTTGTTGGGATGTTTATCCCGTTTTTCGGAGCATTAGTATTGGCCTTTGGTTTAGATTTTACAAATACTAAGGATATAATGAAAATCGCTTCAACATTCGGTTATTTCCTGCTAATCTTTGGGATTGAACTGGTTGCAGTATTTTTGTACTTTTCAATAACCGGCAAGATGGCTAGCAAAAAGATGGATAAATACAAACCGAAATGATTTTCTCTATTTCTTTAATCTTTTTTGGATTTTTTCACTTGTTAGCTCACGAAGAGCGTCATTAGCTATCCAGCGTGCAGATTTTGAGTCAAGAAGTAATATTTCTTTTGAGAGTGCTATCATTTTTCTATTCAAGAATTCATTCCGCTTGCCGATATTTCGTATTGCCCAATTTATTGCTTTCTTCACATAGTTCCGTTCATCAGTTGCATGTTTTTTAAACAAATCAGCAAAATCTGTAAATTGTTCGTTACTCGCCTTTTTGTCATGTACAGCAAGCCCAGCAAGCAAAGAGAACGCTGCACGTTTTACAAATTCCTCATCCTGCTCAGCCCAGTCGATCACTTTTTTCCAAGCAAGAGGGCCCATATCAAAAAGACTTGTGCATGCTTGATCACAGACATCCCAAGAATCAAAATCTTTTACCCACGAATCCATTTGTTCCTCTGTCAACGCACGTGGATCAGCAATGAAACATGCAAGGAGTCGTGCGTCATGAATTCCAGAACGCCACAGTTCCAACGCAAGAGTATGGTTCGTTCCAATCTCTTTAGCAATAGGTCTCAATTGATATATTGAGATGCCAAGATTATTTTTTGGATTAATTCCATAACGTGCCATCCCTTCAACATTTTTTGGATTTGAAATTGATTTTAATTTTTCCATTACCTCTTCATAATTCATATTAAAACTACCTATTTTTTTGAATAACGATATTCGATATTGCAACTACCTTCAATACTTACCATACAAGGACCAACAGGATTTTCCGGTATGCACGTCTGTCCAAATAGTGGGCATTCAGAGGGTGATGCTAGTCCCCTGAGTAGCTCTCCGCATCGACAACCTTTCGGTTCAAAAAATTCCTTATCCTTTATTTCGTCTAATTCATCTTGGTATTTCTTGTGCGCATCATATTCCTCAAATTTATTTTTTAACGAAAGACCAGATTGAGGAATAATTGGGAACCCTCGCCACTTTTTATCTTCAGGTTCAAAGACTTTGTTGATCATCTGTTGAGCTTTAACGTTCCCCTCATCATGAACAACCCGCGTATATTCATTCTGAACAAATGCCTCGCCATTTTTTATTTGCTCGACTAACATCCATGCACCCATCAGCACATCGATTGGTTCAAAACCTGCAATAACCTGAGGGACATGATGTTCTTTTGAAATAAACTCGTAAGGTTTTTTTCCTATAATCGTTGAAACATGACCGGGCTCCATAAGACCATCTATCTTTATCTCACCCATTTCCAAAATAGCTTTCAATGCAGGTGGTATAGTTCGGTGACAAGAAAGAATAGAAAAATTATTTGGTAGATATTCTAGTAACGCTGAAGCAGTAGTGGGAGCTGTGGTCTCAAAGCCAACCGCCATGAACACTACATTTTTATCCTTGTTATTTTTAGCAATTTCAATGGCATCTTCTATACTATAGACAGTTCGGATGTCACAACCTTCGGCATTCATTCCACGCAAAGACTTTGTTTCACCCGGGACATTTATCATATCTCCAAAGGTTGCAACGGTTTTGCCGTTTTTTGCAAGTAAAATAACTTCTTCAATTTCTTTTGGTGTTGTGACACAAACTGGACAGCCAGGGCCTTGTATTATTTGAACCCCGCATTGTTTAAGTAGTGAATCTAGACCATTTTTAACAAGAGTATCTTGGTGTGTACCGCATACATGCATGAATTTCAACTTTACTTTTGATTTTTTAATTTTTGAAACAATTTCATTAGCTAGTTTCTTATCTTTCAAGGAAAACACTACACTTCCTCCCCAGCGGCAGATAGCATCTCTCTGAAAAGAGAGATGGTTTCCTTTGCTTCCTTTTCATTTAAAACTTCTATTGCAAAACCAGCATGAACTATTACATAATCCCCGCGCTTTACTTCGACAAGGGTTACATTGGCTCTACGCTTGGTACCATCTCCGTAATCGATGATCGCATGTTCTTTATTTTTGTCTAATCTTATAACTTTTCCAGGGATTGCTAGGCACACAGTTTTGCGCTTATGCGATAATATGATATAAAATTTCCCTAAAACAGGGTACAGTTAAAGCTAAATAGAACAATACATTTAGACCAACAAATTCACGGGAAGGTTGTGTAAGATATGGAAATACTAGAAAAAACCTCGTCAGTCTGTCCTGCATGTTTCCAAGAAGGGAAAATCAAAAAAATAGATGCAAACATAGTTGAGGATAAAGGGAAAGTATACATCACGAAAACTTGCGAGAAACACGGCTCTTTCAAGGACATCTGTTTTGGGGATGTTAATCTCTACAAAAGATGGATGAAATACAAGGTTACAGGCAAGGTTGCCCCTGATGTAAAAGTAAAAGTATTCGACGAGCCCGCTCTTTATGATGTACATAAATCCCAAAGTGTTCTTACAAACATTCTAGTTACTAACAGATGTGATTTGAGATGCAGCTATTGTTTCATGAATGCCGGAGCGTCAGGCAGAGTCTACGAGCCTACTTTGGAACAGATCAGAAAATTATTGATTCAGGCGCGAAACGAGAGACCAATGGGCTCTAAAGCGATTCAGATAACTGGTGGTGAGCCTACCATCCGAGAGGATATCTTAGATATTGTGAAGATGGCAAAGGAGGCAGGTTTCTCTCATATCCAGTTAAACACAAATAGTATTAAACTTGCTGAAAGCGCTGATTTTTGTAGGCAACTCAAAGAGGCAAAGGTCAACACAATCTACATGAGTTTTGATGGTGTAACAAAAGAAACCAATCCTTGGATCGAATTTAATAAAAAAGCAATAGAAAATCTCAGAAAAGTAAATTTAAAAGTTGTTCTGGTACCCGTTTTAATTGGCGATAAAAATGTTCATGAGGCTGGAAAAATAGTGAAATTTGCTATTGACAATATGGATATAATTAGAGGCATCAACTTCCAACCGGTTTCATTTTGTGGCAGAATTACAAAAATTAAAGACGAAAAGAGGGAAAAACAAAGGGTAGACTATGTTATGATGATGGAGGCTATAGAAAAAGAGTTCAAAGGCAAGATATCTAGAGATGATTTCTACCCGGTTCCATTTGTTTTTCCAATTTCAAAACTAATTGAATTATTAAAGGGAGAAACTCAGGTTGAATTTACCGCGCACCCGGGCTGTGGTGGTGCGACATATATCTTTGTTGACGGCGATAAAATAATACCTGTGACAAGATTCATCGATGTAGAGGGTCTGCTTGAATTTATCAATAAAGAAAGTGAGATTAAAGGACCTTTAAAGAAACTAAGAATTGTCGCCGCTTTCCTGAAGAACGTTGACAAGTTCGTTGATTACAGTAAGGCACCTGCGGGTTTTGATTTGAAAAAACTCCTGAAAGATGCAGCAATCGGCGGTAGTTACGATTCGCTTCGTGGATTTCACTATAAGAGTTTGTTTATTGGATCTATGTGGTTCCAAGATGCATTTAATCTCAATGTAGATCGTTTGGAAAGATGCGTTATTCACTACACAACCTTGGAGGGAATCGTGCCTTTTTGTACGTACAACGGTCTTGGCATAGGTGAAAAAATACGAGAGAAACACTCCCTTACTATCAAGGAATGGGAGAAAAAGACAGGCAAGAAAATAAGAGATGATCTTAGAAAGGATGTGGCCTTAGCCTAAAAGGGAATTCTTGGTTATGGATTGGATAATTATTGGGCTAGCATTTATAACTTTTATATCAACATTGTTAGGTGGAATATTAGCAATAAAATTCAAGAAAGCTCTCCCGTATTTTTTTGCATTTGCTTCAGGAACCCTAATCGCAGTTACCTTCTTTGATATTTTACCAGAAAGTTTGAAGATTTCCGAATCCGTAAACCTGCCGACAAGATACATTATGATTGTTGTAGTTGCATCTTTCTTGTTCTATAGTATTCTGGAAAAGTATTTCTTAATTCATCATCATAAAGAAGATGAAGGACATGGCCATATAATGGGCCCAATAGGAGCGGGAAGCTTAGTTGTTCATAGTTTTTTAGACGGAGCCGCAATAGGAGCAGCATACCTAGTTAATCCGTCAATTGGTTTGGTAGTCGCTTTAGCTGTTATCTTTCATGACTTCACAGATGGAATCAATACGGTTACTTTAATGTTAAAGAATAAACAGCATGTTAAAAATGCTAAAGCATTTTTACTGATGGATGCAGTAGCACCCATCCTAGGAATTGCTGTCACATCAATAATTGGTTTAAGTGAATCAATTCTTTCTTTGATATTGGCAGCATTTGCAGGGGAGTTTATATATATTGGAGCAGTCAACTTACTTCCAGAAACATATAAGCATCCAAATTGGAAAACGGTTTTTTCTACTGTGTTTGGTGTTTTGTTGATTTTTGTACTTACGTCTATAATTCAGTAAAATAGAACTTAATTTGAGATGCGTATCACATAAAAAATATCTTTTAATTATAATTTACTTTTTGTATGGAATCAAACATAAAAATTTTGTCATTTTTTTTCCTGTATTAATAAACTGATGCCACTCCATAGGTTTTATAAAAAATACATCGCCCTGTTTAAACGGTTTTTCGTTTTTTTCACCTTTGGCGATGCCATTTCCTTCTAAAACAAATACTTCATGTTCCCAGTCATGCTGATGAAATGGTGAATATCCGCCTGGCTGTATCTCGAATAGACGCATAGCAAAATTCTCTGCCCCATCTTTATTTGAAATCAACCATCTTACCTTTATATCCTTTATTCCTGGTTCTGTGGGATCTTCCAACTCAACGTCTGTGTGATGTACGTGTTTCACAAATATCGCCTCTTTTTTCATTTTTGAGAGTGAGGGTTTACTTTATTAATTTATTCAATTTATCTCATACGAAATAATTTCATGGTGACACTAATTGATTTCACTAAACCAAATGTCAAAAGATCTGTCAGACGCAATAATCATGGTATTTGGGGATAATACCTATGTTACTAAGGCAATAATGTCCTCTTTTAAAAATCACAGAGAGTGGACTGATGAAAAGAAAGGACTGTTTTCCGATACCGTTTATGACATTGTTAGGTATTGGCGACTTCTTTGGTATCTGCTTAAAAAGAAACCGTCTCTAGAGCGAAATGATCTTCAGCATCTTATCAGTATATACACATTTTACAAAGGAAAGAGAATTACTGAAGCAACAATCAATTACAATGAGTTGGTAAAAACGCTAGATTATGCAAAAAGTGTTAGGGTTTTAAGAGAGTCTATACCGGATTGGCTAGATCGAGTCGGGATAAACGAACTTGGAAAAAGATGGGATTCGGTAATAAAAGCATTGAATCAAAGACCCAATACCGTCGTAAGAACAAACACCTTGAAGGTTACAAGAGACGAACTCGTAGAAATTCTGAAAGACGAGAGAGTAAGATCTGAGAAAATCGATTGGGCTCCAGATGCTCTCGTACTTAGAGATGGAACTAATGTTTTCAGGCTACAAAGTTTCAGAGATGGATTTTTTGAGGTGCAGAATGCTGCGTCGCAAATAGCTTCTAGATTCTTAGAACCAAAATCTCGAATGCGTGTTGTGGATGTGTGCGCCGGGGAAGGAAGTAAGACCATCCACCTTGCTGCACTCATGAAGAACCGAGGGAAGATTATCGCCATGGATATTCAGGAATGGCGATTGAAGGAGTTGAAACGGCGAGCTGCCCGAGCGGGGGCGGATAATATAGAAACTAGATTCATAGATTCATCCAAGGCGTACAAACGACTAAATGAAACAGCAGATAGATTGCTCCTTGACGTACCTTGTTCAGGATTAGGAACACTTAGAAGGAATCCAGACATAAAATGGAAACTCAATCTTTCTGATTTACAAAGACTCAAAGAAGTTCAGAGGGATTTGCTTGACAAGTATTGTACGATATTAAAAGTGGGAGGACGTATGGTATATTCTGTATGTAGTATCCTTCCATCTGAAAGTGAAGAACAAATTAAAGCTTTCATTAAAAGACAAAATAATGAGTTCCAACTTGTTGAGGAGAGAAGATACTGGCCAGATATCGAAGATGCTGATGGATTCTACATGGCTTTGATTGAACGCAAATAATTTTTATAGCAAAGAGATTGCCTTAACAAAGATGTGAATATATGAAAATTCTTTCGTGGAACGTAAACGGCATTCGAGCAGCCGATAAAAAAGGACTTTTTGAATTGCTTAGAAAAGAATCACCAGATGTTTTGTGCCTTCAAGAGATAAAAGCCATGCCTGAGCAGGTGCCTCCTTATCTCAGAAATTATCCAGGATACTACATACACTGGAAGTCAGCTGAAAGGAAAGGATACAGTGGAGTTGCCACCTATACAAAAGTAAAACCAATCGAAGTCAAAACAGGTTTTGGTATAGAAAAATTTGACATCGAAGGAAGAATCCTTATCACGACATTTCCGTCATTTATTCTATTTAACATTTATTTTCCAAATGGGAAACAAAGTCAAGAAAGACTGGATTATAAGCTCAAGTTCTATGACACCTTTTTAGACTATGCTGACGAGCTGAAAGCTAAACGTAATAATATAGTCGTATGCGGTGATTTTAATACGGCTCATAAAGAAATCGATCTAGCTAGACCAAAGGAAAACGAAAAAATCTCAGGCTTCTTGCCAATCGAGCGTGCTTGGATAGACAGATTTATCGACCATGGGTATGTTGATACATTCAGGCATTTCAATAAAGAACCCGACCAATATTCCTGGTGGGATATGAAGTCTAGGGCTCGAGAAAGAAACATAGGATGGAGGATAGACTACTTTTTTGTAAACAAAGAATTTATGCCGCGTGTCAAAAAGGCATTTATTCAGCAGAGCGTTATAGGTTCTGACCATTGTCCTGTTGGAATTGAAATTGATGTTTAAGTTGAGGAGATTAAATGAAAGAAGCACTTGAGTTTATTTACAAAGAGCAGAAGGAAATATCAACACTTGGAGGAGTTGCAGCATTGCTTGGTTGGGATCAAATGACTTACATGCCACCGATGGGAGCTGAAGAGCGTTCCGATCAAGCCGCAATGATTTCAAGAATTACTCACGAAAGAATAATCTCAGATCAACTGTGGCATCATATAGAAAGTTTATCAAAACTAGAGACTTTCGAAAAGCTTGCGAATAAAGACAAATCTGTTGTTGTAAGATTAAAGAAGGATTTGGAAAAAGCTCGCAAAGTTCCGTCAGAGTTCGTAGAGAAAATGGCAAAGACCACAACCCTTGCGTATCCTGCTTGGCAAAAAGCTAGAGAGAAAAATGAATTTTCTATATTCTCTCCGCACCTTGAAAAAATAGTGGAGCTCGAGAAAGAATATTGTAACTTAATCAACATTCCTGGGCCCCGGTACAACTGTCTTCTCGACGATTACGAGGAGGGCATGACCGTTGATAAGTTGAAGACGGAATTCGAGTATCTCAAATCTCAGCTTGTTGAAACACTTCAAAGAATTAAATCTACAGAGATTTACAATAAACAAGAGAATTTTGATAAGAAATTTAGCGCCAAGATGCAGAGAGACATTTGCGATATAATAATTGATAAAATAGGTCTTCCAAAAAATAGGATCCGCCTGGATATTTCAACTCATCCTTTTACTACTTCCATGGGCTATGATGATGTAAGATTTACTACAAATTTTGATCATGATAATCCCTTGTTTTCGCTTCTTTCGACTGTGCATGAATCAGGTCATGTGTTGTATGAGTTAGGTATGCCTAAAGACGAATTCAAAGATACCGTGATTTCTGATGCTCCCTCTCTTGGGCTTCATGAATCTCAATCAAGATTCTGGGAAAATATGATCGCTCGTAGCAAGCCTTTCTGGAACTATTTTTACCCGATTTTCAAGGAATTTTCTCCCACTCAGTTCAAAGATTTGGATGTCGAAATCTGGTATAGATATGTAAATCAGGTTAGACCTTCGCTCATACGTGTAGATGCCGATGAATTAACTTATTGTTTGCACGTGATACTCCGTTTTGAACTTGAAAGTGCGCTCATGGACGATAAAATAAAAGTTTCAGAATTGCCTGAATTGTGGAATGAAAAGATGAACGAGATGCTTGGCATTAAACCAACAACTGACAAGGAAGGTGTTTTACAAGATATGCATTGGAGCGGAGGCGATTTTGGGTATTTCCCAACCTATGCAATTGGAACTATCTACGCAGCTCAGTTATTCAAAAAACTATCTGAGGATAATCCAAGAGTTAACGATGAAATTGAAAAAGGAGAATTTGGTAACATTCTGACGTGGCTTGGAGAGCATGTTCACAAATATGGTAGACTGATGGCTGCTGATGAGATAATAAAAAATTGCTGTGGGGATGGATTAAATTCCAAAGTTTATGTAAGTTATCTAAAAGATAAATACTACAATTTGTATGGAGTGTAAGGAGTTGGGGTGTTATGTCAACTTTGGTGTTGGTAAGGCATGGGCAGTCTCAATGGAATTTAGAAAACCGTTTTACTGGTTGGGTGGACGTTCCTCTGTCAAAAAAAGGTATTGAAGAAGCAATTTCCGCTGGTAAGAAACTCAAGGATTTTGAATTTGATACGATGTATGTATCTCATATGCTTAGAGCCATTCAGACACTGCATCATATTATGATAGAATCTTCAAGTGATAAAACGCCAATTTTTAAGCACGAGGAAAAAAGGATAAAAAATTGGGAATTAAACTACACAAGCGACCCTAAAAAGGAGATCCCGGTTTATCAATCTCCGGATCTCGCTGAGCGGTACTATGGGGATTTGCAGGGCCTAAATAAACAAGAGACAAGGAATAAGTATGGTGATGAGCAGGTTCACGTTTGGAGACGAAGCTATGATATTAGACCTCCAAATGGAGAAAGCCTGAAAGATACATCTGATCGCACGATTCCTTATTTTAAAAAATATATTTTGAAGGACTTAAAAGAGGGCAAAACCGTTCTTGTTTCTGCTCATGGGAACAGCCTACGTTCGATTATTATGTATGTAGAGAACATTTCAAAGGACGAGATACCCAGTTTAGAGATACCGACAGGTGTACCAATTGTTTATACCTTTGATGAAAATATGAATTTGATAGAAAAAAAGCTACTTTAGATCAACTTTGTGTCTAAATTCAAGTTTTTATTGTAGAAATGAATAAATTAAAAAGAAAAAAAGAAGAGCGTTGATTTGTACGGTTTTTTTGATTTATAATGTCAATTATATTGCTAGTTAAGATTCCCAGATTATCTTTTGGTGTATCTCGACATACCAACTATTTCTTTATAATATGGCTATAATAGTGATTTATTCCCCGCTCAGATAAACCTCTGCATCAATTAACTTTCCATCTAGATAATCATATGTGCCGTCCATGTCAAAAATATCCCACCATCCAATGAAAAACTTTGCATCTACGTATCCTCCTGGACCTATTACCACGGGGTCACCGTTGTTTGGTGTTACAGTTATAGTTCCCTCTATTAGTTTAGAGATTCTACATGTATACACAGCATAGAACCGATTCTCCCCATATTTGAGCCAAGGAAGAATAGGAAACCAAAAAAGTATAAATAGCCCACCATAATTCTGAACCTGACCATCTAATTTTATATGTGCCATAGGGAACTTATAATCTGGCTCAGCTAAAACTTTGGCTTTTTCTACTGTTTTAATGTTGGTACTTGTAGTTGTTGGAATAAAAGCCATACCTATGAATAGTAGTACGATTGCTGAAATTAATATTTTTTCCATCATCTTTTCTTTTCATCCTCCCTCGACTGTTATTTTATATAATTTGGTTTTGGTACCGCCGACATACCAAATATTTCTTTGCAATATATTACAGCGGCGTTATATATAAACTTTGTTATATATATAGACTTTATATAACAATCGTCCTATTTAGAATCAATTTCAAAATTATTGTGTTGGATGCATTAACACTTGAGTATAAATACTACTTTTTATATTTCCCTTCCGCTAAAAGAGTTTTATATGATAGAAAAAACAGTTCAGTGTCCTAAATGCAGTAAGATAATTGCCTGTTCTGGTAATCCTGGTGATGTTGTAAAAGTCACATGTCCACAATGTGGCAATGAAGGGAAGGCCACTTTCAAAAAAACCATTCCAACGAATGATATGGCTATAGAAGTGTCTAATCTGAGGAAGTTGTACGGTGATCTCGTTGCCGTTGATAACATATCTTTTTCTGTTAAGACTGGAGAGGTTTTTGCTTTTCTTGGTCCAAACGGCGCAGGTAAAACAACGACAGTTGAAATCATTGAATCTATAAGGAGTCCTACAGCAGGCGCTGTAAAGATATTTGGCAAAAATATTTCGACTTCTTTTAATGCAGTCAAGGCAAAAATTGGTGTACTTCCTCAGGAGTTTCATTCATTTGAACTACTTACAGTTAGGGAGACGTTAATCTATTTTTCAAAGCTTTATGACAAGAGGGCGGATATTGATGAAATCATAAAGATAATGGATCTGGCATCTCATAAAAACATGTTATACAAAAACCTTTCAGGTGGTTTGAAACAAAGAGTTGGTGTAGCAATCTCTTTAGTGAACGACCCTGAAATTGTTTTCCTCGATGAACCTACTACTGGATTAGACCCAAAAGCACGACGTGAAGTTTGGGGTGTAATTGCGGGACTGAAGAAAAAGGGAAAAACCGTTTTTCTGACAACCCATTATATGGAAGAAGCAGAGCATCTCGCCGATCACATCGCTATAATACATAAGGGTAAAATTATAGCTGAAGGCACGCTTGAAGAATTAATTGAAAAGTACGGAACCGGAAGCACACTTCATATCAAAAAATGTAGAGACGCTAACGCTATTGAGATGTTAAAAGAACGAGGATACAATGTAAAATCTGAAGGAAACGGCGATATTTCTATAAAAATTGATTACAAAGAGAGGGTTCTTGAGATATTATCAAACCTACGATATGATTGTGTCGACTACGATAGCATTGATATAAGGCAATCCAACTTGGAAGAAGTTTTTCTTAATCTTACTGGTGCAAAACTGTCGGAGGAGCCAGCATGAAGCCTCGCATTGTTGTCACGGATTTTGTCGCAAGTATGAAAGGATGGTCGAGAAGTCGAGGGACAATCTTCTGGTCGATTGTATTTCCTGTTATGTTGATTTTGATCTTTGGTGCCATCTTTTCTGGTACGGACAATCCTACCTACACTCTCCAAGTACAGGATCTCGATAATTCTACGTGGTCTCACACTTATCTTGATAATCTTAAAAATATTTCAGTTCTAAAGATAGAAATTATACCTGCAGACAAGAATATTACTGATTATATCAAGGAAAATGACCTTCGGGGAGCTTTGGTGATACCCGAAGGATTTGGAGAAAAAGTTAACCAATCCTTCTATGATAAAAACGCGTCGGTCAACCTATCATTCTACTACGATCCATCTGATCAAGGTGCAACATCCGTTGTTCGTAGCATACTTGCTAGTAGTCTTCAGGAAACCAATTTATTCCTCACTGGAGGTCACCATGTTATTGGTATGGATCAGGTCAGTACGATTACGAAGAAATTCAAGTACATAGATTTCTTCATTCCGGGGATGATTGGTTTTACCGTCATGCAATTATGCATCTATGGAAGTATAGAACGTAATACAAAATACAGGAAGGACGGAATTCTAAGAAAACTTCAGACAACGCCAATTACCAGAACAGAATGGATACTTGCAAAAATGCTGTTCATGTTGTTCCTCTCGTTTTTCTCCACGGCTATTGCTGTCATCATTGGGATTCTTGTATGGGGCGTAGTCTTTAACATCAATATTTGGATGATCTCTATCATTATTGCTACTAGCTTCCTCTTTTCAGGTCTAGGGATGATCATTGGGCGTTTTGTTAAAGAGGAAGAAACGGCAGATACAGCTGCTGGTGCAATTTCTTTCCCTATGATGTTTCTAGCTGGTACATTCTTCCCTCTCGAGCAGATGCCAGCAGCTCTACAGGCATTTGCTAAGATACTTCCGTTATACTATGTGAATGAGGGTTTGCGTAATTCTATGATTAACATGGATTTCGGTAAAGCAGCCCTCAATGGCGGGATCGTCATCATCTTTGCTGCTGTTTTTTTCATTGTAGGCGTAATATTAACAAAGTGGAAAGAAGATTAGAATTTCTCCAATTTTTCGACTTTTTTTCTCCTGATTTTTTCGTTTTAGGCATCATTCAAATCTAAAATATATAATATTTTTTAAAAAATAGAAATCTATATATACTAATGAACGACAAATAATATATTGTGACTCGTGCTATCACGCAGCATGATTCATAAACGGAATGAAAAGAAGGGAAAGAAATGTTAATCGTAGGGCAAGTATCGGATGAAGAAGAGAGATACGAAATTCAACTAATTGCACAAATTTTTGCAATTGAAGAAAGATTCAGGTATCTTGCCCGTAAACAAAGAAAGAAATAAATTATATCTCTCCTGTTAAACTTTTAGTTCCAATCAAGGTTTTTGTGTCAACTATGCCTTTTAATGATCTTATCTTTTTTATTATTACTTCACCGATTGCGTCTATGTCCGTACCCTCGATCTTCACCAATATGTCATACTCTCCAAATAATGGATGAATTTCTATTATTTCAGGTATGTTTTTAAGTGATTCAAATACAGTTTTCTCATATAGCGGGCTTATAGATAAAAGTGCGAATCCTGTTGCCATGAGATACCAAATGTAACTTGTGTGTCTTATATTTTTCTTTAAATTTGGTGAGGAGTTCAAATGCAGTTAGTAAAAAATATATATTGGTAATGCATTATGTTAACAAGTAACAGGAGGTATTTAATTGACAACAAAAGCAAACACTAGGTCTACAATCACCAATGTTGCTGAAAAGGAATTAGATCTTCTTGGCAGACATCTGGATGTCTTAAAGACTGTTAGGGATCATGGCCCTATCGGTATCATAAGGCTTTCTCAAATGACAGGTCAACCACAACATATGATTAGGTATTCGTTAAGAACCCTCGAAAAAGATGGAATAATTGTGCCATCATCTCACGGTGCTGTGGTAACTGACAAGGTACATAATACATTAGGCACTCTAGAATCGACATTGAATGAAATTTCAGTTCTTGTACAAGACCTAAAAAAGAAATTAAAATAATGAATGTTCGTAAAGATAGAATCTCTTCGATATTTTTTACTAAAGTAAATTAAAATTTTCATATTTTCTTAAAAAATATTATAAGGCAGAAGTTGTATAGCTTGATAAAATTACTCAAAAATAAGATGTGATAAAATGATGAAAAAAGTAGTAATTGCTGGATTTATAGTCTGCCTTTTTGTTGTTTCGGCGTTTCCAGTTCATGCGGCTGACCACGAAGAAAAATCATTTCCACCAGATCCAGAGGACGACGTCTTGGATTACTCCGGAGAAGAACCGGTCTCTACTGATAAAAGACCCAATATTGATATTATTGATATCACCTATCTTAAAGAAAGTAAGAAAGTTACTTTGACATTAACAGTAAAAGGAGTGATTGAAAATAGAGGCGATATTAACGACGAAGAATCTTTTAATTTCGTTTCTTACATGCTGTCGCTCTACACCCTGGATCATAGCTACACTATTCTTTATATTAACAATAAATATAATTTTACTATAGATGACGAGGAGGTGGGCGAGTTAACTGATTTTAGATATGCCGGTTCAACTCTAACAGTCATCTTTGATTTAAAGAACAAAGATGAAACATACGCTGGTTTAGACGCTGCAACTATGGAGATGTCTTTGTCAGGTGCATACACTGACGATTTTTATGATTATCCTGAGGAATTGGCTGTGAGTATTAGCGCGCCCTCTACAGGAAAGGTTGGGCAAAGTATCAGTTTTTCTGCAACTGTTTCTGGTGGAACTTCCTACGAATATGTATGGGATTTCAATGAAGATTCCATTACGGATTCTGCAGAAAAAACAACAACCTATACCTACCAACAGGAAGGAACATATACTGTTTCCCTAATAGTTAATGATACATCTACTGGCAACATTGGATATGATGAATCTACCATCACTATAACTGCAAGTGGGACTTCGGGTGGTAGTAGTGATAAAAAATCAGATGGTTCTGGCTTTCTTCCATTCATTATACTTGTTGTAGTAATTGTTGTAGCAGGGATTGCAGTCGTAGTTTACGTTATGCGGCGTTAACTCTCTTTTTCTTTTCTTAGTTATCTTTTTATTTGAAAACCATATCCCTATCCGTGAGGCTATTTTATGGCAAAGAAGGAGAAAGAGAGTAAATACATCTATAAAAAGAAATCAGCATGGGAAATTTTAGCTAAGGATCAAATAAAGAAAGCGTTTGATTTTTGTGAGGATTATAAAAAATTCTTAGATTCAGCAAAAACAGAGAGAGAGGCTATTCAAAGGATAAACGAGGTCGCAAAATCTGGCAAGAAAAAAATTGTAATCAACCGTGATAAAGAGGCCGCAATAATAGTTCCTGGTAAAAAACCAATTACAGACGGTCTTAGAATAGTTATTTCGCACATAGATTGTCCGAGACTCGATTTAAAACAGATTCCATTGTATGAGGATACGTCTTGTAACGTCGCTCTTTTTGAGACCCATTACTATGGTGGGATTAAAAAATTCCACTGGGTTACTATACCATTGACTTTGCACGGTGTAGTGTATAAGAAAGACGGTAAAAAAGTTACTTTTACTCTCGGTGAAAATGAATCTGATCCGATATTTGCCGTTCCTGATTTGTTACCGCATCTATCTCATAAGGTTCAGGATGAAAAAAAGCTAGATGACGCAATAACGGGAGAAAGTTTAGACATTTTGGTGGGGAGTCAACCTTTAAAAGGTGATGTTAGTGAGAAGATCAAGGCTGCAATTCTGGAGAAATTACACAAGGATTACGGTATGATTGAGGAGGATTTCGTCTCCGCTGAACTTGAGGCGGTTCCCGCTTACAAGGCTAGAGACATGGGTTTCGACAGGTCACTTATCGGTGCGTACGGTCAAGACGATAGAGCATGTGCGTACGCTTCACTTAAGGCAATTATGGATCTGCAGAATCCAAATCACACTTCAATGGCAATATTTGTCGATAAAGAGGAAGTTGGTAGCGAGGGTAATACAACGGCGCAGGTTACGACATTTTTACGAATGATTGTTAAAGAGTTGGACCCAAAGGTTGATGTCGATACCGTGATGCTTAAATCCAAGGTTGTCTCAGCTGATGTTAATGCTGCCGTAACGCCTAACTACACAGAAGTTTTTGAACTTAAGAACGCCTCTACGCTTGGATACGGTGTGGTTATGTCCAAGTTTTCAGGGCACGGCGGAAAATATTCTGCGCATGATGCATCTGCTGAGTATGTCTCTGAAATTAGAAGCTTGTTGAACAAAGAGAAGATTCCTTGGCAGACAGCTGAACTAGGAAAGGTTGATAACGGCGGTGGAGGAACAGTTGCAAAATACTTTTCAAGACTCGGTATGGAAGTAATTGATTTAGGTCCAGCCGTGATGAGTATGCATTCGCCTTTTGAAATTACAAGCAAAGCTGATATTTATTCTGCTTACCTTGCTTACAAGGCGTTTCTAAAAAGTTAATTCTTTTTTTATTTTTTTTTAATCGTAAATTATTCATTTTCACGTAAAAAAGTTTGAAAATGGTGTTTTTTGTACAAATGATTTTGTATATAGTGAGAAGATTGGGCCACAAAAAATATATATAATGTCATATAATATCATATGACAGGTTGGATACGTCGCCGGTATCAAATCAATCTTCTGTTTGTAAAAACAGATGAGGGAGGATGAAAAGATGAAGAAAAAAATCATAACAATAGGAATGATAGGCATGTTCTTACTTACAAGTCTATTAGTAGGAACTGCAGTAGGCAAGAAAACAACACAAGCAACAAGTACATCAGGAAATGATTTAGCATTAGAGCTTATTACTGAAACATCTTGGAGTAATCCTGTAGGTACTCTCGCAAAAATAAAAAACGTAGGAACCGAAACAATATACGGCCCTATTACTGTAACATTAACTATGAAGAAGGGGTTTTTTGGGTTATTTAAATTTAATGAAAAAACCTATACTGTACTATCTGATGGTAAGTATTTAACTCCAGGTGACTGGGTTTTTGGCGGAGATTGGTCACCAGATCCGTCAGTACGTTCTTCCATTTATGTTTTCCAATACAAACTAAATGTCGATGATGATAACCCAGATAACAATATTGATAGCCAAAAATACTTGATTCTACATTATCGTATGTTCTGGTTTGGTCAACATGACATTTAAATAGAAGCTGAATTAAAAACCTCTCTTCTTTTTTTCTTTTTAGAAGTATCTTTCTTTTATCTGCTCCATAATGTTTTTGGAGCCATTCTGGCAATACTCTGGATTGCACTGTTTGTCTATTTTTCCAGCTACTGGGAAACCTGCAAGTCGCATCATGGGTCTTGTTGCCTTTTTGCCGTGTTTCCATCTTCCATAGAACCAATGGGCAAAGAAAAACCCAGGTCCGATGTACTTCTGTAAATCAGGTGTCCAGAAATCTATATTGTTTCTCCAGGATCTTGCTATTACTTCCCATTGTAGTTCTGTTAGATTGTTTAGATTTGTCCTCATGCAGTTGCCTAGAACAGCTTCTTTCAATGGAATAAACAACACCGGCGTGTAAAACATCTTTGCGTTGTGGTTTCTCAGGTCGTCGATTAGGTTCAATGTGGCAATTACGTCTTCCTCTGTTTCCTCTGGTTGGCCGGTCATTATAGTACAGAGTGGCCACCAGTCGTAATCATTCAAATAACCTACCGCCTCTACGACCAACTCGGGCCATTTATCAACCGTATATGGCAGCGCTTTTCCCTTCATGTATTTCTTCATCAGTTTAACACTGCCGGTTTCGATCCCCATTTCTATAGAGATGAACGGCTTCTTGTACGTCTTGCTCGTACTTGGATTCCACTTTGTTTTTTCGATTAAAATTGGGGTTAATTCTTCTAACAATTTTTTATCATAAAGGACAGGTGCAAAGGAAGCATGAGAAAGCAAAATGTAATCAACACCAGGGTAGGATGCAATTGTTTTGTATAGTTTTACGACCTCTTCTCGGTTTGGTATAAAATTCTCCTTTGCTTTATACAGAAATATGTCCTCTGTAACAGTAAAAATTGACCTGGCTCCCTCTTTAACACTAATTTCAACTTCCTTCATTATATGATCTATTGGAAAAGAGTACTTTGTCCTCATTGTAGGACTGCAGAACTGGCAGCCTCTGCCGCATCCCCTCATTATTTCTACCATTCCGTAGGACGCAGCGTGTTTTATCAGAGGTACCTTTTCTCTGTCAGGTTTTTTTGCCTCAAAATATTTTGGGACTTTTTTGCCGCTCATCAATTTTTTAAAGATTTCAACGAGGTCACTTTCCCCTTCACCTTGGAATATAACGTCTACTCCTAGTTTTTCCTGGGCGTTTGCTTCATTGATCTGCCATGCGCCCTGCCCGCCCACGATTACCTTTGGTCTGTATTTTTGAATTGAGGGATGCGTTACAAGTTTTTCAAACTCCGATGCGTTGAGTGATTCTCCACCAAATCCGATAAGTGAATTGTACGTAGTAGAAACATAAGCAAGACCCATGGGATCCATGGTCGAGATGCCTACTACCTTTGTTTTTTTACCTATGAATTTATCTAGATTGCCGTAGTGTGATACGACTACGTTTTCTTCGCCAAATGCATCAATCAGCATGGATTCTACTTTTCTAAGACCGTAAATGGTACGTTTGGCGGTTCCGTCTTCGTTGTTTTCTAGTTTGGATATGCGTTCTCTTAATATGTATCCTGATAATTTCTTTGGAAAAGTGCATATGAAAGCTGAAAATGGGTTGTTATCGTACTCGTTAGCTTCCGCTCTTGAAGCTACGAGAACTATAGGTACTCCATCCATCTCAAAATCATTATTCATTTAATCTCCTTCTAAGATATTGCCAGTATTGTTTTGAAAACGGGATCCTTTAATGTTTTCTGGATTTTAATTAGAAAATCCTCCCAAGACAAAGTGTCCCATGACCACTTTATCATATCTTTTTTATGAAGTGCTAGTACTTTTAGAAAACTCTGCCAGTTGTATCCTTCTTCTTTTAGAGGCCTTGCCCATCCGCCTTCTTTCCACAGATAGCTTGGAAGCCTATTTCCAAACCACAGTGTGAGTGTTTCGATTTTCATTTCTATTTTGTCCATTTCTTTGTTGAATTGCTTTTTTATCATCGTTGGTTCTGGCGGAATTGGTAATTTCATAATAATACCCCCTGTACTATGTATATGGCACATTGAATCAAAAGACGGTTTTTAATTTTTTCTATGAACTTTTTTTTGCAAGAACGTGAATACTGATAATTTTTCCAGCCAGTCGCCTGTCTAGCGAGTCTTCAGAATATCTATTTTGGCCGATGATTTCCACATTTTGAAAACCAGCTTTTTTTATAGTATCAAGATACTTGTTTTTCTCCAGTGCACCTGCAATACATCCGCTCCATGCATCAAAACTTTTTTTGATATCTTCGGGCAACTCACCCTCCGTAACCATATCTGAGACAAGTAGTCTACCACCCGGTCTTAAAACCCTGTACGCCTCCTTAAATGTCTTCAGCTTATCTGGAGATAGGTTGATAACACAATTACTTATGATTACATCTATTGAATTATCCTCGACGGGAAGATCTTCAATTTCGCCATATCTAAACTCTACGTTTGTATAACCGTATTCTTTAGCTATTTTCTTTCCTTTTTTAATCATTTCTTCCGTCATATCCACGCCGATGACATGACCGTTTTTACCGACCTTCTCGGCAGCTAAAAAAACATCTGCTCCCGCTCCAGAACCCAAATCCAAAACAGTCTCGCCTTCGTTTAGATCTGCCAATGCGGTTGGGTTGCCGCAACCTAATCCCATAAAAGCCTCCTTTGGTAGTTTCTGCAGATCGTCTTCTGAATAACCAATTGACTCTGCCTGTTTAATGATATTTTTTCCACAAGTTGGACAGCAGGAACTTCCTTCCTTGGCTATCTTTGCGTATCGTTTCTTTACTTCGCTTTTAATTTTCTTTTCGTTCATTGAAATCTTCTTTAATAAAGTACGTACGACTCTTATACTTTTCTTATCTAGTAAATTTCGTATAATTTGTACTATTTATTTGTAAATGTTATCATGATGGTCAAAATCATCAAATAGAATAAGATTTTCTTCTTTTTTATATTGAAATATAAGTACGAACTGTCCTATATGAACACGTTTTGAGTCTTTCATATTGTATCTAAGATTTTTGTAGTGTTCGACATTTTCTGAATGTACAACTTCATCAATTTTTTTTAAAATCTGACTGTAAAGATCCTTATCTTTCTTAGATAGTTTATTAAGTATTTTTTGTAGATGTTCACTTGCATCAAAATTATACATTATACACCTTTTAACTGGTTGCTTTTTTTAATTCTTCAACAGATTTGAATCGGGTGTATTTACCTTTGCGAATTTTTTCTAATTTTTCTACGTATTCTGGTCTTAGTTCTGGTTCTAAAAAATTAGATTCGTATTGTTCTATCACATGTTCAATTGCTTGAGATTTATCTTTAAAACCATATTTTGCTTTTACAATGTTAAGGATGCGATTCGTCCGTTCTTTAATATTTATAACGGCTTGTACCATATTATTCCCTATATATATTAGTATATGCCGCATATATAAATGTTTGCTTTAAAATAAATAAAAGTTAGGGTTTCTTTGCTATTTAATCAATGGGCAATCATTTCGTTTTCCAAACGATAGAGGCAATACGGATCACAGTGCCTTTTTCCAGTTGACGATGTTGATTGTGACAGACAGCCACCTTTGCAACTTTTTCCATGCCTGCAGTCTCTGCAATCGTTGTTCAAATCCTCGACCGTGAATTTTCTATTGTATGGAAAAGCATCAGGATTGTTCCACATGTCAGTAAGTCGATTCTCTTTTACGTTGCCCTCAATAAGATCATCGGGTAAAGATAAACAACCTTTGATACCGCCGTTACTCTGAATACTTATAACGTTGATACCTGCGTGGCAGCCGCTCCACGGTGACAGCGTTACATTGGGGAGAATTTTAGAGTGGTAACCAATGCAATGTGCACCCGTTATTGGTATCTCCTTGTACGAATACTGTTTTCTGGTTGATGCTATGAACATTGCAACCGCATAGAACTCCTCATAAGACAATACAAGGTCTTTTTGGAAGCGTCCCATGGGGTTTCCTATTTGGATCTGCCATGCAATTCCTCTGTTTAGAAGGAGCTCTCTTATCTGAGGCAGCTCTTTAAAATTCATTTTATGGGCGGTAGTCACAACCGAAGCAGGAATACCTGCTGTTTGCAAGAGATTTAATGCCTCTTTACATTTTTGAAAAGATCCAGAAACTCTTCGTATAGCATCGTGTGTCTGAGGTTTTGCTCCATCGATACTTATTGCAACGCCATGTGGATTCAACCTACGCAAATGATTGACAGTAGCCTCGTTAATCAACAATCCATTAGACAAAATGGAAAACTTCATGTTCAAGTCTTTTACGCGCTGTGCGATTTCATACCAGTCACTTCGCAGAATTGGCTCTCCTCCACTAAAGATTACGCTACCACAATCTAGATCTGCCAGTTGCCTACAGACGTCCATCCACTCGTTTGTAGATAGCTCGTTTTCTCGCCTGTTTCCCGCTGAAGAGCCGCAGTGGATACATCTCATGTTACACTGCAAAGTAAGCTCTAACAAAGCTGAGCAAAGTTTGTGTCTTTTCCTAAACATGTTATTCAACCTGTGTTTTTTTTAAAAAATAAAGAAGAGTACCGCCCTCTTTTGAGGTGCGGTAGCTCTCTAGTCAACTAAACCATTCTCCAAGGCCAAGAAAAGTCTTGTGCAGTAACGAATCCGTATTTCATTGGAATTGGACCACCAACTGCCGTTAAAGCACTTATAAAGAAGACTATCGCTGTGGCGATCAGTGCATACTTTCTTGCTTTCATTATTGGCATTATTTCGTTTCTGCTTATTTCTACCAACTGGCCTATTCTGCTTAGGTTGTTTTCAATATTTTTCCTCGTCATTTATATCGAACAGCGATACAACAAAAAGTAGTATATCTACTTAATGTGACTATAATCACAAAATACTTTTTTGTTTGTGATTTTAACAATAGGCTATCAACATCTTTTTATACCGTGATTATCTGATATATTATTCATGGAGATGACGGTAATTCCTGAGTTGGAAGAAACACTGCAGTCTTTTAAAAAGAAGAAGAAACAAAAGAAAAAAGATAAAGAGGAGAAAGAGAACGAGAAGGAAAGTTAGTTTGTTTTCTTCTTTTCGTTGATTTCCTTTATGAGTTGCTCTATCCTGTTGCATCTGATGCTACATTCATTCCATAGTTCAAAAAGTTCATTTCCAAGTTTATTTGCTAGTTCTTGGTTGTAATTCATCTTGTTCACCAGGTATGTGCTGTGGGGAATTTAATCTGCTATAATTAGTTGGTGTAATATTCTATAGTAAATCTATCATGTTTTTGTTATAAATTGTAACAAATGGTTAAATAGTGTACCAAAGATTTTGAAAAATGGGGAGAATATGACATACGGACAATTTCCCTACTGGCTAAAAGTGCAAAAGGATAACGCAGAAAGTGAAGTCTCAGGTTTAAGACGCGAAAATGAACAATTAAAAAAGAGAATAGATGAATTAGAAAAAGAAATCAAGAAATTAAAGGAAAAATAGTGTTAGTTTTCCTTAGAAGAAACTATTTAATTTCTTTATTGCCAAAAATTAAAGTAGAAACTGAAGATATTGTTTTTAGAAATGTTGAATGAAAAACAAGTTAAAAACAATATTCGAGAATTAATTGATGATTTTAAAGCAAATTATCAGCAATATAAAAAAGAATCCGAAGCAAGTGTTGAAACAAAGCTTGTTGAACCGTTATTCAAACTGCTGGGATGGACTGAAAAAGATTTTCGCAAGCAGGAGAAAGCAGTGGCGAGACTGTTCGCAGTTTACTGTACTCAAAATCTTTAATGACAAAACATACAAGGAATTTAATAGCAACCAAGAATTCTTCGACTGGCTCTGATAGATAGAGTGCTAACTATCATCTAAACACTCTGAATGCAACAATATTGATGCCAATTCACTTGAACTCATAGAATTTTTTCACAAAATATTTTATTTTTCGTAGTTGATAACAAACAATTCTGAATAATTTTTTCTCTGTAAAATAAGATTAGCATTGTTTAATTCAATAAATGCTTTTTGCAGAGTAAAATCATTGATACATTTCAAGTTTGGTCTTTTCTTGACTTCATCGGAAGACATCCAAGTAATACCTATTTCCTTGTTTTGCTTGTCCATTCCAAGTAATTCTCGGTAAACCTTGTTTGCATCTATGGTCAAATTATGTCTTTCTGAAAGAGGTTGCATTGGAATATTCCATCTTGCCACTCCACCCGCTAGCATCCTATCTCGATAGGTATCTGCATACTCCTTGAACATTTCAGAGAGCTCATCTTTGATCCTCGGCAACATATCTTCAGTCAATTTATCTTTCAATTCAAGTCTACAGGAAGCACAGGCTATTTTGATATGAGCAAGTCTATCAAGAAGAAGCGTTTCTTCAGTATAGTTCTTATTAACATATTCTGATGTTTGTATGGCTAAATCTGTAAATTTTTCAATGAGAGTTGGTTCAATAATTGGTTTAATGAGAAGGGCGCGTAGTTGGTAATCCATCACATCCTGGTTGTAATAATCCAAAGATCGATAAATTACATCATCTGGTAAAATAAGTGGAATCTGTATCCCAAGATTTGTTACATTCATTTTGGATGGCAGTCTGGACATGTCGTTGAAGGAAACCTCACTGGAGCGCGGGTCATTTCTTCTGTCGTTTGCTATTTTAACCTCGTCTTCTTTTAGAATAAAATCATACTCAAACATTTCGTTTTTCTTCTTAAACTCATCTGGTAGCAAGCCACCAATAGATGATTTTAGAAACTTCATTGTTTGACTGCTACCCGCTGGAGCAAATGTCTCCACACCGACACCGCCGATTCCAAAGAAATCCTTCTGGCAAGACAGGATATTGTATGCAACCTCTCTTTTAAACAATGGAAAATTGTCAGAGCCACGCCAGTTATCAACAACATAATCAAGAAATTCGTCTTTAGAAATGCTCGGTTTCGGTAGAGAATTGGTATCTATCAGTTCATAACCTTCAGCAATATATGTCTGATTAGTGTAATCCCCAATCGTCGAATTTTTTTGGAGACGAACTTCTCTGTGTAATTCACCAGTCTTAACTCGAATCAGCCCCTGTTCAGGAATTACAACATCATCTGGAACAGCATAGAGAAATGGAGAATAATGATCGCTGAAAGGCGTTTTCTTTAATCGAAAGACATTGTTTCCTCGCCATTCAATAAATCCGGTATGGTCATTTTTCAGCAAATAGGCTTCAAAGTTCGCCCAAGGCCCCATCCATCTTTTATTGAGGTTAATGCTTTTCTTCATTTTCCCCCAAAAACATCCATTGTTTCAATTTCAAATGTCGCTCAATTATTTAAAGGTCACTGTTCAGGTAGATAAATCAGAATTTTACTTTATGTGCAAAACTGCATTCTGCACATAAACCCCCCACTTCATGTGCAAAGCCCATTGCTGTTTATCTTATATTAGCTCATTATGTAGAGAAACACCGAAAACGTTTCGAAAATTTAGCGGAAGACATCATGTTGGGAAAAATTCGCAACCTAGATGAAATAAAAAAACAGTACCAACATATAGCAAATGAACCATTAATCTAAATTAAAATTGATGGTGAAAAAATGTCGTCTCAAGACCAAGTAAAAAGAGGCTGGAAAAAAATAAGACAAGGTATTGATAGGACCAACCAAAAAGAATTAGACACAATTAATGACCCAAATGCTAACTCAGCGGTGAGAGACTGCTTGGCTTTAGGAGTTGGTTTAACTGATCTCACAGGTGAGCAAATAAAAAAAATCAAAAAGAAAAAATAATTCACTATTTTATTACGAACACTACAATTTCAACACTACCAATTCAACACTTCTATATTCAACAGAACCGCAAAGCCGAACTCAACAGAACCGGCAAAGCCCACGTCACGGTTCTGTTGCGTGTATGGTTGTTTCTTTTTGGTTGTTGCATCTTGGTTGGTAAGATTCTATATAACTGAGGTATGACAAATTTAGTATGTAAAATTTAGTGGGGCAAGAAATCATAATATGAGTGTAGTAAATTTGAAATGATATACTTTTTATTTTTTTAAAATTTCGTTTGTTATAAATATATCTCTTCCTTTACATTTAACGCTTGTTATAGCGGATGCTTCATTACAATGATGACCATCAAAATCAACTATTTGTTTATTTTTTTTATTTATTACATCTGCCCTAAAAATAATTCTCTTGCCTAATACTTTACTTAATAATAACCATTCTTCATCTTTACCAAATGACTTCATTGGAATAGAAATATTCATTCTACATCCCTAATAATATCTTGCTTTTTTAAATCATCTAAGATTTTATCAATTTGTTCAATTGGTAAATTTAATTCAGAAACAATCTTCAATATATTTATTTCGTTTTTTCCGCTCTGTTTATATTTTTTAAGCAAATAAATAACTTCGTTTTTTGCTTCAGAGTCAAGTAATATCCTATGAGTGTCATAAGTTCTCTTATCTATCTCCATATCACTTATATATTTATCTTTACCAATATAAATATTTTCTCTCACACCGCAAGAATTTTCAAATTCCTGAAAATCAAAATATCTAGAAGACATTATAGACACCTATTTCTTTTTATATTCAATAATAACATCAATCAATTTATTTAAAGTATCTGGATTTGTTGCACCTACTGCAGTAATATTTTTTTCTTTGTCGTCTTTATTTTCATGTCCAAACATGATTTTTTCTTTAATCTTCTCTCTTTTTTCATCCAGAATATAAATACAAAAATGTTCAAAATCTACATTACCAATCTTTTTCTGCAATAAACCGATAAATTTTGAATCAAAGAAGTCAACCACTTTTAAATTTTCAATCTTCATTTCTGAAGGTTTTATAGGACCAATTTCCATTATTTCATCTCCTTAATGTAATATTCATTAATAATTTAACATTTTTAAATCTATTCTATTAAAGTATTTTTATGATTTTTATTTCTGATTGCTGTTCTCATAAGTGTAAGCCATTTATTATCCCCGTCTATTGCTATACCTGCAATTTCTGCAGGTGTATATCCTTGTAATGATTCATGTGGTTTAATAAAATTATAATATAACTGATGCCCTCTGACAAACGCTGAATATTCATCCTTAAGTCCTCTTTGTGTTTTATTCCGTTCTCTGATAGTGCCGTGTAATCTTTCAACTAAATTATTATCAAAATAATCCTCATTGTTTTTTTTGCCTTTGATACCTGCATTACCAATATGGATAGTGTTTCTTTTTGTAGTATGAAACTCTTCATCAATTGCTTTAGCATAAGATTTTAAACCATCAGTGATAATGAACTGAGGTCTTTTACCATGACTTCTTTTCTTAGCAGTACGTAAGACTTTGCTTGCATCATCAATACTACGATTTTTACTGACTACACTAGCCAAATGGAAACGTGTTTCATCATCAATAACATTCCAGAGGTAAAACCAATCTCCATGAATGTTAAGCATCATCTCATCGACATTCCATATCTCACCAAGATTAGGTTTGAATTGTCTAACGTATTCATCCATGATTCTTATATAATGGTCAATCCAACGAAAAACTGTAGTAAAATACACATTAAGATTATAGAATTGCTTAAGATGATCGCTTATTTTACGGAGTGATATTCCCTTAAAATATAAATCAAGAGTTATACAAATTATTTTAGGATCGACTTTTAATCGTTCAAAATACAGGTTATCAACAAACTTTCTATTGCAATCTTTACACATATAGTTCTGTTTACCATTTCTTATTCCATATTTGATATAGTTTTCAGAACCACAGAATTTACAACAAAAAGGCTTATCACTAACTTCTATAATCTCTTCTTTCGGGGTATTGGTACTCATACTATCAGTACTCCAGACCAAGGGAAGTTCACGCTTCTCTTGGTCAATCATTTTTAACCCAAAATCTTCTAGGGTTAAAGTACTGATTTTATATCTGTTGCACTCCTTATAACCCTTCTGTTGGGTTCGTTGAAAGTATTCCCGAATTATGGGTGATTATACGTATTTCATGCTATCACGCATAGTATTATGTATCAAATTCTATGAAAGTTTATAAATAGATAGATAGATGGTAATATTAAAGAAAGGGAAAGTATCATAATGTTTGACCGCAAAATGATGCTTTTTCTTATTTCCCTTTCTTTATACTTATAAATATTAAGTGGGCGTGGGGGGATTTGGACCCTCGACCATTCGCTTAGTAGGCGACTGCTATATCCTGGCTAAGCTACACGCCCAACGGGCGAGAAGGGATTTGAACCCTTGATAGTGCCGCAACACTAAGTTCGATCTAAAGTCGGCCACTTTTGGCCGCTCAGTCACTCGCCCATATTTTTGTTCTATCTCTCATTTGCTTTATAGACCACCCCCTCTGAATAATAATTTTGTTTCAGAATAGGTTATTTTAGCAAATTATCTCTTTCAATTTTAATTAACGTATTACGAGAAAGTCTGATAAGATTAATATTTTTGTTGTTAAATCCTTCTTGTAATACTGCTTTTGATAGTTCAAGGAAATCTTTTGTTGCAGTTTCATATTGACGATTTATAAGTTCATCGAAATTTTTTATAATTTTTTGTTTAAGGTCAATATGGTTCTTCCAAGAATTTTCGTTTTCTGATACGAATAAAATAAAGGTGTTCACATCTTTATGCAAATATGCCAATATATCCTCATTAGTCTTGTTTTTTGTAGATTCATATATTGTATCTAATTTTGAGTCTTTTTGTTCTCCAATAAGATTAAATCCTTTAAGAATACTCTTGCAGGAACTACCAACTCTTTGATAGAAAAATTGTGATTTCGAATTAAGTTTTAACTCATCGGATATAAAGTTACCGAGATCATAATCTGTGATTTTTGGGTTTAATCTAAGTTTGTCATATGCTATTCTAAAAATCTTTGTATCTGGATTATTTAATAAAATATCTTCCCCTAGTTTTTTTATTTTTTCTGTATCGTGTTTTTGTAAATATTCTAAAAAAAGACAACCATTATTAGATAAAATATATGTTCTGCCTATATTATCTAAAAGTTTGAATGCAGTCATTGTTCTTGTTGTTTGAAAAATGTAATTTGGTGAAAAATTTAGTTTTTCTGATAAATCCTTTGCAGAATGAGATTTATTTCCTGTTTCATATAAGAGTTCCGCCACTCTTTTTATATTTGCAAAATATGCATGCGGAATGAATAATCCTTTTTTCATAATGTTTGACCAAAATTCTTAATGCAATACTCTTATTTAAGGTTTGGGTGCGTTTATAAAAAGTATTAGTTTAACACTCTTATTTTCGAGATAATTCTAAAATTAGGATTAGCAACCTTTTTGCAACAACCCATTTGCAACACCCACCAATGCAACACTACCCACGTCACCGGCTTTGCACAATAAATAGCCCTTTTACCTCTTAACCTCCATTTTTGCACAATAACTAAAATTAAGTTTTACGCAGTTTTCGAAGTATTCCTGAATTAAAACACAGATGTTATGAGCCAATGCTTTACAGAGTATCTCGTTGAACTGACCAATATCGCTCTTGCTGTATAGATGGTTACCGAACTTTCTTTTAATCATGCTGAAAACAGTTTCAGCATTTGACCTTTTGTGATAATGCATCAGGAAGTATTCTCTGTGTTCATCGTAGAACCTTTTCATCCTGCTCCATACCATGCATCCACGTGCATTGCCAACGACATTATCCTTAAACATGATGTAAGGTATTCCACCGAGTTCTGCAACAGTCTGAAGGTTCTTACGGCTGCTATAGGCTTTATCCGCACTTACTTCTCGTATCTTAAAAGTCTCAGCTGTGATCTTAATTAAATCTTTGAACTCTGGGCTGTCTGCGAAATGACCAGGAGTTACCTCGATAGCTGTGATAATATTACTTATGACTCCACTTGTTACATGTGCCTTTTTATAGATTCGCTTGTCGCTTTCTGTTTGCATTCTAACGTTAAGCCAGCGACCAAATAAACTTGTGCTAAAACCAGTTGAATCGACTGCAAAATCCATTTCCAGTTGTTTAAGTGGACTTGATGATTTCTCAACTAAAAACTTTAGAATATCAATCATAGCCTCTTCTTTGTAATAATTCAAAACACTGTTAAAATGAGGCTTCTTACTAATGTACCCCTTGGATATAGCGTGGTCAAGAAATGATACACATCTGCGACTTGATTTGCCATAATAGGTGCGCATTACACAACAGAAGATCATTTCCTTTAGATCATTAAAAGGATGGCCAGGGCGTTTACGTGATTTAGAGATAATAAGTGAGTCAAGTAGTTCTATTAATATATCCTGGAACATCGAAAATTCTGCTGTTTGTGTTTGGTTATATGCATGCCAGTTTTGAGGATATGTTGTTACAATGGAGTTAACATCAAGATGAAAGTCTAGTTCTTCGAAGTTAGATTCTGGTTTAACTTTTTTATCGTAACTTTTATTTGCATTAGTTTCCTTTTCTTCGTCGGGGTTTGATACCATATTATCAAGCTCCAAGGCCTTTGGGGCACCTGACATGCCCCATTGGTCAAGTATCTCTTGTCTTATGGGCATAAGTCTAAACTATACCCATAGTATTATACCATAGGTATATAGTTGAAGGTATATAAACTTTACCTAAGATAATATACCACAGGTAAATTTTTATATACTGAAACACGGATTATCATATCGTGAGTATCAAAGAAATTACCGTCAGAAACTGCAAATGCGAAAGATGCGGGCATGGCTGGATCACTAGGAGCAAAGATATGCCAAAAGTTTGTCCAAAGTGCAAAAGCCCTTACTGGAATGTCCCTAAGAAAAGGATTGCTAAAAATCCTCTCTAGATTATTTCAACTCAAATATTGATGAAGGTAAAATGTCTACAAGATTTTTATCGGCTCTTGTTCTTTTGGAAAGATATATTTCTGGTGCCTTAATGTTGTTATCTATAACTGCATTAGAAAGCCATAAATCTTCTTCTCTCCTAAAAGTAAAGTTATGTAGCCTTCTGTGAAGATTCCATTCGTTGAAATTTGGAAATTTTTTATCTTTTTTATTTATTAATCTTCCATGAAGTTGTTTGCATGCATAACAATCATGTGGCAAGTTTCCTTTACCGTCAAGCATATTCATAAGATCTGTAATTTTTGTATATTCTCTTGTTTCGGGATGAACATATTTTCCATATGATTTAAATGGATTAATTTCGATTTGCTCTTCATGGCCATCACTGCTATCTTTTTTACTATCTTTTTTTGATTTTCTAAAAGGAACTTTATCTTTAACGCCACCCAGAGGATCACACGCTATATCTATACCATTTGACATTAATGCCATTCCTTCTTCTGAAGTATCCAATGCAATAATTGCAATATTGTCAAGATATGATTGTTTTAGATTATCAAGTGTGCTTAAAAATCTACTTAATCTTGCTCTTGATGAAGGATCAATAATCGCATTTTTTACTCTAAAGAATTTTAAAACTAATATAGTATTGACCATCAAATTATTTTTTATAGTTTGCAAGACTCTGGTACATCTGTCATCTTCTACAAATACATCTGGATGAATTGGTAAATAAAAAGATCCAAAAACATCAGTATCTTCGAAGGTTAACTCTTTAGCAATTTTATTTATTTTTTCAACAATGGTCAACATGTTTTGATTTGTTCCATCTACAAGTGGGGCAGGTGGAATAATCAAATTTGAATTATATTTTAAATTTTGTTCAATATGCCAAAGAACAAAAGATAACAATAGGTTTTCTTTTTCTATCTCTTTCCATGCTATGTTATGTCCTTCGGTCCCTTTCTTCAGAAATATTTCTTTTATCGATTTAGGGAATCCTCTCTGATTAAATATGTCTGTTTGTTTTGTATGAATAATTGTTCCGTCTTTTTTCTTTTCAATTTCTGTAATGTATTTGTATCTATACCATTCAGTATTTGGATCAATGATACATATTCTTTTATCAATCATTTTTTTTGCAGGTGTAATTGCCTTCGCCAAATTATCTAAATTACGTTGCCCTTCAGATAGTGTTATTGATTGATAAATACTCGGAATTGACCATAGATCAAAAGCAACTCCTCCGAATTCAGGAAGATTTTTTATATTATCTAAAAACAGATCAATATCAGATTTAATCTGAAATTTTGGTATAGTTTGTAAAGATTTTAGAGTTTTTCCTCCAATTGAAATTTCTTTAACCGATGCGCCCTCAATTCTTCCTAAATTATTTATTGTAACTTCGGCCATATTATATCACCTACCAATTTTAAATTTATTATTTCTTTCTTCGATATTCCATGCTTCCTCTTCTTCTTTTAACGCCTCAATAAATTTTTCTATACTATTTCGTTCTATTAATATTCCTCCAACAGTCTTTGTTTTATTGGTATGGAGGTCTTTTTTTCTTTCTTGAACATAAATAAAGTTACCCCAAGTATTATCAATTCTTTGAAAAGAAAAAATAGATTCCCCAATTTTTCTTACAGCATCTGAATAAGGATGTATTAATCGGCCATTTGGAAAATAAACAGTCAATCTCGCCCCATATTCTTTTTTATAGGCTTCTCTAACTGCCGTAAGAAATTCTAAATGTTTTCTAATTGTTTTTATTGATAATCCCGTAATTTCAGATAAATCAGGTGATGTTACACCTTCAGGATGTTCTTTTAAAATTCCCTTTATCGCTATTCTGATCATATCTGACCTTTTTTCAGGGCTTAATTGTTTTATCGATTCTATATT